>Ga0302189_10000575_pt1 | contig 32313 bp, 17 predicted proteins | sample II_Bog_E2_2_FD_194551 | JGI IMG/M metagenome (GOLD analysis project Ga0302189, IMG submission 194551) | Peat permafrost microbial communities from Stordalen Mire near Abisko, Sweden - II_Bog_E2_2 | ecosystem: Environmental > Terrestrial > Soil > Wetlands > Peat | place: Sweden: Abisko...
TCCGCTGATAGCCAGTGCCGCGTTGCCGGTGTTACTAAGCGTGGCAGAGAGCGCCGCGGAAGTTACACCCACGGTAGTGCTCGGGAACGCCGCCGGAGCAGTCAGCGAGGCTATGGGCGCTGCTACCGCCGTTCCTGTGCCGGTGAGAGGAACTGTTTGCGGCGAGTTAGAGGCATTATCGGTGATGGAGATGGATGCCGAGTAGCTCGCCGTTGAGGCAGGAGCGAACTTGACCGTGATGGTGCAGGAGCCATTAGCTGCCAGCGGGCTTGCGCTCACGCAATTGTCGCTCTCGGTGAAGTCGGCGGGATTTGTGCCGGTGAGAGCGACTGCTGTAATGGTAAGCGGGCCTGTTCCGGAGTTGGTAAGCACTGTGGATTGAGACGCGCTTGTAGTTCCTGCAGTCTGGTTGCCGAAGCTGAGAGAGGGAGGCACGAGCGTGACGGCGGGCGCCTGTAGTGTGTAGGTTCCGGTGGAGACGGTGCTGTTCTGCATGCCGTCATCCACCGTGATGGCATTGATTACGGTTCCGCTCTTAGTGACGGAGATGGGTGTTCCGCCATAGAGAATCGAAGGCGCCATCCCGGTAGGCGTGCTGCCGTCGATGGTGTAAAAAATCTGTGCGCCGGTCGTCGTGGTTGAGAGCGTCACCGACTGCGCTCCGGCGTAGGTGCCTCCTGGCGGGGTTAGCGTGGGCGGCGCGGCCTCTAGCGTGTAGGTGGCCGAGGCGAGGGAACTGTTGGTTGAGCCTGCCAGCGTGGCAATGGCCTGGATGCTGAGCCCGGCACCCATGCTGAAGGAGCCGGTATAGGTTGTGCCGCTGGTGCAGATGCCGTTGGCGGCCGTCGGCGTGGAGCCGCTGACCGTGGTGTAGCAGATGACGGCGTTCGAGGTGGCGTCAGTGATAGTCACGCTCTGGTAGTTGCTGTAGGTGCCTGTCGCTGGCATAATCTGCGGCGTCGCCATAGTTGGTTGTTGGGCCTGAGTGCCGGTGCCCGACAACTGGATGACCGCGGGAATCGGATAATTGGGTGCAACGGCGTTGATGGTGATGCTCCCCGTCCGCGAGCCGATTTGGGTGGGAGAGAAGGTGACATTTATGGTGCAACTGGCGCCGGCGGCGATGGTACCGCTGGTGGTGAGGACGCAACTACCACCGGAGGCAATGGCAAAGTCGCCTGTGATCGAGTAGACAGGGCCAATGTCGCTTTCGTTGGGATAGAAGAAATAAACCGGCGCATTGCCGGTATTGGTGACGGTGACGGTCAGCGGCGCGCTGGTTGAGCCTACATTCTGAGTGCCGAACACCAGGTCGCCCTGCGGGCCTACCTTGGCCACGCCGGAGTCGGAGGGAATCAGCACGTCGCCAGCCATATCGATGCCGGGGTTCACAGCATCGAAAAGGCTTGCGCTGGGAGCGGGACTTCCCGTGCCGCCGGTTCCACCTCCGGCGATGGTGGAGATGTTACCCAGCAGGTCGACCTTGCGAATCGAAGTGCCGTCAGTCGAGAAATAGAACTCGCCGGCTGCATCTACGGCGACTCCACCGGCATATATCTCCGCGCTGGTGGCTGATCCTCCATCGCCGGTATTGCCTGCGGTTCCGTTCCCGGCAACGGTGGTGATGTTGCCTTTGGTGTCAACTTTGCGGATGCGGTTGTTTTGGGAGTCCGCGATGTAGACGTTGCCGTAAAGGTCGGCGGCTACACCGGTGGGCCAATAGAGTTCGGCGCTTGCGGCTGGCTGGCTGTCCCCGTTAAAGCCCTGTTGCGTCAAGACCCCCGCAAAGACCGTGTAGTTGCCAGAGGGATCGACCTTGAGAACAACTTCCGCGATGTAGTCGGTGACGTAGAGATTGCCGGAGGGATCGAAAGACATTCCGCCGGGGATGAAATTGACAGTGTTCGAGCCAAAGGCGAGCGATCCATTCGTAGCGCCGAGAAACGTGGTGATGATGCCGGTCTGGGCATTGACCACGCGAACGGCCTTGTTGCCCGTATCGGCGATGTAGACGTTGCCAAGGCCGTCCACCGCGACGCCCCCAGGAAAACCGATAGTCGCGTCAATGGCGGGGCATCCATCCCCCAGGGTGTCGGTCTGTTGAGCGCAGCCGGGGCCGGAGGCGCCAGTCTCTGAGGCATTGCCCGCAAAGTCGGAGATATTACCTGAAGAATCCACCTTACGGACCACATTCGTATTCTGGTCGGCAATATACACGTTGCCGTTCAGATCGGCGACTGTAGACTCTGCGTGGCAGAGCAAGGCGTTGACGGCCGGTCCGCCGTTGCCGGAGTCCTGGCAGCCATTTCCTGAGCCGATCAGTCCGGCATATGGGTTGAGCAGCGCCGGGAAGAACTGCAACTGGCCGGCCTGGCCAATGGCGTTTACCCTCACCGCTTGCGGCGAGTTGGCAGCATTGTCGGCGACCGTCAAATTTGCCGACAAGACACCTGCAACCTGGTTGTAATCGTAGTTGACAACAAGGTTGCAGTTGGAGCCGGCCGCGACCGTTGTATTGCCTCTGGGAGGGATGTCCTGCCAGCAGTTGCCACCGCCGCCGGGATCGAAGCTGAAGAAGGAGGCATAGGCTCCGGAATAGGTAAATGGATTGGTGGCGGCAAAGCTCAGCGGCGCGGATCCGGCATTCGTAAGCGTGACGAATGGCTCAGTCCCTGTGGGATAAGTGGTGGGAATGATGAGCGGCGAGGGGCTGAGGCTGACCGCCGGCGCGCCGGAGGCCGTTCCCGTACCGTTGAGCGTAGCGGTCTGCGGCGATTCGGGCGCGTTGTCGGCCACGCTCAGAGTTGCTGTGTAGCTAGCGGCCGATGTGGGCTTGAAGTCCACCATAATATTGCAGGAACTCACTCCGGCCAAACTCGCTGCTCCGTTGCAACTGCTCGATGAGTCAATGGCGAAGTTCGATGCGTTGGCCCCGGTGATGGTGATGCCGGAGATGTTCAACGTTGCGCCAGCGGCGGTTTGCGACAGCGTAGTCGTCATCTGCGCTGTCGCGCCCGCCGCCGTGCTGGGGAAGCCGAGCGGCGCGGGAAGTAAAGTGGCGATGGGTGTTGCAGCGGCTGCAATACCCGCGCCGGTGAAGGGTATCAGCTGACCGGCGGAAAGGCTGAGCAGGGCGCTGCTGCTGGACGTCGCGTTGGCTGCTCCAGACAGGTAGGCGGAGTAGCTGGCCACAGCCGTTGGAGTAAAGGTCACCTGGAGCGTGCAACTGCTGCCGGCCGTGAGGGTGATCATATTAAAGCCCGAGAAGGTACAGGGGTTGGTGCCGCCGACGGCAACAACGAAATTGGAAGCATTCTTGCCTCCTGAAGTAATCTGGTTCACTGTCAGCGTCGCCGTTCCCATGCTGAGGATAGTCATGTACTGGATTGCGCTGGTGTTTTCCGTCTGATTGCCGAAGCTGAGCGACGAGGGGCTAACCCCGATCTGCGGAGCGGCCTTGGCATTGCCAATGAGGCTGACGGTTTGGTCCGCGGGGCTGCCGAGATTCAGTGTGTCGGAGAGCATGCCGACCTGGGTAGGCGTGAATTGCAGGTAGAGCGTGCAGGCGGCGTTGACGGCAACCGAACTCGCAGTCGTGCAGTCTGCTGAATTCCCCTCAGGTGTGGGAATCGTGGGCGAGGGATCGAGGCTGAAGTTGGTTCCCGGAGAGCCGCCGGTCGAGGCAAAGTCGAGGGTCGGTACGGTTGCGCTGGCGTTGCCCACGTTGGCATAGGTGACGATCTGATCCGCGCTGGTGGTGTAGTCGGCCTGACTGACGGCGCTCGTTGGATAATAGAGCGCAGCGTTGGAACCGGAGATCTCGGCAATCTGGTTCAGACTCATCGCGTAGAGATTGCCGGACGCGTCGGGAATGACTTCTATAGGACTGACATAGTAACCCGAGAAGGCATTGAAAGCTATCGAAGTGTCTGTTACAGTTCCTGAGCCCCCATAGTTATACTCCATCAAATAGGCAGTTGAAGTACTCAGGTTGATGCGGTAGATGAATGCTGGGTTAGATATGCCAGCGCAACCAGAAATCTCCATGACGGCAGGAATATAGAGATTGCCTGAGGCATCGCTGCTCAGGGCCCCGGATTGGCCGGGGCCGAATCCGAGATTCAGATCGGCTGCGGGAAAGCCTCCCTGAGCCGAGGTAGGAGCGCAGTAATTGGACTGATAGGTTTCGCTGGCGACGTTGGTAATCTGGCCTGGATTGGTCGTCAGGTTGTATTCCGTGATGAAACGGGGAACGGAGCTACCGATGGCGCAATTAGCGGAGACCACATAGAGGTTCCCATCGGCGGCCAGCGTCATGCCGGGACGACCAGAGTAACTGCAACTGCCATCGGTCGGGAGGCCGAAAGCCGCGGCTGAAGCGATGGTGTTGATTTTTCCGTTGGAGGCGGTGATCTCGCGGATGGAGTTGGCTTCAAGGCTCCAGAAATAGATATTGCCTGTCGGATCGATGGCTATGTTGCTTGCTCCATAGAGGTCGGCGTAGGAGGCCAATCCGCCGTCGCCGCAGGTATACAAACCCGTACCACTGAGGGTGCAGGTGCCGCCGCCTGCCGAATTGTAGGTTGGGTAGTTGAAGTTCTGGCCGGCTACGGAGGTGATGATCCCGGTGACCGCGTCGATGCGGCGAAGCCTCACAGAGGCAGTTTGATCGGCAAAGCCGGGGTAGGTGCTATCGAGGAAGTAAATATCCCCGGCGGCATCCAGCGTCATCGCTATGGGATATGTCAACTTCGCGCTGGTGGCAGGGCCATTGTCTCCTGAGTAACCGCTGGTCTGTGGCGTGCCCGCGATGGTGGTTACATTGTGATTGGAGGTGTTGTCGATCTTGCGGATGATGTAGTTGTAGGCATCAACCATGTAGAGGTTTCCGGCGCTGTCGAATGCCATCTGCTGGGGCAGGCTATAACCGTTCGTAGGGAAATGGAACTGCGCGCTGGTCGCAGGGCCGCCATCACCGCCATATCCTGCGGCTGTGGCCCCCAGGCCATTTTCCAGGGGGTTGAGTGTACCGAAGCCGGGCCCGGCGTAGGCCTGACCGGCGTAGCGCGTGAGGGTTCCTGGAACCATTTGCGTCAGCGGCCCCGTCGCCGCGCCGCTCAGTGCGAAGGTCCAGGTGGTCGAGTTGCCGTCCGTCAACACGAGCGTCGCGTTGCGCGAGAGCAGCGGCGAAGCCAGGCTGCCCGGAAAGGCCGGCGTGTAGGTGAGATGAATGTTGCAGGCGGTCCCGCTGGGATTGGTCGTCGCGCCCGTGGAGTCCACGGCGCAGCCGTCGATAGTTCCCAGTTTGTACTCCGCGACCCCGGCCACAGTCGCTCCAGCCGATTGAAGAACAATCGACTTGATAGCCACCGAGCCGCTGCCCGCGTTGAGGGTCACAATGACGGTCTGCTGCAAAGAGTTGCCCACTGCAGGGGGCGTTCCGGAAGAGGGGAAGGTGTTGTTGGATACCGTGAAGTTGTAAACACCCCACGCCTGCGACGGCAGCGCCAGCAAGGCAACAGCGGCCGCAATCGGACCAAGGACGCGCAGGATGCGGCGCGGGATGCTCAGGGTAGAAAAATGATGACCAGCCATAAAAGCTCTCCTTACTTTCCGTGGAACGATTGTTGGCAAATCCACCATTCGCCGGAAGGAGAAAGATGGAGGTGTACGCTGCCTTCGTCGCCTTGCCGAAGCAAGGTCGTGTCGAGGCCAGGCAGGGCCTCAGCCAGCAAAACCATGTTTCGAGACCCGCAGGCGGGGCAGGTCTCGAATCTCTCTTTGAGCGCCAGTCGGGAGGGCTGCAACTGCGGGCGCCCGGATTCCGGCGTGCCGCATCCACCTGCCGGTTCCTCTCTGCCGACTTTTGGCTGACTCCGCACCAGCATGGTCACGGTTTCCCGTTCGACGGTGACCTCGATGCGCCGGTTCACGGTTGCCTCGGCGACGCCTTGCTTGCCTGCCTCTTCCACTGCCGGAACGCCGCGGCGTAAGATGTTCATGCATCCACTCCTCATAGGCCGGCGTTCGGCAACCTGCAACGTTTCCCACTTGAACTCCAACTGGGACTCGGCGTCATGAATTTTGCAATGAATTTTTCTGAATTTTTATGAAAGCGTTATATGTTGTTGAGTCCAAGTGATTTGTACAGATTCGACGAGTTTGAGCTGGCCCCCGGAAGGCGGGTTTTGCTGCGGAATGAAGAGCCGATTCTGCTCACGCCCAAGGCCTTCGAGGTGCTTGCTTACCTGGTTCTGAACCCCGGCCGGGTGGTCACAAAAGACGAGTTGCTCAAGGCGGTCTGGCCCGACTCCTTTGTTGAGGAGGGCAACCTGGCCCAGTACATCTCCGCGCTGCGCAGGGCTTTGGGGAACAAGTCTAGCCTGATCGTGACCATTCCCGGCCAGGGCTATCAGTTTGCCGCCCAGGTGTTCGCAGATCATGTCCCGTCCGAGATTCCGGGGAATGCCCTTACCGAGCAGCTTCCAGGAGATATCTATGTGCAGCGGGTGCGCGAACGTACCCGTGTGGTCTATGAAGACCGGGCAGCCCAGCTTGCGCAGCCCGATCCCGCGTTGCTGGGTGCCGGGGCAGCTTCGCGCCGGGCAAGATTCTGGCAATGGGGGTCGTCTTCGGTGCTGGCATGCGCGCTGATTGCCCTGGCCGCGGTCCATGGCTGGAAGCGCTTCGCTCACCCACCCCCGCTCAGCGATGTGGTCCTTGCCGACTTTACCAACGACACCGGCGATGCTGCCTTCGATCACAGTCTCGGCCAGGTTTTGGAGATCGATCTAGCGCAATCGCCGTTTTTGAATCTGCTTTCCGGGTCCACGGTCAATGAAACGCTGGTCCAGATGCAGCGCAAGACAGACGAGGCGCTTACGCCGGAACTGGCTCGCGAGGTGTGTGAACGGAACAATGCGCAGGCCGTGCTGCACGGCGCCATCGCCAACGTCGGCAAGGAATATCTGCTCACGTTGGCCGCCGACAGTTGCGTGAACGGCAAGCAGGTCGCCGGCTACAAGGTCGAGGCCAATTCCAGGGAAGAGGTCTTGAGGGCGCTGGATACGGTAGCGGGCCATGTGCGCCAGCAATTGGGCGAGTCGGCCGCGTCGCTGGAACAATTCCAAACTCCCATTGAACAGGCCACTACTTCTTCGCTTGAGGCCCTGCGAGCCTACTCCCTGGCTCAGGACAACCTCGATCGCATCGAACCCCGCGCCGCACTCGCTCTTTACCAGCGCGCAGTCGCTCTCGATCCCGGCTTCGCCTCTGGATACTACGGCATCGGCGCCTCCTATTACCGGCTTTCCGACACCAGCCAAGCCGCGCTCAATATCAAGAAAGCCTTCGACCTTCGCAAGGGTGCCACCCAGCGCGAGCGGCTGGATATCGAAATCGCGTACCACTACTTCGGCGATTACGACGCCGAAGCCGCAGTCAGAAGCCTGAAGCTGTTCATCGAGACCTATCCCAAAAGCTCGGTCAAGAGTTGGGCCAACCTGTGCGGTCTCTACACCAGGTTAGGCGACTATGCGCAGGCCATCGCCGCCGGTGAGCAGGCGCTGCGCATGGATCCGCATTCCATCATCCGTGCTGAGATGTTGAGCCGCGCATACATGCGCGCCAACCGCTTTGCCGATGCCAGACGGGTAGCCAGCTTGGCGTCTGCTGTCACTTACGCTGGTTGGGGTGTGCATAGCATTATGTTTCAGGTTGCCTTTGCGGAGCGCGATGAGACAACTCTCAAGGCGGAAACCGCGTGGGGACTGAGTCACCCGCAACTTGACAGGACGCTTTACAATCTGGCGCTCGCCGCAGCTACCAGTGGCAGATTGCGTGAGGCGACGGAGTTTTTCTCGCAATCGCAAGCCGAATCCGTGCGCGACGGCGATGCGGGTTTTGCCGACGAAGCGCAGCGCGGAAGAGCGCGCGTCCTGGTTGAATATGGCGAAGTTGAACAGGCCCGCAAGCTCTTGAAAGTGCATTCCGAGGATGCCAACGATCCCGGCGACCTTGCCGATCTTCAGGCCCAAACCGGGGATGTTGCCGCCGCGCGGCTTTTTGTGGCCGCGTCCAGCTCGCTGGCCGAGAAGAACACCTTCCGCATCTATTGCGATCTGCCTCTGGTGCGCGCCCAACTGGCCCTCCAGGCGCACAAGCCCCTCGTTGCCATCCAGCGACTCGAACCGGCGCGCACCTACCAATTGCGCGATTTCAATGTTCCCTATCTGCGCGCTCAAGCCGAGACTGAGGCGGGCCTGCTGGATGCCGCTGCCGGGGACTATCGCATCATCCTCGCCAACCAGGGAGTCGATCCCATTTCGCCCCTCTACCCCCTGGCGCATCTTCGCTTGGCACGCGTGCTGGCGCTCCAAAGCAATAAGGCAGGCAGTAAAAGCGAATACGAAAAGCTCTTCGCCTTGTGGAAGGATGCGGATTCGGGTCTTCACGTAGGGCAAGAAGCTCGCATCGAGTACTCCCGCCTGAAATGATGCCTCCGTGACTCATTCCGTCGTCGGACTGGAAGCATCGAGTCCGAAGACTCGCCCCGGCCCTTGGTCCGAGACCAAATGACCGAAATGGGACTGGTCATCTGCTTGGAAAGGGCTGCCTGCCACCGCGCCCGCGCTGGGCTTCGCTGTGCGGTTGACAGCGGCAATCGCCGCCGCCTAAAATTAGAAAGGGATTTTCCACTCATTTTTCGGCGTAAGTGTAAGATAAACGAGTGGTTAGTCTTCTCCAAATGGTTCCTGGGCCAGGGACGACCAGCCTGATGGCCGGACGCCAACCGGGGACGGAGAGCAGGGAATCATGCCCGATGCGCGCGTCAGTCCGCGCGAGCGGCTGGTGCTTACGGCCATTATCGAGATGTACATCGCGACAGGGGAACCCGTGGCCTCGCTGGCGGTCGCCCATACATTTGCGGACCGGGAAGGGCTCAGTTCCGCCACCGTGCGCAACGTGATGGCCACGCTGGGCGAGGCGGGCTTGCTGGAGCAGCCGCATACATCCGCCGGCCGCGTTCCTACCGCGGCGGCTTTTCGCTACTACGTGGAACAGATTACCCGGCCTGAGGCGCAATTGGGCCGTATGGCCGCGGGTGCTCAGACGGCCAGCTCGATGCCGCAAGGCGCGGCCAGTCTTGGCGCTTCGGGGCTGGCTTCTTCGTCGCTGAGTGAAGCCCGGCGCGAGCAGATCGAGGACAGCTTTACTGGCGTGGCCAGCAGCCATGACTATCTCGAACGCACCTCGCATGTACTGGCGCTCATCTCCAGCGGCCTCGGGGTGGCGCTGGCCAGCTCTACCGCGGGCCAGGTGCTGGAACATATTCACTTTTCACGGCTTTCCACGGGCCGCGTGCTGGCCGTTTTGGTGACCCAGGCAGGCGCCGTCCAGGACCGCGTACTCACCCTGGACCGCGAGCTGACGCACCTGGAGCTGGAGACCGCCGCGCGCTACCTGAACGAGAGCTTCCGCGGCTGGCCCATCGAGCGCATCCGCTCTGAAGTGACGAGGCGCGTCGAGCTGGAGCGGGAGGCCTACAACCAAATGCTGGCCTCAGTGGAAGAACTCTGCCGCAAGGGTGCATTGGCCGTTGGCGAGAGCGGCCCCGCCATCTTTGTGGACGGAATGGCCAATTTGATCACCGCCGAGCTAGATCGCGAGCGGCTGCGCCAGATGCTGCTGGCGCTGGAGGCCAAGCAGCGGCTGGTGGATCTGCTGACCGCATACGTGGACGGGCACCAGCAGGAGGTGCGCGTGGTGGTGGGGCTAGACCAGACCTCGCCGGCCATGCAGGATCTGGTGCTGATCGGCGCATCGGCGCGTTTGGGCGGCGCCAACGTGGGCACCGTCGCCGTAATCGCCCCCACGCGCATCCAATATCAAGAGATGATCCAGGCAGTGCGCTACATTGCGCGGCTCTCCGAGCGCATTCTGGAAGCTCCCGCCAGTTGATGCAACTTCAAATCTCATGGAACGTTGACGCCCTGAGCTTCGCGTGGTTTGCGATGATTCGGAACCAGGCGGCAAGAGCCGCAGCAGGCGCGCAAATTATCATGGAATGAGGCACCGTTGATATTCAGGAGAAAACATAGAGTGAAGGCAGAAAAAAAAGTAGAGTTGAGCGGGCAAGAAACGCTGAAGATTGCGGCCGGTGAACCGCTTAACGTATCCATTGGTGAAGCACCAGTTACGGCTGAGGATGGCAAAGCACCCGCCGCCCCCGCGGAGCCCGTGGCGCGAGCAGACTTTGAAAAATTGAAGGCGGAACGCGATCAGTTGCAGGACCGGCTGGTGCGTTTGCAGGCTGAGTTTGAAAACGCGCGCAAGCGCCCCGACCGCGACCGGGTTTCCGATCGTGAATACGCTTCCTGCAAGGTGGTCGAGCAGTTCCTGCCGGTGGTTGACAACTTCGAGCTGGCGTTGAAGTCCAAGTCCACTGAGGAGCAATTGCGTTCCGGCATCGAGCTGATCGTCAAGCAGATGGATGAGATTTTGCGCCAGATGCAGGTGACGCCTATACCGGCGGTTGGCGAGCCGTTCGATCCGCGACTGCACGAGGCACTGGGGGCGGTCGAGCGCGAAGATGTGCCCGACCAGCACGTTGCCGAGGAGATCCGCCGCGGCTACAGGCTACGCGAGCGGCTTTTGCGCCCTGCCCTGGTGCGCGTGGCCCACAACTCGAAACAAACAAGCGAATGAGTTCTAATACAAGAGTGAGCAAAACAGACTACTACGAAGTGCTCGGCGTCTCTCGCGAGGCCAGCGACCAGGAGTTGAAGAGTGCCTATCGAAAGCAGGCGCTCAAGCACCATCCTGACCGAAACCCAGGCGATCAGGTTGCCGAAGAGAAGTTCAAAGAGGCGAGCGAGGCCTACCAGGTCCTCACTGACCCCAACAAACGCGCCGCCTACGATCGCTATGGCCATGCTGGCCTGGGTGGGCCCGGCGGACAGGGCTCTGGATTTGGTTCCAGCCCGTTTGTCAACGGCGTTGACATTGGCGACATCTTCGGCGACCTGTTTGGCGAGATGTTCAACGTCGGCGGAAATACGCAGCGGGGTTCGCAGCGCGGCTCCCGCCAAAAGCGCGGTGACGATCTGCGCCTCGACCTGGCCATCGAGTTCGAGCAGGCCTTCTTTGGCACGGAGACTGAGATCAAGATCCGCCGCCTCGAAACCTGCACAACCTGTGGCGGCCTGGGCAGCGCCACCGGTCGGGGACCCAGCGCCTGCCAGCAATGCCAGGGCCGGGGCGAGGTCCGCTATCAGCAGGGATTCTTCTCCGTATCGCGCACATGCAACGCCTGCGGCGGCTGGGGCACCACCATTGGCGATCCCTGCCAAGCCTGCCGAGGCGAAACCCGTGTCAGCACCGAACGCAAACTCACGGTCAAGGTGCCAGCGGGAGTTGAACATGGAACCCGCATCCGCTGCACCGGCGAAGGAGACGCGGGCCGCTCCGGCGGTCCCAGGGGCGATCTTTACGTGGTGCTCACCGTTCGGGCTCATGACTTCTTTGAGCGCAACGGCCACGACCTGCACTGCGTAGTGCCCATCAGCTTCCCCCAGGCTGCCCTTGGCGCCGAAATCGAGATCGACGGAATCGACGGCTCGTTGACACTGAAGATTCCCGAGGGCACGCAGAGCGGCCGCGAGTTGCGCATCCGCGGGCGCGGCGTTCCCTACGTGAACGAAAGGGGCCGTGGCGATCTGATCGTGAAGGTGATCGTGCAGATCCCCAAGAAGCTCACCCGCGTCCAGCGCGAGCTGATCGACAAGCTGGCTGAGTCGCTCGCCGTCGACAACAAACCCGCTTCGCCCGGCCTGCTCGACAAGATGAAGGATTTGTTCAACTAGGGCCTGCGCACAATTCCCTGCGGTTGGCGTAGACGAAGCTTTGCGGGTTGCGATCGCCTCGCGCTGTGTACTTTGTCCACTGGGTCCTGGCGGTCGGTGATTCTGGCCTTCGAGCTCAATGCGGTGGAGCGACCTTGTTCTCGAAGATGCGCAACTCCATGCGCGCCGCTTGTTTGATGGTTGCAAGCCGGGCGGGCAGCCCCCATCGTGACTTGTGCCGGCAAACAGGTTGTTGCCAGAGGATGCGTCGCCTGGTTTTGCCCTGAGCCCGAACCTGGCGAGTTCTGAGCAGTCAGCCAACCCGATACAATCGAAGGTAGAGAATCCTCATGGGGTTTTCTCGCGTCTTTAATACAAGCGGGGTCGTTAGCTGGGAATGGCTGGCAACAAACGGAGAAAGAGGAGGAAGACGAGTTCCGGCGTGGCAAGAGTCTTCAAGGCGGGTTTTCTCCTGGTGCTGCTTGCGGCTGGCGCGGCGGCTTGGCTGATTCTTGCGCCATTTGGACCGCAGAGCGAGACATTTGTGGAACTGACGCCGGGTTCTTCGACGGCCACAATCGGCCAGCAACTGGAAGCCGCAGGTATAGTGCGCAGCCGGTTTGCCTTCGATCTGCTGCGTTTATGGAAGCGGGGTACGCTCAGAGCCGGCGAGTACCGGTTCGATCATCCGGCCCCAGCGACTGAGGTCATGGCCCGGATTGCACGCGGAGATGTCTTTACGAAGACTGTCGTTATTCCCGAGGGTGCAAGCATCTTTGAGATCGCCGCCAGGCTGGAGCAGGCGGGGTTTGGCGCAAGGCAGGGTTTTCTTGACGTTGCTGTGAAGCAGGTGGAACTGGTGGCCGATTTGGACCCCAAAGCAAAGAGCCTGGAGGGCTATCTGTTTCCAGATACCTATCGTTTTCAGCGCAAGGCCAGCCCGGCGCAGATCGCTGCAGCGATGGTGCGGCGATTCCGCGCGGCTGCGGGGCAGCTGGGCTTGAAGAGGAACTTTCATAGTGTTGTGACCATGGCTTCGCTGGTGGAGCGCGAAACAGCAGTGGATCAGGAGCGGCCGCTAGTGGCGAGCGTCTTTGAAAACCGGCTGGCCAAGGGCATGGCTTTGATGACCGATCCCGCAGTGATCTACGGGCTGGAGCTTGAGGGCCGCTGGCGCGGCACAATCTATCAAAGCGATTTGAGCCACGACACCCCTTACAACACCTATCTCCATGCCGGCCTGCCGCCGGGGCCGGTGGCCAATCCGGGTATCCGGTCGTTGCGGGCGGCCATGGAGCCCGCGAAGACGGACTATCTGTATTTTGTGGCAGCCGGGGCCAATCCCCAGGGCCGGTCGGTGTTTGCCCGCACTCTGGACGAGCAACAGCACAATGTGGCCGGCTACCGTCAGGCTGTGAAGAAGGCAGGTGGGCGATGAAAGTTCGATGTCGCCTGGCTTCAGCGGGAGCACTGTTCCTTCCTTTATTGCTTTCGGGCTGCTCACTTTTTCCCACCACGCGCAAGCTCCCCATTCCCAAGGCGCCATTGATCACGCAGACGGCCACGCCCGAGGAACTGGTAACGCGGGTCAACCAGCGATGGGCTTCGCTCGATACTCTGACGGCTACCGTTGAGATACAGGCCAGTGTGATGAAAACCAAAGAGGGAGTGGCGAAGGACTATACCACCCTGCGCGGCCACATTTTGATGCGCAAGCCAGAGATGCTGCGCGTGGTGGGGACACTGCTGGGCGTCAAGGCGTTTGACATGGCCAGCGACGGCAAAGACTTCACCCTCTCTGTCCCGCTCAAGGGCAAGGCGTTCAAGGGCTCAAACTCGTTGAAGAGGAAATCGGCAAACGCGCTGGAAAACATGCGGCCTGGATTCTTTTTCGACGCCATGGTTGTGCGCGGACTGGAGCCGGACGACTTGTACTCCGTGGTGGCGGACTCGGAGACCATCGAAGACACGGCGCGAAAGCACCTATACACGGTCCCGGAGTACGTTCTCAGCATCAGTCGGCGCAAGGGAGACAGCCGGCAACTGACACCTGTGCGCGTGGTGACCTTCCGCCGCGACGATCTGCTGCCTTATCAGCAGGATCTTTACGACGACGAGGGCAACCTGGAGACGCAAGTCGATTATGCGAATTACCGGGACTTCGAAGGCAGCAAGTACCCTTCCACGATCATCATCAAGCGACCGCTTGAGGAGTACCAGATCGTTCTCACCGTCGAGGATGTCAAGGAGAATCAGAATCCGACACTCACAGACGACCAGTTTGTCGTAAAGGTTCCCGAGGGGACCGAGACCCAAAAGCTGGAATAGGGACCAGGGACTAGGGGTTAGGGACGGAGGATTGCGAGAAACCCGTGTCTGAAACTGCGCATCAAAACTTCGTTGACGCGATCATCCACCCACCGGAATTGCCGGCGGACGCGCAAGCCGCGCCGAAATGGTTCGCAGTGTACACCTCGCCTCGCCATGAGAAGCGTGTGGATCAGCACCTCGGCATGAGGGAGATTGAGCACTATCTGCCTCTTTACCGCACGCAGCGCAAGTGGAGCGACGGATCGAGGGTCACGCTGGATCTGCCGCTGTTTCCCGGCTATATCTTCGTTCGGATCAAGCGGACGCAGCGAGTGAGAGTGCTGGAAGTACCAGGCGTGGTGGCAGTTGTGGGCGGCACAGGGGGTGAGCCCGCATCCTTGCCTGAAGCCGACATCGAGGCTCTGCGATCCGGCCTTCCTCTATGTCGCGTCGAGCCGCACCCATTACTGAAAGTGGGTCAGCGGGCGCGGATTCGAGCTGGCGCTTTTGCTGGGATGGAGGGGATCGTCGTGCGCAAGAAGAACAGCTTCCGCGTCGTCCTCACGCTGGATACCATCATGCAGAGCTTCGCTGTGGAAGTCGATGGCGGCGATCTGGAGCCGCTGGATTCCGTTGGCCTTCACGGCCCTTCGGGATGCTCTGATTGAGCCCGAGAGGGCAGCGCACGTCGAATCTGCCGGCCCCAGAAATGCCGACGCGGAATTTACCTTAGACGCGTCCCGGCATGGGTTGCGTGGGGATGCGTCGATAAGCCGCGAATGAATAACAAAAGAACTCTCCGATTTGGCGCAAGGATTGGCGCCGTTGGGCATCCAGCAACCTGCATCGGCTTCGCCGGAAGCCTCTCGCCGCGGCCCCTGTTTCCACCTGGCATTTCAGCGTCGAACCTATTGCACGGTGAGTTTCAACGCGATCGAGTGAGACAAAGAGCCGGAGGTCGCGGTTACAGTCAATTGATAGGACTGCGGAGTCGCAGTGACTCCACACCCGTTCAATCCCACAACCAGGGCCGCGCTCATCAGCGCAAGCACCGCGAGCCTTCTCCAGCCGTCAGCTGCCTTGCGCAGCCTGCCGGCAAAGGGAATCAGGAGTATCAGCCCCAACGCCACAGGCAGCGAGCTTCCGCCAAAGGGACGGCGCGCCGGCGTTACCGCCGAAATGCCCGGCATCATAACCAGAAGCGGTACATTGGTGGTTCCAGCGTTCGCTGCAACTGTCGCCGGAGTGAAGGTTCCCGTCGCTTCTGGAGGAAGCCCGGTCACGCTCAAACTCACCGCTCCGGGCAGCGTCGCGCCGCCAACGGGGGTAATCACAAGTGGATAGGTCGCCGCCTGGCCTCCGGTGATCGCGGCCGCAGATTCCGATGTTCCTCCGCCCGACATGGTGAGCGTGAAGTCTTCGATGCTCTCCGGCAGCGCCCCGCTGGTCCCCGTCAAGTAGCTGGCATCGCCGGAATAGGCCGCGGTGATCGAGTGAACCCCGGTAGTCAGAGCCGACGTTGTGTAGGTAGCGATCCCGCCCGCGAGAGTACCCGACCCAATCTGAGTTGTCCCATCGTAAAAGGCGACGGTTCCGGTCGGTGTGATCCCTGAGGAAGAAACTGTGGCCGTGAAGGCGACCGGATTCGACAAGAATGCAGGGTTAGGCAAAGCGGTCAGCGTCACCGCCGGAGTGGCCGGGAGCACGGTCAAAGTAACGCTCGCGGTAGAAGTGGTGTAATCGGTGGTATCGGTGGGAGTGAAGGTTGTCTTGAGCGTCTGCTGCCCGACGGCCAGCACCGTTCCCGCGGGCGGAGTGTAGGTGAAGGCCCCCGCCAGGGGCGAAGTGGCGTCGAGTTGCGTCCCGCTCAACGGGGTTCCAAAGATGATCGGCGCGGGCGTGGCCCAGGTGATGGCTGGCGGCTGCTGGAAGATGACTTGATCGGACGCCGTTACGTTACTAGAGAAATTAGGGCTGGAAATCGTCACGGTAATCTGCCCGGTGGGGCTGGCAAGGCCGCCTGGCGGGTACGGCGGGACGCTTGTCGTCAGCATGACAGAATCGCTGGCGCCTGCTGCAATACTGGTGGTCCGCGTGCAGGTCAAGGTGCTCAGCGCGCAGATCCAGCCGCCGGTGGAATCTGCCAGAGCCGTGGCTGTGAGGCCCTGCGGCAGCGCAATGGTGAGAACAGCGGAACTGTAGATGGGCGCGGTCGAACTGGTGTTGGTTACATCCACGGTGACCTGATCGGCAGTGTCGCCCTGCTTGACGATCAAGGGGCTGGGGGCAAAGGTGACTGAGAGTGTCGGTACTACCACAGGCGTCACAAAAGACGATAGATCGAACAGGGCATATTCGAGCATCTCTTCCTGCGCGCTCATCTTACCCGTGGTTGGGCACTCGGTGGGGTAGGCCCTGCCCAAGAAGCCAACCGGAGTAATCACATGGTATTCGTTGTACAACACGCGCCCGCATTGGTTTGCGGCCGGCGCGCCAACCGGAGCGTTGAAGGTGAATTGCATCACCGGATTGCCGGCCCCGCTGTCATTGTCGGTCAGCCAGGACTGGGTCGGCGGAATCACGCCATTGAAGTCGTGACGGAGCGTGCTGATCTGAATTTGCCCTGGCGTATTGTTATACGACGCGCCTGCGTTTTGTAACCACTGTGAGAGCGTTGCCCCATCGGTGAATCCTGTATTGATGGTTGCGACTCCGGGATCGGGGTATGGATAAACCTGGTCAGTATCCCAATTTACAACTGGCGGGAATAGCGAAAAGAAGGGCGTGCCGGGGTCCAGCCACGCATAGCTGTAATGGGTTGTAAAGACGCGTCCGCCGGCATTTGCGTAGCTGAGCAAGTTGGCAGCGGCAGTCGGGGTTGCTTGCGCATCCGGGCCCCCTTGGCAAGGAAACATCACCATGTCGTAGCTGTTCAACAGCGACGAATCTGTCGGTGTGCCCATCAGCGTGGTCTGGGTCGGGGTCGACCCATTGATATCCGCTCCAGGCGAAAAGGTGCCCTGGTAAAGATGGATGCGCCCTCCGGGATTGGTGGTGCCGTTGTCGTCGGTAAACTCCGTATCGGCGATGCCCATATCGTGAAATACACACTCCAGCGCGTCGGCCCCGCCCGTGGCAATCGCGATCAGGGGGATGTCACCCTGGGTATGGTCGGCGGGCATATGCAAAGCAAGCCCGGCCAGCGGATCGGTTGCAACCGTCTCGCTGAACTGGCGCCGCCACTTACCCGCCTGGATCACAAGTGTGTACGTGGCGTTTTGAGGCACGCCGGTCAGCGTAAAGGTTCCATCGACGGCGGTATTTGTGTAACTGGCCACGCCAGAAGGATTGGAACTCGTCAGGCATTGCACTCCCGATGGCAGCGGCCCCACCGTCCCGGTGGTGACATAGACAAGCACATTCGGCAGAGGAAGCGAACTGGCGGTCGTTCTCGGATCGTATACGGTGCCGCTGATCGTCGTGGTTTGCGCAGACGCAAGAGCGCCGAGAAGAGGCAGCACAAAGAGCAAGGCCGCAATTGCAGGATTGGACAATCCGACGCGGTGGAAGATGGTGGCGGGGAGAGAGCAAATTGAGCGGAGCGACGCGGCCATGGCGATGAATACCCCATTTCCACACATGCCCGTCTGCGCCGTAGAGTCCGTCGAAAAAAGAGACCTGCATGTGTACTTCCGAACACTGGAAAGCAAACACGGACCATCATACTCGTTTTGCAAGAATCAAAGACTCCCAAATTCATCCGGCACCAAGGCTGGCGCGTCTTGAGTTGCGCCGGCCATGGAGCAATACGGGCGCAACGAGAAAAGCCGGCCGCGAAGAGAGGCGGGATTTCGAGCCGATTCTCCCAGCGGCGTCCCTCGCGAAAACGGGATTGCGATTGCTCTTTCGGTTGAACAATCCTAAGGGAAAAGGCGAGAAGAGCGATCTAGCGAACGCCGCGAGTCGGTCCGAATTGGGCGCGGGGTGCAAGGCCGCATTCCGACGAGGCCGGATCAGTATCGATAGCTAAGCCCCATACCTACAACGTGCCGCGCTTGAAGGTTCACCGGCAGGGCGATCGTGGGAGGATAAGGCGATGGCAACCCGGTGGGCAGCACAGCGGTGCCGATATTGCCCGCCACCTGGCCGATGCCGATGTCGAAGGCAAAGTGCGGAGCCTCTCTCTGCGTCACGCGCACGGCGTAATCCAGAGTCGTGGGTAAATGGACTCCGTTGTAAGGCCCGATGGTTGGAATGATTGCGCCCAGGTTTAGCGCCGTGTGCGGTTCCTGGGTGAATCCCGCCGAAGGCACGAACACCGTCTTGAACGGGCCCGGCAGCGGAATGCCCAGCCCGCCGAAGAGCCGTCCGCCAAACCGCGTGCTCTGACCGCCGATGCCGAAGATTGTGGCATTGGTGGCTTTCCAGCCCAGGTTTACCAGGAACGGCACAGGCGGCTTGGCCCAGGTCTTGGTCACGGCTATGTACACGTCCCCGTTGGTGTAGGATTTCGCCGGCACAACGACGCCCTCGAGGGCGCCAATTTGCTGCACCAACGCGCCCGAAACAAATTTGTCGCCGGTGCGCACCAAACCGCCGACAGCCACACCCGGCGTCCAAGGGCCGAACTGCCCATCCTTGATTCCGATTACCTTGCCGTGAAAGACGTTCATTCCGTCAAAATTCCACAGGTTGCTGAAGGCCCCCGCGCTGGCCACCGTGCTGTTGCCGAGCTGGTGTACGCTGCGCGTATAGCCGGCCTCAGCCCGGTTGGCGAAGGCTTCGGTGACGCTGAAGGTCTCGATATTGCCGATCACCGCGGAGGCGCCGATAAAGTGGAAGCCCACAGCGGGATGCGAAAAGACGTGACCCTTCGCGGAATAGACGACGTAGGCTGTTGGCGTGAGGAATCCGCCGGTCTGGCCTTCCAACGTCAGGTTTTGCGCAGGCAGGCGGCCGGCGAACAGCGAAGCGGCCACGACCATGCCGCAAACGGTCAGCTTGCTGAGAGTGCGAAGTTTCACCTTCAACTCCAGTGGAGCGCAGTTGCCCGGCTCCGGTAACGTTCGGATTTTAACCTCTTGTAACACAAATGCACCAGACTCGTCTCCCTCTCTTTTTCGGACGCTTCTTGTTGCTGCCCATTTCGGTTCCTGCCTTGGATTCGCCGGGTGATAGACTCACCCCATGTCGAGCGGTCTATTCATCACTCTCGAAGGCCTCGATGGTTCCGGCAAAACCACGCAAATCGAGCGTTTGGCGGCGTGGTTCAAGAAGCGCAGGCCCGCAGTGGAAACCGTTGTCACCCGTCAGCCCGGCGGCACTGCAACCGGTGACCGCATCCGCGCCCTGGTGCTTGACTCGCGATCCACAGGCCTGGCCCCGATGACGGAAATGGCACTCATGTTCGCCGACCGCGCCCAGGCCATTGCGGAAGTCATCCAGCCCGCACTCGACCAGGGCAAGATCGTGCTCTGCGACCGCTTCACAGACTCCACCGAGGCCTACCAGGGTGGAGGCCGCGAGCTTGGCTCAGCCCCGGTGCTGGAACTCCACACCCTGGTTTGCGGCAACCTTCAGCCGGCTCTTACACTTCTTTTGCTGCCGAGCCTTGAATCTTCGCTGCTTCGGGCGCGTCGCCGAAACCAGCGCGTCCAGGCACAATCTGGCGCCGACGAAGGCCGCTTTGAAAGCGAGCAAGACGCCTTTTATGTGCGCGTGTGGCGCAAGTATAGAGAGATTGGCGAGCGCGAAGCTGCGCGGGTCGTTCTCATTGAAGGAGACCTCTCGATCGAGGAGGTCCACGAGAGAATTGTGGACGCTGTCGCCGAGCGGCTCAACAAAAGAGAAATCAGCGCCTGATTCGAACGTATGATGGGGACCAGTTCCTGCGAAGACTCGTGGAGAAGCGCCAGGCAATGAAACATTCGGAGTCCGATGCGATGAACCACGCCCATGACACAAAGGGCCGGTTTCATCTTTGGAACTGCGCCGCGGTGTTGCTGGGCGCGCTTTTCATGGCGTGGCCTGCGTTTTACAACGGGTTTCCTCTCCTTTATCCGGATTCGATGACCTATGTCGACGATGGGCGCATCGTGGCGCGGGCCGTCTTCCTGCATCGATTCTCCGGCTATTACGGGATGCGATCCTTCTTTTATAGCCTGGGAATCCTGCCCTTGCACTGGAATGTCACGCTTTGGCCCGTGGTGGCTCTGCAATGCTTTTTGGTTGCATATATTCTCTGGCTTGTGGTCCGGTCCTTCGCGCAACGGCACACGATTGCGCCTTACCTTGTTTTGGTGCTGCTCCTAAGCCTGTTCACCGGCATCAGCTGGTATGCAACGCTGATCTTGCCGGACATTCTCGGTCCGCTTCTCTACCTCTCGATCTACCTGCTTGCATTTGCCAGAGACACGCTGTCTCACCGGGAGCGGATAACAGTATGCTGCATCGCCTGGTGGGCAGTTACTTCTCACGCTACCCACCTGATGCTGGCGGCTGGAATGTGCGTCATCCTGGGGCTGCTGCTGACAGTCGATCGCCGGGACTTTCGCCGCCGCCTGAGACCGGTTTGTGAATTGGCCGCGATTGTTGCGCTGGCGGCAGCTGCCCAGTTGGCCTTGCACGGCTATCTCTATGGCGAGCCTTCGCTGAACGGCGAGCGCCCGCCATTCCTCACCGCCCGCATCATTGCCGACGGTCCGGGACGCTGGTATCTCGAGAAACATTGCTGGGATTTGAAGTGGGTGATTTGCGACCACGTCCACAATCTCCCTGACGACCCCGACAATTTCCTCTGGGCGGAGGATGGAATCTATCAGACTGCATCCGATAGCGACAACAAGCGCCTCGTGCAAGAGGAAATTCCATTTGTTCTTGCCACCCTGCGGGCGTACCCGCGTGAGCAGATCTCCCGGTCCGCCGCCAATTTCTGGGGACAACTGACGACCTTCGGCTTCTCTGACCTGGATGCGAGCGGTTGGGTGCTCGATCAGTTCGATTCCGTTCTTCCACGCGCGCGATCCAATTACGTAAAGAGCCGCCAGGCCCGGAATGCGCTTCCCCTCGATCTTCTCGCATCCATCCAGGTGTGGGCAGTGGCGGCATCGCTCGCGGTCATCGCCGTCTTTTTGCCGCTGCTGTGGCGCCGCCACTCCCCACGCATCGTTGGACTATGCTTGGTGATCGTCCCCATGGTGGTTGCGAACGCGCTGCTCACCGGCACTCTGTCGATGGTAGAGGACCGCTTGCAGTGCCGGGTGGTGTGGCTGGTTCCGTTGCTGGCCGGGATGTGTGTTCTGGACTGGTTTAGCCAGCGGCAAACCGCAAAGGCTTTGCACGGAAGTCAGGGAGCAGAGGAGCCAGCCGCCTCAAGCTGAACGGCTGCGCTCTCATGAAAGCCGGCAGCGCCGCAAGACTTGGCTCGACGCTCCGCAGAACGCTGAAGCTGCCATCCCAACCTGGCCGCAAAAACAAAGGCACAGCGAGGGTGGGGCACCCAGCCGAGTTATTGGACAGGTTCTCAGGAAGCCTTGGCAGCCTCGCCGGGATTCACCAGATCGCGAAGCTCTTTGGAAGGTTTGAAGTAGGGCACCCGTTTGGCGGGAACCTCAACGCGTTCGCCGGTTTTGGGGTTGCGTCCGATGCGGGGGTTGCGCTGCCGGATGCGAAATGACCCGAAGCCGCGGATTTCAATCTTGTCGCCACCCTGAAGCGCGCCGATAACCGACTCAAAGATGGTCTCAACAATGACCTCACCGTCGCGCCGAGTCAGGTCGCCCAGGCCGGTTACCTTATCCACCAAGTCCGCTTTTGTCATATCCTATGGGCCTCCGCTCCCAGCATAACCGGATTTTGCCCCTAAAGGTGTGAAAAAGAAGCCTTTCTTACAAGAATTGGGCCTTTACCCGTGGCCGGGCAAAAAAAAAGCCCAGTTCCAGAAATCCAATGCGGCAGCCCCGCCGAGGGGGTTATCATGTCGAGAGTCTCTCCCCCGAAACCAAGCCGGTGGAAGCCGAAGCTCAGGCAGGCGGTGATCGTTTCCGTGACGCAGTATCCGAATTACAGCATCGTGATCCCAGCCTTCAATGAGAGCTTGCGCATACCCGCGACACTGGAGTCGGTTGTGGCCTGCATCCGCGAGCGTGGCTGGCTGGCGGAGGTCATTGTGGTCAACGACGGCTCCCGCGATACGACTGCCGACGTGGTGAGGTCATTTGCCCGCTATGCGCCGGAGGTCCGGCTCGTCGAAAACCCTGGCAATCGCGGCAAGGGTTACAGCGTGCGCGCCGGAATGCTACAGGCGCTGGGCGAGGTGGTTATGTTCACCGACTCAGACCTATCGGCGCCTATTGAAGAAGCCGAACGCCTGTTTGACGCCATCGCCAAGGGCGCTGACATAGCCATCGGCTCCCGCTGGCTTGAGAGCAGCCGGCAGACCCACCGCCAGCCGTTCTACCGCCAGTTTTTCGGCCGCTGTTTCAACGCTGTTACCCGCGCCGTGATGGGATTGCCTTTTGCCGATACGCAATGCGGCATCAAGGCGTTTACCCGTTCTGCCGCCCAGACCGTCTTCCAGCTCCAAACCATCGAGCGCTGGGGCTTCGATCCGGAGATATTGTTTATCGCTCTGAAGCGCGGCCTTCGGGTTGTGGAGGTGCCGGTGAGCTGGGCCCACGACGAGCGCTCCCGTGTCAGCTACCTCAAAGACGGCCTCAAGATGCTCGAAGACATAGCCACAATCCGTTGGAATGCTCTCCGCGGACGCTATGGCAAGCAGGTCGAACACATTCATCGAGTGGGATTCGAACGGTAAGCAGGACTGGAATCACACCCGAAGCCCAGTTCTGCACGCGTGCGCGCATTACCGACTTCGGGCCTCAGCTTCCGCCAACCATCCGCGCCTCAGATTCTCGGGTGGGATGCTCGACAGATAGGGCTTGAGGTCGAGGATCGGCGTGCCGTCGAGCATGTCGACTCCGCGAACTGTGAGCGCGACGTTCTCGCGGCGCACCAGTTCTACAACCGTGAGTCCGATCGGGTTGGGACGGCGCGGCGACCGCGTGGTAAACACGCCGTGGGGACGGTCGTCGGTGGGTGGCGTGACCAGTAAATCGAAACCATAGGAGCGGTCGAAGGCCCACAGAACGATGAGATGAGAATAGCCCTCAATATCAGTAAGTCCGGGTGCAAATTCAGGGAGGATGTTGAGCACGCCCTCTGCTTCGTGCCGGGCTCCAAGTCCCTTGGGAATGGCGTCTGTGCCTGTAAAGGGGCTGCTCACGAATCCAATCGGTTGCGGAGTAAACATCGGGTTCCTACCTCCATTCTTCATACTATGCTCGAATTTGGCCCGTCTTTTTGTCTCCGCTTCCGAGATCGCCTCATTCCCCGTACCGTGAAGAAAACCGGAAGGAGCAGTCCGCGTGTCCCTTTGTTCTCCGCAAGGCCGGATTCGCGCAATTGGGCTGCCTGAGCATGGCAGGAAGCCGTCAGTTCAAGCCGTCGATAGCTTTGAAAAATAAGTAATCTTTTGACTGCTATGTTGAAGGCATTTATGTTACGCTCTGTTGGTGTTTGCAACTTGCCGGGGTAAATCCCCCCTCGGCCGGCTTCCCTGAGTCAGAAGACAACTGCAATACCGCACCCGCGGTTGCAAGGTGCGGAGACGACGTGAAAATGAAATATGCATCCAGTATCGTTACTGGATATTGTGAGATTTCCGCGCTTGTCAGGCCGGGAATGCGCTGAGCCGCTTCCCCGCAAAGGTCAGGCCCGAAGCCCTGCACGGGAGACTTGCCCATCCTTAGGGCGCTCCTGAATTCTTCCCCTTTCTGGAGCCGCGGCCCAGTTGGCATCGGTTTCGCAACGTTTCTGCAACGCATCGAGATCGGTCAAATCCACCTTCGTCGTTTCCCCCAAAACGGCGAAAAGTGGCATTTCACACAATTGATTTATCGAACATGAGGAATGCAACGTTGTTCGGCCATCGCATTCTTCCGTGCTCCCCGGCCCTAGCTGGATCGCGCCCCTTCCTTCGCTGCTCCTCACTTCGGAGCAGCGAAGGAACGCGAAAGAAACGCCCCGAAGAAGGAGTTGCCATGAAAGTTGTGTTCCCCGACAGCATCGACCGCAGCGGGCTCTCGAAGCAGCCCAAATTCATCGACTCTTTCTCTTCGCCGGTCATTGAGGATCGAAGTGCTGTATCGACCGATCCTTGCCCCGCCCCTTCCGTTCTGCCCTTCAAGGATGTTTCTGCCGCGGGGTCATTTGGAGGACCCGGCAGCATAAATGGGAATCGCCCCAAGGAGTTCAAGATGATCCGCAAGCTTTGGATGACGGCAGCCGCCGCGCTCACTCTCGCATTTGCCCAGGTTCCAGCCATTGCGCAGCAATATGGCCCACCATCCTCAGGACCTTCGGCGGCCATCCTGTTTGTCCCTGCCACGCTGAACCTGGTCGCCGGGCTCCATGGCGCGGGCAGCAGCGGCAACGGCGGCCTGGCAACCGCCGCCCAGCTCAGCTACGCAGTGGGCATTGCCTATGACTCAAGCGGCAACCTCTTCATTGCGGACGAGAATAATTATGTGGTCCGCAGAATCGACCACGTCACCAAGGACATAAGCGTCTTTGCGGGCACACTTGGCACCCCCGGCGACTCGCTCGGCGGCGGCGTAGCCACCAGCGCGCAACTCGGCTTGGTGTCGGGACTCGTCATCGACACCAGCAACAATGTCTATGTTGCCGACCGCTCCTGGGGCCTCGTCTGGAAAATCACCTCTGGCGGAACCATCTCCGTATTCGCCGGCGGCGGCTCCGGAACCTGCACCGGCGTCCTGGACTCACTTGGCGATGGTTGCGCAGCCACTGCGGCCACCCTTAACAATCCCTGGGCATTGGGCATCGATTCCAGTAACAACATTTACATTGCCGACACCGGAAACAACATCATCCGTGAAGTCAATCAATCCACGAACAAGATTTCGACCTTCGCCGGGGACATCGCCGATGCCGGCAGCTTCAGTTGCAATCCCAGCCTTTATTCCACCGTTACTCCGCCCTACACCGCCATCCAGGCACACCTGTGCTTTCCCCAGGGCATCGCCTTCGACAGCAGCAGCAACGCCTACATCGTCGATACCAAGAACAACCTTGTCCGCATGGTCACCGGTTCCACCGGCTACATCACCACCTACGCCGGCAGCGGCGCCTCTGGGTATGGAGGCGACGGCGGACCAGCCACCTCTGCTGTGTTCCACCTTCCCGCCGGCGTCTACGTCGATCCCGCCAACCGTGTCTATATCGGGGACTTCTTCAACAATCTCATCCGAATGGTCGATTCCGCAGGAAACATCCATAACGTTATGGGCAATACCAGCGGCGGATTGAACACTAACTCCATCGGCGAGCCCGACACCGAGCCCTTACTCATCGGCGGCCAATACACTGGCGCGACCAACGGAGTCTACGACTTCACCATGGACCCGAGCGGGAACATCGTTGCCAGCGACAGCTCAGGCAGCGCGGTTACCTCCGCCGGCTCAACGGGCCAGTATGTCTTCGGCCAAACTTTGGTCTATACCACCAGCGCCGCCGCCTTCATCACTATCTCCAATCCCAGCGGCGTCACCTTGAACTTCACGGGAACGCCCACCGTCACTGGCTCCTTCGCGCTCAGTGGTGGCACCTGCAATCTTTCAGGCGGTACTCTTGCCCCCGGCGCAACCTGCACCGTGGGGATTACCTTTAGCCCCATTGCCGACCTGACTTACACCGGCAGCATCGTGTTTACCAGCAACGCCAACACCTCTCCTTCGACGATCAGTCTTTCGGGTATTGGATATGGAACACCGACTTACTCCGCGACCATCACCTCTCCATCTGCATTTACAAGTCCGGCCACCGTCACCAGCGCCGCGAAGACGGCCACGCTCACCAACACCGGTGAGGGTCCCCTCGCCATCACCCTGCCGGCGACGTTTATCGGTGCCGGCGCCAGCGACTTTGGTCAGAGCGCCGCTTCAGATTGCCCAACCACGCTGAATGGCGGCGCCACCTGCCATTTCTACATCAACTTCACGCCAGCGGCGGCAACCACCTACAGCGCCCAGTTTCAGGTGGTGACTTCTCCCTACGGCATCCTGTATGCCTCCGTGAGCGGGACGGGAACAGCAGCCCTGACGCCTGCGGCAACACCGGTCATTACCCCAGCAGCGGGTACTTATAACGCGCCTGTCGGCGTGCAGATTACCGATGCCTCGCCCAGCCCCACCATCTACGACACCACCAATGGAACCGTGCCGACTACAAGCCTGACGCCGTATTCCGCGCCGTTCACGGTTTCGCCGGGCACCATCCAGGTGCAGGCCATTGCGACCGCGGTCGGTGACGGGACAAGCGCCACGGCCACCGCTACGTACACGGTGCAGCCGTACCTGCTGTTCAACGCCGCGGCGGTCGGCATTGCTCCGGGCTCCGCACAGCAGCTTACGGCCAAGGTTTCGCTTATCGCCGGTTCCGCTCCCACGGCTACGCTGCATTACGGCCACGACTACACGGTGGGCGCGGTGAGTTGCACGCCGAGCGGCAGCCTGGAGGTTTGCACGGTTCCTGTTTCGTTCATCCCGACTTTGCCCGGCGCTCGCAAAGACGCGCTCTTCCTGATGAACGGCAGCACCAGAGTCGCTACTGTTTTGCTGGATGGAACCGGCCAGGCGCCGTTCTCGCTTGTCCAGCCAGGAATTCTCACCCAGCCATACACTACCAGCGCCACCTACTTATTTGGTTCGATTGTCGATGAAAACGGCACCGCCTACATCCTAGGCACCAGCTCGAACCTCATCGTCACCCTGACCAAGGCTGGAGTCTCGGGCCTGCTTCCTGTCACGGGCCTGAACTCACCGCGATCGATCAGCATCGACGGCGCCGGCGTCCTTTACATTCACGGCGCCGCCGATGACGCGGTCATGACGACCTATGACACGGTGCAGGGCATCCAAGGCTCGATAACGCTCCCCGCCACGCACTTTTGGCAAGACACGTCCATTGGTAATTTCGGCAATCTCTATGCCGTAGCTGGCGAAACCGGCGTCTTCTACACCATCAAAACCGACGGCACCAGCACGAATACGCCCCTCAGCCCAGCCGTCCCCGGAGCTGCCTCCATGGCCGTTGACAGCTCAGAGAATGTCTTCATCTATGGCACCACCATCAATGAGATCACCGCCGGCGGTACTCAATCGCAGATCAGCGCGGTGGGAGGCCAAAGCGGCTTGGCAGTGGATGCCGCGGAAACTCTGTACGCAATCCCATTCCCAGGATTTCCAGGCGTTGCCGAGCTTCCCGCTTCAAACTACTCCACCCCCGAGGCCTCGTTTGACCCTACTGCTTCGTCTCTGGGCGGGTCCATGGGATCCGACGGCACCTTGTATGTGGGCAACTACAGCTACCTCGATAAGGTGGACCGCTCCAAGGGCGCGATCAACTTCGGCCTGCAAAACACCGGTACAGCAAGCGCACCGCAGAACGTTGGAATCTACAACGGGGGCAACCAGAACCTCACCCTCTCCAACTTTGTTCTTGCCGGCGCTAGTTCCGGCTTCGCCCTTCAAGCGGCCGGCAGCAATAACTGCACCATCGGAATGACCATCGCTCCCGGCGCATTCTGCCAGGTCGCAGTCACCTTGACGCCGCCCAACCCAGGCAATTTCACCGGCACGGTCACCTTCACGACGAACTCACTCAACACCGCCGGTACCACCCAGACCGTCACTCTCGCCGGTCAGGTCTACGGACCCTACGTAACGGCAGCACCCAATCCGCTGAACTTTGCCAACCAGGTCGCGGGCACCACCAGCGGTCCGCAGAGTGTGACGTTGACCAACAGCGGAGTCTTTTATTCGGCCACCATCGGCTCCATTATCAACCCCACCGGCTTCAACGTCGGCATTGGCAACTGCGCTGCCGGCATCGCTCCAGCCGGCGGAACCTGCCAACTGAGCGTTACCTTCTCTCCGACGGCGGCACAAGCTTACAACGGGACCGCCTCCTTCACGGTAACCAGCAGCGCCGACGGCCCATCCCAGAATGTGACCTTTGCGGTGAACGGAACGGGAACGGCCGCCGCAGCTCCCGCCGCGTCGCTGGCGCCCAACCCCGCCGTGTTTACCAGCCAACTGATCGGCACAACCAGCGGAGCCGCCGCCGTTACGCTCTCCAACACCGGCAGCGCCACGCTGAATATCAGTGGCATCAGCATCGCAGGCGCCAATCCCACTGACTTCGCCATCAGCTCAGGTACGAACTCCTGCGACGCAGTGGTGGCCGCCGGTTCCAGTTGTTTCATCTACGTCACCTTCACACCGGCCTCGGCCACTAGTTTCTCAGCAACGCTTTCCGTCGCTGACGACGCCGCCGGGTCGCCGCAGACCGCAGCGCTCACCGGTACCGGCAGCGCCTTTGTCGCAAACGTAGGCTCATCCAGTGCAAGTCAGGCGGTCACTGTGGCCATCGCCACCGCAGGCACTTTGAATTCGATTCAGGTGCTGACTGAGGGCGCAGGGAATCTCGAATTCTCGCAGGCTGCCGGTTCGGGCTGCCCGGAGGTAAGTAGCCGAACAGAAGGAAGCTGCGTGACCGTAACTCGCGCCGCGGCGAGGCCGCTGAACACTTTCTCCGCCGGACCTTGCTCAACCGGGGTCGCTTACACTGTCGGTCAAAGTTGCACAGTGAATATAGTTTTTTCGCCACTGGCGCCGGGCGCCCGCAACGGAGCGGTCGTGCTGACCAATTCCAGCCAGGCTGCGCTGGGCACAACCTATCTGCCCGGAACAGGGATTGGGCCGGAGCTCGTCTTTGCCCCCGGCGTCCAGAGCACGCTGCCCGGACCGACGTACGCCAGCAGCTATCAGGATCCCTTGGGAATTACTGTAGACGCCCTCGGAAATGTTTATGTCGCCGACACCTTGAACGGAGCCGTCTCCAAGATTCCATGGTCGGGTAGCTACGGAACCCCGGTTCGACTGGCCACTGGCCCGCTGAACCAACCCTCAAGCGTTGCGGTTGACGGCGCCGGCAATCTGTTCATCGCCGATACTGAGAACTTCCGCGTCCTCGAGCTGCCCTGGAATGGCTCGGCCTACGGAACTCCAGTCGTCCTGGACGCCACGGGCTTGCCCGATCCCCAAGGCGTAGCGGTGGACGGGAACGGAAATGTCTATATTGCCGATGCCCTGGATGAGAAGGTGGTCGAGTTGCCCTGGACGGCCAGCGGCTATGGCGCGCCGGTGAATTTGGCTGTCAGTGGTCTGGCCGCTCCCCATGGCATGGCAGTGGACGCCAATCAGAACCTCTATATCGCCGACTCAGGGAACCGCCGGGTGGTCGAATTGCCATGGACAGGAACAGCCTTTGGTGCCCAGATCGTGCTGCCGGCCAGCGGTTTGTTCTATCCCGAAGGCGTAGCGGTGGACGGCGGCGGCAATGTGTACATCGCCGACACCGATCACGGCAAGGTAGACAAATTGCCATGGTCTGGAACGGCCTTCGGCGCGCAGGTTGCAGTGCCGTTCACATTGAACGGATCGAGCATCACCACCGGAATTGCAGTCGACGGCGGAGGCAACATCTACCTTCTGGATGGCGGCAACAACGTAGCGTTGAAGCTTACAGTATCCGTTCCTCCGGCGCTCAGCTTTGCCTCAACCAATGTCGGCTCAACCAGCAGCGACAGCCCCAAGACAGTGCCGGTGACCAATATCGGCAATGCGTCACTAACGTTCTCGGGATCTGGAACGAATCCGAATTATCCGGCCAACTTTCCGGTCAATAGCACCGATGCCGGCCTTTGCTCCTCATCTGCTCCGCTCACTCAGGGCGCAAGCTGCGACGTGAGCGTCAACTTCATCCCAACCGCCAGCGGAAGCCTGAGCGGATACGTGGTGCTCACGGACAACAATCTCAACTACTCCGGCACAACACAATCGATCGCTGTCAGCGGAACGGGAGTCGGAGCCTCACAGCCTGTCGCGTCCCTCACGCCCAACCCAATCGCCTTCAACAGTCAGACCGTCGCAACCACCAGCGCCGCAATGCAGGCGACACTCTCCAACACCGGCGGCGCCGCGCTGACCGGCATCGTCATCACCATCGCGGGCGCCAATCCGGCCGACTTCGCCCTCACCACCGGCAGCAACGCATGCGGCACAACTCTGGCTGCGGACTCAACCTGCTACATCTATGTCACCTTTACTCCGGCTTCGGCTTCGAGCTTCACGGCAACGCTCTCGGTGGCCGACAACGCCAGCGGCTCACCGCAGACTGCAACCCTCACCGGCACGGGCACGGCGGCGGCGGCGCCGATCGCTTCGCTGACCGCCCCGGCGGCCTTCCCCAGCACCACCGTCGGCGCGACCGCGGCTGCTCTAGCTGCCACGCTGAGCAACACTGGCAATGCTTCACTGGCTATCAGCGGAGTTACCATCGCCGGCGCCAACCCAACTGACTTCACCCTCAGCACCGGCAGCAACGCTTGCGGCAGTTCGCTCGCCGCCGGCGCCAGTTGCTCCATCTATGTAACCTTCACGCCGGCCTCGGCAACCAGCTTCACGGCAACGATCTCGGTGGCTGACAACGCCACCGGTTCGCCGCAGACTGCTGCCCTCACCGGCACAGGAACGGCGGTAGCAGCGCCCATAGCCTCGCTGACTGCCCCGGCGGCCTTCCCGAGCACTACCGTGGGTGTAACTTCCGCGGCGCTCTCTGCCACGCTTAGTAACACCGGCAACGCGGCACTGGCTATCAGCGGAGTTACCATAACTGGCGCAAACCCCACCGACTTCGCCGTCGTCACAGGCAGCAACGCCTGCGGCAGTTCGCTCGCCGCCGGGGCCAGTTGCTCCATCTATGTCACCTTCACGCCGGCCTCGGCGGCCAGCTTTGCGGCAACGCTCTCAGTGGCGGACAATGCCGCCGGCTCGCCGCAGACCGCCGCCCTCACCGGCACGGGAGCGGCGGCAGTCGTTCCCGCTTACAAAGTGGCCTCGCCCACGGCCCCGCAAACCGTGCTGCCAGGCGCAGCGGCGACTTATACCATCAATGTAACTCCGGTCAACGGCTCCTTTACCGGCCTTGTAACTCTCGGGGCCAGCGGGCTGCCCGCAGGAGCTACAGCTGCCTTTGCGCCGCCGACAGTTACACCGGGCTCAACCGGGGCTACCTCGCAGTTGACCGTTCAGACTGCGGCCGCAGTTGCGGCAATAACGAAGCGGCCTTCGCCATGGCCGCTGGCTCTGCCGGCGCTGAGCCTGATCGGGCTATGCTTTGTCCCCGGCAAGCGATACCGCCGCTGGATAACTCTCGGCCTGCTGCTGGTTTGCTCGCTGGGCGCGATCACTGCTCTGAGCGGATGCGGAGGCGGATTCGGGCTGGGCAACCTGACACCGCCCCCAGCGAGTTACACCATCACCGTAACCGGAACCAGCGGCTCCAGCGTGCAAACCACCACCGTTCAGCTTACCGTGCAGTAACAAGGAGACCACCATGCGACTCAGGATCAAACACATTTTCGCCCTGCTGTTGACCATTGCCGCGGTCTCCGCCGCCCAGGCCGTTGCCCAATCTGGCGCCCAGCCCGCGCCCCAAAGCGGTAGCCCCGATAAGTCATTCCGCGGGGAACTGGAGATGGGCTACAGCTATCTGCGCAGCAACGCGCCTCCGGGCGGCTGCGGCTGCTTCAACCTCAACGGCGGCAACGCCACCTTTGCCTGGCCTCTTAACTCGGGAAGCTTTGCGCTCGCGGGCGATGTAACTATCGCCCATGCGGGCGCAGCCGCCAGCACCGGCGACAGCCTGACTCTTAGCACGTTCACGGCGGGCGGCCGCTATTCGCCTAAGTTAGGTAAGTCGGCTGTGCAGCCCTTCGGGCAGGCGCTGGTGGGATTAGCACACTCCAGCGGCACACTGGTGCAGGGAGCGAACCCAGGCGCGGCCAACGCCGGCGCGGCCTTCGCCGCCAACCTCGGCGGAGGCCTCGACCTGCGCGCCAGTCCACGCTTCTCGGTGCGGCTGATCGAAGCAGATTACCTGCTGACCACCTTTGACAACGGATCCAACAACCACCAAAACAACCTGCGCATCGGCGCCGGCGTGGTGGTTCACTTCT
>Ga0302189_10000589_pt1 | contig 32098 bp, 17 predicted proteins | sample II_Bog_E2_2_FD_194551 | JGI IMG/M metagenome (GOLD analysis project Ga0302189, IMG submission 194551) | Peat permafrost microbial communities from Stordalen Mire near Abisko, Sweden - II_Bog_E2_2 | ecosystem: Environmental > Terrestrial > Soil > Wetlands > Peat | place: Sweden: Abisko...
AGCACCAGGAGTCGCTCAATAAGGCGCAAGCCGTGATTCGGGCCATCGAGCGGGCGCGAGAGCTGTAAAGCAGGGATCAGGAACAGGAGATGCCGGGTGCCCCTCGATCTTGAGCAAGACCTGAGCTACCCGGCCGTCACGCCGCAGCGGGAGATTGCGCCGCAGTAGGAGAAGATCTCGGATATTGGCTTGGGTCTCTAGTCAAAAAGTGGCGGCTTTCCTGCCCCGTGCCGTCCTCACAGCCAAGGGCTTTGCTTCCGTGACACAATACAACCTTGCCACCGTCCACGCGAGGCGGGTACATTCAAACCGGCTGAAATTGGCTTAAGCGAGGGCATTTTGCGCCGCGCCGTGGCATTCTCTAAGGCTAGCCAAGGAGTGAAACGACAATGAAAAACGTAACCGTCGTCGGAATCTTAATCGTCTTAGGGTTTTTAACCGCCTGCCACACCAAGGATTCAAACACCCAAACCACAACCCAAGTTTCAGCGCGAGCCCCGGTCCCGGTCTCGCCCTCACCAATAGACGCAGTTCGCAACGGCTATCTGGAATCTAACAAGACTACCACGGTCGGGAAAGCCCTCGAAGGCACCTTCCCAAATAGCACATGGAGAACCTTCATCACCCAAAAGGGCTCGACCATCGTTGAATTCGACGGCTTTGAACCATTTAGCCAAGAGTGGCAAGCATTCAACCAAGCCTTGAATGATTTGAATAATACCGATGCAGAACGGGAGCAGAAGGAGGAGCGTTGCTTCAACTGGGAAGCGTGCCGTATCGTTCTCCTGAAAAGGAAAGATGAATGTATCTCAAACCCAGACGCCAAGCCAAGTTGCCTTGACGACTTCTCCAAACAACACGCCAACGACCTACTTCCTGTCGTCGTTCAGTTTTCCATCAACCAGGACGGAAAAACCTTTCAGTATGAGGCGAACAGCATGGGCTGGGGTAGGGAAACGCTTGTCCATGAAATGTACAAGTAGGCTTCTGACCGCTACGACCGTTGCAACCAGCTTAAGGTGCTATTTTTCCCGTTTTCTGAAGCGACCCCTACTCTGGCGTTATAGAAGGCCAGGCGGTACGCGGCAAGAACATACCGCAAAGAAAGTCTCCCGTCCAGGTGCTTCCCTTCCCCGGCGCAAATGCCCCCCGATGAAATACGCCTAGGCCCGCGCATCCTCGCCCCCGCCGTATTACGGCGATGAGTCCCGCCACGAGCAGAACCCGAAGACGAAGAACTTGCAAACTTGCGAACATGACCGAACACCTCAGAAGTTACCTATTCCGTGATTGATGGACCCGGACACTGCTTCCACCCGTGGCCTTTGTCAGTAACAAGATGCAATGCAACACCATTTTCTGGGTAAGCGTCTGGGGATATTTCCTCAAAAATATCTTTCGGCACTCCCGTCTTGTATGGATGGACAAACAACAGAACAATACCCGTGAACTTCTGCCCTGCAGTTTGCAATTTTTCCTGGTAGCGCTGGAGCTTTTTGACATCCATAATATACTTTGGCTCCCTTTCGCACGGTTGCCAAAGCTTGATTTCAATTCCAACGCGGCAAGGCTGACGCCAAATATCTTTTTCGGTGTCTGGCTTCTCGGATAATATTGCTATATCGAATTTCCCTTCGGATACGTGATATTCCGTCGTTACAGGGTGAATGCAAAAGGGGTCAGTAAATCCGAATCGACAATTCTTGCCTTCGCCATCGTATGGATACCGCAGGCCGCTCGTCGCATTCCGAAGCTCTACGAAAAGCAACGCCTGGATGTCGCTTTCCGAGAGAAAATCTAGAGGATGCTCCTGGAACTGTTTCACGGTTTTGCAGATTGCGCTTTTCAACTGATCGATCATTCATGACCTCCATCTGTTACGTTTATGGTCCTAGCCACGCGCCAGGATCGTGACCCTGTGGTCAGAGCGGAGACTCTCATCCTCAAAAGCGCTGACAAGGATCTTCGCTCTATCTCTGGCGATTTCCCTCATTCTATTCTTTACGACTTGGGTGTCCTTTTCCTTGAGAACGGCGGGTGCCCCGGGGCTCGATCTTGAGACCTGGGAAACCACAATCCTGGACCAGTTCAGATCAATGAGCTTGAAAACCTACCGCGTGGTCTGCTCGACCGTGACATGTGAAAAGGTCGCTGAGGCCAGACCGTCTGCGTTATGAGAGCAGAACCCTATGCCTACGTAGACCGGCCCATCCATGACCACCGTCGTGGACGAAAAGGCCGTCAGCTCTCCATCTGCGGAGCCGGTGTAGGCCGTGAACAGATTGCCTTTGCGCTCGATGCGAAGGCGTACAGGCCCATGCTGCGGAGCGACCACGTCCTCGGTCTTCCCACCGGCAACTGACCTGAACTGGATTGTTGCGTGCCCGTCTCCGTGGATCGCAATATCGGCATAAGAGGATGCGGGGTCCAGGCTCTGCCGAAAGATCAAAACAGCCTTTTCCAGAGGCACTGAAACGTTGGCGGGAAACTGCACATCCGCGGTAAGGGTCGCGTCTCCGGAGAGCTTCACCCAGCTCAAATGGAAGGCATCTTCGCTGCCCCACATATCCGCCCCGCCGCCGGTTACGCGATAGCTTCCGCTCGCCGGGTCGAAGACGGTTGAGCCCGGCAGCGTCTTGCCGATATCGGTGGCGCCCGCAAAGATGCCCTGCTTGCTATTGAGAGACTGGGCAGCCCCAAACAGGCATGTGACAGGCAGCATTGCCGCCAACGCAACTCGCACACTGTTCCGCAGATTCATCATAGGTGTGGAATCACTATACAGGGCCTATCCTTGCGTCATCCAGTGCGTTGGCTGCGCCACTCATGGCAATCGCATTTGGGCCGTAGACCCGCCAGTGCGGTCAATTCTGCGCTGGGAGTGCCCCTCCAGAGCAGTTGCGTCGGCGCGCCGATTCGTCTTTTGCATAAAATTGATTCAAATCAGCGCACAATCATTTCATGGGATGCATTCACGCTAGGTTTGTGACCGCTTGAAGTGAACCAATGTGGGTGCCCCATCCATTCCGCGGCTTTAACGCGGAATGGGTGGGAAGGCACAGAACCATACGGTCAAAGGCCTATAGCGAAACCAAGGTTGCTGTATCCCGAAAGCACAACCGCCGAGTTGACGCGACCATCAGGGAGCGGCAACCCTACACAAGACTGAACAGGACACGGTAACCCTGGTTTCGCTCTGGCCAACCCGCGATCCCTAATCTTCCCGCTGCCAAGTCGCTGTTTACCAGAAAATTAATACCCCCTCCCCCCCCCGGGGGGGCAATTCGTTCTTTCTTCGCCATGTCGCCGGTTTCTCAAGCCGCGAAAAGTCTCCGCTCAACTTCCAAATTCGATTGCCCTGCTGCGCCACCATCCCGTTCCACTTCGTTTCCCAAAGGCACGAAGAAGCCGAAGCTCTTACTCCGCGCCGAAGACGCGGCGGAAGAACTTTCCTATTCCACCGAAGAAGCCCTGCTTCTTCTTGGCGGCTGGCTTGGCGGCTGGCAGAGCCGTGGCTGCGGGCGCGGCCTCGGTGGCGGGCTGGGCTGCTTTGTCCGCGCTTTTGTAAACCAGGGGCTCGACATTCTGCGCCGGCGCAGAATTGTTCATTGGCACGCCAGGAGCCGGCTTGGCTAGTGGCGCGAGCCCTTCGCTCTGAGCCAGCGGGAACTCGTTGCCCTGCGGCGCGACGGGCGGCGGACAACCGCAAGGCTCCTTCTCCTGATCGACCACCTCGCGCAGGCTGCCGTGCTGAAACATGACGCGCTGGCCCGCCTGCACGCGATAGACGCCGCCATCGAAGACGCTGGTGACCAGAACATAGGGTGCATTGATGCCCGCGTTATCCACACAAGTGTCGCCGTGCTGGCCCAGGCGAACTTTCACCTCGGCCGCGCCGGGACCGCCGATGAGGATGCGGAAATCCGGTGTAAGCAGAATGTCGGAGTTGCGGCCGGTGGCAAAGCTGGCCTCGACCGCGCCGTGATCCATCGCCATCATGAGGCCGGGGACCTCGCCGGCGGGGACGCTTGAATCGGCGGCCAGCTTGACGGTGGTGGAGGCGCAGACGCGCAGCACGCCGCGATGAGGGAGGATGACCTCGGTGGTCTCGGTTCCCGAAGTAATAGCGCCGCTGGCGGCGATGATTGCCTTGCCCTGAGAGACTTCAAGCGCGCCGGTGACCGTGGCGGCGCGGTCGGAGTTCTTGCTGTCGAGCGGGACGATGGCAATGGGGCCGGCCACCGACGCGGGCGCCTGGGCACCCGCAACCAACGAAACCGCAAGCGCTGTCACAACCGCGAGAACTCCAGCCAAGCAAGAACTCTGCATCGTCGTTACATTCCGAGGAAGTTGCGAATCATCTGATGGCCGCCTTCGGTCAAGACGCTTTCGGGATGAAACTGCACGCCCTCAATAGGCAGGGTGTGATGGCGCAGGCCCATGATGATCGAGCCATCGCCATTCGCCGAGGCCGTGCGGGCGGTGACCATGAGTTCGGCAGGAAGCGACTCCTCGGCAACAATCAGCGAGTGGTAGCGGGTGCAGGTCAGCGGCGTTGGCAATCCGGCAAAGACGCCCTTGCCGTCGTGCTCCACCGGGCTGGTCTTGCCGTGCATCAGTTGCTGTGCGCGCACCACCTGGCCGCCAAAGGCTTCGCCGATGGCCTGGTGGCCAAGGCAAACGCCAAGAATGGGCGCTTTGCCGGCCATGTGGCGGATGAGCGGAACCAGGATGCCGGCCTCGCTCGGAGTGCAGGGGCCGGGCGACAGCAGAATGCGCTCCGGGTGCAGCGCCTCTACCTGCTCCACCGTCAGCTCATCGTTGCGATACACCTCGACCTCGGCCCCCAGCTCTCCCAGGTATTGGACCAGGTTGTAAGTGAACGAGTCGTAGTTGTCGAGAACAAAGACCATGGTGAAGTCCAGTGTACCGCGCCGCCTGCGGTGGGGTAGCCGCTCGCTCTCCGCTCGCGTTGGTTTCGTACCATCTCATCGCGTATGTGGTTGCCCGTGAGAATCGCTCTGCCAGTTGCACAGATACACATCATCTGTAAGACTCACTATCGATGGTTCTTCATTTTCTGATTCAAGGCCGAGTGCAGGGGGTGGGCTTCCGGTGGTTCGTTCACCGCGAAGCCAGCCAACTTGACCTGCGCGGCTGGGTGCGCAACACCGAAGAGGGCGAAGTGGAAGTCGTGGCGTCGGGCACACCGGACGACCTGGCCGCACTGCGGGCCAGTCTGCGCAGCGGCCCGCGCGGAAGCCGTGTTGACCGCCTTGTCGAGCACTATCTGGACGAGAGCGAGGCCGAGGGCTTGGGTTCATTCAGGATCGATGGCGCCTGGTAGAAGCTGGAAGCTGAACGGCGACTTTCTCTGGACTTGACGGCTTGTCAAGTTCCCTGCCCTTGCTTGCAAGCCCCGTACAATAGGGGAGAAGGCCGGAACACACACAAACAGCATGGCGGACGCAGTACAAAACAATCTGGACAAGCCTGACAAATCCGACAAGCCCGATGCCAAAAAGCGGGATGAAGATCCGGTCGGCAAAGTCTACGACTCCCGGCTGGTTCGCCGCCTTTGCCAGTACGTGCGCCCTTACTGGATTCAGGCCACCAGTTCCGCGTTATCCATCAGCCTTAAATCCCTCTGCGACGCCTCCGGACCTTACCTGGTCAAAGTCGCCATAGACCGTTATCTCACGGGCGCGCCCAGCGCCGCCACCAACTGGCTCACACGCCGCCTGCCGGCCGACCCCTATCAGGGAATTACCCGCCTGGCGACAATCTACCTATGCGCGCTTTGTACCTCTTATCTCTTTCAATTCATTCAGACTTACCTGATGCAGTGGACCGGCCAGAAGATCATGTTCGACCTGCGCCGCGACATCTTTCGCCACATGCAGCGGATGCACATCGGCTTCTTTGACTCGCACGCGGTGGGTCGCCTGGTCACGCGGTTGACTTCCGACGTAGACGCCATCAACGACATGTTCACAGCCGGCGTGCTCGCCATCGTGGACGACTTTTTCAACCTCACCATCATGGCCGTCGTGATGATCTCCATCAACTGGTGGCTGGCGCTTACCGCCTTCGCCGTGCTTCCGTTGATTCTGCTTGTCACGCGGCTCTTCCAGGCGAGCGTCCGCGAGAGCTACCGCCGCGTCCGCGCCGCCATTGCCCGCATCAACAGCTTCACCCAGGAGCATGTCTCCGGCATGAGCGTGGTGCAGCTCTTCAATCGCGAGGACCGCGCCTACAAGGACTTTGAAGACGTCAACCGCCTGCACATGATCGCGTTCAAAGACACCATCTTCGCCTATGCGCTCTACTACCCGGCTGTCGAAGTTCTTTCTGCGGTGGCCATTGCTCTGGTGATCTGGCGCGGCGGGTTCGGAGTGCTCTCGGGCGGAGTCACCATTGGCGTGCTCGCCATGTTCATTCAGTACTCGCAGCGCTTCTGGCGGCCCATCCAGGACTTGAGCGACAAGTTCAACATCCTGCAAGCGGCCATGGCGGCCTGCGAACGCATCTTCAAGCTGCTCGACACAGCCCCGGAGATTGTCAGCCCGGCCAAGCCGATCCAGGGCGACGGGTCAAACAGGATCGAGTTCAGGCATGTCTGGTTTACCTATCAAAAGCTGACCGAAGCGCAACAAGCGGCTGTCACAGCAGCCAGCCAATCCGATTCACCCGCCTCGGCACTCTTCGCGCTCGAAGGCATCGAGTGGATTCTCAAGGATGTTTCCTTCGCCGTCGAGCCGGGGCAGACGGTCGCGATTGTCGGGCACACGGGCGCCGGCAAGACCACCCTCACCAGCCTGATGATGCGCTTCTACGATGTAACCGCCGGCCGGATTCTGCTGGATGGCGTGGACCTGCGCCGGCAGGACCTGACCGAGCTGCGGCAGCACTTCGCGGTCGTCTTGCAGGACCCCTTCCTATTCACGGGCACTCTGGCAGAGAACATTCGCCTTGGCAACGAGGGAATCACCGAAGCCGTGCTGCGCCAGGCGGCTCGCGACGTGAATGTGCTGGACTTTATCGAGAGTCTGCCGAAGGGTTTCGACGAGCCGGTGCAGGAACGCGGAAACTCCCTCTCGACAGGCCAGAAGCAACTTGTCAACTTTGCCCGCGCATTGGCCTACAATCCACGCATTCTCATTCTGGATGAGGCAACATCGAGCGTGGATACCGACACCGAACTGCGCATCCGCGGCGCGCTGGAGAGGATGGTCGAAGGGCGCACCAGCGTCTTGATCGCTCACCGGCTCTCGACAGTGCAACGCGCCGAGACAATCCTGGTGATGCACAAGGGCCAGTTGCGCGAGATGGGATCGCACCAGCAACTTCTGGCCAATCGCAGCCTCTACTGGAAGCTCTACCAGCTCCAGTACAAGGATCAGGAAATGGTCCCCATCGCGTTGGGCGTACCTGCTCTTGGCAAACTCTCCGCAGCGTCCTCGCTGTAGACGGCTCTTTGCCAGGCGAACCGCTACGCTTGACGACTTTGCTTGTGCGGCACAATCACGGCTTCTGCCCTGCCTCGGGGCCGTGCCCTTGCTGGGCCTGGAGTTGGTAGCGTGCAATATTCCCGCGCAGTTCTGTAGCCAAAGCATCGTTCTGCTGCCGAACGGCCAGATCCAGTGCTTGCTGCGCAGTCGCCACAGCCTTCGGGTACTGGCCCGTCTCCGAGTACATGGCGGCCAGCATCTGGAGGATTGCAGGCTCCTGTCCGCCGGAGATACTGGCCGCCGTTTCAAACTGAGGCAAGGCATCGGCAAAGCGGCTGCTTGCTGCCAGTGCACGCCCCAGGTTGTAGCGGCATTCCGCCGACTTCGGAGCCAGGTCAACGGCCTTCTGTAGTTCGACGATGGCTTCGTCCAACTTTCCCATGCGCGCCAGGATCACGCCGTAGATGTTATGGCCGTCGGAAGACTTGGGTGCGAGCTCGATTCCCTTGGTCAGCTCTTCGATGGCTTCCGGGCGATGATCGCCCTTCACTTCAATAATATGGCCCAGGTTGATGTGTGCCGAGCCGTTGTCGGGGTTCAGTTCGACAGCCTTTTGAATCTCGACCAACGCCTCGTCCAGTTTGCCGACCTCGGCAAGCGCACTGCCCAAGTTGTTGTGAGCCTGAGAACTGGAGTCATTCAGCGCAAGAGACTTCTTGTATTCTTCGATCGCTTCGCTGGTCTTACCGGTTGCGGCCAGCGCGATCCCCAGTTCGTTGTGTACGCGAGAATCCTCTGGATCCTTCTCGATCGCCTGTTTCCAGGCCGGGACCGCCTCGGCATACTGATGTTTTTCGGCAAACCGCGAGGCAGCGTCAAAGGACTTGTAGAAGTCCAGCGCAGGCGTGTCGATGTGGTCAAGACCATCAGGGCCAAGGTTGATGAACTCGGGAATGTTGACAGCGCGGTTGGATGCTGTGGCGTTTTCCACCACGATCGCCGGACTCGCGTTTCCCTTCTCGTCAATATGAGTCAGATACAGGTGGGTGTAGAGGAATGGGCTCTTCGACGAGAATGCCAGCCAATGCCCATTCGGTGAGAATGTGTGCCAGGAGTTCATAACCGGCAGATTCGAGTCGAGGGGACGCGCTTCGCCTCCCTCAAACGGAACGATGAACAACTTGCTGTCTGGACGCATAAGCAGCCCATTCTTGCACTCGACAAAGACGATCCACTTTCCGTCAGGCGAGACCTTGGGGAAGCTGTTGCTCATGCCGTTTTCCGAGGCGCCAACGACTCTTTCCGGCGTTCCGCCCTTGCCATCGTTAAACGGAATCCGGTAGAGATCGTACTGAATCTGCGTCTCGTTGGGATCGTTGGCATACGTGGACTTCGGCTGCCCCGGCGGGTACGGATCTCTGGCGACTGCGCGGGAGAAAACGAGGTACTTGCCGTCCGGGCTCCAGAAAGCGGCGGCCTGGACCAAGTTGGGATCGTCGGCGCCCGGCAGCGTCGTCAGCTTGCCAGTCTCTTTGCTGTACCAGCCCAGCACCCCCCGTGTCGGATAGAAAACCTGGCCGAAGCCGTAGTTGTTGAAATAGAAGCCGTTGTATATGCGGTCAGCGACATGAGCCTTGCGTGAATGCGGAGCATCGATGGAAGTGATGACATACTTGCCATCGGGCGAAACCTGGCTCATAAAACCGAATCGCTTCTGCGCCCTTTCATCGGAAAAGGAGCTCCAGCTAAGGACATAGTCGTTGCTGATGGTGCTGACCTTCTTGATGGGGATGAGGGCGTAAAGTCCCTTGTCGTTCTGCGGCCCATCGACATCGATTCCCAGCGTCTTGCCATCGCCAGAGATCGAATGGCAGTTGGCGCAGGTGGGCAGGCCAGTCATTACCGTCTTGCTCTGAGTTTCGGAGACAAAGCGCAGCCGCCATTTGATCTTGGGGAGCGCGGAGTCTGGCAGGGGTTTGATCACCCCGCGCTGCTCCGTCTCAGGAGCCGGCGCAAGCAAGGGAACATCACGATAAAAAATTGGTGCTGCGACAGAATCGATTGAAGTTTGAATGGTCGCCTGAGCGTGGGAGAGCGGCTCGCGGTCCTTCTGGCTGGCAAAGCCGCTGATGGTCACTGTCGCCGGCTGCCCAACGGAGTGCTTCTTGATCTCCTCCCAGGTTTTTGCGTCGGGCCGCCAGGTATGCGTTGCGGCCTGCTCCGGCGAAAGCGTCGGCGGAATATATCCCTCCAGGCTGGTATCGAGTTCGCCAAGTTGCATCTTCTCGCCGTTCGACCACACCTTGATGGAACGCGCATGTTCCCCGAAGACGACTTCGATACGCCAGACGGTGGCGGCGGGATTGCCGTCGCGCCACGCAAACTGGGGAGGAATGATGTCAGGCGGATAGATGGTGCGATTAACCGGTACATCGATGATCAGCGCCGAATTGGAAGGCGGGGCTGCCGTATCCATGGGAACCGGCCTGAGGTAAGCCGGAATAGCCGCGGAACTGACAGCGGTCCCCGGCGGCATTTCATCACCGGTTCTGGCGATGACCTTTCCGGTCATTCCGACTGCAATTCCAAGCACGATGGCCGCGGCCATCAAGAATTTCCGCCCCACGAATTCCCCCAGTGGCCGCACCGGACTCAAGGCCCGGAGCCATTCCCAGAACTTGCCGCGAAGAGGAGGTCCGGAGATGTCCGCGTGCGCAGATCCCGTGCATTCATAGTAGCAAAGCCGACGAACAATGTCCGGCAAAGCTCGGCTGTGCAAACGCATGATTGCTTGTAAGGTCCAACTGCACCCCGGCTCGATCCATCGCGCCGCGCCTATTCTCTGAAGCTCCTTCGTTGTTGGACTTTATTAAGATCTAACGGGTTGGGCAAACGCGCGCTGTCAGGGGTACAATGGGGCACGGTGGGCAATGCTGTTCGCGATCTGCTCCTGGTTGGTTGCTCCGAAGGCTCTTGCAAGCATGGACGATCCAGAGAGTGGCTGCTCACATTTCGCAATGGAAATCGGGATTCACATGATTGCATCGAAAAGGCGTACGGCGGGAACAAAGCCGAATGAGAACGCTGTCGGCAGGTGGTCAGCGTGTCTGCTTCTAGTCTTTCTTGCTTCGCTGGCTCATGGTCAATCGGCCCCTGCGGCCGCACCCGCTCCCGCGCCAACCGATCAAGTGCCGAACTTCAGCACCAATGTCGATGAGGTTTCCCTCGATCTTGTGGTTCACGACAAGCGGCACAAGCCCGTTCTCGATCTCAAGGCCGAAGACATCGCAATCACCGATGAGGGTGTCCCGGTCAAGCTGAATGCGTTTCGCCTTGTGAGCGGGGATGCGGGCGACGGCCACATGGTCACGCTGGTCTTCGACCACTTGGAAGGCACCATCGCCAAGAGCGCCAGGCTGATGGCGGATAAGGTTCTCAAAGCCCTGCCCACTGCGGGCTACTCCTTTGCCGTGATGGATCTCGGTGGCCGCCTGCGCTTGCTTCAGGGCTTCACGGGTGATCGGGCGGAGGTCGAGCAGGCCGTCACGGTCGCTACCGACAGCAATGTCACCCGGCTTACTTCAACCCTCAGCCAGGGCATCAACGTGGCTTCGGACAAGGCAGATCCAGCCAGAGCCAAAGCTGCCGAGCAGGAGGAAAAGAACCTGATTGCGATCGCTCGGACGGGCGTGAACTCAGCGGGGCGGCACGTGGACGTGAAGGAGCGCGCCAGGGCTCAAACCGTTCTGAAAGCTCTCGAAGACGCACAACTGATTGTGCAGGACCAGCACGCGAACCGATCGCTGGCCGGCATTTTGGCGCTGGTGCGATCGCAGCAGCAGCTCGCCGACAGAAAAGCCGTGGTTTACTTCACTCGCAATACACTGTTGGATTCTGGATCCAAGGAGATGTTGAAGACGATTGCCGGCGCGGCCACCAAGGCCGGAGTCACTATTTATACCGTCGATTTGGACGCGATGAACATTGCTGGACAGCGTTCGGTGGATAATGCTTTGCTCAACGGGCAAAAGCCCTACGACCCAGCCGCCAAGATTGCGCTCTCGCCCTATACCACGGTGGTACTGCCGCAGCAGCAGTCTGGCTATACAGCCGGCGGGGTTCCATCCGCGCAAGGGAATGTATGGGGACCGGCTCAAACAATGGCCATGGCCACCGACTTTATGCGGGGCAACAACGAGGACCCGAACAGGTATCTCGAAATCAAAAACCCCATGTCGGATCTGTCAAAAGATACCGGAGGCTTGTATATCGACGCTCAAGTCAGCGTCAAGGGCCCGCTCCAGCAACTCGTCCAGGACATGACGACCTATTACCAGGCCACATATATCCCGCCCGCTCAGGATTACGACGGGAAGTTTAGAGCCATCGGCGTCAAGCCATTGAGAGCTGGGCTCAACATACAGGCCAAGACGGGCTATTTCGCCTTGCCGCCGGGATCGGCGGGCGGAATTCGACCCTTTGAAATGCCCCTGCTGAAAAGCCTGGATCAATCGCAACTGCCCTCGGACTTCAAATTCAACGCATCGATTCTGCGCTTTGGGAACCTGCCGGACGGCAACACGAATGCACTTGCGGTGGAGGTGCCGTTCGCAGGGTTGGAAGTCAAGGAGGACACCCACACCAATCTGTACTCGGCCCGTGTCGCCATCGTGGCGCGGATCAAAGACAGCGCCGGCACGGTCATCGAGCACTTCGGTGAAGACATTGCGCGGCGCGGCGCGCTTGAATCGCTCGATAGAGACAAGTCCATGGCGGTCTCGATGGAGCGGCATTTCATGGAGATTCCGGGGAAATACGTGCTTGAGGTTGCCGCCAAGGATCAGAACAGCGAAAAAATGAGCGCGCAGCGCATCCCGTTTGAAATTGCCTCCGTAGCAAGCGGCCCCGCGATGAGCGACTTGGTACTGGTGCGGAAGATGGATACATTCAACGAAGATGCCGACCCGCTGGAGCCTTTGCGCTATGAAAGCGGCAAGGTGACGCCCAATCTTTCCGGCGCGGTGTCGCATGAAGCCAAGTCCGTTTCCCTGTTCCTGATCCTGCATCCGGACCCTAAAGCCACCGATCCTCCGACGCTGGAAATGCAGGTGATCCGGAACGGCAAGGCTGGTCAACGCATGCCGCTTCCGCTGCGTATGGGCGCCAAAGACGCTGCAATTCCCTATCTGGCAAACTTTCCAAAATCCCTTGCGCCCGGCGATTACAAAGTGAAGGCAACCGTCAATCAGGGCGGAGATACGGCCTTCCAGGAGATATCGTTCACGGTTGACGGCGTCCAGCCTGTCGAAGGCGACGTTGCGGGAACGACAGGCCATGGCGGCAGTGGCGCACCTGCGGACGGAAATGCGCCAACTGTCGAGATTACGCCGGATGTGCCTGGCCAACTGGCAATTACCAGCTCCACCAATCCGCTTCCTCCCCCAACGCCAGAGGAATCGCAGACATTGATTGCGGATGCCAGGGAGCGCGCGGTTGGATACAAGAATGGATTGCCGAACTTCATGTGTGTCGAAGTGATCAACCGGTCGCTCGATCCCTCGGGAAATGGGAGATGGAAGCACAGGGATACGATTACCGAGCTCATGAAGTATCGCGACAAAGGCGAATCGCGTTCTGTGCTGGAAGTGGACGGAAAGCCGGCCGCCAGCGCCGATCCAGAAGCGATCAAAGGCCCTCAGTCTACCGGGGAATTCGGCGGCGTTCTCGACAGTGTCTTCGAGCCCTCGGCGAAGGCGGAGTTCAAGTGGGAGGAGACCGATGCGCTAGGAGGCGGAGCGGTACAGGTCTTCGACTATAAGGTTGCAAAAGTGAACTCCAACTTCAGCGTGGAATGGAACGGCCTGCAACCGACCGTGGGCTTTCATGGCAAAGCGTATATCGACACCGCAACCCGAAGCGTTCGCCGCATCACCTTGGTGGCGGACGATTTGCCTAAGGACTTTGGCGTCCACGCCTCTGCCGTTTCGGTTGATTACGATTATGTGTCGATCAATGCTCATGACTACCTGATGCCGATCAGCGCGGAAGTCAGTCTGCTGGAGGGTCGCCGCGAGGCAGTCCTGAACACAATTGAGTTTCGCGATTACAGACGCTTCGGTTCGAACGTGAAGGTGCTTAACTTCAGGCCCATGGAAAAGCCGTAGCGAGTCCTCTGTTGAGCTCGGCAGGGGCTCGATTCACTGGCATGATGCGGCGGTCCAGCCTGTTCCCGGAGCATCGCGGGGATCACCGCAAATGTTCTATCCTAGTGGTTATGCGGTCCGTTTGCTTTCTGTTCCTTGCACTTAGCCTTCAGGCAGCCGTGGGGCAAGCCCCGTCTGCCAATGTGGATCAACTTCTGAGCAGCGGGATTGCCGCGCAGCAGCACGGTGACTTGAAGACTGCGATCGACGAATACCGGAAGGTTCTCGCCATCCAGCCGGGACTTGCGGAGGCGCGCGCGAACCTTGGCGCGGCGCTTGCCGCCGATGGACAGTTCGACGCGGCCATCGAGGAAGACACGCGCGCCTTGGCGGCGGCGCCGGGCAAGACGGCTCTGCGCATGAACCTGGCGCTGGCCTATTACAAAAAGGGCGATATGGCTCACGCTCGAACGGAGTTCGAGGCGGTCCATGCGGCCCGGCCCCTTGACCTTTCCGCCGCCGTGCTGCTGGGTTATACCTACATCAAGCTGGGAAGAGAAAGTGAAGCCGCCGTTTTGCTGGCCCCGCTTGAGCCGGGCCACGAAAGCAACATGGATCTGGAGTTCGTGCTTGCTTCTGCCCTGATTCAATCTGGAAAACATGCCGAGGGGATTCCGCGCATGGAGAAAGTAGCGCGCGCGACACGCTCCGTCGACGCCTATGCGATCGCCGGCACTGCGCGTCTGCATAGAAATGAGTTCCGGGAGGCGCGAGCCGATCTGGATGCTGCCCTCGACCTGAACCCATCCTTTCCTGGACTCTACACATTGGCCGGTCAGGCGCGCGATGCGATGGGAGACACCGACGCCTCAGTTTCCGCTTTTCAAGCGGCTTTGCGCGCCAACCCGCGAGACCCGACTGCCAATCTCTACCTGGGATCCACTCGGCTCAAGCAAAGGGATTTGGAGAGCGCCAGGCCGCTATTGGAGCTCGCTCTGGAGCTGCAACCAAGATTGCCTTTGGCGCGGATTGAAGTGGCAAAACTTAACGGGATGACGGGCAGGTATGCCGAGGCAGCTGCGACTTTGGAGGATCTGGAGAAGACCGACCCCAATTGGCTTGATCCGCATGTTGAATTGGCCTTGATCTATTACAAGCTCCATAGGCCAGAAGATGGCCAGCGGGAGCGGGACATTGTTCAGCAACTGGAAGCCCAGCAGCAGAAGGCCGGACTGCACAAGGTTCAGTAGGAGATCGCACTTTGGCGCGCAGCCCTATTTTGCGACGGAGGGCGCGGCAGCCGGCTCAGTTACCTTGACAATCCGATCTCCTTCAACGTTCTCCAGCGTCTGCACAATTCCGCTTGGCCACATGATCTCAACCCTTGTAGCGCTGGCCTCAGCGCCAAGGCCGAAGTGTACGGGACCAAGGCTAGACGATGCGTAACAAACGCTCGACGTCTGGTGGTTGTACTGTACGCCGGCCTTGGTCACCACCTTGATGCGCGCTCCGATGCCGTCGCGATTGGAATTCACGCCACGCAATGCGAAACCCAGCCAGTGATTGTGGTTGGGGCTGCGGTTCATCCACAACTCGGCATCCAAGCCCAAACCCGAAACCACGGCGTCGATGCGGCCGTCTCCATCGAAATCGCCGAATGCACAGCCACGGTGACGCCCAAGTGGGCCGGCCGTCAGGCCTGCTTCGGCTGTGAGCGACTGCCACTTCCCACTGGCGCCAAGATTGCGGAAGACCGTGTTCGGCTCATCGACCGTAAAGCCGGGAGGCACGTGCCAAACCACATGACCCCGCGTCGTAAATAGATCCTTCCAGCCATCGTTATCGAAGTCGTAGAAAGCCGCGCCGAAGCCTGACATCTGCAAGCTCTGTTTGCGCATTCCGCTGGGAGTGGTGACTTCCACAAAATCTCCCTTGCCGGTATTCAGGTACAAAGGGAACGTTTGCCCCTTGAGCGCCACATATCCAATGTCGGGATAGCCGTCGTTGTTGATGTCGCGAAAGTCCAAGCCCATGCCGGAGATAAAAGCACTATCTTCGGGCAGCGCAACATTCGTCTCGAAAGCCACTTCCTGAAACTTGGTTCCCAGGTTATGAAAGAGGAAGTTATATTCCGAGTCATTCGTTACAAAGAGGTCCGGCTTGCCGTCCAGATCATAGTCTGCCATTCCCACGCCCATGCCCTTGCCCACGTGGTCGCGAATGCCCCATTCTTTCGATACATCCTTGAACGTCCCATCACCCTGATTGATGAAGAGCTGGTTTGGCTGCCCCTTATAAAACCTCGGATGGCAATAATCGGCAACTCCACCCGCTTCGCCGCACATCGGTTTGTCCGAGTAACTCCATTGCAGGTAATTGACCACAAACAGGTCCAGCAGGCCGTCGTTATTCACGTCTACCCAGACCGCGGTCTCCGACCACAGCGGACCGTATTCCGGGTCGTTCGACTTATCCAAGCCGGCTTTCTTTGTTACATCGGTGAAGGTTCCGTCGCCGTTGTTGTGGTAAAGCGTGTTGCCGTGAACGCCGGCGACAAACAGATCCGGGAATCCGTCGTTGTCGTAGTCGCCAACCGCAACACCAATATCGAAGCCGCTTCCTTGAAGCCCAGCCTGCGCCGTAACGTCGGTAAAGACTCCGTTGCCGTCGTTGCGCAGCAGCTTGTTGAAGTACTTTGGAGAGGATTTCTTCAGGGTCGCAATGTCGGCGCCGTTGGTGAAGAAGATATCGGGCCGGCCATCGCCGTTGTAATCGAACACTGCAATTCCACCAGCCATCGACTCAGGTGCGTTCCGGGCCGGTGTTTCGCTGTTTTCCAGATGAAAGGGGAGACGCTTGAGCTCGAACCGGATCGGCGAAGCTGGCGGCTGCTGACCAGGCAAGACAGCGCTTGCCGCCAATGCCGCCAGGGCCAGCGCCTTAAGAAAGTTGAAGTAGGTTGGCAGCGTGCGCATAGCATAAAAAAAGAGGGGTGGCGGTAGGCCACCCCTCTTGAATTGTACTATCCCGAAGCAAATCAGAAGTAGTACTTTGCAGCGAACTGAATCCACCTGTATCCGTTCTTGTTCTGAGGAATACCGGAGGTGCTTGAGTTGGAGTTCATGGTCAGGGCTGCGTTCGTGCTTAGACCGTTGAAAAGCAACGAGTTATCCGAAGTTCCGGCAATACCGAATGCCGCGTTGGGGTGATTGAGCCAGTTGGTTGCAGAGACACGAACCTCAACCCGCTGAGCGTCCGTAACCCTGAAGGCCTTGAAGATCGCCAGATCGCTGCCAAAGTAGTGCGGCGTCCGGATGTAGGGCCAAATGGTCTGGCCGGCCTGGCCATTCGTGGTAGCTGTTGGCGGAAGCGGCGCGGCAAAGCAATTGGGGTTGAAGTACTGGCCCTTGATCAGGCCCTTTCTCGGATCGCAGATGAGCACTGGCTGCAGACCGTTCTCGTACTGGCTGCTGCCAAACCACGAGTTGGTGCCAATGCTATACGTTGTGTTGCCAGCAACCACCGGCAGGTTGCTGTTGTTGTCCACCGCCATGGCCGTCGTCGGAATGGGCAAGGTGATGATCGAATTGACCGTGACACCATTGACCTGATACTGGCGATAGTTCATGTTCATGTTTGGCGATGTGGTCTGGTAGGGCGCTCCATCTTCATAGGTGCTGTAGTTGGAGAGCTGCCAGCCGTTCACAATCTCACCCAAAATCGCGTTATTGTGGATCGGCTTGGGGAGCTTGTAGCTGAGAGAAAGGTTGAAGGTCTTGGTGTGGTCATACTCCAATTGGCCGTAGTTGGCGCCGAGGTTGAAGGGATTGACCACAGGACCGTTGCCGTTTCCATTCGATGTGGAACCGTCGCGGGTACCTAGAACCTTGCCAAAGGTGAAGTTGGTGAAGAGGTACAGATTGCCAGCCTGCTTCTGCGCGGACACCTGCAGGGAGTTGTAGTTGGCGTAGCCACCATGGGTCTGAATCCAGATGTCCCCATAGTTGATCAAAGGATGGTAGTCGTTGGTGCTGACACCATTCCAGCTATCAGTGGGCGGCCCCAGAGCGACAGCAGGCGGGGTGATTGGTGCAAGGTTCTCGACGGTTCCGGTCAGTGGATCCTTTCCGAAGAACGCGCCGTAGGCGATCGGGTTGGCGTCCTGGATATGACCGTTGGCGCCATTTTCGAGCTGGTTGCGGCTCAAGCTGCCCACATAGGAGATCTCGGCAACTGTATGGCTAGGCAGCGCCTGCGCCACACCGAAGCTCCAAGTGTCGGCATACGGAATCATGTTGTCACCTTCCGCATCGGCCTTGATTCCGGAGCCGCCGTTCTGATTCAGGCCCTTGGGAATCGCCAGCTGCTGTGTGCCTGTGCAGCTTGATGTGGTACCGGCCCAGGAAATGCCGGTGCAAACAACTCCGCCCTGAATGCCGTAGTTGTAAAAGCCATTGATGCTCGTCTTGTAGTCATACGAACCCAACGGACCGCTCATCGCGCCGCCGGAATCGTTGGACGAGACCTGATAGCGGTAGGTTCCGAAGCCGGCGCGCACAACCGTCTTGCCTGTGCCGAAGACGTCGTAAGCTACGCCGAGACGCGGATTGTATTTGAACAACTGGCTCGCCCAGCCAGAGGTGGGGATCTTCGAGTTCAGTGCATTCCAGAGCAACCCGGTGTTGGCTGGGGCAGCGCTGGTGTTGTTGTAGGAAGCGGGATCCCAAACCTGCGTGCCGCCCAGTTTGTCGTACCACTGCCCGACGTGATCGGCGCGGAGGCCAAGGTTGAGGGTCAGTTTCGGCGTAGCCTTCCAGGAATCCTGCGCCCAGAGAGACCACTGATGCCAAAGGATATCCGGCACAACGTCGGTATTCGATTCGTCGTAATTCTGAACACGGCCCATCAAACGGTCGAGAGTCAGGTTGTACGTCGAGCTGGATCCCCAGGTCTCAAAGTCGAAGTTGCCGTTGCGGTCGCTGCCGTTGGCCTGAAGGTTCTCCTGGGTATCCCAGTAGAAACCGGCCTTGATGGAGTGGGTCTTGACGATCTTGGTGAAGGTGTCGGTGATGGCCGGAGCCTTTGCCGTCTTGCCAAAGCTGCCCGCGCCGTAGATGCCGCTGTTGAAATCGAACTCATTGATCTCGGTGAGACCTGAGCTCCATCCGCCCGTGGAGTTGGGCATCTGGTCGGTAAGGCCAGCCGTACCGAAAAGGCTCTCGGCCGGGAAGCCCAGCTTGGCGCGGCTGACAGAGGCTGTATTGCCCAAGGAGTCGTCGTTGATGAACTTCGCATACGAGAAGACGAACTCGTTGGTGGTGGTGGGATTGAATACGTGAGTGAAGTTCACGAGATATACGTTGGCGGTTTCTTTGCCAACCGGGCCTGAAGGATAGGGAATCGTCCATTCCGGCGCCCACCAGACAGCCAGCGGATGAGCATCCGTTTCCGTCTGATAGGTGTACGAACCCCAGATTTTGTTGTTGTCATTGAAGGCGTAGGTCACCTTGCCTGTGGCCTCCCAGCGATCGGTCGGCGTGTTAGGCGAATATACGTAGTTGTTCCAGCCGTTGGTTGCATTGGGCACTGCGTTTGCAGCCGGGTTCATGTTGGTGAGGGCCAGGCCGCTCTTGTCGAAGTACGCCTTCACGTTCGGAACCGGATTGTTGATTGGCGGGGCTCCTGCGGGCACTGTGCCGGCATCGTAACCGCCCCATGGAGAACTGCCCGCGCCGCAACCCTGCCATCCGTCATCGGTGGTGCAAGGCTTGGCATAGGCCGCCCCCCAGTTGTCGAGGACGTGCTGGTTCACGCCGGTGTTGTTGAAATCGCCGCTCAACTGGGCCGCTGTGGGAACGTTCATATCCACCGCGTTGTTAAAGGGATGCTGAATCATCTTCTCGTAGCCGCCCCAGAAGAACAATTTGTCCTTGTTCCTGTTGAAGCTTTTGAACGAGATCGGGCCGCCCACGTTGCCGCCGATATAGTAGAAGCTCTGCGGCGTAAGCGTGTTCTTTGCGGCAATGGCACTAGGAAGCGCGCCAGGCGCATCCGCTGCTGCTATCTGGTTAGCTTTGTTGTCCCAGTCGTTGGCGTAGCCAAAACCGGTATTGCGGGCGTAGATATAGCCTTCGCCGTGGTACTTCTGGCCGCCGCTCTTGCTGAAAGCCTGCAAAATCGCGGGGCCCTTTGCATATTCGGCGCCATACGAGGCGGAAAGGTACTTGACGCTGTCGGTCATGTCCTGGTTGATGTTGGCAATCTGCGTTCCGGCATTGCCTGGATCGATCAGGTTGGCGCCGTCCAGAATCACGGCCGTCGAGCCGTAAGGCTGAGCGCCGTTGGACGAGAAGTTTCCAGCAGGGCCGTTGTTGGTGCCGGTGGTCTGGCTGTTGTAACCCGAACCCGCGTTGCCGGCGTTATTGAATGTAATGCCCGGCATCATCTTGATCAGTTCGGCCGCGTTGCGCCCGGTCAGAACGGCTGAATCAACCAGTTCGTTGTTGAGCGTAACGCTGATTTCCGCGTTATCCACCGGCACTTCGGCATTCTCGCCGGAGATGACCGTGACGGCGGTGACGTCAGAGGTGATCTTCATGTGGATGTTGGGAATCGTACGGGAGTCGCCTTGGTTAATCAGAATCCCGGTTTCCTTCCAAGTCGCAAAGCCCTTGGATGTGATGGTGACAGTGTAAGTGCCTGGCGGCAAAGCGGTTACAGAGAAGAACCCAGAGCTGTCCGCCTTCGAATCGCGGGCGTCGCCACTGGCGTCGTTCTTAATCAGAATGGTGGCTCCCGGAATCCGGGCGTCCGTCTGGTCGGTGACTGTACCACTTAAAGTGCCTGTCAGTTGCTGTGCATTGGCTAAGGTGAACGAAAGTGACAGAGCCAAGACTGGGATGAGCAGCCATGGGATCCGCTGGAACAGTTTGGGCCTTGGGTTGGAACCCGAAGCCTTTCTGTCGCGTATGAACATATTTGTTGCCTCCTGAATACATTCTTGTTGTGACCCAGCCGACTAGATACAGACCCGCGTTCCGGGCATTAGGGGACCGGGAAACTGTTTTTTTGAATCCAAATATCGATACCACATGGAATATGCCATGCGCAAGGACTTTTTTGACCGAGTCCTCAACCCACTAAATCGATTCCGCAACTGGTTCATTTAAGGGAAGTTTTGCCCGATACTCTCAGGGCGCTTCGCGGGAAACTTTGCGCGCCCAAGGTAGTTTTTTACGTTCTCTTCACGGAGCAGCCAGCCAGTTTTCTTGATTTTTTCCCCAACTAAAACGTTTTTCCCTTGAAACGCAGGAATAGGCCCAGCGACGCGTTTGCAGGCCGGACGATTCCCGTTCTGGCTTTCAGATTGGAAAAAATGCCCGCCCTGGAACTATCCCGTGGCCTTCGAGAATCGTAACCAGCCGATTAGCCGCCTGCATAGGGTATTTCTCGACGATTCCCGAGGGCCAATGGACCTCAATATCGGCAGTGGTTTCTGCTCCCAGACCGAAGTGCAGGCGCGGATCGTTCGAGGAGACATAGCTGGCCTGACTCAGCACTCCCTGGGCCTGCACCTTGCCCCCGTAGCGCGCCAGAACCGTCGCTCCAATGGCGCTGCGGTTGCTCTTGGTCCCCTCGAGGCGCACTTTGAGCCAATGATTCTCCTTGGGAGCGTCATTGCGGAGCAGCGAAGGCGGCTCGTGCTGGTTCATGATGACGATGTCCAGGTCCCCGTCATTGTCAAAATCCCCGAATGCGCACCCGCGGCTCACATGGCGCGCGTTGATCGCGGAACCCGCCTCGTCTCCCATACGGGCAAAGGTGCCGTCGCCCCGGTTGCGGAAGAGTACGCGCGGGCCTTTGTAGGGAAACTTAGGATTGATTCGCTCGACCTCCGCATAGACATTCCCTGTGACCCAGAAGATGTCGGGATGACCATCGTTGTCGAGATCGACAATGCCGTCGCCCCAACTGACATAGGTGCGCTCGCCGGAGAGTCCGGCAGCATGAGCCTGGTCCTCAAACTCACCCTTGCCGAGGTTGCGATAGAGGCCGGCGGCCTGGAGCTGGAAATGCGTCTTTAGAATGTCGAGGTGGCCATCCAGGTCGTAATCGCCCACCCCGATCCCCATCCCGGCCATCTCCTCGCCGTCGGGACTGATGGCCACGCCGCGCATCAAGCCCTCTTCGCGGAAGGTGCCGTCGTGGTTGTTCAGCAGCAGCAGGCTCGAAGTCGTGTCGCAAGCCACATAAATATCCGGCCAGCCGTCTTCGTCGGCATCGAAGGAAACGGCCGTCAGCCCGTACGATCCGCGAATGGCCGCAATGCCCGACTCCTTCGATACATCGGCAAAGGTGCCGTCGCCCTTGTTGCGATAAAGGAAGAACGGCGGCGCTTTTAAGCCCTTCGGCCCGCAAGCCACCGCAGCGCCCTCGTAGGTGCAGTTGGGCATATCCAGGTTTGGCTTGGCTGCGGTGGCCAGATCGATATCGACGTAGTTGGAGACAAACAGGTCAAGCAGCCCATCGCGGTTGTAGTCGAAGAAGGTGCAGCCTGTCCCGAACCGCGTCCCTTCATGCAGGAGGCCGGCCTTGGCCGTTACATCTGTGAAGGTGCCGTCGCCGTTATTGCGGTAGAGTTTGTTCTGGCCATAGTACGTGACGAACAGATCTTCAAAACCGTCGTTGTTGTAATCTCCCACACAGACGCCTACCCCCCACCCGGCATCCCATAACCCCGCCTTCAGGGTGACATCGGTAAACGTGCCGTCGCGGTTGTTCTTGTAGAGCCGGTTCGAGGCGCCCGCGGGAATATCCTCCAGGCGCCGGCCACCCACAATGAAGATGTCCATCCACCCGTCGTTGTCGTAGTCGAAGAACGCGCAGCCTCCTCCCATCTCTTCCACAATGTAGGTCACAGCTTCGGGAACACCATAGAACATGGTTTGCGTGAGGCCAGCGCTTTGGGCCACATCGGTAAACTTGGAGAACGGCTTGGGAGCCGCGGGAGCCGCTTCGGTGGGCTCGGCCGACAGAATCTGCGGAAAAAGTGTGGAAGCGCACAGGGCAGTGGATGCCTTCAACACATTACGCCGAGTCCACTGGGAGGTCCGCTCTGCCATCGCTGTCCTTCAAGTTTCTCATTTCTGCCATTTCTCAAGCAATCAAAGCAGTCCTCGTCACGCACTTCGCCGGACGGCCCGGCGGGTTCATGGTACGTGAGCCTGCCGCGGCCGGGAAAAGCGCTTCATGGATGAGCTTGCTGGGCGCTTGGATCGTGAGCCAGTTGATCGCTCAATTCGCGGGCGGCGGCGTTGCCGGGGTCCAGGCGAAGAGCCGCCGCCGCGGCATCGCGCGCTTCGGCGAAATGCCCGTCCTCGGCCAGCTCCGCCGCCAGGCTGATCCATGCCTCGACCCAGCCGGGAGCGGCATGAACCGCCAGGCGGAAATGCTCAATGGCCCCGGCCGCATCGCCGCTGCGCGAAAGCAGGTAGCCGAGCTGCTTCTGTGCTCCGACCAGTTCGGGCTTTAACTTGACCGCCTGTTCCAGTTGCGCGCGCTCACCCTCTGTATCCCCGGCTTGGTGAAGCGCGATGGCCAGCTTGAACTTGTAGCCGGCGTTGTCCGGCTCCCCATCCGTCGCTTCGCGGTAGTGCGCGATCGCTTCCTTGACCTTGCCTGCAGCCAGATCCGCGTCGCCCTGGGCAGAACTGGAGAACGCCTCGAGGGTTGCCTCCTCGGCCTTCTTGAGCTGCTGATACTGTTTCATTTCCTCAAGGGCGCGGTCGTCCTCGCCAAGGCCGCGAAGAGCTTTGGCGAGCTCGAAGTGTACCTGCGGCTCCGTGGCTCCCAGAGCAATGGCCTTTTCCAACTGCTCCTTGGCCTCCGTCCACTCGTGGAGAAAGACCAGCACCATACCCAGGTTGTAGCGGGAGTTGAAAAAGTTCGGATCGAGAGCGACCGCTTCCTCCAGGTGAGCTTTGGCCTGGGCGTTATCGCCCACGGCGCGCTCGACGATTCCGTTTAAATAGAGGACTTCAGAGTCGTGTGGACGCTGAGCCAGGAGCTTGGGGCCCAGGGGCCGCGCAAGGTTGATGTGGTTGGTCAGCACCAAAACGCGAAACAACTGCACTTCGGCTTCCTGATTGCCGGGGTTCGCCTGCACCGTTTGCTCCAGCAGATTGATGGCTTCCTGGTAGCTGTGCTGCTTGATCAGGACGACCGTCATCGCGCTGGCCAAGGGGACGCTGCCGGGAGACAACTGCATCGCCTCTGTAAGCACGGCCTTGGCATCGTCAACAAGGTTGAGCATTCCCAAGGCCCGGGCGAGATTGATGGCAAGCCTCTCGCTTCGGGGCGCTGTCCGCAAAATCCCGACCACGCCAATGTAATCCTCATGGGCAAGCAGATCGCCGCTCAGGCCTTCGAGTGCGGGAGCCGAATGGGGATCGATCGCAAGCGCCTGCTTCCACTGTTCCTCCGCCTTGTCGGGCTTCGCTGCCTGATCGAAGAGGTGAGCCAGCATGAGGTGCGGCTTGATGACCTGGGGGTCCAGCCGAATGGATTCCTGCAAAGCGGGGAGCGCTTCAGCGGAGCGCCCCCAGTCGACAAGCGCCAGTCCCTCAAGATAGTTGAGCTGAGCCGATTTAGGATCGGCTTTAAGAGCGCCGCGAAAGGTCTCGACCGCGCATTCAAACTGCTGGTGGCTGGCAAACCAACTGCCAAGCAAGACTGCATTTTCGCTTGTGGGGTGAGCGCGCAGTCTCTCCATCATGGTCTGAGGGCCGGTGCATGCTGCTCGTGCCGTCCCTGCGAAACCCGAACAGGCAGCCAGCAGAATCCACTGTGTACTACATCCGCGCAGGATGCCCATCGCACTTGTCTCCCGGAAGCCAGAATACAATAGTGCAGCCTGCTTGGTCTCCGGCCTTGGCAATCGCGGTTCTGAAATTGCGATGGCCTCTGCGGTCGCGCGGGCTGTCCGTCCAGCGATCCTCCGGCTTTGCCCGCAGGGGCCAGTTCGCTACCGTGAATTGGCTTTCGCGCTGTCGGCTTCGTAGCCATCCAGCGCCTCGCGCAAGTTCCTCTCCAATTGCTCGTTGTTTTGAAGGACGGCCAGATCGAGCGCCTGTTGCGCGGCCTTGACCGCATCGGCGGAACGGCCGGTCTTGTCATACACTTTTGCCAGCTCGGCGAGGAACCGCGCATTCTTGCCGCCACTCAGTTCCACGGCCTTCTCGAAAGGAGCCACTGCCGCGGCAAAATCCCCTTTCGATTCCAAGGCAAATCCAAGATTGAAGCGGCACTCGGATGAAGTGGGCTGAAATGCAATTGCTTTTTGCAATTGGGTGACTGCCCCGTCCAAATCGCCGTTGAGCGCCAGCGAAACCGCGAAGTGTTCCAGATACAACGTGTTCTCGGGTTCCAAAGTGCTGGCCCTTCGGAACTCGTCCAGCGCATCGCGATCCCGGTCGATTCCCGACAGCACCGTTCCCAGATCGTAATGTGCCTGAGGATCGTCCGGGTCCAGTTGGATGGCGCTGCGGAACACTTGAATGGCCTCGGGAATCTTGTTGTTCTGCACAAGCGCGAAGGCTTGATCGAACAGACTGTAAAACTCTGTCGCCTGCGGGTCGATTTTATCGATACCGTCCAACGGCATGTTCACAAACTCGGGAATGTTTACCGCGCGATTGGCTGCAGTCGTGTTGTCCACGATGATGGCGGGAGTGTCGTTGCCATTCGCGTCGATGTGCGTCAGCATGAGTTGCGTATAGGGTCCGCGCGCTTTCGACGAAAACGCAAGCCACCGCCCGTTCGGCGAAAACGTATGCCACGAGTTCATCAGCCGCGTATTGCAGTTCATCAGCCGCGGCTTTCCGCCCGCGAAGGGCACCATGAACAGCCTGCTGTCAGGGCGCATCAACAGCCCGTTCTTGTTCTGCACCCACACGATCCAGCGCCCATCCGGCGACACCTTGGGAAAGTCGTTGCTCATTCCATTCCCCGATGCGCCCTCGACTGGGACCGCCTTCCCTCCTTTACCCCCGTTGAAGGGGATCTTGTACAAGTCGTACTGAATCTGCGTTTCATTCGGGTCATTGGCATGAAGAGGCTTGGGAGCCCCGGGAGGGTAGGGATCGCGAGCCTTGGCCCGGCTATAGATGAGGTATTTTCCATCTGGCGACCAGAATGCGCTGGTCTGGACGAAGTCGGGGTCATCCGCGCCCGGCAACGGCTGCATCTTCTTTTCCTTCCGGTCATACCATACCAGGATGCCGCGCGTCGGAAAGAAGACCTGGCTGAACGCGATATCCCTGTAATTTGTGCTGTAAAGGCGATCCAATATCCCCGCCGCGAAACCGGGGACTTCGTTCTGATGGGTATTGGCATTCTTGGGTGGCCCGATCGATGTGACCACATACTGGCCGTCGGGCGAGACCTGCGCCATGAACCCAAACCGCTTTACGGCCGGCTCGAAGCTTCTCGCCTCCGAACTCACCTGAAAGGAGCTCCAGCGGAGGACATCCTGATTTCGGATGGTCATATCCCTGGACACTTGAACCAATGCGTACAGGCCTTTGTCGTTGCGCGGCCCGTCCATATCCAGCCCAAGGGTCTTGCCATCTCTCGAAAACGAATGGCAATTGGCGCAGGTGGGCAGATTCTCCATCACGGTATGGCTCTGCGGTTCGGCAATGTTCCGCATCTGCCATTTGATGAGGGGAATGGCGGACTGCGGCAGCGGCTGGATCGGACCATGCTCACCGGGCGGCGGCAGCAGCAGCGGGACATCGCGGTAAAAAACAGGAGCTCCGACGGGATCGGCCGCCGTTGAAATCGTTACCTTGGCGGTTGACAGGCTATTTTCAGAATCGCCATCCGCAAACCCGCTGATGGTGATCGTTGCCGGCGATTTGACCGATAGGCGCTTGATCTTCGCCCATGTGGCTGCATCAGGCTTCCAGGTCCGCGTGGCCGCCTGCTCCGGGGTCAGTTCAATGCCCTCGCCTGCTTTTGGATCGATCTCGCCTCTTTGCAAACGCTCACCGGCCGTCTCGATACGGATTCCATCGGATTGGCCCTCGAAGCCGACCTCAACCACCCACCGCTTTGCGGCCTCTGCAGGGTCGTGCCAAAAAAATGTGGGAGGCGTGATCTCAGGAGGGAAGACAGACCCCTCAAGGGGATAATCGATCGCAATCTTCGCCGGTTGGACGTTTGACGCTGCATCTCCCGTTCGGGAAGAGGACGACAATGCGGCCCCGCAAACCAGGAAAACAGAAATAGCGCCAACAATCCCCGCGAACAGAGTTTTTGCAGAAACTGGCCTCATAGCCCCCCCGTGCGGCCCCAACAGGTGCGATTGCCGCGCCGCAAAGAATAGTGCTGCCCGGCGACGCGCTTTCACGAATTGTCGAGTGATGTCCCTCACATCCAGAAGAATACAGCAGGCAGTGCGCGTCTGGACCGCTCGAAATGGTGCTTGCATCGAAGCCCCGGCTTCCCCTCCCCGATGCTCTGCACTTTTCGGATCGCGCTCATCCATCGAACGGCGCTCCCTGGCGGGAAGGGGTAGAATCTCATGTGGTAGTTCAGTGCCAGACTTCTTGCATTCTGTTTGGGGCCGGCTCCAGGGAGTGAATTCGATGCGTTCTCTTAAAGTTCTTTGTCTTGGCGTGATGTTGATGGGAGCAGCGGCTCCTCTTGCGGCATTCGGGCAGTTCCAGGCTCCAACCCCGGAGGAGCTCAATATGACCTCCGACCCCAAAGCGCCTGGAGCGGCGGCTGTCTACCTCTACCGGGAAGAAAAGGAAGACGATCCGCACCATTTCCGCTCTGTCTATGCCCGTGTCAAGGTGCTCACGGAACAGGGCAAGGAACTTGCCACGGTTCATATCTCCTACCAGAAGAACTTCGTCTTTTATGCGACCGGAGACAACTCCAGCAGAATGTCTAACGGATTTGCAAATAGCTGGAGCACGCCCGACGTCAGCCATTCCGGCGAGGATCCTCGGATTGATCCCGATAGCTACGCCGGGCATACCGAGGTATCGGCCATCGAGGGAAGAACCATTCATGCGGATGGGACAGTAGTCCCGCTGACGGGTACCCCTGCCGATCTGCTAAAAGAGAAGAAAGGCACAAGCCAGACCAATGAATTGACCTTTAACCTGCCCAGCGTGGAAGTTGGCAGCATCCTGGAATATCGCTACCAGGTGCGTTACGACCGCTTCCAGCAAGCGCCGGAATGGCAGGTTCAGCAGGCCTATTTCGTACACAAGGCGCGCTATGTTTTCGCGCCAGCCGAGCAGTTCCTGCCCAACCGCAATCTTGGAGGGGGAGGAGGCGGAGTTTCCGACAGCGCAATCCTCGGCGCGCACGGCGAAGTCATGACCGACATTCGGTCTGCAAGTATTCTGCCTGCGGGAAAGGCGGTCAAACAGGACGGCCTGGGCAACTGGTTCGTTGAGTTTACCGACATCCCAGCCATCCCGCACGAAGCCAATGCACCGCCTCTGGCAGCGCAGATCTACCAGGTCAACTTCTATTACACCTTTACGCCGGATGCGAAGGAGTTCTGGCAAAAGGAGATGCAGCTCTGGATCAAGGATGTAAACCGATACGCCGCGCCGACCGAATCGATTAAGAGTACTGCGAATGAAGCGGTTTCCGCCTCCGATAGTCCGCTCGACAAGGCGAAGAAGCTCTACGCACTGATGCAGAAGTTCGACAATGTCGACTTCTCCAAGAATTTATCCATTTCTGCTGCCACGGACTGGGTTCCGCAAGGAAACGTGGAGAAAGTTCTGGAGCGCAAGAGCGGAAACAGCGAGGAGATGGCATTCCTTTATCTGGCCCTGGCGCGGGCCGCGGGATTGGACGCGAGGCCCATGCGGGTTACCAGCAGGAATCGCCGCACCTTCAATGCTCAGTTCCAGGACACAGCCCAACTGGACAGCGTCTTGATCGGAATTACCATCGACAGCAAGGAGATCATCCTCGATCCGGGCGAAAAACTGGCCCCCTTCCAAACTCTGCACTGGGCCCATGCCGGCGCCGGCGGAGTGGCGATGGCGGCCAACGGCAAGGTCGAGATCGTTATCACGCCTTTGCAGCAAAATACCGACAATACTGTCGTCCAGGTTGGCAGTCTCAATGTGAGCCCTCAGGGAACCGTTTCAGGCACTCTCAAGATAGGATTCATTGGACAGCAGGCCTTGCAATTGAGGCAAATGGTCCTCCGCACCGATTCCAACGCGGTGAAACAGCAAATGGAAAGAATGATTGCCGCGCAGGTTCCCGATGGCATCGAAACCCATATCGACCACATCTCAGGCCTGGACGACCCCAGCAAGCAGTTGGTGGCTGTGGTTCCGGTTACCGGATCCGTTGCCGTTCACACCGGTAAACACCTCGTCCTCCCCCTCCTGTTCTTTGAAAGCAAGGAGACAGACCCGTTTCCCACGGAGGAGGCCCGCTCGCTTCCCGTCGATATGCATTATCCGGCGCAATGGCAGGAGCAGATCACCTATGTGTTTCCCAGCGGCTTTACCCTCGATGCCGCGCCCCAGGACGTCAGTATGAAATGGGAAGAGAATGCCGCATATCAGACCCGTTTCAAAGTCGGCGCCGGCACCATTACCAGCGCTCGAATCCTCGCGCGCGGCTTTACGCTCCTCGATGCATCCGAGTATGGGAAGCTGCGCGATTTCTACGAGAAGGTGGGCGCCGCCGATCGGCAGCAGATCGCGCTCAGCGAGGCGCAGGCAGCCGGCAAATAGCAGCGGTTTGGCTCCCTGCTTTTGCCGGTACAGAGAGCGGTTGAACAGGCAGTGGCTGCGGCACACGGCGAGCCGGTCACCCCGATCGACGATGTTGTCTTCGAGAGAACGATCCCCAATCTCGCGGGGAAGCGCCCATGCTCCCCGCGGACAGCGCGGATGCAGGCGCAATCGCGCCTGCATCCATTCGTGCGGCCGCCCAAGCCCACAGCCAAACATTTGCCCTAACCGCCAGGTAGAAGCCCGGTCTAATGTTTCAGATGCTCGATGAGTTCGATGAGATTGCTGGCTGCAGCCAAGCTCCATCGGGGTGTGCCGCTGTGATCGTCAGGCCTCTCGAAGTTGTGGTAGCATTTGCCGTGCGAGGTTAGCCGTATGCTGCGTTGCCGCTCCGCGTTGTCCGTCCTTGGTCTTGTCGCGTTCATGTCCGGCCCTGTGGCTGGACAGGCTCCTGCGGCCGCCGACACCGAATCCCCTGTCGCCACCCTGAAACTGAACGTGCGAACTGTTCTGGTCGATGTTGTCGTCACTGACAAGAACAACCAGGCGGTTCCTGGCCTACAAAAGGAAGACTTCCAGGTCTTCGAAGACGGAAAGCCACAAACCGTCTCATTCTTTGAGCCAAGCTTTGCAGCGGCGCCCGGCGCGGCCAATGCGGCGTCAGTTCCGCCTCTTCCGCCCAATACCTTCACCAATGTTCCCGTTGTGATGCCCAGCAACTCGGTGAACGTATTGCTCATGGATGCTCTGAATACACCGATGCCCGACCAGGCCTACGTTCACAAGGAAATGGTCCGGTATCTCGCCTCGATTCCACCGGGGGTTCGGATTGGCATTTTTCTGCTCAGCGAACGGCTGCGGATTATCCAGGGATTCACGCAGGATTCCGCTGTATTGCGCGCTTCCATCAACAGGCTTGCTGCCAATCCCTCGTCGTCGGCGCTTCTGCCCACCGTTGCGGGAACCAACGCATCGGATACTGCGGTAAATATGATCGAAACAGAGGCCGTGGCCGAAGGGTATGGCGGCACGCCCGACCCCACTCTCGAGGCCATGGCAGCTGGGCTTCAGCAATTCGTGGATCAGGAGGCCGGGTTCGAAGCCAATCAGCGGCTTCTCTTGACAATACAGTCGCTGCAACAGATTGCGCGCTACCTCGCGGGGGTTCCAGGACGAAAGAACCTGATCTGGTTTGCCGGTTCCTTCCCGGCCTGTCTGCCTGCCGTAACCAGCGAAAACGAACTCACGAATGGCGGTTGTCCCTACGACAAACAGGTCGAGCAGACGATGGCCATGCTCGCAGACTCGCGAATCTCAATTTATCCCATTGACGCGACGGGCCTGATGACCCATACCTTGTACACGGCGGAGAACTCCAAGATTTCGGGGGTGCCGACGAACTTTCAAGGCGTAACCACTGGCCAGGCAAGCTCGCTGAATTCGGATAGTCAAGGGAACGCCCTGAACATGATCACCATGGATGAGCTGGCCAAGAAAACTGGCGGCACGGCGCACTATAACGGGAACGATCTGAAGGGAGCGCTGGCCGCGGACATCGACAACGGTTCGCGCTATTACACACTGGCCTATACGCCAACGAATCGCAAGGAAGTGGGGAAAGAGCGGAAAATCGAGATTAAATCCGTCTCCGGCAATTACAAATTGTCGTACCGGCGCGGCTACTTCGAGGAGACCCCCAAGGAACTTCGCGCGGCCGAAGCTGCCCCAGCCAAAGACCCCCTGCGCCCTCTCATGGATCGCGGAATGCCTGGTTTTACCGAGCTTCGTTACCGCATGAAGGTTGCACCGGCCGCAGCGCAGCCGGCAGCCGATGCCGCCCACGCCGGCGACAACCCCTCGCTGTCGGGTCCGCTGACCCGTTATACCGTGAACTTCTCGTTGGCGACCGACGGCCTCAATCTCTTCCCAGGACCGGATGGGGTTCGCCGCAGAACGATCGAAGTTGCGCTCGTGGCCTATAGCCAGGCAGGACAGCCGCTCAACTGGGAGACCCGCTCGATTAACCTCGCTATCCGGCCCGAACAAGACGCAATTGCCGAGACCTCGGGGATTCCCTTCCACTTTGATATCGATGCGCCGCCAGGCGACGTTTACCTGCGCACCGGTATCTACGATTCCTCTTCAAGCAAAGCGGGAACTCTGGAGATTCCGCTCACTTCCATCGCAGTCGCTAAGAAGTAGCCGCATAAAGTGTCCTCCCCCGACAAGAGCCGGAGGGTTGCCGATCGATTCAAGCTACCCCGGTTCCAAAGGGAGTCTCCCTTGCGTTTGCCGCGCACGGCGAAAACTGCCAGGATCGGACCGGATGACCAGTATCGACGCGGCGGGAAAATGAACCAGCCTCCACAACGAGGAGCGGCCTTGCGTTTGCCCTGGCAGTATGCTTGACAGCCAGCTTCAACTGTTGAAAACATCCACTCGATGTTGCAGGTATCAATTCCCCCTTCACCGCAGGGGCCTACAATTGAACAGGAACGGCAACCTGTGAATTGCCGGATTCGCCTAATGCCTTGGATTGGCACTACCCGTTGAGCGAACTGCCACCATGCGGCAGTCCGTTTTCAAGAACATCGAGGCGTGCATCGCGACTCCATGGAGGGATAGTGCATCCAGATTTCGGGCCTCCACGACGGCCAAAGCTCAAGGCGCTTGTGTTTCTGGCCTTGTTGACTCTTGCATTGCTCTCCACCTGCTTTCT
>Ga0302189_10000591_pt1 | contig 31997 bp, 25 predicted proteins | sample II_Bog_E2_2_FD_194551 | JGI IMG/M metagenome (GOLD analysis project Ga0302189, IMG submission 194551) | Peat permafrost microbial communities from Stordalen Mire near Abisko, Sweden - II_Bog_E2_2 | ecosystem: Environmental > Terrestrial > Soil > Wetlands > Peat | place: Sweden: Abisko...
CGCTCCGTAACCCGATATTCCGAAACCTGCTTGCATCCAATCTGATCTCGGATATTGGAACATTCATGCAGAGTGTCGGCGCGGCTTGGCTGATGACTTCGCTTACCAACAGTCCTCTCTACATCGCTCTGATTCAGACTGCAACCGCGCTGCCTTTTTTCTTGTTGGCTTTGCCCGCAGGCGCGCTTGGAGACATCTTCGATCGGCGAAAGCTGATCCTCGGCACGGAAACCTGGATGCTTGGGGTCGCGGTTGTGCTAACCGTTGCAACCGTTTTCGGAGTGATGACTCCATGGCTCCTGCTATTGCTCACGCTCGGATTATCGATCGGCGACGCTGTCGAGTCTCCCTCATGGCGGGCAATCTTCCCGGAGCTGGTAAGCAAGGAAGATCTTCCACCCGCGCTGGCTCTGAATGGAATCGAGTTCAACCTTGCCAGGGCGTTGGGTCCAGGACTAGGCGGTTTCATCGTCGCAGCCGTGGGAGTGGGGGCCGCGTTTTCCTTCAATGCCGTTTCATTCTTGGGCGTGATTGTCGTGATCGCGCGATGGAAGAGGCCTGCCCGAATGAGCACATTGCCATTGGAGACCTTCCGGGGAGCGACTTCTGCGGCCATTCGTTATGTGCGTTACTCCCCCGGCATTCGAACGCTTCTGCTGCGGTCGGCAGTTCTCATTTTTTTCACCAGTTCGTTCTGGGCGCTCTTGCCGACGGCCGCGAAGGATATTAGCAGGAATCCAATCACGTACGGCTTTCTACTTGGTTTCTTCGGATTGGGCGCGGTGGCAGGCGCAATGGTGCTGCAACGAACCCGTTCGAAGGTTTCCTCCGAGACCTTGTTGTCTGCCGCCACGGCAACATTCGCTGGCGTCGTCCTAAGTCTGGCGCTGCTGCGTTCGCCTCTAGTCCTCTGCTTCGTGATGCTCCTGGGAGGCGCTTCGTGGACCTCGGTCATGTCCCTTTTCAACATCGTGGTGCAGGAACTTGCGCCTGACTGGGTTCGAGCACGGGTGCTCGCCGTGTATCTGTTCGTCTTTCAGGGAAGTGTTGCGATCGGAAGTACTCTTTGGGGATATGTTGCGCTGCACAGGGGTGTCCATCAAACCCTGATGTTCGCCGCTGTCGGAACGGGTGCGTGTTTGTCGCTGCAGTTTCTGTTCAGGCTGCCCACTGTCCCGGCCGATCTCAGCACCTGGAATCATTGGGTCAAGCCAACGACATTTGAGGAACCTGGTCCCGGTCGTGGGCCAGTCCTCGTCACAGTGAAATATGTGATCGATCCATCGAAGGCGTCGGAGTTTCTTCACCAAATCCACATGTATCAGAGGGTTCGTCGGCGCGATGGCGCGACAAGTTGGGGAGTCTTCGTCGACACAGAGGCTCCGGATACCTATCTTGAGACTTTCAAGGTTGATTCCTGGGCAGAACATGAGCGACAGCATGATCGTTTCACCGTGGCTGATCGCGAGATCGAGAATCGGGTGCTGAGCTATGCTATCCAGCCTTTAGAGGTCAAGCATTTTATCCATGCCCGCGAAGGGCTCCCACCGGGTCTTCCGCGAATCCGGTCAGTCTCTGCCGCTCGCAGATGACGGGAACGGCGGTTGTGCGTTACTGAGCATTTGCCGGAATGACAAAGAATCCCGAGAGCAAGATAGCGCACCACGTTCGCGTTCCCGTCTTGGGAGCTTTACGCGATGCGCCAAAGTTCGCTGGCCACTCGCATTTTCGGAGTTCTGAGAGGCTCTGTTTCGATGCCATGCTGGCAATCTCCTCGGAGATAATATTGCTCGTCCTGGGCCGCCCGACCGTCCCAGGCTTTTGAGAGCTCAACGAGCTTGATTCTCTCTTGATCTCACGGTTGGAGCAGTTACATTCATCGTCCGCCGTGTTGCGTTATTCAAACGTCTCAACTCACGAACAGCATCCATCGATTCTGGTCGCCTTAGGTTGCGTTCGCGACGAACCCCTTCGCCTTCCAGTGACGATTGAGAGATCCTTTTTGGAGGCTATGTGCCGGCGCGCGCGATAGAGCCTCGACTTCGCTGAAGCGACGGAAATGCCGAGTGTTCGCGCGATTTCCTTCATCGAGCATTCCTTATCCATCGAAAGTTGCATCGTCTCTTGCATCTTCGGCTGGAGGCTGTCGATCGAGCGCAGGATTCTGAGCACTTGTTCCCGTCCGTGACAGATTTGCTCCGGATTCGGAGACGAATCCCTGATTTCGAAATGCGGAAGGTCATATCCATCGCCTGACGAAAGGTCGAAGGGGAACTCAGGCCGCGCACGGCGCCTGCGCAGTACCATCAGAGCGGAGTTGATGGCAATCCGTGATGCCCAAGAGTAGAAACTGGATCTACCCTCGAACCCGCCCAGTGCGAGATGAACGCGCAAAAATGTCTCCTGGAGAACGTCCTCCGCGTCCTCGTGGTTCTTTGTGATCCGGAGGACGGTGTTGTAGAGCCTGCGCGCATATAGATTTTGAAGTTCTGCAAAAGCGTCTCTTGAACCTGCCTTTGCTTCCGATACGAGTTGCGCATCTCGCTCTGCAGGCGACTGTGCATTGGGACGATTCATGAGTACTTCGCCAGCCGTGTAGCACATCACTTCGGTCACTGCGGTTGTGTTCTGCCAAATCAGTTGCGCCATAATCCATCCTTTCCCCACGGATTCAACCCGCGCCCATCGAATGGCGACAAAAGCAAATCCGTTACCTCAATTAAGACCGAAGAGTCGTAACTCATCCATCGGACAAAGGTATCGAATCGTACTTTCGTATCGGGGGAAAGGAACGCGCTGTGGTCTCGCTACCATGCGCTGACTCCAAGCCCATACGAAGGTAGCGATCCATACTTTGGTCTTATGGAAGATCCTTCAAATTTATGTCGTAATCGGAAGCAGCAGGGGCGAGTTGTAGTTCGCTATGGGTGCGGAGTCGATGGTCGGCCCGGGCCGCTGGCGATCGAGATGACGAGTTTGCCGAGAAATTCTGGAAACTAAAACGGCTCAGACAGGTTATGCTCGCCTGGCGCCTGAGCGCGGAGATCTAGCGAGAAGTTCCGGTCAGCGCAGGTCATCAAGTTCCGAACAGGAAGGATTTTCTATGTCTCAGGCGAACGAGTTGCAAGGTATACGACCTTCGAAGGGCAAATGCTTTTCGGGGAGCAACGCGATCGATTTGCTTTCTCGATGGAAATGTGATCGCTGTCTCGCCACCATCGCAACGTTGCTTGGGTTTCCACTGGACATGTTGCTGGTAAGCGTCTTCATAGCTAGCCTGCAGCGGGCGCTGGTCGTACCGAGATACCGGGCGGCCTATTCCTGGGCCGGTCGGCGCAACCGGCCCGGTATTGACCCTGTAGCGGGAGGAACGACCGCCAATCGAAAATTTGAGAGCTGGGGTGGCGCGAGAAAAGGAGAGCTCTCTCGCGCTGGGTTTTGTATCTCGCGCGGGAGGGATTAAAGCGGGGAACTATCGGAAGAACTCGAGCGGAGACGGGGGGATGCCGCATTTGAAAGAAGCTTGCGGATGTGCGGCAAAGAATAGAAGCCAAGGTCTTAGGCCGGAGGGAGCAGCAAGAGTATGACGCGGACAGTTAAATCGCATTCTCAACAGAGCGCGGACTGGGACGAGGCTCTGCGGATCTTTCGTGGTCAGCTTGGTTTCTATCTTGACTATCTCATCACATGCAATTGTGGTCAAAAAATCCTCGCGGCGGTAGAGGTCGAAGTCCGGGAGCGATTTGTGCCAGAAGAATTCAAGCTGCGCTTCACGATGAGAACGCTGGTGCGAAAAGTAATTGAGCACCTGCGCGAATGCCTCGATCTAACCGAAAGTTCGCAGAATTGCAATTTGGTCGTTTTGAATGGCGCGGGGGATATTCCAGCGCAAGAACGCCTGGTCTACTTCATGCGCGACATTCTGGAGTTTTCGACGAGAGACACATCCCTGCTTATTGGGATCACAGATGCGCAGGTTGAAAGCCTTTTATCCTTTGCGCGAAGGCGGATCGATATGAAGGAAGGACCGTCCTCTATGCAAGTTCAGACTCCGGATTCGACCTACTTCATGTGGAAGTTCGAGCATCTGCATGTGAACTGACCTTCCAAAACCTTCTCAGAGTTGCATTGAAAGTTGGTCGCAGACTGCTTTGTTGTCCCGCTTCTTGCGACGGTTGTCACTGGCTCTGGCCTGCTATAGGAGCGGTTGACGATCGCCGATGCGTAGCCGGAATTCTAGTTCCAACCGCTCATTCAGCAATGGATCTAGAGCCTGACGACGGCCAGAATCGCAGAGCCTGGAGTCTCGACTATTAAAAGAAAGACCATGCTGCGACTGCGATCCTGTGCGCCAATCGACTGTGGGTGGGAGTTCGTAAATGGCGACCAACTGAAGAACCCCCAACCGAACCCATGCGGCGTGGATGTTAGCTGCTGAGTTGATTCAGCACGCTTAGCGCGATCCGCGCCTGGGCACACATACTTGGGTATCGGTGATACCAAGGTTCAATTGTTTTCGATTCCCACGGTGGGTTCAAATCAAAGAAGTGAGGAGAACGAAAATGGGCACCTACAGCGATGGAGAGATCCGATTGGTTCGGAAGTCCGATGCTTATTGGAGGGTGACGTTCGATATTCCACCTTTGAATATCTTTGGTCCAGCAAATATCCCACAACTGGAAGAGATTGTGCGTTTGCTTGAACACGATGCGCGAGTCAAGGTCGTGGTCTTTGACAGCGCGGTGCAAGGGTTCTTTCTCACCCATTATAATTTCCTGGCGAAGCCGGAAGAGTCCCCCCAATTTCCATTGGGACAAACCGGTCTCCAGCCGCTGCCTGACATGCTGGCCAGATTGAGCCGCGCGCCAGTTGTTTCGCTTGCGTCTATTCGCGGCCGTGCCACCGGGGTTGGGAGTGAGCTTGCACTTGCGAGCGATATTCGATTCGCGAGCCGTGAGAACGCGATCCTGTCCCAATGGGAGGTCGGAGCGGGTTTGGTTCCAGGCAGTGGGCCGATGGCGCGACTGCCAAGACTGATCGGGCGGGGCAGGGCATTGGAAGTGCTCTTGGGCGCGGACGATATCCGAGGAGACATCGCGGAGTTATACGGGTATGTCAATCGTGCGGTGCCTGATGCACAACTGGATGCGTTCGTCGAGGCTTTCGCCAAGAGGATCTCTTCTTTTGATAGACAAGCGATTGCGGAAACCAAGCGCATGGTAAACGCGAACAGCCTACCCTCGGATGCGGAGATCGCACCGGAGTGGGGGGCTTTTGTGGCTTCGCTTGGCAGGCCTGCTGCCCAGGCAAGACTCAGGGCTCTGTTTGAACAAGGCTTTCACGCTCCGGGAGACGTTGAGAACCGGCTGGGGTTTCATGTGGGCACGATCGGCGCAGAGGTGGAGGCTGCCGCAAACCGGGTGGGGCCGCAAGCTTAGTTACTGACCGAAGTATCCGTCACGCGCAGCGGTGGAATCGGGAGACCGGTCCGGCGCATGAGCGGGGATTGAGCTGAGGCAAACTGTTCGAGGAAATTGATCGGTCGGCTGCTTGCGCGTGAGATGGTTGATCGGGAATGCACGGCGACGTCGTTAAATTTAAGCCGGCGTCCATTGGTTTCAGCAAAACGCCGATCGGGTACGAGGAGATTTGATTGTGCTAGTGCTCGCACATTTCCCTCGCAAAAGTCCCGCCTGGCCGATCGAAGGACCTAATCACCCGTAAAAGTCATCTCCGAATTTGACCGAAGTTGGTCTGTGTCCCGGTTGGTTCCAGCAGCAAAGAGGACTTCGGACGGCGCAGCACCGTGGGACGCTCTGCTCCGGGCGTGCTTCGTACGCTCGCAGCGTACCGATAGATCTCTTCGTTGTCGATGATTGAATGCGCAACAGTGCCAAATTTGCGGTGGCTTTTGCCTTTTGTGGCTCCCGAGCTCAATACCTGATGTCTAGCCAACCTGTCCAGTAATTAAGATTGCGACCCGGCGTTGCTTGCTTTATAAACTCGCCAGGGAAGTAATGGCCGTACTCAGTGAACCAGCTGATGTTGCGCGTCATCCTCCAACGCACTTGAGCAGAGGCCTGCGTCGTGATGTATGACTTTTTGCTATTCAATCCCGAGACAATTACTTTGTTGCTGATGCTGTACAGCCCGTCACTCGTGCTTTCCCGCCAGAAGAACGCCGGATTGAAGGTTAGAGAGACAGACCTTGTCAACGAGAGCACCGTCAACGGCTGCAGCGCGACCAAGTTCCGCCTGGCGAAGAGTTCGGCGTAACTAAAATAGGGCCCTTGCTCATATATGGAGTTAAACGTGCCCAAGGTATGGCCCGATGGATTTTGATCGCCGCTGAATGCAGCAGCCCGAAGCGCGAACCTTGGCTTCAGAGGTGCCGATTCGATGCGGTAGCCTGTCTCCGTCGTCACAGCCCACGCGCGAATTTCGTTTGATCGGAAACTTCCCCACTGAAATGTGAGCTCATTGTTGTAGTCCCACTGTTCGGTCGTTCCCCACAAGCGTGTGCCGACTGTCTCTCGTTGTTCAGGGCCGGTCCCTTTACCATCGAAAGGCACGTTCCGGTTGTCCAGTCCCATGTAGTAGAGATCTACGCCCCCACCCGGCAAAACCCGAAGCGGGCCCGCCGCATACGCAGCCCAGAAGCTGCTGCTGTGGTCCGGTGGATTGTCGAAATACCCTGGGTTGTCCAACACCGGTCTGAGGGCAAGTAAGTCGACCTTCCAGTTCCCCTTTAGCCATGTAGCCCGAACCCCGTCCAGGCTGTTCCGGATATTTCGGCCATCCCGTGTTGAAACGAGATTTTCCGATCCGAGTGCGACCTCCTGCCTGCCGGCTCGCAGCGTCAGCCTGTCATGGCCGGCATTCCAGAGGCGCAGATCGACGAATCCCTGATGGACGTAGAGTTTCTCTTCGTCTATGCCCGGCCGCGGACCACCGTTTCTACCGTCTTCGAGGCTACTGGCAAGTTCCCCGAAGAAGCGGAAACGTTCACCCAGGTGCAGGTCCACGTGCATGAAATACCGTTGCATAGGGTATATGTTCCCCCCCGGTGTGAAGGTTGGGTTGCTGGCATATTCGCCGCGTTCCCGGATCCAGTAACCGAACGAGACGTAATCGTTGACATGTTCACGATCAAGCCGGATGAACTGGATCGGAGCCATGAACCCGGTTCGGCACGCGGGGTTCGCGAGATATTGAACATCTTCGTCGTAAGTTGTAACCGGCAAAGACTTGGAAGCCGCGGGACAAATGATTGCAGGATCCTGCTGGCTTTGTGCGTGCGCGGAAATACTCGAACAAAGCGCGAGTGCGCAAATAACGCAAATAGAGGACCGCACAATCGAAATTACCGGCTGGCGAACGGAAAGACCGTACACGAGCGCCGCCGTGAGAAACAGCGCCCCGATCCACACGGCGCGGTTATGCAGCATGCCGGTCGTCACGCCCCCGGCGAGCGCACCCAAGAAGAACGAGAGAGAGAGCAGGCCAAATACCGCAGCTTGGCGTTTCGCTTTTGGGCTGCCGATCCCGAATAGGGATTGAAATATGGCCTCTCCGAACTGCCGCAGATTACCTGTCGGCATGGTCGATGCGTAAGTCCATCCCTCTACATGCGAAAAGAAGCAACTTTTAACCGCGATCCCGAAGGAGATAATCGAAACGATTGCTACGCTCGAGAACCCGGCGGGCAACGATCCGATCGCTATCAGGAGTGCGATTCCAATGCCGATGGCAACGGCCTGCTGGTTCGCGGTCACCCGCTTCTGCATCCGGGACTTGAGCATTGCGCCGGTCAGCGCACCGGCCAAATAGGTAGTCACCGGGAGCAGCAATCGGGCAACGCGCGTCCAGTCGCCATGCGCCATCGATACCGCGGAGAGCACCAGGTTAGCTGTCATGACATTCGCGAAGACATGCCCGTGGTCGAGGTAGGAGAAAGCATCCAGAAATGAGCCTGTGGCCGTGAGAAGCATCGCCACTGCTAACGAGTTGAAGATTGTCTCCGGTTCACCGCCGATTGGCGCGCCTACGGGATCGGAATGCGTTTCAGTCATTGGAAATCACCTCAAGAGAGAACTTCGTGACCCTGCCAGCCTTCGAGGAACCCAGCCGATACACAGCTCAACGTCAGCCGCATTGATTAAACAGAGCGACTACAAAGAACGCGGAACGTTCAGTCCCCACCAAATCGCAGACTTCCTCTGCGGTCCGTTCAATCGTTGCCCAGGAATTTCTAGAACTCCACCTTTGTCCGGAATCCAAAAACCACTGCACTATGGCTTCCTCCGCCCACATTTGCGTAGTACTGCACCACAGGCTGCAGCAGTAGCATCGGTGCCACATCCAGAAGCGCGTTGCACTCGAAGGCATGCTCGTCTTTCGAGGAGACAACCCCTCGCGGAAGGAACTGTGAACTCAACGTGTTTCGCACATACCCAATCGACACCGTGTTGTGAAACTGAACGGGAATCGGCTCGTTGAAGCGCAACCCAGCGGTGAGTTCCTTGTTGTTGCGATTAACGTCCGCTGGACTCCAGTCATATGCGAATGTTGCGTTCAAGCCCTTTCCCCCTGCGGGGTCCACGCGCCAAAGAGCCTGACTCGCCATCCAGTACAAAAGGTAGTTTCCCGAACGTGGCTCCGTGCTTATCGGTGAAACGAACTTGCCGGGATTGTACGAGGCGCCGAACTGATACAGGCCTGAATACCCCTTGCGCTCCTCGACGGTGTCAAAAGCACGCACGGACGACGCTTTCTTCCCCGGGGTGAATCCGATCTCTGAGAGGCTTACCGGGACTCCACGAAACTGCGGGACGAATCCTGTAAGGTTATGCGCATAGGGAGTGCGGTCTTCGGCCTCCACCATCGATTTCACATACACGTGCTCAGCTGGAACAACCCTTACTTCGATCGCCGGCGTGGACGGAGGATCGTACGATTCGTAGTTCGTAAACAGGTTGCCGAGGGCATATCCCATTGGCTCGAAAAGGAAAGAGGAACCCTCATGCTGCGCCCCGTAAAAGTCCTGGCCGGCAAACTGCCCAATTCGACCAGTCACGCGGTCCTTCAGCCAGCGCTTTTCCAACCACCAGGAATCGAGACGGAAAGTATTTCCGCTGGCCATGCCACTTGGCCCCGTCAATGTGCCTAGATAGTTTCCGAGGTTCGCTCCCGTCTGCCAAACCGCGGTCGAATGAAAATACAAGCCTTGCCGATGGAGCAAGGCGCCGAAATCGACATCCACGCTCCCTCGAAAACGGTTCCAGCTCGCCAGGCGCTCCTTCTGCTCGCTCTTGACGTTCCAAAGACTATCGCTGATGTACTGCAGATCGAGTCTGACACCCCGTTCCTCAAGCCTCGACCGCGCACCTCCCCAGTCTCCAAAGACATGGCCCCGCGGGCCCTGCCCAGTCTCATGGCTGTCCGGACCGCCAAGCGCTCCATCTCTGGCGGCCTGACAGGCGGCGAGCGGTCCGGAGTTGCTCAGCGTGAAGCCCAGGACCGCCATCAACAAACCCGTAACCGCTCGCATGCCCTGATCTCCTCTTCAGGCGGCCGCGGCCACTTCCGCCACCACTTGTTTGTATTCGGGCGTGTAGGCATGCTCGCGAATAAACGAAACCATGTCGGTGAGGGGAGCGCTCACACGTGCGAGTCCCGAATCAAAGACGAGTTTCGCCACGCGCGCGGCAGTCTGAATTTCGCTTTCGAGAATGTTCGATTGCGGCGGGTAGAGGAGCCCTTGCTGCAGCAGGTCGGGCGGTACTTGATCTGCCACGGCACGAGCCGCCTCGATGAATAGCTCATCGGTAACACGGGACGCCTGTGTTGCGAAGATGGCCATTCCAATTGCCGGGAAGATGTAGAAGTTGTTGGCCTGTCCGGGTAAGTATGTTTTGCCACCAAACTTGACCGGTGGAAACTGAACCCCTGACGCATAGATCGCCTTGCCTTTTGACCAGGTGTACGCTTGCTCGGGCGTGCACTCAGCTTTCTCAGTCGGGTTCGAAAGTGCAAGAATCACCGGCCGTTCATTGATACGCGACATGCTTTCGATTACTTTCTGGTTGAAAGCACCGCCGATCGTGCTGGCCCCGATGATCGTTGTCGGCCTGATACTCTCGATCGCAGCCACGAAATCTCGAGTTGGGGCGTGCTTATGGGCATAGACCTGCTGAAAGTCGACCAGGTCGGTACGGGTCGATTCCAGTAGCCCATTGATGTCGAACATGTAGACCTTCGACTGGGCCTGTTCGAGTGTCAATCCCTCTTCCACCAGCGCCGAGCACAGAAGGTTCGCCAAACCGATACCTGCCGACCCCGCACCGAGGAAAAGGTACTTTTCATCGCTCAGCTTCGTCCCCTTGATTTTGGCGGCGTTGATCATGCCCGCAAGAACGATGCCCGCCGTTCCTTGCACGTCGTCGTTGTAAATGCAGTACTTGTCGCGATAGCGTTCAAGCAGATGAACTGCATCCACGCCAGTCCAGTCCTCAAAGTGAATGCAGCACTTCGGGAAGACCTCCTGCACGGCGTCGACAAACTCATCGACGAAGGAGTAGAGATCCTCCTTTGACGGGCGTGTTTTCCGCAGACCGAGATATAGAGGGTCGTGCAGATATTGCTCATTGTTCGTCCCGGCATCGAGGTACATGGGCAACAAGTACTGGGGTGGCACACCCGCACACGCCGTATAGAGCTGTAGCTTTCCTATAGGAATGCCGGCGCCGTTCGCACCAAGGTCGCCCAGCCCGAGGATCCTGCCGCCGTCGGTGACGCAAATAAAACGGACATCCTTCTGCGGCCAGTTCCTGAGCACCTCTTTGACCTTGCCACGACGCGTAATCGAGAGGTACATCCCGCGGGCCTGCCGGTAGAGGTGACCGAACTTCAGGCAGACCTCACCAATCGTTGGGTCGTACACAATCGGAAGGAAGCGAGCAGGGTCCGACATGATCGTTCGATAAAACAGTGTTTCATCGTGGTCGAGCAGATTGGCGAGGTAGATGTAGCGATCAAGGTCCGTGGTTTTATGTCCAAGTTGAAGCATCACTCGACTCAGTTGAAGATCTTCGCTTTCCGTTACGTCGGGAACAAGCCCGACGATTCCTAGTAACTGTTTTTCGTCCTCTGTGAAGGCGGTCGATTTGTTGAGAGACGGCTCTAGCAGCACGTCGATTCCATGTTTGCTCGTTGTCATACTTCCCTCCTTTGTATTCGCGAAATCAATGTGGGTCGATCACTGACGGTTCTTCAGTTGGCTTTTGCGACGTGCGGGTAGACCATCGTCACCGGGTCGACGACGCGGTCGAACTCTTCCTCCGTTACAAACCCAAGCTTCAGCGAGGCTTCTTTCAGGCTCAGATCGTTGTCCATGGCATAGTGCGCAATCTTTGACGCTTTGTCATATCCGATAACAGGCGAAAGTGCGGTCACAAGCATCAGGGAGCGCCCCACATATTCGCTGATCTTCTTCAAATTTGGCTTGGTCCCCTCGATGAGGAACTTGCGGAAGTTCGTGCAGCCGTCGCTGAGGATCGTGATTGAGTTGGTCACGTTGAAGATGATGAGGGGTTTGTAGACATTCATCTCGAGGTAACCGCCGGCGCCGCCGAATCCAACGGCGACGTCGTTGGCCATCACCTGCACCGAGATCATCGTCAGCGCCTCTGCCTGGGTGGGATTGACTTTACCCGGCATAATCGACGATCCCGGTTCGTTCTCCGGAATGGAAAGTTCCGCAAAGCCAGCCCGCGGCCCGCAGGACATCAATCGGATATCGTTGGCAATCTTGTAAAGCGAAACTGCAAGCGTCCGCAGAGTGCCGGACAGTTGGACCAGCGCGTCATGCGCGCCCTGCACGGTGAACTTGTTGGGCGCACTGACAAAGGGGAGATCGGTAAGCTTCGCGATTTCAGCGGATGCGGCTTCCCCGAACCCGGGAGCCGCATTGAGGCCCGTTCCGACAGCCGTACCACCGAGAGCCAACTGATATACCCCTGTGAGTGCGGATTCTAAGCGTTCAAGATCGTCGGTCAATGCCCCGGCGTAACCTGACCATTCCTGCCCAAGTGTCAACGGCGTCGCATCCTGCATGTGCGTTCGTCCGATTTTGACAATGTCTTTCCATTCTTCCGCCTTCGCGGAGATGGCATCGCGCAGTGCCGTTACGGCGGGGATTAGACGCCCCTTCACGTTGACGGCCGCCGCGATGCTCATAGCGGAGGGAAAGGTATCATTCGAAGACTGGGACATGTTCACGTCGTCGTTGGGATGAACGGGCGTTTTGCTGCCTACAGGCGTTCCAGCGAGCTGGCAGCAACGGTTGGAAATTACCTCGTTGACGTTCATGTTGAACTGTGTTCCGCTGCCCGTCATCCACACATGCAGAGGGAACATGTCTTCGAGGCCGCCCGAGAGGATCTCGTCGCAGGTCTGGACAATAAGCTTGTACTTGTCGTCTTTCAGCCGGCCGCCAGAGTGGTTGGCATTGGCTGCGCCTTTCTTCAAAGTCGCGTATGCCGTGATCATCTCCCGCGGTATCAGATCATGGCCGATGCTGAAGTGTTCTAGTGACCGCTGTGTCTGAGCTCCCCAAAGTTTGGAGCTTGGGACATCGACTTCTCCGAGGCTATCGGTCTCCTTGCGAATTCCGATCACGGTTCCGTTGCTCTCTGCACTCATTGATATCTCCTTGTTTCATTCCCCGATGTCTCGCGAAGAAGGCAAACTCGCGTTTGAATTCGTTGTCGAAATGCCGTTCGCTGTCGCACTACCCGAGCCACGAATGGCCATGCCTACCAGTGCGAACAGCCCGCCTCTACCACTGTTGCCATTAGGCCTCAAGAGGGAGAGCGAGACAATTGGACGATGGTATCGGCGACACCTTCGTCTAGGTCTCAGTGGCGCAACAAGTACAGCGCACCAGCCAGGTTCGCGCCGTTCGGCACGATTGCATTAGGGAATGTAAGAAGGCACACTGGGTGCAGCAACTCAGATGCGGAGGGTGATTATCGAATGGCACAGCAGATCCGTATCTCCTGGTAGTCCCTGGAGGAGTATGTAGCGCCACGCCGGTGGAATTGCCCCGGACAAGCTGCCCCCGTCCGACTGAAGCCGAGGTTTCGAATGGGCCCGGGAATAAAGGCGGCTACCGCGAAACTGAGATTCCACTCCCCGTGACGTTGGATTGCCGGCCGATGATTGCGGGCATCTCTGATTGTGGTGAAATAGCCGGCTCGCGCGATGACCGAACGCCGACTTCTATTGCGATTGCGTCGATAATGCTCAACTCCTTCAGACTCACGCCCGTCGGCATGCACGCAGGCATCTCGCTATTTGAATGCTGGAACCATCTCGCAATCAGCTTTCTGCGAATCCTTGCCTAGCTCCGCGCGCTGGGGCGCGAGATTCGAGAACCAGGGACTCTCGTTGATCGGCGTAAACGTATCTGAGTTCATTCGAGTAAAAACTCTACACCCCGCGGAGGGCGATCAGTTTCTGCTTCTAGCGCGAAGTTCAGGCGAGCTCGTCGTTGAAGATGATATGTGAGATTAAGTAAGGATCCACATACCTGCATCTCAAGGTACCTCTCTCGATTGTTTAGGTCTTTCGACTTCTCCTCTTCAATCGTCACCTTCGCCCGGAGCTCCTGAGCGTGCGCATTCCATGGCAAGAGCCGCTCAGGCGATTCCGTTTCAATCGCATTGGCTAATTCCACGAGAACGCTCGAAACCTCCTCTTCCACTTCTTGGACAAGGATCTCCGGATTAGCTGCCACGAGCCCGTGTTCTAAGAGTCTGCTCTTCAGAAAAAGGAATGCGCGCAAATCCGGTCCGAGTGTCCGAATGCAACGATTCACGAGTGTTTCTTCTTGTCGCCTTTTAGGAAAAGGCTCAAACGCGAACATATCAGCCAGATCGCGCAGCTTGTCGAAATCGCGGTGAATGTCCGAGCTGGATGCGCTCGGCCGTTGACCTGTCGCCAGGGGCATCTCAGCTGAAATCTCCGTGAAGTCCGAGAGTTTCCGCAGGGTAGTCAGAAGCAAGTCACGGGCAGACAGGCCGGAATCCTCTGCCCAGAGATGATCGAACACAATCCACATCGCTAGAACGCCAAGTAAGACAGCCAGGACCACATCACGAGAAGGCAGCAGTGAGGTGTTGATCGTGAACCTATTGAGCGTGACTAGATTGTAGGCAAGGACAATCTGAAACCCAGCGAATGCAATGCGCGGTCCGGAGGTTGCCACCCAAGACCCAACGAAGACGATCGTTGCGAAAAGGATGGCAAACTGCAGAAGGCTATCAAGGTTGGGAAGAATCGAAACTTCAGTTCCTAACCCAATGACACCGGCGCCTATGATGAATCCGGCAGATCGGAGACTTTGTAGTCGCCGGCTGGCGCCGGTGAATCGACGCGCCGTGAGAGCACATGTCAGAAGCGATGCGGTCAAACCCATCCAGCCTATGCTCAAATGAAACACATAACAGAGCAGTGTCGGCAGCGTGCCCCGCACTGCAAATCTGAAGTGCTCTTTGTTCCGCAGAGTGGCAACAACAAACGTACCGAGCGGCACTGCCGGGCTCCCTGCGGGCAGAATTGGATTGAGCGGAAGGCTCTCACTGAAAAGACTCTGAGCGATCAGATCCACCGTGAATTCGATATTCACCAACAACGGGTTCGCCGTATGGTCTGCCTGAGGCGCCTCAAGCCGGCCCGCATGGCTGCCGCATAAGAGATAAGAACGAATTGAATGGATATTTCGTGCAATGGCCATGCAATGCTCCTGCTCATCAGGGGACAAGGACTGCGCGGATTCGACGAGATTCGAACCGAGCTCTACCAGTTGACCGGTGAGATCAATCACGGTTGAGAGCAAATCGTGGAACTCTGGCTCGTAGTGCGAGTGCGCGAGTAATCCTGACAAGCTCTCCACGCCCTTGGCGGCAGAACGACTGAGCTCGATTCCTAATGCCGATCGAGGAAGCTCATCCGTTCGTATTTGACTGAGAAACGCTTCTACAAGACCTAAGCGACTGCTGATCCCGTCCAGGATTGCATTGGACGAGTCCTTCTTTGCAAACACCGTCTCGACTCCTGCGCCGATCAGGCAGCCGATCAGGATCATAAGCAGCGTATAGAGAGAATCTTCGATGCCCGCTTCAGCATGGACCGGATACTCCCAGACCTGAATCCCAACCGCGATCACAGCGCTGAAGGTGAGTGCAGGGCTGCTGAAATTCAGGCTGCTGAGCACCACAAATGCGGTCATAAGACTTGCCAGCACCCACATCACATGAAGAAATGGGGAGCCGACAGTGAATACTCCGCCAAGGATGACTACCAAAGTCCCAATCGAGCAAGCCATGGCGATCTGAAATGCAGATTTCCTGGCCGCCCCTGGGCTTTCATGTGAGATTAATATCGGGAAACTAACGCCCAGGACCGCGCCGGGGATTCGAAAGACCTCGGCCAGCAGCATCACACTTGTGCACGCGAGTGCAATTCTCGCCACCAGCCAGGACCGCCCCGGATACGGCGCCAACTCAGCCCGGATCATCTCGACGACCTTTGTGACCGGCGCCTTGTATTCCCCGTATATTGTCATCACGGACCTCAGTTCTCACGGTGGGGCGGGCGCATGACGACGGTCGCGACCTGACCAACACGAAGACTTGCCGGAGGAGGATCTAGAATCTTGATACGCACCGGGTAACGCGAGGCAAGACGCACCCAATTTAGAGTGCGCTGCACATCCGGCAGACCTGCGGAAATCTTTCCTACAACGTCTGGATCGGGAATGACGCCAAAGCTGGCACTCTCGACAACGCCTCGATACTTCGTCGTTCTGTCGGACATGAGAAAGACATCTACGGGCGTACCAGGCTGAATGCGTGCGATTTGCGTTTCTCTGAAATTCGCGAGCACCCACCAGTTTCTGTTGTCGATAAGGGTGAACAATTCCTTGCCCGCCTTCGCGTATTGGCCTTCGGATATGATGAGATTCGTCACGCGGGCATCGAATGGCGCGAGCACATTGCATTGCTCATAGTTGTATTCGGCCAGACGAACGGCGGAGGCCCGGCTCTCACGCTGCGCAAGCAAGGGCGCTAGAACCAGAACAGAGTGTGCCGATTGTTTGACTTCGGCCCGGCTCTGGGAGGTTTGTGCGGAGGCTTGTTGTTTTTCGGCCGTCGCAGCGAGCAAACTTGCCTTCGCCAGTAGCAATTGGGACTTCGCCTGTTCTACAGCCGCAGCCTTTGCTTCGGCGGTTGTGCGAGCTTTATGAACATCATCCTCCGTGACGAAGCCCCTCACCAGAAGAGGCTCGATGCGATGGAAATTGCCTGTGGCGTAGCTTTCGTCGGCCTCGGCTTGTTTCAGCGCAGCATCAGACCGCGCAATCGCCGCATTTGCAATCTCGATTTCGTCCGTTGCCCTTGTCTCGTTCGCCAGGGCGCTTTGCTCGCCTGCATTCGCCACGTCGACTCGATTGACCTGAGAGGAAATGAGACGCGATTCATTCTCGATCTCGCCCTCCAGTTCCGCCTGGGCAGCGCGCGCGCTCTGCAATGCATAGAGGTAGGGCCGATCATCGATTCTATAGAGCAAGCGGCCCTTCTCGAGGAAATCGTTATCGCGAATCGGTAATTGTGTAACTGGCCCCTCAACCACGGGTGCGATGCCGATAAAATTCGCTGTTACTTCAGCGTCATCGGTTCTCGGGTAAAGGGTCACTGTGCGCAAAACGAATCCCGCCGATATAAGCGCGCCGGTGACAATGCACGCGCTGACGATCTGTCCTTTACGCCGATCATTACGTTGAGGAATCGGGTTTGACATCATAATTCCCTCGTTATTCGAAGAAGATCAGCCAGAGCGTGCAACTGAGCAGACACAGGAGCGCGGAGTAGACAATCGGCGACGGCCAAAGTTGCTCGGCTAGCTTTGTTTTTGTGGCGTACATGTGCGCCAGCAACGTCAGTGCAGTCGCAATTCCGATGCAAACGAGCCATGCCGGAAAATACGATCCGAGGAGATTGAACGCTGGCGACCTGGAACACCCGATGGTCGGCACTAAGAGGGGGCAGATCGCAAGGCCCATCCAGATCGGACGAGTGTTCCTGCGGCGCCACGGATTCGAATCGATAGAATTCATGGATTCTTACCTTTCGGATGATTTGCGAGCAGGTCGCCGGTTCGAAATGCGAGGTCACTGAAACTCTGGAGTACGTTTGTGCGGGCAGTGACGTCGATCGCCCGGGCTTGCGCCAAAGCATCTTCAGCCGCAAGTACATCCAGGAAATTACGGACACCGTCTTTGTAGGATTCCAATGCCGCTGAATAGGACTCCTTCGAAGCGGTCAGCAAGGCCGTTGCCGCCTCCGATTGGCGCAGGGCTGTTTGCGTATTTGCATAATCAGTCCAAACCTGATCGGTAATTTCATCTTGCCGATTGCGAACCTCTTCTGTCGCTACCTTCTCTTCTGCCTTCGCAGTCTTCACGCGGTTCTCTCGCAGCAGACCGTCAAATACGGTCCATCTCAACCCAATCGTTGCGTCATAAGTGTCGGTTTTCCCATAGAGACCTGGATAGCCACGCTGCTCGCCAAAGGCGCGAAGCCAACCCTTTGATCCCTCAAACGAAATTGACGGGTAATACGACGAGTAGGCATGCCTTACCTCAGTTCGCGCGGCACGCACACGCGCTTCTTCTGCCTGCAGGTCAGGCCGATCTTTGAACGCAGTCTCTATTGCATCTCGAACTGACTGATCCAGTCTGTCCGGAATCTTAAGCTGATCCAGTGCCTGAACTTTCAGAGCGGACAGCGGGCTGGCGGCAATCGCTTGAGCGAGATGTCCAGTCTCCACTTGCTCTGCCCCGAGCGAACTCTGCAATTGATAGTTTGCTTTCGCAGTCGCCGCTTCAGCCTCCAGCACCTCCGGTACGGTAGCGAGCCCGTTTTTACGCCGCTCCTGGGCCGCCGCTTCTGCCACCTTCGCGTCGCTGAGGGACACTTCTGCCGCTTCCCGCAGCCCCTTTGCTTCGAGCAATGCGAAATACGATTGACTGACTCGTCGAATTAGGATGAGATGCTCATTGTTGAATGAAAGATCTGCAGCAACCAAACGCGCTTTTGCCGCCGTGACTTCAGTACCGCGGGCACCAAAATCCACGAGAGTGTAGGTCAGATGAACAGCCGTCTCAAAGGTCCCTATGTCCTGCAGAGCGAAGCTCTGGCCGAAGAGCTGAGGGTTCACATAATCTCGTCCAGCCGCTGTCACAATTATCGTTGGATACAGGTCGCTCTCTGCAATCCCAACGGATGCGGCAGCCAATTTGGCCCGATTCCAAGCCGCTTGTGTCGTAGGACTATTCGACTCTGCAATATCGATTAACTCTCCGAGACTGTAAACATGCTCCTCATCCAATTTCACCTCGTGCGTTGGAACTGAAACTGAGCGCCGCTCCAACGTGCTGTGGTCTGGAATCCAAGGCTCGTTTGGCGTAGCAGGCGCCCTTTGGCCCAATGCTTGACACGAAACAACCGCCGTTATCGCCAAAGCAAGAGCAAGTCGCCTTGTGACAACCGTTACCGCTCGAGCCTCCGACGCATCATGTGGTGATCTCATGTTGACCGCTTTCAGCTTCCCATCCGACCCTGAACCAGAACGTACAGCCATCAAAGCAAAGCCGAGGAGCGGGAACAATTGGACGTTGGTATTGGCAATACTTTTGTCTTGGTCTGAACAGGTTCAACAGATTGGTTGTTAACTCTTGGACCTTGTTCTTGAGCGGGGCCGGGAACAGCCTCTCGATCTGGCGCGCCCTTTGCGCATTGCGAGTAGCTTGGCGACGGCGCTTGGCCGTGCACACCAAAGCGGTCTGATGCACCGGCGGCCGAACGGCCTGCAATTGCGGCATAGAGTGAATCGTGCGGACGTCTTCCCTGAAGTCTCCCTGAGGTATGCCCCACAACGGGCACGGTTCAACAACTGGGCGTTATCATCGGCGATGCCTTCGGATAGATAAATCGCAACACCGATACCAACGTCCAATTGTGCTCGACTGAACAATGATGGATCTTTGTTTTGTCGCGGTTCTGACACGCTGCGAGGAATGCAATTTGAACTGCCCCGAGCAAATTTAATGCGGAGGAGAGGGAATGAGCCACCGACAGTCATTCAGTCCGTGGTGAGGGCGACTGACGCGGTTCGGGGCGCGGCGGTCGGACCGTAAATAGACCGCGACAGGGGGGTCCTGTCTCAGAGTGCCTGGACGAGACGTGGATCGCATATGCCAAGGATGAAATAGCATGGCCGATGGAAATTGCCAGAGCCGTAATCGACGTTGAGTTGTTCTGATGGCATCGAGCATCGGCGATGACTTAGGGGGAGGAACATGTTTCAAAGCTCCGACGAGATTGTCATAGCGGAGGACAACGCGATGCTTCTGAGTGTGCTTCGTGAGATTTTTACGGAGCGCGGCTATTCGGTCCGGATAGCCTCGGATGGATTAGCGGATTTGGCTCTCATCAGAACAAAAGCGCCGGGGATCTTGCTTTCTGACCTCAGGATGCCGCGCATGTCTGGATTGGAACTTTTGTCAATCGTACGGCGCCATTATCCAGTGATCAAAGTGATCGCAATGAGTGGCTCTTATCACGGAGAGGGAATTCCACCGGGAGTTGCTGCAGATGCCTTTTATCCAAAGGGAGCGACTAGCGTCGTGCGGTTATTGCAGATAGTGACGTCTTTAAGGGATGAGAATGAATTGCGATCGAGGCGCGTCTCAACTCCCATATGGATTCCCAGGCAGGCGCTGACAGCAGCGAGCGAATCGGGTGCAATTGTTGCATGCCCCGAATGCCTGAGGCCGAATCCTTACCTCGTCGGGCAAAGCGACTCGGTGCATCACGCAAGTTGTCCCTATTGCCTATACCCCATCGAGTTGGCCGTCGTTCCGTTTCAGATGGAATTGGAGAATGTTCCGGCAGTTCCATTTGGTTCCTGATCAGAGTTTGTCTCGATGGAGAATGTGACGCCAGGGCAAGCCGCATCTGCAGGGAGAATCGGTCCGAGGAACGGATGCCGGTTGGCTCGGAACAGGTGCATCGACGGTACTCCTACTGCCTATCCTGCGGGCCACGGATTGAAGACCGGGCAGTGATGGGTACTTCGTGAGTTGCTAGTTCGATACACGCGCGGACAGCATGTGCGCGGCCGACAAGAGCCCTCATCGCGATCAATGGGAATAGGAGGAGTGGGCATGACTGAACAAAACAATGGAACGAGCAATAGCGTTATCAGGCGACGTTCAATCCGGGGGAAGAGCTCGACCGAGCCGCCAGCGAGCCTTCCGAATTTGGCTATGGCGCAAGAGACGATGGACATCAGCGGGGACGCAAATATTGAAGTCAACGAGCAGGAGTTGGGCCCCAAGAATCCGAGACTGGAGTCGCAGGAGCCGGATTCTGTGTACCCGCCAGGGACCGATGCGGGAGGCCAGCCTCCGTTCAAATATCCGTTTGCGATGGCGCACAGACGCATCGAGTCGGGAGGCTGGACTCGTCAGGTGACAGTGCGCGATTTTCCGCTATCGAAGAGAATGGCTGGTGTTGAGATGCGTTTGATCTCCGGGGGTGTCCGCGAACTGCACTGGCATGTGGGCTCCGAGTGGGCCTATATGACGGCCGGCAACGCGCGGATCACGGCGGTAGATCAAAAAGGCCGGGCGTTCGTGGAGGACGTGAACGAAGGAGATCTCTGGTTGTTCCCGGGCGGTATACCTCACTCGATTCAGGGATTGGGCGAGAATGGCTGCCAGTTCCTCTTGGTTTTCGACGATGGCAACTTCAACGAATTCGAGACGTTCCTGCTGACCGATTGGCTGCACCACACGCCGAAGGAGGTACTGGCAAAGAACTTTAACGTCGCGGAGTCGACCTTTGACAACGTGCCTCTACGGGAAAGGTTCATCTTCGCTGCCGACCTGCCTCGCCCGTTGAACGAGGAAAAGAAGCAGGTCTACGCCGACAGCGGTCCGGTTCCGGATACATTCGCATTCTTCGCCGGGAAGATGGAGCCCACTAAAGTAACGACGGGTGGAAGCGTCAAGGTCGTCGATCGCTCCAACTTCCCGATCACGAGCATCGCAGCGGCAATTGTGACGCTCAAGCCGGGCGGCCTGCGGGAACTACATTGGCATCCGACTGCGGATGAGTGGCAGTACTACGTGAAGGGCACAGGCCGCATGACCGTCTTCACTGCCGGTGCGCGCGCCCGTACCATGGACTTCCACGCCGGAGACGTGGGCTACATTGAACAGTCGCAGCCGCACTACATCGAGAATCTCGGCGACACCGACCTGGTTTTTCTGGAAGTATTCCCGACGGGTGAGTACCAGGACATTTCGCTGGGCGAGTGGCTTGCCCACACTCCATCGCGCCTGGTGAACGAACACATCGGGACCGGCGAAGACTTCCTGGCGAAGATCAGCAAGGGGGAAGTTGTCGTCACTCCGGAGAAGTAAGCCGGAAGTAAATTGGAGCGATGAATTGCGCAGACGATCTATTCATAGAGTTTCGCGATAGGATTGAGAGTAGCGAACAACGCGAGTATTTGTGGCGGGCGAAACCGGGGCGGTTGGAGAGCGTCTGATTACAGAGTTGTTGAAACAGGGGCGACTCTGTCGTGGGGATGACACCAGCAAGACGAGCGCTAAATTCCGGTAGTGTTCCTTCCGCGATCTGTGGACAGAACCTACGTGATCCGTCCGAACTTCAGCCCGGCTGGGAATTACGTTGTCTCCGTCATCACAGATCGCAACGGCGCATCTGAGAAAGTAACCGCCCCTGCTGTTGCAAATGTGCAGAGATTTCACACGGATCTCTCGGTAGTATTCGACCTGCGCAGCCCAGCACCGGCACATACTTCCTCGCCACGACCCATGAGGGAGACCCTGCTTCGTATTTCTATCCACTCGCCATAAGGTGAGGGCGTACGAATCGATCAAGTGTCACTGGCCCTAGAGCGGATGGGCCAATTCCGTTCAGAATAGCTTCCGCTGATTCAATGCACTGTGACACCAACCGAGTCGGCGCGAAAGGCGAATGCCCGCCACAATGTTCTCCAGAAAATGGCGTGTTGTGCCGATACTCTTGCTCATCCTCCGCTTTCGCGGTCTTACTGGCACGGTCAATCAACGGTGCTCCGGACGATCCGACCAGAACCTGAGTAAACGCCGCGATGCAACCGAACTTGATCGCATTCCGCAGACATGCGCCTGGTCTTGTTGTCCTCGAAGTCGATCTTTGTTCTTAACCCGAGCACGACAGCTCTGGTCCCTCCTCCACCGACATTCAGGCAGTACTGCAGGACAGGATGTCGGTTCTGGACCTGTGCTTATCGTCGTGAGCGATGAGCCGCTCTGAACAGGCGTGAAGTCAATTGAATAGGATGGTGATGCAACGTTTTTGTCTGTAGCTTGGCTGCAAAGCAGGAATCTCTCCATTGTTGCCGCATGAACTGACGCAAGCATAGAAGCTCAGGATTGATCAGCGAATGATGATGCCCAACAAATCCCCGAGTGAAGAAGTGGCAGCCCGCATCGCTCCGGGCACATCAAAACCATGCATAGGCCCCTGGGTTTTGACTGCGACGATTCTTGCTTCCAGCATGGCGTTCATCGACGGTACAGTCGTAAACGTAGCGTTGCCAGCCTTGCAGAGCGCCCTCCATGCATCGGCGACGGACATTCAATGGGTGGTCGAGGCCTACGCTCTTCTGCTCGCATCGCTGCTGCTATTGGGCGGTTCTCTTGGCGATCTCTATGGCCGCCGTAAAGTTTTCCTTTACGGTGTTCTCCTGTTTGCAATTGGATCGTCCTGGTGCGGCCTCGCCCCCTCAATCACTTCCCTCATTGTCGCGCGCGGAGTTCAAGGGATAGGAGCAGCTCTTCTGGTTCCGGGAAGCTTGGCCATTATCAGCGCCTCTTATGCAGAAAGCGAGCGCGGACGTGCCATCGGCACCTGGTCCGGCTTCACGGCGATTACTGCAGCCATAGGGCCTGTGCTGGGCGGATGGCTGGTGGAAAATGCGTCGTGGCGATGGGTCTTCTTCATCAATCTTCCCGTCGCGGTCATCGTGATTGTGCTTTCATTGAGGTATGTCCCGGAGAGCCGCAACGAAGCAGCAAACAAGCGTCTCGATTGGCACGGCGCCACGCTTGTTACGCTCGGCCTGGGAGCGATCACGTACGCTCTCATCAATGGTTCGGCCTTTGCTTCAGGCCACGAAGCGGTTATTTGGGTAATGGGCCTTGCCGGCGTGGGCGCGCTGCTTTGCTTCCTTTTTGTAGAATCACGTTCTGCGGCTCCGATGGTCTCTTTGCATCTTTTCCGGTCCAGAGACTTTTCCGGGGCCAACCTGCTCACGTTCCTGCTCTATGCGCCGCTGGGCGGCATCTTATTTTTCTTTCCTCTTGATCTCATTCAAGTCCAGCATTACTCCGCGACACAGGCCGGAGCCGCTCTGCTTCCGCTCATCCTGCTGATATTTGTACTCTCCCGGTGGTCCGGAGGCCTGGTGGCTCGATATGGCGCCAGGCTGCCGCTCACGGTTGGGTCACTTGTCGCAGCGTCAGGCTTCGCACTTTTTCTAAGGCCGGGGATCGGAGGCACGTACTGGAGCACGTTCTTCCCGGCCGTGGTTGTTCTGGGCATTGGCATGGCTACCAGTGTTGCTCCGCTTACGACGGCGGTGATGGAATCGGTTCCCTCCAGCGAGGCGGGCGTCGCCTCAGGAGTCAACAATGCAGTTTCGCGAATAGCCGGACTCCTGGCAGTCGCAGTCTTTGGTCTCGTCCTCTCAGCCGGATTCAACCGTACTCTCGATCGCAGTCTCTCGCGGATGCAACTTTCTCCCTCATCGCGCCAAAGCGTCGAAATGCAGCGATCGAAACTAGCCGGGGCTCAAATCAGTGAACCGCTCGTAATGCAGGCCTTCGATGAAGCATTCGTTTCCGGATATCGCGATGTGATCTGGATATCTGTCGGATTGGCTATTCTCAGCGCATTGAGCGCTCAGTTGATCGGGGCGAAGAAACGCAACGCGCAGGTCCGCAGTTGAGTTCGTATGCCTTACGTCTATTGGACAGAATCGATACCATCGTCCAATAGATTCGCCCCAGTGCTTCTGGCCTAATGACCAATAGGCATCGGAATTGAGAGGTAATGGGTAAATAGTCATATGACGAGTATTCGGATCAAACGGGCTTACGAAGAACCGGACGAAGGGGACGGAACACGGATTCTGGTGGACCGGCTTTGGCCGCGAGGCCTTACGAAGGAGAAGGCGAGGGTCGATCTTTGGCTAAAGGACGTGGCGCCAAGCACGGAACTTCGAAAATGGTTTGCACACGATCCAGCCAGGTGGGCAGAGTTTCGGTCTCGCTACCTGGAGGAACTCAAAAGGAACAACGAGCCGCTCTCGCTCTTAAGACAAGAGGCGGCAAAAGGGACTGTCACATTAGTCTATGGCGCCAAAGATCAGCAGCACAACGAAGCCGTGGTCCTGCAGGAGCTGCTCAGCGCGAGATGAATTCGCTTTCAGGCGCATTGACGGCAGGGCGGATCGTCACAGCAAAGTTGGCGCGGCCACGGCCTCAAATAGTTCTCTATACGCGTCCGTCAATTTGCCGATCGTGAATGCGCGGTTCAGGCCGCTCGGACTGGGTAATACCCAGACGGTAGATCCGGCGAGTGTCATTGGCTGTAGTCCCCACGATAGGTCTCGCTGGTTCAGAAAAACCGAACACGCCGGCTTTCCGAGGAATGCCAGGTATCTGGGCCTGTACTTTGCGATTTTTCGCTCGAAACCGGGCTGGGCGGCGATGTAGTCGGCTCGACTGAGGTCGGTTGCGCTGACTGTCGGCCGAGCAACGGCAGAGGTGATTCCACAACCATGATCGAGCAAGAGGCGTGCCTCCTCGGGTTCAAATTGCCGGGCAGTAAAGCCTGCGAGATGGAGCACACGCCAAAAGCGATTAGTCCGATTGGCGAAGTGAAGCCCGACCGCAGCAGACCGCATTCCAGGATTGATTCCGCAGAAGACTACGTTCAGGGAAGTCGAAATGACGTCCGTCAGGCCAATTGGTCTCGTTTGTAGACTTGAAGACATAGCCTCAGAACACCTTTACTTCGGCAGTTGGTATGGATTTTATTTGCCTGTCAACTCACAAGCATACGACTCGGCTCAGTGTGAGAGTGAAAATGGGTTAACGATTTCAACGGGGTCATTCTCTGAGTAATCTCTTGGGACCGCTTATGAATTTATTACCGCGTTCGTAGAAGCGTAATAAGCGATCCGCTGCATGAGTCAGGCCGATGCGCACGCTTTTGCCGATCGGTCCGGTCTTGAGCGTCGCCTCAGCCAGCCAAAGCGAAGAACTTGGACTGCATAAGTCAAATCCATTCTGCCGGAGGTCAACCTGTAATGCCTTCGTCAATCGTCCCGGTCCTCTCCCTATATCGGCCCATTGTTTCCTTCGACGCGTGTTATCCATGAGTTCCAAACCGTCAAAAGGTTCAACAGCCCGTAATAAAACTCCTGCACCCACCCCAGGCCTCTCGCTTGTAACATTCAGTAAGAACGACACGCCATAGGCAAGATAGACATATGCATGTCCTCGCTCAAGGAAAAGGGGGCGAGTGCGTGGCGTAATGCCCCGGAAAGCATGTCCAGCTGGGTCGCCGACCGGATAGGCCTCAGTTTCGACAATGCGTCCGCCTAGCCTGACGTTCGCAGTGTCATGAACGATGACCTTGCCAACCAAATAGCGCGCTAGTTTCACAGTGTTGACAGGAAGCTCTGCGCGCAAAAGGCGTCGAAGGTCCACGTCAGTATCGATTCGGGCCATTAACTTTGATGCAGCAGGCATTGATCCACTCAGCAGACTCTATACGACGCTCACCAACGCGACCCAGTCAGATTGGACTACCTCTTGCGATTAAGCCGGAGATCAGGAGGCCAATCAATTGGACAAAAGTACCGATCGATACCTTGGTATCAACCGGAGCAATCATTATCTTTTAGATTGACATCCAAGCCTGCAAGCGCTCCTCGCGCTCTGCAGTAGGCAATTGCGAACGATGAGGCTCGACGCTGCATCTGTGCAGAGGGGAGGTGGCGATATGAAAAGACCCTGTATCTTTACGGTCGGTCATTCGACACGATCGATCGAGGAGTTTATAGAGTTATTAAGCACCCATGGCGTTAGAGGCATTGTCGATGTCAGATCGATACCGCGGTCGCGGCACAACCCCCAGTTCAATGCCGATCTGCTGGAGCATTCCCTTGAGCGAAAAGGTATGAGCTATCAACACATCGAGGAACTCGGCGGACTGCGCCATGCAAGAAAGGACTCGGTTAATCTCGGGTGGCGAAATGCTTCCTTCCGAGGTTTCGCGGACTACATGGTAACCCCGGAGTTTTCAGAAGGGTTGGAATCGCTCATTGAAACTGCAAGGGGGAGAGAAACTTCGATGATGTGCGCCGAGGCGTTACCGTGGCGGTGCCATCGGTCCCTTATCGGTGACGCACTGACGAAAAAGGGATGGATCGTGAAGGATATTATGAGCCGTACCGTTGCCGCGAGGCATCTTCTGACCCCGTTTCTGAAGACGAGGAAGGGCCAGCTTATATACCCGGAAGATCCTCTGCAGAAGTGTGTGATTTCGCAGGGATAGAGGATCAAAGTCAACAATCCGTTAATGGTGCACAGTCATGGAACAATCTTCATGTCAGGCGAGGGGGAGAGCGTCTTATCCAGAGTTGGCGTTCCGCTTAAAGAGACAATAGCATCCCCTACGATTGCGGGATTTCAAGAACCGATTCACCTCTCTGTGAAGCAAGCGGCTTTGCTCCGGTGTGCGATTCGATACAGTTTTTCGCATATAATGGTTTCGGTCGCATTGTCGGTGCGGAAACGCAGTATTCCCCAGTAAACGCATCGACGATGCACATCGCGAGTCCCCCATCTGTCTGAAAACTGAAAATTTTGGGCCGTTCGATCCTGGTGACAGGAGTCTACTGCGATGGCAGAGCATTCCGAGTATATTTTGGAGCCCCTACGCGAGGAGGGCGATTTCACGCTGTACACCGGCAGGGAGCGCGGCACGCTTGTATATTTTTTCAGTCCGAGGGCGTACTTACTTTTGGTCCTGTCGCTTGTATTGCTTCAAATCTGTGCGTGGCCGCAAACCCAGCTTGTGACTCTTTCCGGAACCGTAACCGACCCAAGTGGCGCTGTTGTCCCCGGCGTCAGCGTGACGATTGTTGGTCGTGGTACTGGATTGAAACGTAGCGCCCTTACAGACACGGCAGGCGAATATCGATTCGCCGGCTTGCCAGCAGGAAACTACTCCGTCCACATAGAGAAAACGGGATTCCAGACACAGGTTCGCGAAGGTGTTGCGCTCGTTCCGGCCTCAGGGTTGATCATAAATTTCTCACTGACTATAGGCGACCTACGGCAGCAGGTAACGGTCAACGCGAACGTCAGCGGCATCGACAGTACGACCTCTGCTGTCAGCGGAATCGTGGCAGAGGCGAGCCTGACGAAACTGCCTCTCAATAATCAGGATCTCTTCAGTGCGGTAGCGCTGGAGCCTGGAGTCACTCCCGATCCCGGAAGTGCGCCCTCGTTGCTTTCGAGTGGTAAGACGGCGCAAGTGGCGATAAATGGAACCCGACCCAGTATGACAAACGTTCTGATCGATGGTATGGATGCGACCGATCCCGCCTGGGGATTTTCGCCAGCGGGCGCTTCGGGGTTCTTTCTCGGCCTCGATGAGTTGGCGGAGGTCCGCGTTCTGACGCAGACCTTCAACTCGGAGTACGGCGGGCATGGTGGCGCAGTCATCGATATGACAACCAAGTCAGGAAGTAACCAATTTCACGGATCGTTTTGGGAATTGCACCGGGATGCGTCACTCGACACTAAGAACTATTTTGACTTGGGCGCCAACCCGATCCCCCCGTTCGTCCGCAACCAGTTCGGTGCCGGAATCGGAGGGCCGCTGAAGCGTAATCGTACGTTCTTCTTTGCCAACTATGAGGGGTTTCGCGAAGTCGAGGCATCCACGGCAATTGCCACTGCGCCCGATGCGCTTGCTCATGAAGGTTTCTTGCCCTCAGCGAAGACCTCGGGGGCCTGCACCAGCGCCAGTTCAAGCGGGTGCGCCGCCATTCCGATCAATCCCCAAACGCAACAGTTTCTTAATCTGATGCCTCCTTCGAACGGAGCGGACAATGGAGATGGAACCGGCGAACTGATCACGGCTGACAAAGGCGCCACCCGTGAGGATCACGGTATGGTTCGCATCGACCACAACTTTTCCAATACGCATTCGGTCTTCGCGCGTTACACCGTCGATGACAGTTCGTCTGTCGCGCCATACGCAGGAACACCGCCGGGCACCTACATGCCGGGATTTCCGACTCTTCACCTGGCGCGGAATCAGTATGTGACTATTCAGGACCATACGGATCTCGCACCGGAATTGATCAATGAGTTGCGCTTGGGTGTCAACCGGACAACGGCTTCCTCTGCGCCCGATAATACGCATCCGGGCCTGTCTATTTCTTTAGAACCTGACAGGCCGTTCGGAATGATCGATGTCACGGGTTTGAGCCTGATTGGCAACTACGCGGCATTTCCTTTGGGCGATTATTCGACCGTTTATCAGGTTCAGGATCAGCTCTCGCGTACCATTGGCCGCCATGCCTTAAAATTCGGCGCAGAGCTCCGCAGGCTCGATCTAAACTCGACGTTGGATTTCGCAGTAAACGGACTCTACGAGTTCGAAGATCTGACTGCCCTCGGACTGCCGGCAGAAAGCAACAATCCTGCCCTCGAATCCTTTCTTGAAGGCGTGCCACTGGCCTATGTGGGGGTCAATCCTTCCAATGCCGATTCCGAGCGCGGATACCGTGAAACTTTCGCGTCTGGGTTTGCCCAGGACTTCGTGCGCATAAACAGCCGCTTAACGGTAAACATCGGGTTGCGCTACGATTTTTACTCCAATCCGACCGAGGCTCACGGCCGTTTATCCACTTTTCGAAACCCTGCGACGGATTCTGCGCCGACAGTCGGCATGTTATTTGCCGCGACGCCGCTGAATCTTTTCTCACCGCAGGCAGGCTTTGCATGGGACGTATTCGGTAACGGCAAGACTGTGGTGCGGAGTGGGTTCGGAATCTATCGCGACCAGTTTCCGGCAGCCGTGTTCGGTCTCGACCGGTTTCTGGCGCCTTTTTTCGATGCAGAGGAATTCGTTTTCCCGCAGTTTCTAAACCCGCAGAACGCTCAAGTGACCCTGCCGCTCGATCTTTTCACGATGACCTACTATCCCAAGTTCCCATACGTGATGCAGTACAACCTCAATGTTGAACGGGAAATCTCGCGAGGTATAAGCCTCAGCGCTGGTTACTTTGGCACGCGTGGCAATCACCTCACCCGCGAGGGCGAACAGAACCCCTTTGAGCCGGCGCTAGGCCATCGCTACAATCCGAACCTGCCATCACCTCTACAAACGATATCGACTGACGCGCAATCCTTTTATAACTCCTTTCAGGTCTCCGTTTCGAAACGCTATGCACATAACCTCTTGTGGCAGGCATCGTATACGTTAGCCCATTCCATCGATGATGCATCCGTGGATTTTTCCGTAGAATCTGTGAACGATCCTTCCGAATCTCAAAACATTTTCGATCGCAAGGGAAGCCGAGGGCGGTCAGATTTCGACATCCGGCATAACTTCGTGGCGAATGCCGCGTACGAGCTGCCGGGATCCAGATCTCTCCTTGGTGGCTGGCAGATCGCGGCTGTTGCCAGCGTTCATGGCGGTCCTCCTTTTACCCCGATGCTTTCTTTCGACAATGCCGATTTGCAGGGGCTGCTTATCAATGAACGTCCGAACCTTGTTGGGAACCCTTACGCGGGGGCCTGTCCGAATGGGGTCAGAGTGGGTACTCCGGCCTGCTGGTTTAATCCAAGTGCTTTTGCGGTCCCTCCTGCGGGGCAGTTTGGCAATGCCGGACGAAATATGCTGCGGGGACCGGCGTTTGCTCAATTTGACCCAGCGCTGCACAAAGAATTTGCAATCAGTCAAGAACGGAAGCTTACGTTTGGAGTCGAAGTCTATAACCTGCTCAACCATCCGAATTTTGGAGTTCCGAGTAATACGCAAAGTGCTTTTACCCTTGGAGGAAACGGGGATGCCGTTTATAAGGATGCGGCGGGTGACTTTGCCAATAACGCAGGGCAAATCCTGACCACTGCCGGCACCGGGCGCCAGATTCAACTGGGCGGCCGGTTTACCTTTTGAAGATACGCCGCCCCCCCAAATGAATTAACTTTCAATGGCGGCCGTCCACCCTCGGCACACGATATAATTCGGAATCGTTTGCAGCAGCACGTTCAAGGCAAATGGACTGTTTGGTTTCCCCCGAATTTTCCTGACAGCCATCCTGCTGATCCGTTCAACCCGCGTTTTTCATTGATCGCATTCCAACGGGTCCGGTCTGCCGGGTGGCTCTTTGGGATTCTTCAACCATCGACCGTAATCCTTGTCCACGTTGTCGCCGAGTGGAGGATCTCGGGTATGGGCCCCGAAGGGACAAATCCGATTGAAACCGTCTTCGCCGGAAGCGACGAGACGAGCGCATGTTTGCGCGCGCTCGACTGGTCGGTTACGCCATTGGGCTCCCTGGAACAATGGCCGCAATCCCTGCGAACGATCGTGCGTGTCGTGGTGGCCTCTGGCTATCCGATGGCCATTTGCTGGGGGCCGGATTATGTGCTGTTGTACAACGATGCCTATCGGCCGATTGCGGGAACAAAGCACCCGTGGGCCCTGGGTCGCAGCGCCCGCGAGGTGTATCCCGAGGCATGGGATTTCATCGGGTCGATGTACGAGTCCGTGATGGCTCGGGGTCAGACCGTCAACTATCTGTCCGATGCGCTGGTCCCACTTACCCGCAACAACTATCTCGAAGAGGTCTACATAGCATTTTCTGCTAGTCCGATTTGGGATGACAACGGCCGCGTAGGCGGCGTGTTGAACTCGGCGCTCGAGACGACGGAACGGGTGATCGAAGATCGACGCCGGCATTTGCTCCGCGACCTGTCGTCGCGAGCGGCAGGAGCGCGAAACGAAGAGGAAGTGTGGCGAGTCAGCGCGGAAACCCTCGGCGAAAACTGCCTTAGCCTCCCATTCGCATTTCTCTATGAATATCGGCCGTCCGAAAATCAAGCGTACCTGGCAGGCGCCAGCGTGGAAATCGATGAAGCGTTGCATCCGTCGGTCGACAACCTTTGGCAATTTGACCCCGCACTGGCGATGAATGGGGTTCTGGTTGAACTCGGAGATCTCGCTTCAGGCGTGTCAGTGCCGAACTGGCCGGAGCGTCCGAAAGAAGCGAGCGTGGTGCCGTTTCGGCTGGGCGAACACAGTGAAGCGGTGGGTTTCCTTGTCGCCGGATTGCATCCCGGCCAGGCTTTTGGTGATGCATACCGCCAGTTTGTCCGTCGGGTAGCGGAACAGATCACGATTGGACTGGCCAGCGCCCGCGCTTATGAGCAGGAACGCCAGCGGGAAATCGAAAATCTGCGCGCTAGCGAACAGAGATTGGCAGAGACAAGCCGCCTTTACCGTGAGCAGCAAGAAGCCGCAACAAAGTTACAAATCCAGGTCGATCTGCTGCAGCAACTCCCAGTCGCTGCCTGGACGCTCGATCCTGACGGCACGCCCGATTTCGTGAATCGAGTTTGGCTTGAATTCGCCGGTCAAACTCTCGAATTCGTCCGGTCGAATCCTGAGGCCTGGATGAACGCGGTCCACCCAGAAGATCGGGACAGAGTAATCAAGTCCTTTTGGGAGGGCGTGAGTACGGGACGTGGGTTTGTGTTTGAA
>Ga0302189_10000593_pt1 | contig 31946 bp, 25 predicted proteins | sample II_Bog_E2_2_FD_194551 | JGI IMG/M metagenome (GOLD analysis project Ga0302189, IMG submission 194551) | Peat permafrost microbial communities from Stordalen Mire near Abisko, Sweden - II_Bog_E2_2 | ecosystem: Environmental > Terrestrial > Soil > Wetlands > Peat | place: Sweden: Abisko...
GAAGCCCGCAAAGACGCCCGCCGCCGTACGATTCTTGATGCCGCAACCGAACTGTTCGGCAGCTATGGCTATCACTCCACCACTGTTCCCATGATCGTGGCTGAGTCAGATAGCTCGGTTGGCAGCTTTTACGCTCACTTCCGCAACAAAGAGGACGTTTTTGCGGCGGTACTTGAAGAACTGGACCGAAAGGTGACGGAACTCATGGACAAAGCCAGGGTTTCCCAGCCCGACCCCTTGTCGCAGATTCCCGCCGCCGTCGAGTCACTGTTTCTCTTCCTGGCCGAAAACCCCAAAGACGCGCGCATCTTGATCGTCGAGTCTTCTGGCCTCAGCCCGCGCCTGGAGCAGGCGCGCCGCGCCATCCTCCGCCAGCAGGCTGAGCAGGTTTGCCGATCGTTTGAATTAGCCTCGGATGCCATCTTTGTTGCCGACCCGGCCATCGCCGCCCGTTGCCTGGTGGGCGCCGTATTCGAGTCTCTTTACAGTTGGCTGGAAGAAAGCCCAGCCGACCGGCCGCCTGCTGCGGAAATTGCGCGAGCCGTGGCTGATTACAACTCCCGAGCCATACGGCGCTGAGGTGAAAAGACAGATTCCCGTCAAATGTGTACGATAGCCGGCGTGCCAGGATTTCGTCCGTGCGAAGCGGCGAAAGCTACACCCCCGCCGTTATTCGTTTGCCGTGGCCGAAACCTCATGCAGCCACCCCGGCGCTTTGAGCAGTTCGCGTGGGCGCGAGCCGTCTGCCTGGCCCACTAATCCATCGCGCTCCATCAGGTCAATCAAATGCGCGGCGCGGCCGTAGCCGATGCGCAGACGCCGCTGCAGCAAAGAAGTTGACGCCCGGCCGAATTCGAAGACCAGCCGCACCGCATCGTCGAAGAGAGGATCGTTTTCGTCGGGATCGGGGTTCGACCCGTCCACGCTGGCGTGCTCGTCCTTGGGCGATTCGAGGAAGCCCTGGACGTATTCGGCATCGCCCTGCTCCTTCCAGAATGCGACCACCGCCGCCGTCTCTTTTTCGGTGACCAACGGCGCGTGCAATCGCATCAGGCGGCTGGTTCCCGGCGGCAGAAAGAGCATATCGCCGCGGCCCAGTAGTGCCTCAGCCCCGTTGGTGTCGAGAATGGTCCTCGAATCCACCTTGGTGGCCAAACGGAAGCTTATGCGCGTGGGAATGTTGGCTTTGATCAGTCCGGTGATCACGTCCACGCTTGGCCGCTGCGTGGCCAGGATGAGATGAATGCCTACGGCGCGCGCCATCTGCGCCAGCCGCGTGATGGATTCCTCAACGTTGGAGCGGTCCAGCATCATCAGGTCGGCCAGCTCGTCGATGATGATGACGATGTAAGGCAGCGGCTCCTCCTCTTCGCCCTCGTCAAAGAGCGAGGGCATGACGGCTTCGAAGAGCTTGTTGTACTGGTCGATATTGCGCACGCTGCGCGAGGCCAGCAGCTTGAGCCGGCGTTCCATCTCGCGGACGGCGTTGCGCAGAGCATTGGCGGCCAGTTTGGGCTCGGTGATGATGGGCGTGAACAAATGCGGAACACCCTCGTACATACCCAGCTCGACGCGCTTGGGATCGACGAGAATGAGCCGCACCTGCGCGGGCGTGGTGCGATAGAGCAAGCTCATGATCATGGCGTTGATGGCCACTGATTTGCCCGAACCTGTACTTCCTGCGATCAGCACGTGCGGCATTCCAGCCAAATCGGCAGTGATAATGCGGCCGTTGATGTCCTTGCCCATGGCGATGGTCAGCCGCGACTTGGCCTTGTGAAAGACCTCCGCCTCAAGGCAGTCGCGCAGATGGATAGTTTCGCGCCGGTGATTAGGCACCTGAATGCCGACAGTATTTTTGCCGGCCATGCGCTCGATGAGGATGCTCTCAGCCCGCATCGCAAGGCAAAGATCGTCGGCGAGACCGGTCACGCGCGAGTACTTGATGCCCGCCTCGGGCTTGAACTCGTATGTGGTGACCATGGGTCCGGGGTTGATCTGAACCACCTGGCCGCGCACGTCGAACTCGGCGCATTTCTCCACCAGCACGCGGGCCTCTTCGCGCAGTTCGTCCTCGCGCACGGTCTGCGGTCCGTCGCCTGCGTTGAGCAGCGTGCTGGACGGCAGCTTGAAGCCGCTCACGTTTTTTGGCGCGACTGTGGCCGTGTTCACCTCGGCGTCGGCGCGCAAATGAATGGCGATTTCATCGGCTGGCCTGGCGTGCTGAGCCGGCACAAAATCTGTCTGAGCTGCAGACTGCTCGAATCGATTGACTCCCAAGCGCGCTTCCACAGCTTGAGGTTCCACAGGCGTTACAGGCATCGCAGCTGCTTGCGCAGTAACTGGAATCGGTTCGACAGGCGCAGGCGCAGGCGCGGAATCTCCGTCGGCGCGCTCCCAAATGCTCAATCTCACACTCTTCGGTTGCGGTGCACCCGTGCTCGTGTCTTCGTCTCCCGCAGGCTGAATTGCGGCGCGTTGAAAAGCCGGAATATCTTGCAGGTCCAACTCCGGTGCGCGCTTCCTCTGGAAGAGACGGGCAAACAAGCCGGGGCGCGTTTCCTCTGAATCCATCTCCGGCATAGGAATGAGCTGCGCGGGAATGCCTTGCGGGGGAACGAGCCGCGGGCCGGAGTCTTCACGGCCTTCCCTCTCTAGCTGAAATTCGCGCTCGGCGATTCGCTCCTCATTGCGCTCCGCGCGTTCTTCGCGCCAGTTGCGCCAGCGATCATTGAGCAAGACGAGGTTGCGCCATAGATTCTCGACGCCTTCCTTGATGGCCCAGAAGCTCACGGCCGAAGCAAAGCAGACTCCCGCGGCGGCCAGCGCGCCAGCCACCAGCCATGCGCCCTGAATATTCAAGTAGCGCACCAGCGTATCTTCCATGAGCATGCCCACCGTGCCGCCCACCGGAATCTTGCCCAGCCACAGCCAGCGCCACGGCAGCAGCTCCAATACGGCGGGAAGAAACACCAGCGCCAGCACAGTGCCCAGCCAGCGCAACCACGCCGAGCCGCCGGAGCGCGAACGCATCCATGTCCAGCCCAGCCCACCCAGCCAAAGCGGCAGGAAAAAGACCGTAATCCCCAGGACCTGGAGGAGCAAATCGCTGAGGTACGCGCCGAAGAGGCCGGTCCAATTGTGCACGGCGTGCGGTCCGGTCGCGCCGGAGGCAGTGTTCAGCGACGGGTCGGAGGGTTGGTAAGTTGCCAGCGCGAGGAAGATGAGAAGCGCGGCCAATACCAGCACCAATCCCAGCAGAATATTCCAGGGTCGGCTGCGCGTTGGCGCTAAAACAATGCGAATGGGTTTCATGGCAAGGGCGCTCCGTCTCGATGGCCGCTCTGGAAAGCTGCCGCGAGCGCACGAATCGAGAGCGGACGAAGAGTCCCAGAGCAAGCTCTATTATCCCCGCTGGAGAAGCGAATTTCAGGCAAAAGAAGGCGGGAGGAACCTCGCTGTGGACCCCCGCCAGACGAAGAATCTAGAGCATTTTTAACTTAAGTGTTAACAAAATTCTGGGTGCCCCATCCATTTCGCGTATTTTGCGAAATGGGTGGGATAGCACATCTGTCCATTTCGACAGTTAACACCAGAACCGAAAATGCTCTAGCGCAGCGATCAACCGCCGATATATTTCGTTCCCCAAATCAGCAGCGCGCTCCCCAGCAGAATGCGATAGATGGCGAAGAGTGTAAACCCGTGCTTGCGCACCCAGAAAAGGAACCACTCCACCACTCCCAATGCCACTATGAATGAGACTCCAAAGCCGATGGCGAGCACAATCCAGTTGTCGCCGGTCATCACCACATGTGCCGTGCCGCCGCCGCTGGGGAAAACCTCTTTCTTCAGATCCCATATAGTCGCGGCAATCATGGTGGGAATCGAAAGCAGGAAGCTGAATTCCAGCGCCGACGGCCGGTCCATCCCTACCAACTGCCCCGCGGCGATGGTGGACATGGAACGCGACGTGCCGGGAAAAATCGCGGAGAGCGTCTGGCAAAGGCCAATCCAGATGGCTTGCGGCACGCTCATCTCTTCCACATGGGTGGTAGTGGCCTCATAGCGATCGCTCCAGGCATCGATGATCCACATCAGAATGCCTCCGATGAGCAGCGCCCACGCAATCACGTTCAGGCTGCCCAGATTCTTCTCGCTCCACTTATGCAGCAGCAGCGCGGGCGCCGAGGTAAACGCAAATGCGATCAGCGTGAGCGAGATCGGGTGATTCAGCCACGTGCGGTCGCCGTTTTCCCCCTTGGGAAAGGTGCGGATGAAGTCGACAATCCGGCTCAGGAACAGCAGCACGAGCGCTAGAATCGCGCCTAGCTGAATGACGATGGTGTACATCTTCCAGTAGGCGTCATCCAGCGGAATCTTCATCAGCGCTTCGGTAATGCGCAGATGCGCCGTTGAGCTGACCGGCAAAAACTCAGTCAAGCCCTCCACAATGCCCAGTAAAACGGACTGAATATATACGTTCAAGAAAGCCTCCCATGCCATTCAAACTACGGAGAAACCAAGATCTGTGAAGGGTACGGGCTTTAGCCCGTACATTAACCCAGCAAAATTCGTTTGGGCTTTAGCCCCTGAGGCAAGACAAATTACTCAAAGAACCTTTCCTCAGGGGCTAAAGCCCTGTGTTGATCCGGCCATTAATGTACGAGCTAAAGCCCATACCCTTCATCCAAGACCATCTTCTCAGGCAGCCTATCAGATTCGGCGAATCTCAACTCTCACAAAGCACTTCAGCCAGCAACTCCGGCGCCACATTGCCGCCGCTCACCACAGCCACAGCCTTTCGGTAAGCAGGCAACTCCGCAGCGTGAAAAAGCAACGCCGCCGCGGCCACCGCTCCACTGGGCTCGGGCACCAGCCGTGTCGCGGCCACAATCGCCCGCATGGCGGCACGAATCTCCGTCTCGGTCACAGTGACAATCCCGTCCACAAAAGCCTGAATGTGGGCAAAGTTGCGCACTCCCACGCTCTGAGTTCGCAGGCCGTCGGCTATCGTCCTGCTGGTCAGCTCGGCTCCCCATGTGACGATTTTTCCCGTGCGGAAGCTTTCCGCTGTGTCGCCGGCCAGCTCCGGCTCCACGCCAAAGACCTTCGCCTTGGGCAGCAACTGCTTTACCGCCGCCGCAATTCCGCTCAACAGTCCGCCGCCTGAAACCGGCGAGAGCACCAAATCCACGTCATGCATTTCTTCGGCAATCTCCAGGCCGCAGGTGGCCTGCCCCGCGATGATCTGCTCGTCGTCATAAGGCGGCACCATCACGTAGCCGTGCTCGCGCACCAGCTTATCGGCCATGGCTAGCCGCTCGTTCGAAGCCACGCCCACATCCACGATCTCCGCACCCAGCGCCAGCGTCCCCGCACGTTTGATTGCCGGCGCGTTCGATGGCATTACGATGACCGCTCTTGCTCCCACAGCGCGCGCCGCGTAGGCCACACCCTGCGCATGATTGCCGCTTGAATAGGTGATGACCCCGCGTGCAATCTCTTCCGCCGTCAGTTGCAGAATCTTGTTGGCCGCGCCGCGAATCTTGAAGGCGCCGATGGGCTGAAGGCTCTCCGCCTTGAGCCAGATTCTCTTGTCGGTTCCGTAACCCGAGAGGCCGGGAAATGCCGCCTCCACCAGCGGCGTTTTCACGGCGATGTATGCAATGCGCTTGGCCGCCGCGCGAATATCTTCAACGGAAATCAGCTCACCTGCCATGTTGCAATTATCCACCATGAACGGTCCGTGTCCCGGGTTTCAAGAACGAAACTGTGGACATCCGGCTCACGTTTTTCTTGCCGCGTGGTCTCAATTTCAGGCTCCAGGGCAGAGGGCCTCCACGTATACTGTTGCCATAACAATTGGGAGGATGAATGAGGAAGTTACATCACGCAATAATACTTCTGACCTGCGTAATCTCTACGGCGGCATTGCTCCCTGCGCAAACCACGACGCGACAGCCAGTGGAATTGAAAGTTTTTGTCAAGCCTCTGGAAGGGCCGGACGCGGAGTTGGCTAAATCGGTTCGAGCGAAGCTGATCTCCAATTTGGAAAAGCATGGCGTCTTGATCACTGAATCGAAGGAAAACGCCGACGCGATTTTGGGCGGCTCAGGGTTAATGCAAGCCGCTACGAACTTTCGCGGCCGTCCTCACATTCACGTACTGGGCACTATGAGGTTGGTCAACAAGAATGGCGTGACGCTGTGGGCAGGGGACGTTTCAAGCGGAAGTCTTGCGATCAGCGAATCCGCCAGCTTTGTCGAGAAGGTGACAAGCAAGGTCGCCGTGGCTCTGGCCGAAGAGAGCAAGAGAAGAAGCAGCGAGCCAACTGCACAGATTACAAAGTAACGATAGATAGGTGGAGCTATCCCACCCTTGACCCCAAAAGCAGATACGCGAGGGTTGGGTACACGGCGGCAACACATCCAGCAAACGGCGGAAGCCAAATTACTTCCGCCTTCTCTTGTATCTAGAGCATTTTCAAATTGAGTGTTAACAAAATTCAGGCCCCATCCTTTTACGTACTTTGCGAAAAGGGTGGGATAGCGCAACCGTTCATTTTAACTGTAAACACCAGAACCGAAAATGCTCTAGACCAACGTGATACATTGAATACATGTATTCACGCGGAGGTGACCATGGCTACATCCATCAGGCTTGCACCCGAACTCTCACATCGGCTGGATCGGCTGGCCGCGAAGACAGGGCGAACAAAAGCTTTCTATTTGCGGGAGATGATCGAAGACGGTATCGGCGAAATGGAAGAGTATTATCTGGCTGCCGATACGCTCAAACGGGTACGCAAGGGGCAGGAGAAGGTTCACTCCGCGGCTTCGGTAAGGAAAGACCTTGGCCTGGACGATTGAGTACGCCGAAACCGCGAAGAAACAACTGCGAAAACTCGACAAGGTTACGGCCCGGCGCATCGTCGGCTTCATGGATGAGCGTGTCGCTCCGAGCAGCGATCCGCGCGCAATAGGCAAAGCGCTCAAGGGACCGTTGGGCGATCTGTGGCGCTACCGCGCGGGCGATTATCGCGTCATCTGCGAAATTCAAGACAAGCTACTGACAGTTCTGGTATTGCAGGTTGGCAATCGGCGAGAGGTCTATCGGTAGCTGAGTCCTTCGCGTTGCGTTAGTCTGGCTTGATTTAGAACCGGCGCTGTTTGCGGTGTATGGGTCTTGCCGTCAATTCGAATTTCTGCATTGACATCAGGGGGATCTCTGCTGCCAATGATTGATACTCCAACGGAATTTCTGGACCCTCGACGATGAAACATGGTTCACAAGTCCCTTCGGAAATCTGGAGGGTGATAGTCCGTTGTATCTCCGCTTTCACATTGACATTGTTTACTACCAAAGTCTTGAATCCTTCGGCCTGCACCTTCAGTTCGTATTTTTCTTGATCGACGTGAATGACGGCCTGCCCACTTGAATCGGCTGTAGCGACATAGTGCACGCCTGTTGTTTCGCTGGTGGCCATGATATGTGCACCGGCGATTCGAGCGCCAGTCTGATCCGTGACAGTCACAGCCAATGTGCCCATTACAGGCTTCTGGGCCAAAGCGGTGCATACACAGAGTGCGAGGGAGATTGCGGCGATGCGAGCAATTGCCATGCGCAACATGGTTGCATACACAGCGACCTGGGTCAAGGACTGGAGCTAGAAACAACCGCAAGCCCGCTTCGACTTCGCACAGTTGAGGCTTTCATCTCCTTGCGCTCCGTTCCGGTCGCTCAGCATGACATTATGTCGGTGGCCGAGTCAGTGCGGTGCTCAAAGAATCGAAAAAGCAACGGTAGGTAGACCTATCCCGCCCCGGCTGCAAAAACAAAGGGGAACCTGGAGCACCTACGCCGACTTCTCCCGGGCACGCCCGGTCCAACCCTCAAATAATTAAAAAAAGATAGCGCGTGAAAGTATTTCTGGAGTATATATTGTCCATTCTCTGGCCTTCCCCCCGGCCGGGCCGAACCCAACCGGACAAAACGGCCAGATTGGAATGAATCCAACAACCGAGGTCGTCCTATGAGAATGTTCCAGGAAGGCGTTCTTGCCTTTCCCTTGCTTCTTCTGGCGGGGTGTTGCAATCCCCCGCTGGTGGCTACAGTAAATGTTCCTACACTTCCCCAGCAAGACTCGAACTGGTGCTGGGCAGCAAGCGGCGAAATGACCATGAAGTACTTTGGCCACGATGTAAGTCAGTGCACCGAGGCCAATAACGAGTTTGGCTTGAGCACTTGCTGCCAGAACAATGGCGGGTCGTGCAACAACGGAGGATGGCCGGAGTATACGAAGTATGGATTTACGGCCACTCAAACCAACAATGCGGCGCTCACATGGGCCCAGGTGCAGAGTCAGATATTCTGTGCCAACAAGCCGTTTGCTTTCTCCTGGCACTGGACCGGCGGCGGCGGGCACATGATGGTGGTTAAAGGCTACTTGACCGTCGGGAATGTGCAGTATGTGGATGTCAACGATCCGGAGCCGTTCACTAACCTGAATACGTTGACTGGCGGGACGGAGACGATCATGACTTACGCCAATTACGTTAGCGGCAGCGACCATACACACTGGAACGATTTCTACAACATCACTTATGCGGGAGGTAGCTAACATGAGAATTCGTGGAGCGATGTTGCTGTTATTGGTTGCGCTGCTGGCTTCAGGCTGCAAAGGAAGAGTGTTTCCGGCCGGGCAAGGAAATCTGACCGCCGACCCGGCAGCCAGCGCGTCAAGCCAGGATGCGGCACAGGCTGGCTTGAAGGTGATGCAGTCGCTGGTAAGTGCGGAGAACTTTCAAGGGCTCGGATTCAGCTCGGCGGACCAGGTGAAGAACGCGCAGTTGGGCGATCCTCTCAAAGTCTATCGAGTTCCCCTGGATGCTTTGTCAGCCTACAAAGGCTACGCCAATGCCTTCGGGCTTTTGCAGGATGCGCATAAGCTGATCTATCCGGTGACGGTGGACCAGCAGGTGGTTTCTTCTCTGTCGGCGGCGCAACGCGACGATGGTTGGAGAGCGACGGAGTACGGCAATTCGGCGCTGACGCGGGCGCTGGTGGCACACCGTGCGAGTAAGGATGATTTCGTGGTGTGGGTGCCGGCCCTGAAAATTTACTTTACGGCGCGTGGCGAAGGAGAAAAGCTGGTGCTCACCACCATCATGGACGATCCCAGGTACGAATTCAAAGCGGGTGAGAACATTCCGGCGAGTCGAGCGTTTGCGGTCCTGCAAAAGGCCGCGAGCGCGTATAACGGTTTGCCGCAATAGAGGTCGAGAAGCGGATGGGCTTGGAACGATGAGCCCTAAAGTGCGGCAAGCGGCGGAAGTGAACCTGCTTCCGCCGCTTGATGTTTTTGCCGTATTGTCTTCCGTACTCAGGTCTCAAAGGCGAGACCTAGGGTACCCAATGGTTGTCGCTGAGATTAGAATTCATTGTGTAAGAAGGTGAGGCAAGAAGAATGAAAGATGAAAAACTTCTGTCGCCACGACAACTATCTTTCGAGGAACTGGCATTGCTGAACTGGTTGCTGGAACATGGTTCGCCAGAAGCCAAGACTTTTGCTCCGCAAATCGAGGGGATTCGCGCCTCACAATGGTGTTCGTGCGGATGCCCGAGCATTGACTTGCATATAGACGAGAACGCTCCACTGGGAGCAAATCCGCACGGCCTAGTTGCAGATGTGCTTGGAAAGACCTGCGACGGTCAGCAGGTTGGCGTGATTCTCTTTCACAAAGACGGAAGGCTCTCATTGTTGGAAATCTATGCATTAAGCCTGATCGAGGGTGCTTTTGGCTTGCCATCCCTTGATAGCTTGAAGACATCAGAGTGGGGACCTCCCCAGACAACTCGAAGCGGAATCGTCTTTCGGCAGTCACGAATGTCCACACCCACTTAGATGCATCAAGCGCCGGAAGCACTCTTGCTTCCGACGCTTGACGTTCTTGCTGTATTCTCTTCCGTTCTCAGATCTCCAGAATCACCGGCATAATCATCGGCCTTCTTCCGGTCGTCTTCTGAATCATGCGCTTCAGTTCGACGCGAACCTTCTCCTTCACCATGCCATAGTCGGTCTTCTCTTCGGTAGTCAACCCATCGAGAGTTCTGAGAACCAGTTCGCTGGCCTGTTCGGTGATATCCGCGCCGCCAAAGCCGCGCATCACCACCTCGGGCGATTGTTCCACCTTGCCGGTCCGCTTGTTGATGGCCAGAACCGCCAGCACTACGCCGTCCTCGGAGAGAATGCGCCGGTCGCGCAGGACGAGATCCTCGACCACGTCATTCGACGAGCCGGAATCGATCAGAATTCGTCCGGTGGTCACCTTGTCTTTTTTGCGGACATCCTTCTTGTCCAGTTCCAGCACGTCGCCGTCTTCAATCACGATGGCGTGCTCCACGGCGCCTGTCTCCATGGCGATCTGCGCGTGCTTGTGCAGATTGCCGTAGTTGCCGTGGACGGGAATGAAATATTTGGGCCGCACCAGGTTGATGAGCAGGCGCATTTCTTCCTGGCTGCCGTGGCCGCTCACGTGAATCAAGCCGTTCGAGCCGTTGTCGTAGATGACCTGCGCGTCGCGGCGATAGAGGTGATCAATGACGCGGAAAATGCTTTTCTCGTTGCCGGGAATAATTCTCGAGCTGAGCACCACGGTGTCGCCGGCCTCAATGCTCGCGTGCTTGTGATTGTCCACGGCGGCGCGGCTCAGGGCGCTCATCGGCTCGCCCTGCGTGCCGCTGATCAGCAGCATTAGTTGCTCGGGCGCGAAGTCGCGCATCTGGTTGGGATTGATAATCAGCCCCTGGGGAATGTCGATGTAGCCCAGGTCCTGTGCAATCTCCGTGCTCTCTTGCATGGAGCGGCCGATGACAGCCACCTTGCGCCCATGCGCGCGCGCCAGATCCAGGGCAATGCGAATGCGATAGATGGACGAGGAGAAGCAACTGAAGAAAAGCTTCTTTTTAGTGCGGGAAAAAATCTCGTCCAGCCGCGGAATAACAGCCGACTCGCTGGGCGTGTAGCCTGACCTGTCAATATTTGTCGAGTCCTGCAGGAGGGCCAGCACGCCGCGCTTGCCGTACTCGGCAAAGGTGTGCAGGTCAAAGAGCTTGCCGTCCAACGGCGAGAGGTCGATCTTGAAGTCGCCTGTGTGAATGACCACGCCGACCGGCGTCTCGATGGCCAGCGATACCGCGTCCACCACGGAGTGGGTCACGTGGATTGGCTCGATGGTAAATGGCCCAATGGTGAACTTTTCCCTGGGCACTATCTCGATCAGCTCGGTCTCGTCCAGCAGTTGGTGCTCTTCGAGATTGCCCTCCACGTAGGCCAATGTGAATTCGGTGGCGTAGACGGGCACCTTGATCTCAGAGAGAATCCAGGGCAGGCCGCCAATGTGGTCCATATGGCCGTGGGTGAGGATGATGGCGCGGACATGCGCCTTGTTTTCAACCAGGTAGGTGATATCGGGAACCACAATATCCACGCCTAGCAACTCCGACTCCGGGAACATCAACCCGGCGTCGATCACGATAATGTCGTCTTCCCAACGGAGCGCAAGGCAGTTCATGCCGAACTCGCCAAGACCGCCCAGGGGAATGATTTTCAGCTTTTTAGTCTGCATCTGTCAGATTCGATGCTATCACCCGCGGGCATCGAGAGTTGTACCATCCTGCTCAGTTGGCTTGCTTGCCGGTTACCGCTAGGCATCCCCATCTGGCTCATTCCACTTGGCCAGAATCGAATTGACGCCCGCTGCTTTGAGATGCGCCACAAACTCCTGATCGGAGTCTTGAATGTGATTGACCAGCCAATCCCTGAGCTGGTTCAACACTTCCAGATCGTCGGCGAATATTCTTCCCATCCTGAAGCGCGCCTGCATCATTCGGACCAGATCCATCTTATGGCCGTGCTCGTGCTTGTGCGCCGCCGCGCCAATGTAGCCGGCTTCATCCAGAAGATGCTCTTCATGGTAAAAGTGAGCGCGGGAAAATGCGACCAGCTCGTCGAAAATACGTTCGAGCGGCTCCCTGGCGCAACCACTCATGACTCCCTCGTGCAAGTCGTTAATCAGGATCGCCAGCTTCTTATGGTCGTTATCCAGCAGCTTAACGTCCACGCTCATTGCGCTTGTCCAGACAATGAAAGGCATCTCGAAGGGTCCTTCCGGGGGTCTTTCTCCTGTCCTGTGAGTGGGGATTGAGGGAATCTTCTCGCCCTGCAAATGTACTTGCAAGCCCAGCTCAAATTCCGGCAGCAGGTCATTCTGAAAGCTGCGCGTCTTCAGCCTGCACATACAATCCGCACGCAGGAGCGAACTCGCCCGGGGTCGAGATTCCCCAGCTTTGTGCAGAGGCACTCAGTGTATTCCTTTGGCGTTGAGGTGCGGTCCGTACTGCTGGTCCGAACCCATGATGTGGTCGGTCAGCCAGTTTTTGAGAAACTCCATTGCTTCCGTAGAAAGAATGCGCGATTGGCCGGTCTCGAAACGCATCTGCAAATTCCCCACACGCCTCGCCAGCAGATCGTGCTCAGCCTTGTGCGCCGCCCCGCCGGGATAGCCGGTCTTTGCAAAGAAACGCTCTTCGCGGGCGAAGTGATACTTGGTGTACCTCAACAGTCCTTCAATAACACTTTCAAGCGAGGCGCCGGTCTTGTCGGCACGAATTCCGTCATTGAGTTCGTTCAACATGCCGATCAATTTCTTGTGATCGTCGTCGATTACTTTGACACCGACGCTCATATCTTCGGTCCATTCCATCAACGGCATATACGGCTCTCCCTTTAGGATTCAGTGCAGGCCCGTGAAGGCGTGCAACGCGACCGTGCATTTGGCTAGGCCTGCCGCTTCCGCGTACGCCGGTGCCTTGATGGAACTACTCAACCGCACGGTCTGTCAATCACGAATGGCACGCGGCAAAGTATATCCATGGGGCGAACCTGCCGCGCGCCAGGATGATCGGCGGAATCTTGCCAGTAGCAAGAGAGATCTTCCGGCTTCGTCCGCTTTGGCGTTTACCGCAGCAGGTCTTCGAGCGTGGTGCTCAGGTCCGTCTTATCGTCGCGATATTTCACGATCACCGGCGCGTAAAGACTCAGGCCCCATTCCTGTCCTTTGCCTTTGCTCACGGCGCGGGAACCGGGAACCACCACCGCACTCTCGGGGACGATGAGGGGCAGTTCGCCGTCAGCGCGCAGGATTGTTCCGTTGACCAGATCGAAGACCGGGGTTCCGCGCGTGAGGATGGTTCCGGCGGCCAGCACCGCCCCCTTGCGCACAATAGTTCCCTCGTAAACACCGCAGTTGCCGCCTACAAGCACGTCGTCTTCGATGATCACCGGGTTGGCGTTCACCGGTTCCAGCACGCCGCCAATCTGCGCCGCGGCGCTCAGATGGACGCGCTTGCCGATCTGTGCGCAGGAGCCGACCAGCGCGTGTGAATCCACCATCGCGCCTTCATCCACGTAAGCTCCGGCGTTGATGTACATGGGCGGCATGCAGACCACGCTGCGCGCCACGTAAGCCCCAGCGCGCACCGCGGAGCCGCCGGGAACCACGCGTACCCCGTCGCTCAAGCTGAAATGGCGCGCCGGAAAAGTGTCTTTGTCCACAAACGAGAGGCCCGCCGCGGCTAACTCTTTCAGTGCGCCCAGGCGAAAGCCCAGCAGAATTCCCCGCTTGACCCAGGCGTTGACCCGCCAGCCTGTGGGCGCATCGGCGTCAGGCGATGCGGCGCGTGCCTTGCCGCTCTCCAGCGCCGCTCTGAGCGCAAGAAACGATATCATCGCAGCCTCGTCCCCGATTGCGCCGGGGCCGGCGGCGAAATGGCGCTCGATTGCGCTTTGCAGTTGAGAGATGTTCATCGCATTCCGAGTTTATCAAGAGAAAGGCAGCAGGCGCGAAGGATCAGGCAGAGTCAGACGAATGTGCGAATGGAACGGCTTTGTGTCAGTCGTCCACCAGCGTCGCCGATCCACGAAGAAATGAAACTTCGGGTGCCCCACCCTCGCCACGTTCTTGTTTTTGTGGCTAGGGTGGGATCGCACATACTTTGCAATTGCTCTTTGTTCTGTCGAACCTGCATTCTTGTTTCTTCCTAGTCGTCTCCGGCGTTGCCGACCCACGAAGAAATGAGACTCGAGCCGACCGATGCCGCTCGCCAACTTGCTAACTCGCTAACTCCGCGCAGCGGAGGCGAACTCGCCGCACTTGATCCAAAATACTCTGCCCGCCATTCCTTCAGTGGGTTTGGCTTGCAACATTACCGAAATTTCCGCGCACTTCAACCTCAGGCTCCCGCTCCAGGATGCAGATTGGCGCGTGCGTCTCCGTTCAGGCGAACCGGCCGCAGACGGAAAGAATTTTCCCCTTCCGGAATCATCGCCAACAGAATGGGTGTTCGATCCAGCTTTGCGTGCATATGGCGCGACTCAAGCCACGCGCACAGCCGGGGATCGAAAATCTCCGGCTCACCTTGCCAGAAATCAGGCTTGAGCCCGCACTCAATCTGCAGATGATCCAACTGCAACTCGATGCTAGCAATGTGTTCGGGAAAGTAGCGCCGGACATTGTTCACGCCCACGTGCAGTCCGATAACTCCGCGTCCCTTGCTTTGTGTCTTGACGACCATACGTACCCGCTGTTCAAGGCTGAATAAGGTCAGTCTAAAGAGCTGCGCTAGGGAAAGCCTTTTTTCAGCTGCGGAAATCCAAGTAGGAATTCCTTCTTTGCAACTTACCCGTCGGCCTGCCAATTCGGGAAAATCTCTTAGAGTTCATCCGCAGTTTGGTAGCGCCTACCTCCAGGTCGGCTGTCCTGTGGGTCTCCTGACCCACAGGAGACTTATAACAGCCCGGGCGCTGCCAGTAGTGCCTGTCTGGAGACCGGCTGTACACTCCGTTCTCAATTTACGGATAAGTTCTTAATGTAAATGCGCTCAGGCCGCCGGCCGCGTTACGCTCCAGCCCTCCGGCCGCCGTGTAAGTTCAAACTTGTAGCCGAATCCCCTGGCATTGTCGATGTAACGGAAAAACTCCGGTCGCAGCGAATACAAAACGCTCGTGTGAAGGGCCAGCCGAAAAACTCGCCCCAGCTTGAACCGCTCACAATATGCTTTGACCAGCTCGGCACGGCGCTCCGCGTCGGTAACTCCGCTCACTGCTCCGCGTAGTTGCACGCCGCAAATCTCCCTCCAGCTCTTGGCGCTGCGGTAGACGGTAGCGGCGGCCTGCGGAGTTCTTTTCAGGTTCAGGCTGTGCAAGCTGCTCTCGGAAGATATCCAGTACACCGAGAGCTCCTCATCGGCAATATAGAAAAGCGGCGCCACCGAGGCCTCGCCGTCATTGCCATTCGTGGCCAGCGAAAGAGTTGTCTCCGCTCGCAGTAGCGCGCCAATCAACTCCAGTTGTTTCGTCGCTTCCTTCATCGCGCTTTCAGATTCAAGAGGATTTCCGCAATCTGTAAAAACCCTAGCATCTCCGCCGCAAAAGAAGAAGAGGCAGCCCGAAGTGCAGGCTGCCTCTTGTCGTACTGCCGCTCTCGCAGGTTTGCGGTTTACGGCAGATAGTAGCGGAAGCTGGTCCAGAACATGTTGTCTATGCCCTTGGCGCCATTCAAAGGAGTGGAGAGAGCGCCTGCTGTGCCGGTGCCTGACCAGCCTTCGCGAACCGCATACCCGTATTGGATGCTCTGGCGCAAGCGGCCGCGGTCGCCCCTGTAAATGTCAAACCAGTAGCCGGTCGTGACTTCCTGCACGTTGCGGGTATTGTTTCCGCATCCGGAGCCCGCTGGCTGGTATCCCACCGAGCCAGAAGACAAGCCGGGGTTAGCCGCTGTGGCGCAGGTTGCGGAGACGCTGGCGTAGCGCGAGCCGTAGCCGATGGGGGTGATTGCGGGAGTTGCGGTGAAGTGCGAGCCCCAGTTGCCGCCGGCGGCGAACATTGCAGCGGTTGGCTTGGCCGAGCAATAGGTGGAGGCGTTGGCAACCGTTACACCGGTCTGGCAGAAGGTGGCCGTCGGATCAGATAGCGTAAGGGCCGAGGTTGCGTAGTCAGCGCGCGACGCGTAGTCGCCACCATAGTTGAGGTAGATAAGCAGGCGCGGGGTGGGCGTGGCTTCAAGCGTGAAGAGCCCCGAGGCGTTGTGGATCGGCTTCAGATCGCCGCTGGCGTCGTTCGTCACGTCAGACAGCGTCGAGTTGCCATAGCGGCCCATGCCAGGTCCGTAGAGACCCTTGGCGCCGAAAGTCAGCTTATCTTTGATGACCGGTATGCGAAGGCTGCCGCCAATGCCGCCCAGAACAATGCTGTTGCCGTAGTAGCCGGTAGTCGATGACTTGGCCAGGACAGCAGTATTCGGAGCCGCGCCATTGAAGCCCTCGACGTCGGCAATGCCGCCGTACTTGACCGAGTTCTGCGTGACGCCAGGGTAGACCGTCTCGTGCGCAAAGCCGGCGATACCGAAGACCTCATAATGTCCCCATCCCGGATCGAACGCCGCCTTCACGAGAATGTCCGGAGCCTGATTGAAGGAGATATTCGTGATGTTGCTGTTGGCGTACACGGTGTTGAGATTTTTTTGGTAGCCATAGACCGTGTTGCCGGCGCTGTCCACGGTGTTCACGCCGGTGTAGCTCTGGACGTAAGTGGTAAGGCCGCTCAACCCGCTGATGGCGGCGTTGTAGTTGCCGCCGTTGGCTCCGGCCGAGCCCAGCACGGCGTAAGGGGTGCTGCCGGCCAGCGCTGCCGAATAGAGCAACTGCGGATTCTCAGCCGCGATGCCGAAGGCAGCGTGGTTGAAGGTCTTCGTCACGCGAAAGCCGTACTGGCGGGTCCACACAAAGCCCGTAACGTAATTCGGGTCTATGGTCTGCGGTGTCATGATGTCGCCGGAGACGTTCGAGATGCCCTTCTTGTCTTCGGTGGCCAGCGACCACAACTGCCCGCCCGTGAAGGCCCAATGGTTGTTGGTCTCAGCCTGCGCCCAAATCACGCGCTGGCGCAGCACATAGCTGTTGCTCTGGTTGTTGTTGGAGGTGATGCCGGTACCCAACCAGTCAGCTTCGTAGTAGCCGCGCAGCGTGCCCCAGTTGGTCTTGCCCTCGGCCAGCATGGTGACGCGCGACTGGCGGGCCGTTCCGTAGAACTCGCTCAGCGAATACGCATCTGCACCCTCGTAGGGAATCGCGCTGAAAGCGGTGGGAATTTCGCCGCCCGTGGCCTTGGAGCGCCACACAGTTTCACCCGCCACGAAGCCGCCAGGCGTAATGTTGATGCCCTTGTAGTGAAGCGCGGCGGGCGCGGCAAGGTTCTTCTTGATAGCGGAGGTTTCGTCAGAGATCGTGGTCGCCAGCGAAGCCTGCGTGCCCTTCAGATCGGTGACAGCGGATTGCAGCGTGGTGACTGCGGCGTTATTCTCCGTCACCGCCTGCTGCTGAGTATTCGCGGCGGCTTCCGCTCTCGCTGCCGCTGCCTGTGCATCAGTGGCGGCCTGCTGGGCCTTCTGCAACTGCGCGTCCTTCACGGCCAGGTCGGTCTTCAGGCTGTTGATCTGGCCCTCCAACTCCTCTTTCAGCGCCTGAATCTGCTCTGCGACTGTCGGCGCGGGCGCCTTCGCCGTTTTGGATGCGACGTGCTTCTTCGCGGGAGGTGTAGCTTCGCTGGTCTGTCCATAGGAAGCAACAAAACTGGCCGACAGCATTGCCGCGGCAGCGATTCTGAGTCTCAAGTTCATGGGGCCTCTCATTTTTCCTTTCGAATCGGGTTGAATCGTGGCGGCACTCGCCTTCGCTACCGAGCGTCCTCAACACCCGCACCCTACGACTATCGGCATAAAACCAGATCTTGTTCCAACGGGCATGCGAGATATGCGCCTACGGCCAGGAAAATGGATCCGCGCAAACGGGACTTCACCGGGCCGCTTCCGTCTTCAAGACTCGCAAAGAAAGATGAACATTTGACTAACCCATGTAAATATTTGACTAATTCACGGAATTCTAACAAAGGTTGCTCTTGTCCCATGCCAGCCTGCTCGAAGTTGGAGAAGCAAGTACTTTAACCTTCCATTATCAAAGAAGCTTCTCCAGAGCGAGGAATCCCTGATTAAGTCAATGTCTTGAAAGGGCACGGATTTATCCGTGCCGCAAAAGGCTGCTAAATCAACGCGGCCTTCAGGCCCTGAGGCAGGCTTTTCGGGCGTTCGGATCAAGTCCACGCGTTTTTCCGCAGCCTGTTTAGCCCCGAGGGAATCTCTGTCTGACAGAATGTACTGAATCAGAGCTCGCCTAGTCAGGAGTTGCTCTTACCCCTATGGAATGAAGCAGGCTCCCATCCTCGCCGCAGGAATAAGAACGCGGCAAGAATGGAAGCCCGTTTCATAGCGCTACTTCGCCTGGGGTTGAGGAGGCGTTGCCGGAGCGGCTGGTGCCGGAGCAGTAGCAGGCGCGGCTGGCGTGGCAGGAGCTGCTGCGGGAACTGTCGGCGCCGCCGCCGGCGCCGCATTCGGAGTTGGCGCGGTCGGCGCAGTTGCCGGAGCAGGCGGCTTGGGCGGAGCGGCTGGCGCAGTAGGCATCGGCGGATGCGGGGCGCCACCGGGCATCGTGTGCATACCAGGCGTCATGCCGGGATGCCCAGGTGGCATCACGATGTCGCTCACGTCCACCAGTTCCACGTCAAAAATCAAATCGGACTTTTCCGGAATTCCGGGATGAGCGGCATCCGGACCGGGCCGTCCCTTCGCGCCGTAAGCCAGTTGCCACGGAATGAAGATGCGGCGTTGGCCGCCAACCTTCATGCCGGCAAATCCCTGGTCAAAGCCCGGAATCGCGCGCCCATAGCCCTGAGGGAAGCTGATCGGCTGGGGTGGGCCTTGCTTGGGTTTGCCGTCGTCGCCCAACACCGGCTTCCCATCCTTGTCCAGCACCGGCTGGCGCGGATGGTCGTCGGTCGAGTCGAACTTTTTCCAGTCGTCCGCGCGTCCGTTGACGCCAAACCGGCCGGTGTACAGAACTTTGTACAGCTTGGTCGGCTCAGCCTCTGCGCCTGTGCCGATCTTGATCTCCTGGTAGCGCAGCGAAAAGAGGGTCTTCTTGACGGTCTTGACCACGGGCACGCCCGGGGGCAGCTTTTCAGCGGCTGCGGCGGGTTTTACGGCCGCTGGCTTGGCGGCTATTGTGGCAGGTTTAGCGGCGCTCGCTGGCTTGGCTGGGGTTTGCGCGCTTGCGGCTATGGTGCTGGCCGCTAACAACAAAATCAAAGCTGCATATTTCATGGCGTTTTCTAACTCCGGGTCGTCCTTCTGGGAAGTTTATCAGGCGCTCCCGCACTGTTGCACCCGGCCAGCAATCCAGCCAGCAGAGCGGTTCTCACGGCCAAATGCTCCACCACGATCGATTCGTGCCGGGCGTGCGCGCCTTCGCCCACCGCGCCCATGCCGTCCAGTGTCGGAATGCCGAGCGCCGAGGTGAAGTTGCCGTCCGAGCCGCCGCCGCTCATCGCCTCTTCCAGGTTGAAATCCAGCTCACCGGCCAGCGCCTTCGCTTGCTGGTAGAGCTTTACCGTCCCGCGCGTGCGCATCATCGGCGGCCGGTTGATGCCGCCCGTGACGGTCAGCTTGCAACGCTTGTCCACTGGCTTGAGCGCCAAAAATTTTCTCTCCATGCGCGGGCCGTCCGCCCTGCGAACGATGCGCAGATCCACCTCTGCCCACGCCTGCGCGGCAATCACATTGCTCTTCGTCCCGCCGCCTACGACGCCCACGCTCACCGTGACTCCACGCTTGAGGTCCGTCCATCCGCTTACCGTTTCAATCACGCGCGCCAGCTCGCGGATTGCGCTCGCTCCTTTTTCGAAGTCCACCCCTGCGTGCGCGGCCACGCCAGTCACCTCGATGCGAAAGTCTCCGGTGCCTTTACGCGCTGTTTTGTAAGCCAGTCCCTGCGCCGGCTCCAAAACGAAAACTCGGCTGCATTCCGCCGCCACACGCTCAATCACAGGTCGCGACGCCGGGCTGCCCACTTCCTCATCGCCCGTCAGCAGCAACACGATCTCCCCATTCAGTTGCCCCGCTTCGGTCAGCATCTCAATCGCCGTAAAGGCCATCGCCAGGCCGGCCTTCATGTCCAGCGTGCCGGGACCCCACAACCGTCCTTCACTCAGCTTGCAGGGCATCGTCTTCAGCGTGCCGAGTGGCCAAACCGTGTCCAGATGGCCGAGCAGCAGCGTGCGTCCCGCGGCGCCAGTTTTGGACTTTCCTCCGAAGCGCGCCTCCATCAGATTGCCGAAGCCCTTTTGCCGATGAATCTTCACGTGCCCGCCGAGTCTCTTGGCGTGAGCCGCGGCCAGCGCCACGCAGCCATCCACAGCCGCTTTGTTGTCGGAAGGCGACTCAGCCTGCACCAGTTGCTCGATCAGATCAAGCAGGGCAGGCTCCTTGCGCCGCGCGCCAGCCAGCAGCGCGCGCATAGGGACAGGGGAATCGGTAGTAGGGGGCATTTCAAAGCCTTTCACGCTCATTCAGGTCTTCCAAAACCTAAGATTTCCTGATTCTACGACGGTTAACCAGGGACCGACAGCCGGTTTCCTGCCAATAAAATGGTCTATCCGTCGCAAAGTGTGGCAAAAATGCCACAGGACAGAGATTGCCTTTTGCACCTATTCTTGTGACTACGCGCGTTTTTTCACCACCGAAGAGGAAATTTCTGGCCAATCCGGCCCATCTGGAACAGACCATCGCCGCGCCCCTGGAGTTCGCCGGGGTCGGGCTGCACTCCGGCGCGCCCGTCACGATGCGCTTGCTCCCGGCTCCTGCCGGCTCGGGCATCGTCTTCCGCCGCACCGATCTCGATAACTTTGAGATTCCCGCCACCGGCCGCTACGTGGCCAAAGTCAGCTATGCCACCAGTTTGATGCGACAAGGCGTGCTGATCCAGACCACCGAACATCTGCTCTCCTCGCTCATCGGCATGGGCGTTGATAACGTGATTGCGGAGTTGGACAACCTGGAACTGCCCATCCTCGACGGCAGCGCCCTGCCCTACGTCGAGGCCTTTCAGCGCGTGGGCATTCGCACCCAGCGCCGCCGCCGCGAGACCATTCGCGTGATTAGCCCGATCGAGGTCCGTGAGGGCAACAAATTCATCGGCCTCTATCCCGGCCCCGGCTACAGCATTGAGTACTCCATCGATTTTCCCGCGCCTGTCGGCCATCAGACCGCCCGCATTGACCTGGCCGCCGAGACCTATGGGCAGCTCATCGCCCCGGCGCGAACCTTTGGTTACAAGGTTGACGAGCAGAAGCTACGCGACATGGGCCTCATCCGTGGCGCTGGACCGGAAAGCATCATCATTCTCGGTGCAAACGGTCCGGAAAACGGTCCGCTGCGCTTTCCGGACGAGTATGTGCGCCATAAAGTCCTTGACCTGATCGGGGACCTCGCTCTCGCCGGACGCCGCATCGAGGGCCACGTCGTAGCTGAGCGCGCCGGTCACGCCATGCACTCGGCGCTGGTTTCGCGTCTCATCAAGGACCGCTCCACATGGGAGATGGCCCATGTGCCGATGGAGACAGCTCCGTCCGAGGAGAGCGCGTCAGCCGAAACGACAATCCTCGAAAGCCCAGCCCTAATGAGCGCTTAACGCGCTAGCGTCTTCCAGTCATTCCGCCGGATAACAATCAATTGCCTTTGAGATGGGCGTCACTCGCACAGCACCTCCTGAATCCAACACAACCTCAACGTCATATGTAATTACGCTCGGATCGGCCCTCAAGCTCTTGTCATTCTCAGGAGACTTCTTCTCCTCGGCCTCGTACGCCGCCGCGCAATTCGGAGGTGCTGATTCCGTCAAACCTGTAATATTCCTGACAAGGCCCCAGCAATTTGTCTCGTCGGCCCACAACGAGCATGGTGCCCGGTACACTCTTCTGTAACGTAGCTCAAGTGCGGAGTCGTTATCATCTTTCGGGTGGTTCAATACCTCAAAAGTGGTGAATTCAGTTGAGTTCTTGGTCACCTTTTCGGCGTCGACAAAGATCTTCCATGCGTCCACAGCGTCGAAAACGGCAAAAGATGATCCGCCATCAGACCCGTCGGCGGATACGAAAAAGACAAAGTCGTCTTTAGCACCCTCGAAATAGCCGCCCCACTCCCTCGGGCCGATCACCATCTCGTCATTGGCATTGGCGCGAAGGCACGGCGGCTCTTTATTGTCTTTCATCCAATAAGGGAGAATCGAAAGCTGTTCCGCTCCCTTTTCTCCAAGATCAACCTGCTTGACCATGAAGTTCGGGTAATAAAAACAGGAGAGCATGGCCTTTCCTAGCGGGCTGTATGGATCAGGCGGCAGTGGTTTATGTGTTTCATGCAAAGGCTTGTCAAAGAGCGAAGCCGAACCGCTTGCCAACGCTATGGAAAAAGCGGGAACAAGCAAGAGTCCGCCGAGCAATACGATTCGCACCACACGCACATTCTGAAGTCGCCGGTAAATCGATAAGAAGCAACTCAAATTAATGTACGACGGCATGATGGAGCCTCCATTCTGACCCCTGACCCCTGGGCTTCATTCAAAACAAAATACACATCGGCTCGGCCACCGGAATGCTCTTGCCCTCAGCGGCCAGCGTGCCCGTCACCGGATTTCGCGCGAAGACGCTGATCTGGTTTGAGCTTTGATTAGCCACCAGCATCCAGCGCTCCGTCGGGTCCAGCACAAAATTGCGCGGAATCTTCCCGCCACAGTCGAAGCGTCCCTCCCGCGTCAGGCTGCCAGTCTTCTCATCTGCATGGAAAAAGTAAATCGAGTTATCGCCGCGATTCGCAAAGTAAACACACTTGCCGTCCTTTGAGATCACCGTGTCACACGCGTGTGTATCTCCCTTGTAACCGGCGGGCAGTAACTCAATGCGCTTCACCAGCGCCAAGCTTCCGTCGGTCTTTTTCCACTCCAGCACATCCACCGTCGAATCCAACTCGTTGATCGAGTACGCCGTGTGCCCGTTGGGATGAAAGCGCAGCGTCCTCGGCCCCGCGCCCGGTTTGGCCTTGTAACTTCCCGCGGCGGTCAGCGCAGCCGTCTCCGCGTTCAGCGAATAAATATGGATGCAATCTTCGCCCAGATCGTTGATATACGCAAATCGATTATCCGGCGAGAACGAAGCAAAATGCGCGTGCGCGCTTTCTTGCCGGCTGGCATTCGGCCCGTGGCCGGCATAGTGCTCGGTCCACACCGCAGGGCTCAGCCGCCCGTCGCCCACCAGAAAGCTCGCCGCCGCCCCGCCGCCGTAATCAGCCGCCAGCAGCACGTGCCCCGTCCGGTCCAGAGCTGCATGACAAGTCCCCTTGCTGGCCGAGTTCTGCGCCGAAAGCGGCTGCAGTTCGCCCTTCGCCACGCTAAAGCTAGCCACAGCGCCGGTCGGTTTGCCGTTGAACGAGTCAACCTCCGAAGCGGCGTATAGAAATTCGCGCCGTGGCGAGTACGTAATCCAATCCACATTAGCCAGCTTCGCGGCCACGCCCGCAGGCGTCAGTTCGCCCGTTGCCGGATCCCAGTCAAACGCCAGAATCCCCTCCGGCCTGTTGGAGCCAATGAAGACCCTCTTGCGGCCCGATGAAGCAAGAACAGGCGCGGCAAGCGAAGCGGAGGCGGCAGCGGCAAGTGTGGCGGCGGAAGCGGTCATCAGAAATTCCCGGCGAGTAAGTTTGGTCATCACGCAAGCGATTGTCGCCCATCAGGCCTCAGGTGCGCCAGTCCCGGCAAGCCGCAGGCTGTTGACTCCGCAAGTGGTTGGATACAGAACCTCAAAGGCTGGCGCGAGTGAATAGCCGTCACTTGGCCCCACCGCAGGTGGTGGTGCCCCATGTCACAGGACATTCACACTCCGCGTGTGATAGCATCCCCTTTTCTTAGCAAAAAGCGTCTGCGGGCTATCCTAAAACCCTCCGCAAGGCGCTGGCCCGAGACCCTCCCAATGATGGACGAGGTAGACGGCAGACCGGGACCTGTGGCCCTCCAATTCGGCCACCTGGACGCCCTCAAGCGCGTCCCACCGGCCTCCCTGTCCCTCCCTCTCGAATGCACTGTCATCCTGCCCCAACCGATAGGCGCCCTATCCTTGCGACGCCTTTGTCTTTGCCGCAAGGGTGAGAAACTGCGTCTCTCATTCATGCGGTTCGGCCCTGCCGCAACCGGTCCCGCAATTTTAGAAATACCCGCTAGAAATCACAGGAGAACACCATGAAAACGTACCAGGGAAGTGAGATCCGTAACGTAGCTGTAGTGGGGCATGCGCACAGTGGCAAAACCACCCTCGTCGCCGCTCTGCTGCATGCCGCCAAGATGACCCCAACCCAGGGCCGCGTGGAAGATGGCACGGCCGTAACCGCTTATGACGAGGAAGAAGTAGCCCGCGGCGCAACCATGCAGAACGCGGTCGCCTTTGCCGAGTGGCAGGGCGTAAAAATCAATCTCATCGATACTCCCGGCTTTCATATGTTCACCCACGAGGCGCGCGCGGCCCTGTTGCCTGTTGAATCCGCCATCGTTCTGGTGAACGCCCAGCATGGCATCGAGCCGGTCACCGAGCGTGTCTGGCGCTACGCCGACGAAGCCGGCATCCCCCGCATCGTCGTGATCAATCAGATGGACCACCCCAAAGCCGGCGGCGGCGGCGGCCTGAGCGCCCTCATCGACGATCTCGTTGACCGCTGGGGCCGCAACTGCGTGCCCGTCCAGCTTCCCATCTCCGACGCCCAGGGCTTTCACGGCGTAGTCGATCTCGTCACCATGCAGGCCTTCTATTACACCGCCGGCGGCGATGGCCGCGGCAAAGTCACCGGCGAAATTCCCGCCAGCGTCGCAGCCGACGCCAAGACCCGCCACGAGGCGCTGGTCGAGCTGGTTGCCGAAGGCAAAGACGAACTCATGGAAGAGTACTTCGAGAAGGGCACCATCCCCGAAGAGCACCTCATCGCCGCCCTCCACGAGGCCATCCGCGATGACCGCATCTTCCCCGTGCTCTTTTCCAGCGGCCTGGCCAACATGGCCCTCGATCACCTGCTCGATTTCATCAAGGCCTACACGCCCTCGCCCGTCGAGCGCGCGCCCATGGCCATCCGCACCCCCACCATCGAAACCGAGGCCGAGGCCAGCGCACCCACCCGCAAAATCGCTGACAGCGAGCCGCTAGCCATGATGGTCTTCAAGACTATGTCCGATCCATTCTCCGGCCGCATCAGCTTCTTCAAGGTCATCAGCGGCGTGGTCAAAAATGACGCCACCGTCGAAAACTACACCCGCCGCGGCCAGGAGCGCCTCGCGCATCTCAGCGTCATGCAAGGCCGCAAGGCCATCGACGTCCCTGAGCTGCACGCCGGTGACATTGGCGCCGTGGCCAAGCTCCGCGAAACCCTCACCGGCGACACTCTCGGCCAAAAGGGCGCGGAGATCCAAATCGATCTCCAGCCGCTCCCCGAGCCGGCCATGACCTACGCCATCGAGCCCAAGTCCCGCGCCGACGAAGACAAACTCGCCCCCGCCATACACAAGCTCATGGAAGAGGACCTGCTCATCAAGTTCTTCCGTGACCCGCAGACTAATGAGTTTTTGATAGCCGGCGCAGGCCAGCCGCACATCGAGGCCATCGTCAGCCGCCTCAAAAAGCGATACCACGCTGAAGTCACTCTCAAGGCGCCCAAGGTGCCCTATCGCGAAACCATCCGCGTCACGGTCGAGGCGCCGGGACGCCACAAAAAGCAAACCGGCGGCCACGGCCAGTTCGGCGACTGCAAAATCCGCATGGAGCCCATGCCTCGCGGCGCAGGCTTCGAGTTCGCAAGCGAAGTCTTCGGCGGCGCCATCCCCCGCAACTTCATTCCCGCCATCGAAAAAGGCATCGTCGAGTCAGCCGCCCGCGGCTATCTCGCCGGCTACCCGGTCGTCGACTTCCGCGCCGTCGTCTACGACGGCAGTTATCACGACGTTGACTCCAACGAGATGTCCTTCAAGATGGCTGGCCGCCTCGCCTTCCGCAAGGCCATGGAAACGGCCAAGCCCTGCCTCCTCGAACCCATCATGAAGGTCGAAATCGAATCGCCGGACGAATTCGCCGGAACCCTCATGGGCGACCTCAGCAGCCGCCGTGGCCGCGTGCAAGGAACCGATTCCAAGGGCCGCACGACAATCATCAACGCCCAGGTCCCCATGTCCGAGATGCTCACTTATGGAACCCTTCTAACTTCCATGACTCAGGGCAAGGGCAGTTACCGCATGGAGATGGACCACTACGACATAGTCCCGCAGTTAGTAGCCGACAAAATCCTAGCCAACGCCAAACGCCCTGTGGAGGAAGAGGAAGAATAAGCACCAATCATTGCTGTCATCTTGAGCGCCCCTGAACGCAGTGAAGGGGAGTCGAAGGACCTGCATTTCGTTCGCTCAGACAACTGGGTGCCCCGGTCTCAGGGCCGAGACCTAGGCACCCGCGCTCTTGCAAGTGAGGGGTTTTCATGTTGGAAAGCTGGAAGAAAATAGCGATCAAAGCTGCCGGGTTCGGAGCAGGGTTTGCTCTTCTAGCAGCTTTAATTATCTGGACATTTGCATGGTGGTCTGCGAGGCCAGTGAAGCCGAAGCCATGGAATACAAGCGCGATTACTGCATCATTCGAGGGGCTAGATGCGGAAGGGGACAAGAATACACTCGTTTTCGTCTACACTCTTCAAAACAATACTGATTTTGACTATCGAATTAGCGATGAAAACGAGATTCATCTGGCAGCAACGCTCAGAAAATCAAAATCTTTGAGCTTTGATACATCGAAATTCCTAAAAACTGACTATCCACTTTATATCCCAGCAAAACAGAGGGTTAGATTCATGCTTCATGTCAATTATCCATATGCGATAAAGGAAGACATGAGCGCCACGGACGATTTGAGACATGACTGGGAAACGACAGTTTGTCAGTATGTTGACAAACAGTTCTCGAATTTAGAAGGTTTTGTACTGCTGGACGACAACTCCCGGTATCAAGTGAATATGCCTAACGGCTGGACGTCTCGTGGAAAAGAGTCTCTACGTGTCAAATCCTCTGCGAATGCGAATTGAGACAGCCGATCGGAGGGCGCCCCAGGTCTCAGAATCGGGACATAGGACACTTGGCAAGCGATCGATTGACCGCGCCCAAAAGCCTAAGACCACCTGACTCGTATCTAGGATTTTCTCTTCAATCTGACGGAGGCTGAACTAGCCCATCGGAGCTGAGAGGTAGGGTGTTCATCGGTATGGAAACTAGACTTGGAGCCTCCAGAGAGATCCAAGAGGCCCTGTTTTCCACATATCGCCGCACGTTTCACAACCGCACTTGACCTAAGTCTGCACTAAGATTAGGGCAGACTTAGTCCATCGGTCAATCTCGAGGGAGAAATCGGGGAGCAAAATGACGAAGACATTTATTCCGGCGGGGCGGTTAAGCAGTAAGGTTCGGCCTTTCCGCAATGTTGTTTCAGATGTTCGGCACGCGGTATTCTCCGTCAACCGGCACAGACCTTTGCCTGATGGAAAATGTCAAATCTCCCCATTAGGTTCAGGATTCTTCGTAAGCTCCAGAGTTTTTGTGACTTGCTGGCATGTTATCGATAGTCCAGCGTCACCTCACCAAAACGGCGACGTCTACCGGCTTGTAAACAATTTGGATGGAACGCACGGCTTCGTGCACGAAATCAACGGAGGACTCGGAAAGGACATACATCTTTATCCCGACCAAGACCTCGCTATCCTGCTTTCAGACACTAAGCTAGATCAGGCGTTCCTGCCAATTAGCTACGCCGACGTTCCCGTCGGGCAGGAGATTGGGGTTGCTGGATACCCGCTTGCGCGTCTCTTGACCGACGCGGGTGGGAACGTTACGCTGGGCGGTTTGGTTTATCGCGTAGCGAAGGGGGTCGCGACGGCGTATTACAGGACTAATCTCGACTCCGGTTACGGGCACCCGCTCAATGATAGGATGGTGCTCGAAGTGAACTTTCTATTTGTTCCCGGAAACAGCGGGGGTCCAATCTTCGATGCGGAAAATGGTAGAGTCATTGCGTACGTCGAGGGATTTCAGCATTACAAAATCAAGGAAGTTCTCGAACATTACACACAAACCCCCGTTCCCGGCGGAATGAGTGCTGAATACCTAGATAGCGTCTATGCTGTTTATTCCGTCGGGCTTACACTTGAGCCAGTACGCGTCCAACTTGAGGAATTTGGTGTGCGTCTTTGACCCGATCATTGACGCCTGCAATCCGTCCCGAGCCAATAACAGACTGGAAATGTCCTGCAGACTCGGCGGAAGTGGAAATGCAGGTGCTGCCAAGCGCGACTATCTTGGCTTTCGGGTCTTTCAGATCAAATTGAACCCAGGTACCACGTCTCCGTCCAAACATAAAATCCTCCTATTAACCCTCAGGCATTAGATCGCGGGCGCTCGAAAAAGTTGCCAAGCCCGTGCTCCTTATCGGCTGCGTGAGAATATTGTTCAGTGTGCAACTGCCCTGCCGAATTCCCATCATGCAAGATTATGTCTTATTAATCTGCATTCGAGCCGAACCTTAAAGGAAATTCTATTGCGCCAGATTTCACCCGCGACTGTCAAGGCAATTTGCCACACCCTGTATCTATTAGACGCTGTCATTAGGGATTCGTATAGCCGGAATCCCACGGCGGGCGGGTGGCTTACCCTTGATCGCCCATAAAGACTGTGTGCTTCATCCCTTCGGCGGGTGGCCGCAGGTGGCCCGCACATCAGTCCCGAAGAATCACCATGAGTTATGAGAAGCTGTGCCCCGTTCATCGCGGCCTTATCGCGATGAGCGGGCGGCGGCCCACAACTCGAATCTGAGATGTGAGAGACGATGAACCTCAACTCGCCGCGCCGAGGGCAGTTGGCCCCACCGCAGGTGGTCGCGGAGGGAGGCGGTGAAAGTAGCCCCGGATGGAGCGTACCGGGGTCCCCAGCGGATTCGGGGTCCCCGGCGAGCGGTCTTTGCTCGCTGGAGTGGAGGAGCAGGTCTTCGTCGTTGGGGTGATGTAGCGCAATCCGGGGAATGCGTTCCACCCAGAATCCTCTGCCCCTGTGGGGGAAGAATGACTTCCGATCAGCCCTGGCACATGGCCAGACGCGCTCATCAGATTGCGCTTACGATTTGCAGAAAATACCTTCCCGTTCATACATACTGACAAGGAGTAGAGGCGAGAGAGAAATCGCCCCAATCGTCCTCCGGAGAAAAGGCACCCCCCCTACCCCCCTATTTATATTTTCAAAACCCTGCAGGTAATTATTTGCCGGGTGCCCCAGGTGCCTCGCATTTGGGGACCTGGGAGACCACGAACTCCATGCGCGAAGCGTCTCTGCCCGGACGGCCTGCTTCGTAGTTCCCTGACCACTAACCACTAACCACTAACGACTGTTTCAGTGCAGATTATTTCCCCACTTCGTCGCACAATGATCCTGAGAAGCCTTCCATCAAATCATCGTTCCGGCATGTCCTCTTCGCGTCGCTTTTTGAGCCGGAAGCTGCCAACAGAGGCCGAAACCTCCCGTAACTCCTTATCCTGGACTATTTTGCAGGCAACTCCTTTGTTTTGACGATTTTACAGCGCAACCCTACCCGTAAACTAAAGAAAACAAGGAATTTCCCTACAAAATATGGGTGGGGGTACCCGAGTACCAGCTCTGCCGGCCCACCAAGACCAGCGGACAGCGGTGCCAATCTCCAGAAAACACCCCCTCGCCAACGCCGCACTGGCCACTCATCACTGACCCCTTACCTCTGATTCAATTACCCTAGATAGATCAGAGGAGCACACCATGAGCGTCATTCGGCAAGAAGACTTTATCGCGAGCGTTGCGGGCGCGTTGCAGTACATCAGCTACTACCACCCCGAGGATTTCATTACCAGCCTGGCCAAAGCCTACGAGCGCGAGCAGTCGCCTGCGGCGCGCGACGCCATTGCCCAGATACTCATCAACAGTCGCATGTGCGCCGAGGGCCATAGGCCCATCTGCCAGGACACGGGGATTGTGAACGCCTTTGTAAAGGTAGGCATGGACGCTCGCTTTGAGCCCGCTCCCGGCGAGGAAGCGAAAGACCTGCAACAGATGGTGGATGAGGGTGTGCGTCGCGCGTATCTCGACCCCGACAACAAGCTGCGGGCCTCGGTTCTGGCCGACCCGGCAGGCGCGCGCAAGAACACCAAGGACAACACGCCGTCTGTGGTCAACGTCGAACTGGTGAAGGGCGCAACGGTCGAGGTGACGGTAGCTGCCAAGGGTGGCGGCTCGGAGGCCAAGACCAAGTTCATCATGCTCAACCCCAATGACTCAGTGGTGGAGTGGGTGCTGAAGACCGTCCCGACGATGGGCGCGGGCTGGTGTCCTCCGGGAATGTTGGGCATCGGCATTGGCGGCACGGCAGAGAAGGCGATGCTTCTGGCCAAGCAGTCGCTGATGGACCCCATCAACATTCAGGAGCTGATCGCGCGCGGCCCCAAAAACCGCTCGGAAGAGATGCGTATCGAGTTGTATGACAAGGTGAATCGCCTGGGCATTGGCGCGCAGGGGCTGGGCGGGCTGACCACAGTGTTGGACGTGAAGGTACTGGACACGCCATGCCACGCGGCCAACCTACCGGTGGCCATGATCCCCAACTGCGCTGCGACGCGCCACGCTCATTTTGTGCTGGATGGCTCGGGCCCGGTCTATCTTGACCCGCCCAATCTGGATAACTGGCCCAAGCTGACTTATGATGTCTCGGCAGCGAAGCGCGTGAATCTGGACACGGTAACCCGCGCCGAGGCCGCCACATGGAAACCCGGCGAGGTCATACTGCTGACCGGTAAGCTGCTCACCGGCCGCGACGCCGCGCATATGCGCATGACGCAGATGCTGGACCGTGGCGAAAAGCTGCCGGTGGATTTCCGTGACCGGTTTATCTACTACGTTGGGCCGGTGGACCCTGTGCGCGAAGAGGTGATGGGTCCGGCGGGTCCGACGACAGCCACGCGCATGGACAAGTTCACGCGGCAGATGCTGGCCGAAACGGGATTGCTCGGCATGGTAGGCAAGGCCGAGCGGGGACCAGCGGCGATTGAAGCCATTCGCGAATTCGGCGCGGTCTATCTGATGGCCGTTGGCGGCGCGGCTTATCTGGTGTCGAAGGCCATTCACGGCGCGCGCGTGCTGGCTTTTGAGGACCTTGGGATGGAAGCGATTTATGAGTTCGATGTGCGCGATATGCCGGTAACTGTGGCCGTCGATTCTAAAGGCACCAGCGTTCACCAGACCGGCCCCGCGGAGTGGCAGAAGAGGATTGCGGGAATTCCGATTCTTCAGTGAACAGTGATTAGTGGACAGTGATTAGCTCCGCAACCGCAGAGCTAATCACTGTTTTTGAAAAGGCACGGCTTCACAGCGTGCGGAAGACTCGTTGTTTTGAAAGGGCACGACTTTGGTCGTGCCGAAAAGGGCGCATAATCATTCGGGCTTTAGCCCCGGTGGGAAGTTTCATTTTCTCCGGTTGTCAGGCGTGCCGCGCGCAGAATTGCGTCCACAACCTGCTCGGGCGTGAGCGAGTCAACCGGAATCGAAACGTGCGCCATGCGATAGAGCGGCAAGCGGCGCTTGTAGCGCGCGGAGAGGTTGGCCTGGTCAGCGAGGACTGGGCGACTCTGCTCGGTTCCGCTGCAACGCCTGAGCGTGGTTGCCAGTTCCACTTCCAGATGCACCAGCAGCGTTTCAGACTCGGCCAGCAGCAGCGAGCGTGTGGCCTCATGTTCAATGGCGCCTCCGCCCAGCGCCAGAACCAGTGCATCTGCCTTGGCAAGGCGGGCAATCGCCGCGTGTTCTCGCTCGCGGAAGGCTGCCTCGCCGTGGCGCGCGAAGATTTCGGCAATGGTTGCGCCGGCCTCGGC
>Ga0302189_10000598_pt1 | contig 31869 bp, 27 predicted proteins | sample II_Bog_E2_2_FD_194551 | JGI IMG/M metagenome (GOLD analysis project Ga0302189, IMG submission 194551) | Peat permafrost microbial communities from Stordalen Mire near Abisko, Sweden - II_Bog_E2_2 | ecosystem: Environmental > Terrestrial > Soil > Wetlands > Peat | place: Sweden: Abisko...
CCGCGCCGCTTCGGCCGCCGAGACGAAGTCGTTCACCTCATACAGGCTGCAGACCTCCACCTGATTGGCGAACAGGATGTCCACATGGCCGGACACCAGGTCGCGGAACGCCGCCCGGTGGCGGCCGACACAGAACGCGTCGGACAGCGACAGGGCCACCAGGCGCCCCGCCGCGTGCGCCGCTGCTGCGGCCTTGCGGAACGCCGCCTGAGCCGCCGGCGGGTCGAACAGATAGCCTTCCAGGTAGGTCACCGCCGCGTCGGCCACCAAAGCCTCATCCACGTCGTCCTCGCCGAACGCGACGCAGGCGCCCAGGAAGGTGTTCATGGTCCGCTGCCCGTCCGGCGTCACCAGGATCAGGCAGCGCGCGGTGGGCACGACCCCGGTCAGTGGCGCCGAGGGGAAGAACACCCCCGCCGAGCGGATGTCGTGGCCGAACACCTCCCCCAACTGGTCCGCCGCCACCTTCCCCAGGTAGGCGACCCGCGCGCCCAGCCCGGCCGCCACCGCGCAGGAGTTCGCCACCGAGCCGCCGCTGCTCTCCTGCCCTGGCGGCATGGCTGCGTAGATCGCCTCGGCCGTCTCGGCATCGACCAGCGTCATCGCCCCTTTGTGCATGGCGTGCTTTGATAGGAACGCCTCATCGGCGCGCGCCACCACATCGACGATCGCGTTGCCGATCCCCAGAATGTTGAACCGAGCCGATGATCCCATGGACAAGCATCCCCGTATGAAGACGTCCCGCCTAACACCCTCGTACCGCCGCGGCAACCGCGTGCCATGAGAGACCTGCTGGAGCCGCTGCTGCGGGCGATCGGGCAACTCGACGACCGGGTGATGGTGGGCGTGCTGGTGCAAAGCGTGCTGCTGTCGCTGGCCTGCTTCGTGGCGCTGTATGCCGGCGCCATCGCGGCGGTACACCATTTCGAGACGTTCAGCGGGTGGCTCGGCTGGGTGGCGGATGTGGTTGCGACGGTGGGGGCGGCGCTGGCGGCGCTGTGGCTGTTCCTGCCGATTGCCGCGGCGATCGGCTCCCTGTTCTTCGACCGCATCGCGGAGGCGGTGGAGCGCCGCTGGTATCCCACGCTGCCGCCGGCACGTCCCGCGGCAATGACGGCGCAGATCTGGGACGGGATCGCGCTGGGCGGGCGGATTTTGGTGTTCAACCTGCTGGCGCTGGTGCTGGCGTTGCTCATACCGGGCCTGGGGCTGATCCTGGGCTGGGCGATTGCGGCGTATGCGATGGGGCGCGGGCTGTTCGTGGGGGTGGCGATGCGCCGGATGCCGCGCATGGCGGCCGAGGCGTTGTACATGCGCAATCGCCTGTTGGTGTTGGTGCAGGGCGCGGCGCTGGCGTTCGCCGGATCGGTGCCGTTCCTGAACCTGCTGATTCCGGTGGTCGGCGTGGCGGCGATGGTCCATGTGCTGGACCGGGCGCTGCTGCGGGTGTCGCCGGCGCAGTGGCGCGGCTGATCCGTTCAAACGCGGATCAATGTGGATAACTGCGGCCTGGGTTGTTGTTCCGGCTCGCAGCCCCGTGCTAGGCCGACCGCCATCGCGTTCCGGTTCGCCGGAGTCTCGCACTGTTCATGACCGAATGACGGAGAGCCCGTGTTCAAACGCCGTAAGCCTGAGGCGCCGCAGGGAGCCGAACCGGGCGCATCGTTGCCTGAGGGCCAGACTCCGTCCGGGTCGGAAACCAGGTCCGGCCGCGCCTTTGGCACGTTTCAGGGCTCGGACACCGGCCTGGGCGTGCCGCCTTTCCGTCCTGCCGCGCCGAAGGAATCCCATACTATGAACACACGACCGCCGTTCCCGACCGCGCCTGCCACGCCGAACGCGCAGGCGCCTGGTAGCGCCCGTCCCGGGGCCGTACCGCCTGCGCGTGGCCGTGAGCCGTCCGAGCGTCGGACACTGGTGGTGGGTCGCGGGATCAGTGTGCAGGGCACGGTGCAGGATGCCGAGCGCCTGGTGGTCGAGGGCACGGTGGAAGCGAGCATGATCCACGCCACCGAACTTGCAATTGCAGCGGGTGGTGTGTTCAAGGGCGAGATCGAGGTGGAAGACGCCGAGGTTGCCGGCACGATCGACGGCACGCTGACGGCGCGCAGCAGCCTGACGGTTCGCGCCACCGGCCGGGTGCTAGGCACGGCGCGCTGCCGCCGCCTGCAGGTAGAGGACGGCGGCCAGATCACCGGCCGCATAGAGATGCTGAGTGCTGACGCACCCAAGACCGACCAACTGGCGCCTCGCGCCCCCAGCTCAATCAGCACCCCCGCTCCGGTCGAACCGGTAAACTGAAGCGGGTCCAGGGGCCGCTGGCTCCTGGCGGGGGTCCAGGGGGGCAGAGCCCCCTGGGTCCTTTTACCGAGGCACCGCGTGATAAGCAGCCAAACAAGCCAGATCAACAAGCTGACTGGCCGAAGCATCCATAGCGGCGATCTGCACCGGCCGCTCCATCCCAATCAACAGCGGCCCAATCGTAGACCCCCCGCCCAGCCGGGGCGCCAACCGCGACGTAATATGGGCGGAGTGCAGCCCTGGGACGATCAGCACGTTGGCATCCCCGGTCAGCCGGCAGAACGGATAAAGCGCCCGGATCGAGGGCTCAAGCGCCACATCGGGGCTCATTTCCCCGTCATACTCGAAGTCCACGCTCCGGCTATCCAGGATCGCGACTGCCTGGCGCATGGCCTCGGCGCCGGTGTGGGGCGGGTTACCGAAGGTTGAGTGGGACAGCAGGGCCACCCGTGGCTCGTGACCGAGGTGCCGTGCGGCGCGGGCGGCGCCGATGGCGATATCGGCGAGCTGGGTGGCGTCGGGGCGGAAATGCATCAGCGTGTCGGCGATGAAGATGGTCTTGCCGCGCATGCCCACCATCAGGGTGATGCCGAACGGGATGCAGCCCGGCGCGGGGCCGATGACCTGGGTGACGTCGTCCAGGCAGACCGAGGCGGACCGCGTGAGGCCGGTGACCATGGCGTCGGCATCGCCGGTCGCGACCATGCACGCGGCGAAGATGTTGCGGTTCTGGTTCACCCGGCGCGCGCAGTCGCGGTGCAGGTGACCTTTGCGCTGAAGGCGCTTGTAGAGGAAGTCCACGTAGTTCCGGTTGCCGCCGCCCGACAGCCTGGCGTTCTGGATTTCGATGCCGTCAACCGCGCCGCGGGCAAGGCCGTCGATCATTTCCTGCACGCGGTCTTCCTGGCCGATCAGCACCGGCGTGCCGTAGCCGGCGTTGCGGAAGGCGATGGCGGCGCGGACGGTTTTTTCCTCCTCGCCCTCGGCGAACACGACGCGGCGCGGGTTGGCGCGGACGCTCTCCATGATCGCATCGAGTGCGCCGGAGGTGGGGTCCAGCCGGCCCGACAGTTCGCGGGCATAGCGTTGCAGGGCGACCAGCGGGCGGCGGGCGACGCCGGTGTCCATCGCGGCCTTCGCGACGGCTGGCGGGATCCATGAGATCAGCCGCGGGTCGAAGGCGTTGGGGATGATGTAATCGGGGCCGAAGGTCAGCCTGCGCCCGGCGGAGGCCAGGCGCACTTCGTCCGGGATATCTTCCCGCGCCAGCTTGGCCAGCGCCTCCGCGGCGGCGATCTTCATCGCCTCGTTGATCGTGGAGGCGCGGACGTCGAGCGCACCGCGGAAGATGTAGGGGAAGCCGAGGACGTTGTTGACCTGGTTCGGGTAGTCGCTGCGGCCGGTGGCGATGATGGCGTGGGGGCTGGCGGCGCGCGCTTCCTCCGGGGTGATTTCCGGGTCGGGGTTGGCCATGGCGAAGATGATCGGCTTGTCGGCCATGCAGAGGACCATTCCCGGCGTCAGCGCGCCCTTGGCCGACAGGCCGAAGAACACGTCGGCGCCCTCGATGGCTTCGATCAGCGTGCGGGCCTTGGTGGGTGCCGCGTGGGCGGACTTCCACTGGTTCATGCCCTCGGTGCGGCCCTGGTAGACGACGCCCTTGGTGTCGCAGAGGATGACGTTTTCCGGGCGGATGCCCAGAGCCTTCGCCAGCTCGACGCAGGCGATCGCCGCGGCGCCGGCGCCGTTGACGACGAGTTTGGTGTCGCGCAGCTCCCGGTTGGTCAGGTGGCAGGCGTTCATCAGGCCGGCGGAGGCGACGATGGCGGTGCCATGCTGGTCGTCGTGGAACACCGGGATGTCCATCAGCTCGCGCAGCCGCTGCTCGATGATGAAGCATTCCGGGGCTTTGATGTCTTCCAGGTTGATGCCGCCGAAGCCGGGGCCGAGGAAGCGGACGGCGTTGATGAACTCGTCCACGTTTTCGGTGTCGATTTCGAGGTCGATGCCGTCCACGTCGGCGAAGCGCTTGAACAGCGCGACCTTGCCTTCCATGACCGGCTTGGAGGCCAGCGCGCCGAGGTTGCCCAGGCCGAGGACGGCGGTGCCGTTGGTGATGACGGCGACCATGTTGCCCTTGGTGGTGTAGTCGTAGGCGAGGGAGGGGTCGCGGGCGATGTGCAGGCAGGGCTCGGCGACGCCGGGCGAGTAGGCGAGCGAGAGGTCGCGCGCGGTGGTGAGGGGCTTGCTGATGCGCGTCTCGAGCTTGCCGGGCCGGCCGCTGGCATGCAGCGCCAACGCTTCCTCGGCCGAAACGCGCGTGGTGCGCGCGTCGATACCCCCGTCTGCCATGGATTCTCCCCGATTCGCTTATTGAGGACGCATCATGAGGGTGTACGGCAGGCGATGGAAGCCGTTCGCTTCGCACTCGCGGTATGGGCGCGTGGACTGGCGGCTGGTGGGGATAGATGGGAAGCTGACCCCGACGCGATGCGGGACGGCGCGGATCGTTGCGGACAATTCGGAGTGGATCAAGACCCCGTGAGGAGGCTTCCATGACCGCGGATGAAAAGGAAGCGCTGCTGCGGCAATACGCCGCCGGTGACATCACATGGACATCGCTGCGCGGGCGGGGGATCGACAATTACCGGGACGTGCTGGCCGGTCTGGGCGAACTCGGCCTGCGTCCGCCGGTCGCGCCCATGGAAGGGCCGAATGTCGAGGTCCGGCGTCGCGCTCGCGCTATTATTCGGCAGGCTTTGCAACAAACGAAACCTGAATGAGCCGGCTTGGGCTGCTCGTCATGGATGCTTCGCCGCTTATCATCTGGGCGGCGGCGGATGCGCTTGAATGCCTGACGATGCCTGGATTGCGCGTTGTTATACCGGACATGGTGTATTTTGAAGTAACGGAAGACCTGTCCGGGACCGGGGCCGAAGACATCGTGCAGTGGGCACGGCGCCACCAAGGCCAGGTCGAGATCGTGCTGACATCGGTCTTTTCCGAATTCCAGGTTATTCGTGGGGCCGACCCGAGAACCCGATCGAGAGGGCGGGGCGGGCTGGCAGCCCTTGAGGTGCTTAATGCGGAGATCGACCGAGATTCGGAGCTTGAGGCGCTCCTGTTGTACGAGGACAACGATGTGAAGAAGCGGCGCTTTGTGCGTGGGCTTCCGGAACGGGTGACGGCGCTTTCGACCGGCGACCTGCTGCACGAGTTGGAAGCAGCGGGGCGGATCCAGTCATCCGACCACATTCTTGATATCGCCGCCGAGAAGGAACGCAATGTCGAGCGGCAGCGGCACCCATCCTCCGATGACGCCGCGCGTCACGCGCTGCGGAGGCAGTTGAATCGGACCGATTCCGGGGGAGGCGATGGGCGGTAGAGCGGATGGTCGGCTGTGCGCGGCTGTGCGCCGCCGTGCTATTATAGGAGGGTCAGAGGATCGGGCTTGATGGTCATGTCGGCAACGCGGCGCTTGGCTGAGGATGTGCTCGCCACCTTGCGAGCGCACGAACCGGAACTGCGTACCGCAGGCATCCGCAGCCTGTCCGTGTTCGGCTCCGTCGCTCGCGGTGATGCGGAGGCCGAGAGCGACGTGGATTTGGCCGCGGAGTTGGACCCGGACGCGCACATGGATCTGTTTCGGCTGACGGCTTTGGAGCGACGGATCGCCGAGCTACTGGGGCGCCGAGTGGACCTACTCCCCGAGCCGGTGGAGACGCCGCGCCTGCAGGCCAACATCGACCGGGATCGCCTGCTTGCCTTCTAAGCACGACCCAGCCGACAGCTTGGCTGCCATCGTTGAGAATGCCGAGAGAATCGCTGGCTACATCGCCGGCATGGATCGCGTTGGATTCGAGCGCAGCGGTCTGGTGCGTGATGCGGTCGAGCGCTGTCTGGAACGCGCGTGTGAGGCAGCCCATCGGCTTGGCGCGACGGCAGCGGAGTTGATGCCGGAGCAGCCATGGAGTGACATCCGCGGCATGGGCAACCGGCTCCGGCATGCCTACGATCGTATCAGTCTCGATGTGGTTTGGAACACGGTTAGGGAACGTCTGCCCGCTCTGGAAGCTGACGCGCGGCGGGCGCTGGAACGACTGCGATCCTAGAAAGGGCAAGGCTGATCACCCTTGCCCGGCTTGTTCTGGAGACGCTGCTGCTCAAAGGAGCAAGGCCCTCACTCCGGCAGCAGTAACCGTGCAAGAGAATCGACGAAGCGCTCCGCGCCGTCGATCAGTTCCTGCGCCTCCTGTACAGTGATGACGGCCTGCGAGCCGACGCCATAATCGGCAACTTCCTTGAACGTGTATGCCTGCGCAAGGAATGAATTGAACCAGCGGTCAACACGCGGATCGTCCTTCGCGATGCGGGCAAAGACGGCGCGCATGCCGCTGTGAGTTTTCACGACCTGACCGGTCTTCTCGAAAACGAAGGCATGGGCGGCGTGGTAGGCTGAGAGGTAGCCTTCCTTGGCCGCCACTCGCGGCAGCCCAACGGCGATGATCTTTTTCGCGGCGTCAAGGCATTCACGAGCCTTGGCGAGATACTCGGCAGCCTCCGTTTTCAAAGATCGAGCCCGTCTTGTCGCAGTTCGCGCATAAAGCCTGTCCGCTCCCGGTAAGCGTCAATCGGAAAAGGCACCGCGTTTATCACGGCGCCGGTGTCGTAAAGAATATCGGTCTCCAGATCCGCAATGCGGTGGATTTCGGCGCCGCGATTCGGCATATGATACAGAAATACTGCAACATCGTAGTCGGAATCCGGGCGATAATCTCCCCGCGCGCGCGATCCGTACAGAACAACGCGCGCCAGCCGGTCGCCGTAAATCTCGCTTAAAGTGCTCCGGAACCGGCTCAGCACGGAATCTTTGGTCGGATCGTACGGCATGGTTTTCCCTGTCGCTGGTTCCTCTTACCACAGCCCGGCCCCATCGCCTCACGCATCAAAAACAGACCGCCCCCCTACTCCGGCAAAACCTCTATAGCATCCCCCACGGCGAACCGCCCGCCCTCCACCACCTCCGCATGCACCCCCAGATCGACGTGCCCGTACAGCCCCCGAAGCTCCTCCACCGGATCAGCGTCCCGCTCCGCCGTCTCGGGGTTCACCTCCGTCGCCGCGCACCGGGCAATCCGCTTGGTCACAAGCAGCACCGCGCCGCCGAGCTGGATGTGCCGCCCCACCCACCCGAACTCGCTCCACGCCGGAGCGCCGCTGAACCACACATTGGCGCGGAACCGGCGCCGGTGCCGGCGGGCGCCGACCCGCGCCTGGTAGTCGGCCAGGCTCGCCAGGTTGATCAGACTCACCACCGGCTTCTGCTGGTCGCAGAACACGTGCCCCGGCACGTAGCGGAACTGCGGCTCCCCCCGCGCCTCATCCCCCAGGAACGCCACCAGGAACGCCCCGATCCGCGCGCGCCCCGCCTCGGTCAGCGGGCTTTCGACCACCGCGCTGCCATCCGGCGCCCGGATCGTCAGCACCCCCGACCGAGGGTCGAAGAACGAAACCAGCGCCGCGATCCGGGCGTTCTTCATCAGGCACATGAAGTTGCTTTTCTGCCGCCAAACCGGCTCACCCGGGTCGAACCCGGAATCGCCCTGCGCCAGCGCAAACGCCCGGTCCCAGGGGATGCACCCGCCCGGTGCGACCTCGGCGGCTTCCAGCGCCTCGGCGGTCAGACCCTTCACCGGATAGCGGTACAGGTATTCGATGCGCATGGTGACATCCTCTTGAGCGGCCGGTCGCCCCCTCCCAAATCCTAGCCCAAAGGTTCACCGTTCGCTGCCTCCCGGGGGGCGAGCCGAGCCCGTCGCCTAATCAACAGGGACAGCACATGGACATCGAGAAATTCACCGAACGGTCGCGCGGCTTCCTTCAGGCTGCCGGCACCATCGCGATCCGCGAATTCCACCAGCGGATCACGCCGGAACATCTGCTGAAAGCGCTGCTGGACGACGAGGAAGGTGCGGCCGCCGGCCTGATCCGCAGCGCCGGCGGCGATCCCAAGGCGGCGCTGGCCGGCGTCGAGGCCGAACTCGCCAAGCAGCCGAAGGTCCACGGTTCCGGCGCCGGCCAGCCGCAGATCACCCCCGATCTGGTGCGGGTGCTCGACGCCGCCCAGCAATCCGCGACCAAGGCCGGCGACGAATACGTGGCGCAGGACCGGCTGCTGGTGGCGCTCGCCGCCAGCGACACCCCGGCAGCCCGAGCCCTGCGCGCGGCCGGCGTGACAGCACAGGCCTTGGACAAGGCGGTCGCCGACATCCGCAAGGGGCGCAAGGTCGATAGCCAGAACGCCGAAGCCGGCTTCGACGCGCTGAACAAATACGCCCGCGACGTGACCGCCCTGGCGCGCGAGGGAAAACTCGACCCGGTGATCGGCCGTGACGAGGAAATCCGCCGCACCATCCAGGTGCTCGCACGCCGCACCAAGAACAACCCCGTCCTGATCGGCGAGCCCGGCGTCGGCAAAACCGCCATCGTCGAGGGCCTGGCGCTGCGCATCGTCAACGGCGACGTGCCGGAGGCGCTGAAAAACAAGCGGCTGATGGCGCTGGACCTCGGCGCGCTGGTCGCCGGCTCCAAATACCGCGGCGAGTTCGAGGAACGGCTAAAGGCCGTGCTGAAGGAGATCGATGCCGCCCAGGGCGAGATCATCCTGTTCATCGACGAGATGCACACGCTGGTCGGCGCCGGCCGGGCGGATGGCGCGATGGACGCCTCCAACCTGATCAAGCCGGAGTTGGCGCGCGGCACTTTGCACTGCGTCGGCGCCACCACGCTGGACGAGTACCGCAAGCACGTCGAGAAGGATGCGGCGCTGGCGCGGCGCTTCCAGCCGGTGTTCGTCGGCGAGCCCTCGGTGGCCGACACGATCAGCATCCTGCGCGGCATCAAGGAGAAATACGAGCTGCACCACGGCGTGCGCATCACCGATGGCGCTCTGGTGGCGGCGGCGACGCTGTCCAACCGCTACATCACCGACCGGTTCCTGCCGGATAAGGCCATCGACCTTATGGACGAGGCCGGCAGCCGGCTACGCATGCAAGTGGACAGCAAGCCCGAAGCTTTGGACGAACTGGACCGCCGCGTGATCCAGCTCAAGATCGAGCGGGAGGCGTTGCGCAAGGAAAGCGACATTGCGTCGCGCGAGCGGCTGGTGGCCCTGGAGAAAGAGCTGGCCGAGCTTGAGGACAAGGCCAACGCCATGGCCGCCGCCTGGAAGTCCGAGAAGGAGCAGGTATCGGAGACGCAGAAGCTGCGGGACCGGCTCGACCAGGCGAAGAACGAGGTCGAGGTGGCGCAGCGGCGCGGCGACCTGGCGCGGGCGTCGGAGCTGCTCTACGGCGTGATCCCCGAGATCGAGCGCAAGCTGACGGCCGCCTCCGACGGCAAGCTGGTGAACGAGGCGGTCACCGAGGAAAGCATTGCTGGCGTCGTCTCCCGCTGGACCGGCGTGCCGATGGAGCGGATGCTGGAAGGCGAGCGCGGCAAGCTGCTCCGCATCGAGGAAGAGCTGCACAAGCGCGTCATCGGCCAGGACGAGGCGCTGAAGGCGGTGGCCAACGCCGTGCGCCGCTCGCGCGCCGGCTTGCAGGACCCGAACCGTCCGATCGGCAGCTTCCTGTTCCTGGGTCCCACCGGCGTCGGCAAGACCGAACTGACCAAGGCGCTGGCCGCGTTCCTGTTCGACGACGACCGCGCCATGGTGCGCATCGACATGAGCGAGTTCATGGAGAAGCACTCCGTGTCACGCCTGATTGGCGCTCCCCCCGGCTATGTCGGCTACGACGAGGGCGGGGTGCTGACCGAGGCGGTGCGCCGGCGGCCCTACCAGGTGATCCTGTTCGACGAGGTCGAGAAGGCTCACGAAGACGTGTTCAACGTCCTGCTGCAGGTTTTGGACGACGGCAGGCTGACCGACGGCCAGGGAAGGACGGTGGATTTCAAAAACACGATCATCGTGCTGACCAGCAACCTCGGCTCGGACATTCTGGCGGCGCAACCTGAAGGCGAACCCGCCGCCATGGTGCAAGGCCAGGTGATGACCGTCGTCCGGGCGCATTTCCGGCCCGAATTCCTGAACCGGCTGGACGAGATCATCCTGTTCCGCCGCCTGCAGCGCGCCGACATGGCGGCGATCGTGCTGATCCAGATCGAACGGCTGCGCGCGCTGTTGGCTGACCGGAAGATCGGGTTGGATTTGGATCGCGCTGCTCTCGAATGGCTGGCGACCGAGGGCTACGACAGCACCTACGGCGCTCGTCCGCTGAAGCGGGTGATCCAGCGCAGCCTGCAAAACCCGCTGGCCGGTTTGCTCCTGGAGGGCGCGGTGAAGGAAAATGAGACGGTCCACGTCTCGGCCGGCGCCGACGGGCTGACCATCAATGGGCGTCTCGCCGACGCGGCGTAAGCAGCGGGCGGCGCATCCGGGGACCCCGGAGCGCCGTCCGTCCGGCATCGCCCGGACCACAGCCCCCTTGCCGAAACCCGAATAGTACATCATCCTCGCGTTAATGAGAGCGGGGGAAATGCGCTGTACGGAGCTGGCAAGTTAGCGCCGGCCACGCCCGGCCCCAGGTCGTAGCGTGCAGCCCCAAACATTGTTCCGCCGCTGTCATCGCGCTCGCGACGGGGAGTATTCATGCCTGAAGCCATCACATTGCACACCGCCTCGGCCCTGGTGAAGACGAGGCCTAAAGATGTCGTGTCGGTCGCCGAGCGCATCGCCGCGTTGCCGTTCGTAGAGACGCGTGCCGCCGACTGGGGTCGCATCGTCGTGGTGCTGGAAGGCCCGGATGCCCGCACCGTCGTTCGGCTGCTGGACGACATCAACGCGATCGACGGCGTGCTGTCCGCCGCGCTCGTCGGCGACCACGCAGCATCTGCTCATCAACTGGCCTGACAGCGGCAGCGGGACCTGGTGCGGGCCGTACGACGCCACGGGCGGCCGTCCCAAGCGCGCTGACCAGCGCGGTTCCTGCCGTGAGCCAATCCGAACGCAGTTCCATTTGCGTCGTCCGCCTCTAGACTGCTGAGCGAGGCAGGGGCAAAGTCCGGCCGCTATCGGGCGTGTCGAGAGCTGTAGGGCGGATAAGCGAAGCGCCATCCGCCAGGGTGCCGCATATCCGGTTTGCGCCTACCCGCTTTTAGCCAGCGCCGCCATTCAGCCGGGGCGCCGAAATGCCTTTCCGAGCCAGCCGCGAGGCGAAGGTGCAAGTCCAGCCGCGGTCCGTGATCGTCTTTCTCGACGTTCTGTCGGATCAAGAGGTGGCCGGATGGGCCTATGATGAGGGCTCGCCGCTGCAGCCCGTCACCCTGAGCCTGCACATCGATGACGCGTTCATCCAGGATTTCCCGTGCGACCGGGTCCGGCAGGATGTCCTGGACGGCGGATTTCCCACCGGTTCGGTAGGGTTCTCGGTCGTCATCCCATCACGATACTGCAACGACCAGCCCCACCTGCTGGAGCTGCGCAGTCCCCAGGGCGCCCGGGTCGCGCTGCTCGACGCATCGGGCAGGGGCAGGGCGGTGTGGGAGTTCCGATTTTCCTCCACCAGCGTCTTCGGGCTGGTGGAGGGCCTGCATGACGGAGCGATAACCGGCTGGGCATTCCGGCACGACCGGATCACCGACCGAAGGCATGGCGGCTTGCAGGTCCTGGTGACATGTGATGGACACCCGGTGGGCCAGGTCGTGGCCAACCTGTTTCGACCCGATGTCGCCGAGGCCGGCGCGTGCGATCCGAATTGCGGCTTCCGGTTCGTCGCGCCGGCCAACAGCGTCGTCGGCAAACCGGTCGAATTGCGGTTCAATGTCATCCCTGGCGGCGTGGAGCTGCAGAACAGCCCGTATGTGGCGGAGTTCCCCGAGCCCGAGGAGCACCGGAAGCTGCGGCAGCTTCAGGCTTCGGCCGATCATATCCTCGCCCAACTCGCAGCGCTGCGTGCACAGATCGACGACCTGCTTCCCCGCGAACGGTTCAGCCTGCACACCTACGACCGGTGGGCGCGCGCCCACCAGCGCAGCCTGTCCGCGGCGCGGCTGCCACCGCTGCCGACATCGCGCAAAGGGCAAGAGCCGCCGCTGGTGACCATCATCTGCGCCGCCCGGCAATACGGCTGTGCGGCCACCGGGTCGTCTACCGGGCATGCCAGGACCTGCGATGTCGTTGCCGCGGTCCAGTCCGTCGTCGCCCAGACCTACGCCAAATGGGAGCTGGTCCTGATCGGCGACGGATCGCCGGAACTGGCCGAGTCCATCGCCGATCTGGCCGGGCGCGACCCGCGTATCCGCTCGGTGAACAGCGATCCGAACGACGGCATGGCCGCTGGCGTCAACGCGGCGCTCAAGAGCGCGAAGGGGCGATACGTCGCCTTCGTCGGGCAGGATGAACTGATCGCGCCGCCAGCGCTGGCGCTTATGGTCGAGGCGGCGCTGCGCACCGGCGCCCGACTTCTCTACTGCGACGAGGACAGTATCGACGACACGGGGACTTATTCCGACGTCCGGCTGAAGCCAGACTGGAACTATCGCCTGCTGTTGGCGCAAGACTATGTCGGTTCCATGCTGTTCGTCGAGCGTGGCCACATCAGGAAAGTCGGACCGCTGCGGCTCGACCTCGACGGCGCCTGGCACCACGATCTTGTGCTTCGCCTGGCGGAGATCACCCGGCCGAACGAAATCCATCACATGCCGGAAATCCTCTGTCACCGGCGGCACCCAGCACCGGCGGCAAGCAGCAAATCCGCGATCGCCGGGGGTGTTCGCGCGGTGTCCGATCACTTGAAGCGCAAAGGTCTCAGGGCCGACGTGAGGTCGCCGCGCGGGGATGGTTGTTACGAGATAAACTGGACCCTGGAGCATGAGCCGAAGGTCTCTATTATCATTCCGTATCGCGAACACATTGGCATGACGCTCGTCTGCGTGGATGCGCTCCGGCGCTCGACCGACTATCGGAATTACGAAATCGTGCTGATGGACAACTGGTCGGTGTCCGTCGAGGCGATGGCGTTCGCCGCGGAGATGAACGGCCAGGACGGCACGCGGGTGGTGCGGGTGGAGGAGAGCTTCAACTTTGCCCGCCTCAACAACCTCGGTGCGGCAGCGACGCAGGGCGAGTTCCTGCTGTTCATGAACAACGATGTCGTGGTCACGCAACCGCGGTGGCTGGCGCAGATGGTCGGGGAAGCGCTGGCCGATCCGCTGGTGGCAATCGTGGGAAACAAGCTGCTGTACCCAAACCGGCTGGTGCAGCACGGCGGCCTTGTGCTCGGGGTCGCGGGGATCGCGGAGCATGCCCATCGCGGACTGCCGGCGGACCATCCCGGCTACATGGCTCGGGCAGTGTGTGCGCAGGACCTCTCGGCCGTGACCGCGGCCTGCATGCTGTGCCGGCGTGACGCGTTCGTGCGCGTGGCCGGATTCGACGAGGTCGAGCTTCCGGTTTCGCTCAACGACGTGGATTTGTGCCTGAAGGTCGCGGCGGCCGGCTACCGCATCGTCTGGACACCCTCCTCGGTCGCCGAGCATCGCGAGAGCCTGAGCCGAGGCAGCGACTTCCAGCCGGACCACCAATTGCGGTTCTTCCAGGAAACCAATGTGATGCAGGCACGCTGGGGCGAGACGTTAAAGCACGACCGCTGCTATCATCGCTATTTCTCGTCGAAGGGGGGCATATTCACGGATCTCGGTAATCCCGAGGTTTCATTTGCAACGACGGCCGCCTGAGCGTGAAGCGGCAAGTCGAACAATCCGGCAGGTCTGGAACCCACTCGAAGCGAACATCGGCGCTGCGGTTCTGCCGGTTGGCCGGATGGACGCTTCGAAATCGTCCGGGCTGGATTGTTGGTTGAACGCGATGCATTCATCGGTCCCATTGACAGATTGGTCGCCGGAAACGCGCCTGGTTTTGGAAGTGGGTCATGTCATTCGTATTATTTGAAGTATGGTAACTGCCCAGGTCGCGGGGCCGGGATTCCCAACCTTGCTTCTTCGCGGTCGCGAGGAACGGACCACGCCGAAATCCCTGGCGCCGTCTTCGGAGCGGAAGCCGCCGGATGTTTTCTGCCGCAGCTCAGCTAGGGGGCCCCAGGCAGGCAGCGCGTGGCGGCACGGCGAAACCGAGCGCTCGCGACCGCCGGGTGGCCGAGGCTCGCGGATTTTTGAGCCATTCGCCCGCCACACCGGTTTCACAAGACTGTGCAGCCCTTTTCGTTTGTGGTCGCAGTCACATGCGCTTGAATGGCGCTTGCACTTTCCCTGCAAGTGTACGCAGGACACAGCCTTTCCGTCTGCTCTACCGAGACATGACTGATGCCATGAAGAGTGGATAAACCATTGTTAGTCAGTCTATTTATTGAGCGCGATAGGATTCTTTTGCCTCGAAAACTGCTGGCGCCATCCGATCTTTCGAGATATTTTTTCAGAGTGACCCGTCCACCTGAGATCCTGGGTCGTCCGCCAGGGGAATTACCGGACAAGACCGTTTTGATAACCGACATAGGTCGGTCAGACCTCTGTCAATAAAATAAAGAAACGTCAAGAATGGGGGAGTATCAATTCGACACTGTCAGATCCATCCGGATCGCGCTGACCGGCCACGTGATCTCTGCACAGTGTAAACCACTTGATTGATGTCACAGCGAAGACATCGTCTAAAAGACTGGCTTAGGAGAGGGCCTCGGCTCCTCGGCTGGTGCTCTCCGCCGAATCGTATGCTGCTGCTTTCAACCAAGACCAGAAAGGATTCTGCTCATGGCTAAGGCGATGCTGTACCTCGGAACCTTGAAAGCGTTTTATTCAAGCTCCGAATTTTGGACGCAGGACGATATATTTGTTCGCGTATACACGGACGATAACACCTTCGTTCGGTGGCCGGCTGGCAATGGCATTGTCAACTTCGACAACAGCGAGTCGAATAGCATGAACATGGCTGTTCGAGTCGACTACGACACCACAGTGCGGATCGAAGTGTGGGATCGGGACCAGCCGGACGATGACAACCATCCGTCGAACGATCTCCTGGGCGTGTATCACCTCGATCGTCATTCCCGGACCTCCGGCAAGCTCGTTGACACGACGACGAGCAGCGCCCGGTATGAGCTGGACTACCGCATCCTCACGAACCGCATCCCGACCTTGCGTGTCCTCGGCGTCCGCTGCGAGAAGCAGTCTGCGGGTATGAACACACCGCTGTTGAATGGTATTGTCGGGGCTGCGAAGAATGTGTCCGATGCCGCCGCTATCGCCCTCAAATACAATCCGCGTCCCCGGGCGAAGGCCATGCGTGCGGGCTTCAAGGCAGCCTCGGAAGTTCTGGAAGGCGTCCAGGATTTTCTCGCGTATATCGGCCAATTTATCGAAGGCATGGATGACGTGTACCTGGTGCATGTTCCGCCGGGAGGTGATCCACACGTCGATGGCCGGTTCTTCCCACCGAAGGATGGGCCAAAGACTTATCAAATGGAGAAGGACACCGAGGTCTACTTTCAGGAGCAATACGGCTCCTACTTCCGGTTTCCGATCGACCGCGAGGATGTGACCATTCAATTCCGCGAGCACGATCCACACTCGTTCGACATCGACATCGGCCGCATCACGATCCCCAGGGTTCCATCGAGTGCGAGCGCCGACGATCTGGATGGCTCCGCAAAAATCGAGGTCGCGGTAGAGTTTGATGCGCGTGAAGACGGCCAGGGGGCGGTCTACCAGATTTGTTATGCGGTCGGTATGGAGGACTGGTGCCTTGACGCCACGGTGGAAGCCCAAGGTGGCCCCGATGTGATGCCGACGCCGCCCTATCCGTTCCAGGACCGGGTGACAGCCATTCTTACGGATACAGCAGAGGCCTGGGCGCGCAGCGTGCTTTCACTCTACAAGCCGTCGACCAGCATCCAAGGGCATTTTGATGCGACGAAGCGGTCAATGACGAGCGTGCAAGAGGCGTCCCTCCAGTCGGTCGTCATCGAATGGGCGGATTCCGCGGCCGATGTGGTGTCCATCATCGCCGTCGTGGGTGGGGGCGCGGCCGTCGTCGATATCAAGATCTATACGCCAGACCAACCGCCACTCGAATACCAGGGTTGGAACGGAACAACCTGGGCGGACGGGCCCGCGACCGCGCAGAACGACGTCTATTGGTATCGAGCCCGGGTGACGCGTGCACAAACGCTGTACGCAAAAACCTACCGGCAGGGCGAGGTCGGGACCCTCCCCTTTACGCTGTATGCGTATGTGGTGACAGAGCTCGCGACGGCGCCGACCCTCCCGTTCCCGTTCCCGAACGCGGATTCGCTCAAGCCTGTGCTGGCCGATTCTGAGGATGCCTGGGTGCGCGGCGTGTTGGGGATCAACAAGTCGGCTCCAAATGGACTCATCGGTACGTTTGTGGAGGGGACGAACTCGGTATCGAGCGAGGTCAACAACAGCCTGCAATCGATCGTCGTGGACTGGGGCGAGGACTGTTCTGTCGGCGCGGTCTCCGTGCTTGCGGTGGTGGGCCAGGGTGCTCCCATGGTCAGGGCCGAGGCGCATTCCGCAGATGGAAACTCACGCTACAAAGGTTGGAACGGAACGGCCTGGGTGGAAGGCGTGGCGACCCCGCAGAACGGCGTCTATTGGTACCGCGCCGTCGTTCCGCGCGCGAGAACGTGGTTCGCCAAAAGCTACCTCCAACAGGGCGTGGAATTGTCTGCTCCGTTTTCGATTTTCGCCTATCTTGACACCGAGAGCCTGATCGCGCCCGCGCGGCCGTTTCCGTTCCCGGATGTGGTCACAGCCATCGTCGCGGAATCGGCGCAAGACTGGGCCGTCAAGGTGTTGGGGATCAACCGAGCACCGACGGAGTTGATCGGGTGCTACGAGAACAAAAATAAGACGATGACGAGCACGCTGCTGGAGCAGGGCGAGACGGAGGAGAAATACTACGGAACACTCCTTGTCCGGTGGGCGGAGGCCTCGAACGTCGGTCGGGTCTCGATCCTGGCGGTGATGGGTCCCGCTGCCGTTACGGCAGAGCCGCAGATCGAGTCGCCCGCTGGAACCCAGCGTTATCAGGGTTGGAACGGATCGACCTGGGTGGACGGGCCGGCGACGCCGCAGAACGGCGTGTGTTGGTATCGATGCATGGTTACGCAGGCATCCGCGCTCCACGTGAGAAGCCTGCGCCAGACGGAAGCCTTCGCCGATGCATATCTGGTCTATGCGTATCTCGGCGCGGCGACCTGAAGCGTCGAAAACCCTGTTCGACAGGACATGCCTTACATGTCCGCTCACCACCCAAAGCGGTCACAGGCGCTGCTGTTCTGCTGACCGCCCGAATGGACGCTTCGAAATGTTCCGCCGGGATGGTGCGTAACCGGGCTTCGTCGGCTTCGGCCCGGCCGCCCGGCATGCTTGCCGAGCCGTCCGCCGTGGCAAAGCCAGGAAATCCGCTGGCGCTCAGTGCTCCAAGCTGGCCTAAGATGGCGCCCCAATGCCGGGTGCCGCACGCGCTGGGAAGCGATCCAGCCGGTCAGGCACCGAATGGCAAGCGCCGGCGAGCAACTGCGGAATGTCGGCTCGGGTCGGGGACCCTTATCGGCCGGCGCCCGGTCGGTCATTGTCTCCGGCTTGTGCATCCCGGGGCCAAGCATGTCACCTCGCCCGTACTTTGAACCATAGACCGCAAGGCTCCTGAGATGATTGCCGGAACATGAGGTATTGAGCAGCCATGACGTTTTCTGCGATCCGGCCGGCGGGGGATGCGCCGTGACCCTGGACCCCGTTGGCCGTCTGATCGCCTTGCGCGAAGAGCTTGCCCGCCAGGGGCTGGACGGCTTCATCGTCCCGCGCGCCGATGAACATCTGGGCGAGTACGTGCCCGCTTCGGCCGAGCGGCTGGCCTGGCTCACGGGCTTCACCGGCAGTGCGGGGCTTGCAGTAGTACTGCCCGACCGCGCCGCCGTGTTCACCGACGGCCGCTACACGCTGCAGCTTGCCGCCGAGACCGACCCCGCGCTGTGGGAGCGGCGCCACATCACCGAAGATCCGCCGCCGGCGTGGCTCAAGCAGACGGCGCCCGCCGGCGCCAGAATCGGCTACGACCCGCTGCTGATCAGCGAGGAGGCCCTGGCGCGCTATACCGAAGCCGGGTTGGTCATGCAGGCCACCCCAAGCAACCCGGTGGATGCGATCTGGACCGACCGGCCGGCTCCGCCGGCCGCTCCCGCCGTGCCGCATCCGCTCATCTACGCCGGCAAGCCGTCGGCGGAGAAGCGGGCCGACATCGCCGCGGCGCTGACGGCTGCGCAACAGGACGCGGCGGTGATCAGCGACCCCGCCTCGATCGCCTGGCTGCTCAACATCCGTGGCGCCGATGTGCCGTTCACGCCGTTCGCGCTCGGCTTCGCGCTGGTGCATGCCGACGCGCGGACCGAGCTGTTCATCGACCCGGCCAAGCTGTCGGACGAAACCCGCGCCTGGCTCGGCATCGAGGTGACCGCCGCCGGCCGGGACGCGCTGGCGCCGGCGCTGGCCCTGCTGGGCGGCAAGCAGGTGCGGGTCGATCCGGCCGGCGCGCCCGCCTGGTTCGCTCAGACCCTGCGGGCGGCCGGCGCAACCGTTGTGGCGGGACCCGACCCGTGTCTGCTGCCGAAAGCCTGCAAGAACCCGGTCGAGCAGCAGGGCGCCCGCGCCGCCCATGCGCGCGACGCGGTCGCGATCTGCCGGTTCTTGCACTGGCTGTCGGAGGCCGGCCCGCGCGGCACGCAAACCGAGCTGACCGCGGCGGCGAAGCTGATCGCGCTGCGCGGCGCGTCGGACGCGTTCCGCGGCGAGAGCTTCCCGGCGATTTCCGGGGCGGGCGAACATGGCGCCGTGATCCACTACCGCGTCACGCCGGAGTCCGATCGCCCGATCAGGCCGAACGAGCCATACCTGATCGATTCCGGCGCACAGTATCCGGACGGCACCACCGACATCACCCGCACGGTGTGGATCGGCCCCGCCGACCCGCCGGCCGAACTGCGCGACCGCGTTACCCGCGTGCTAAAGGGGCATATCGCGATCGCATCGCTGGTGTTCCCGCAGGGCATCTGCGGCTCCCATGTTGACGCGTTCGCCCGGCGCGCCTTGTGGCAGGCGGGTCTGGATTACGACCACGGCACCGGCCATGGCGTCGGTTCCTACCTGTCGGTGCATGAAGGCCCGGTCAGCCTGTCGCGGCTGGCCCGCCCGGTGCCGATTGCGTCAGGGATGATCCTGTCGAACGAGCCCGGCTTCTATCTGCCCGGCCATTACGGCATCCGGCTGGAGAACCTGGTGCTGGTGCAGCCGGTGAACATGCCCGCCGCCGGCAAGCCGTTCCTGCGGTTCGAGACGCTGACGCTCGCGCCGTTCGACCGCCGGCTGGTGGAGCCTGGGCTGCTCGACCCGGACGAACTCGCCTGGCTGGACGCCTATCACGCCAGGGTGTTCAAGGAGATCGGGCCGAGCCTCGGCGACCCGGCGCGCGCTTGGCTCGCTGCCGCGTGCGCCCCTTTGAAAGCGCCCGCCGGCTGACCGCGACGGAGGACCGTGATGCGGATGCTGCGATGGCCGGGCCTGACCTGGGCGCTATGCACCGGCATCTGGGTTGGCAGCGCGGCCGCCGAGGACCTGGCCTATCTCGGCCCCCGCGGCACCTATTCCGAGCAGGCGGCGCAGATCTATCTCGCGCGCGTGCCAGGCTACGACGCTGCCGTGCCGATGGAGTCGATCACCAGGCTGATCGAGGCCGTACGGTCGGGCGACAAGCCCGCCGCGCTGATCCCCGCCGTGGCCACCAGCAGCGGCTTCCCGGCGGAGACAACCCACGTATTGCTCGCCGCGCTCGATCCGGGGGTGCGGGTCGTGGGCGAGGTGCATATTCCGATCGACATCGAACTGCTGGCCAAGCCCGGCACGAAGCTCGGCGACGTGAAGACGGTATTGTCGCATCCGAGCGCGCTCGGCGAGGCTGCGCTGTGGCTTTACCAGAACCTGCCGGGCGCGAAATGGCAGGAGACGCGCTCCACCGCCGCCGCCGCGGAGCAGGTGGCCAAGGGCGATAGCGGCAACGCCGCGCTGGCAGGGCCGGCGGCGGGGAAGCTTTACGGGCTGGACGCCCTCGCCGAGCGCATTCAGGACAACAAGGACAACGCGACCAGCTTCTTCGCGATCGCGAAGACTCTGGAAAAGCTGGACCAGCAACATGCCGACCGCATCGCGGTCATGCTGGAGGCGCCGTCGGGATCGAAGGCGTTCTCGCTGGTGGTCGCGGCGCTGTCGAAGATCGGTTTCACCGTGGTGACGGTGGAATCCGTGCCGTTGCCGGGGCCGCTGTTCGGCTATCGCTACATGCTGGTGCTGGCGTCGGACCAGCCGACGCTTCTGCTGCGCGCCACCGACGCGATTGCCCGGGATGCGCGCGTGGGCGGGGGCAAGGCGCTGCTGATTGGGGCTTGGCGGCAGGCTGCGTGAGTCATCGCCCTCCCGGATCGGGCGCGATGAAAATTGTCAAACAAACCGCTCATTGTATTGACCGGTTGAAACCGGGTAGGGCGGATAAGCTCTTGCGCCATCCGCCATTGCCGCCCGCGGCACTGCAGCGGCGAATCAAGATTCGCTTCTCTGCCATCTTATTACGACCAAGAATCGTGATCATCGGACAGGCCGTCCGGCCACGAGTGGTGCCAATCCTACCGGCAAAGACCGCTCTCAGCCGTCACCCGCGGGCTGACTTGCGAGGGCGCCCGCCCTTCGCGCCGTTCGCCCGTGCCGCCGCCGCCTTTGCCGGGGACGTCGCCTGCCCCGCTCGCCGGGCCATGTAGGCCTTGGTTCCAAACAAGCCGGCGAGCAGCCCGGGGATCGACAGATCGGCGTCGAGCGCTTCCCAATGCAGGCCATAACCCGCACCGAGGATTTCGACCTGGGCCAACTGATCCTCGGTTGCGGTCTCCAGACCCTGCGCCAGGCGCGGCGGGAAGGTGAAGGTGCAGCCGTTCGTCAGCGCGACGACCAACCGGCCGAGGTCGCGGTCATAGCGGGCGGCTCGTGCCCGCGGTTCCTCGCTGTGTGCGATCCGGCCGCGTTCGGCGGCGGCATCGATCTGGGCGTCAGTCAACTCGGCCATGGATGTCCTCCCACCGGGCCAGCAGCAGCGCCTGCCGCTCGGTCACGATATGCATGGCCTGGCGAACTTCGTCGCGGGTCATGCCCTCCGTCCAGATCAGGCCAGGGGGTGCCGCCGGCACCAAGCAGATTGATCTTGGCCTGACCGTCACCGAAGACATGGACGTGAGCCGGGTGATGGTCGTCAACGAAGATAACCACGCGCAGGCCGTGCGCCCGAAGCACGGTGACCATGGGAGATTTAACCTATCGCGATGGGATATACAAGCCTTGCGAGACAGCCTGGATGGTGGAAGTTCAGGATGTGTTACCGAGGGGCCAAACCCCGGCACGGTCGCTTTGCTCAGAAAAACCAGGACTGGACGGCACGCCCCGAGGCTGCCGGATCGGCTCACACAGCCGTCGCGATCAGGGCGGAACCAGCTTCTGCAGCAGGACCCTGGGATCGGCGAGCGCCGCTTCGTCGATCGGCACGCGCGCCTTGATCATTGCCATACCGGCGCGAACCTCGCGCGGATTGTCGGCCGCGGTCACGCCAATGACGCACCCGTCCTCGGCGAGGTGCACGGCGGTAAAGGGATCGCCGATGACAATGGTGCGCGCGGCCTCCGCGGGCAGCCCGGCCACCTGCAGATTGACGCCGTGCTGTTCGGTCCAGAACCAGGGCACGTCGTCATAGGGCGGCGCCTCGCCGCCGCACATCGCACGGCCGACTGCCAGGCCGTGGTTCTGCGCGTGGCGCCAGGATTCGAGCCGGAGCCGCCGCTTGAACAGCGGGTGGAAGAACGCCGTCACGTCGCCGGCGGCGTAGATATCAGGGGCGCTGGTGCGGCCCCATTGATCCACCACAATGCCGCCTTCCAGCGACAGCCCCGCCGCCTCGGCCAGCGCCAGATTGCGCTGCATGCCGATCCCGGCGATCACCAGGTCCGCATCGAAAGCCGAACCATTCCGGCACGTCACACGCAGCCGGCCGGATCGGGCGTTGTCGCCGGCTCGGGCGTTGTCGCCGGCTGGGGCATCATCGATTGACTCTACGATCACACCGGTATGCAGGACGACGCCATTCTCGCGATGCAAAGCCTCGATGAAGGATGCGCCTTCGGGAGAAACGGCGCGGCCCATGACCCGCGGCATCGCTTCCAGCACCGTCACCGCGCAACCGCGCTTGCGGGCGGAGCTTGCGATCTCCAGTCCGATCACGCCGCCGCCGATGCACAGCACGTGCCGCGCCCGTCCAAGCCGGGCGCGGATCGCCCACGAGTCTTCAAGCGTCCGCAGCGTGAGTGCCCGCTCGCCGCCATGGATCGGCAGGCGGCGAGCCTGGCCCCCGGTGGCGAGCAGCAGACGGTCGTATCCAAGCTCGCCGCCGCCGCTCAGGTGAACCCGATGCGCTGCGGGCTCGATCGACTCGACGACGGTATCGAGATGCAGTTCGATCCGCAGGTCCGCGTAGCGGGCTTCGGTATGGAAATGACTGATCGGCGGTTCCGGCTGCGCGGTCAGCATGGTTTTCGACAGCGGCGGGCGCTCGTAGGGGCGCCAGGGCTCCTCGCCCAGCAGCACGATCCGGCCAGTGAAGCCGGCCTGGCGCATGGCGACCGCGGCCCATGCGCCAGCCTGGCCGGCGCCGACGATGACGTGGACGGGTCCGGGCATAGCGAGCTATCGCGCCGGCGCGCGTTGGGGCAGCCAGACGTCGGTCCATCCGGTCGAGCCGTCCGCGGTGACGCGTACCTGGGTGCGTCCAGGCGCGCGGCGCTCGACGATCTCGACCGGCGTCGGGCTGTGGATGATGCGACAATCGGCGGGCTCGCTGGCGACGCCGCCGGCCGCAGCGGCGGTCGCGTTTGCCGCACGGCGGAGCAAGTCTCCCTCCGTCCGGCACAACGGCGCCCCGGGGTCGAGCCGCGGCCAGGACAGCGAGGTGAGGCGTTGCGGTGCCGCGGGAGCAGGTTTCGGCTTCGGGGGCAGGAGCCCCTGGGGTTCGAACTGGACCTGCGCCACGGCTGCGGCGGCGGCAGCAAGCGCCAGCCCAGCCGCGACAAGCAGAATGGATGCGCGCATGGCGAACATATTACCGGTTTGCGCCTTCCAGCGCCACTCGTGGCGCTTGGCCCTTTTGGCCGCGGCTGGCATGCTGCAGGCAAATAATTCCGGGAGAAGACCCAATGGCAGATGCTGGCTGGGTGCGTGTGGCCGCCGCCGCGGCCGTCGCGGAGGGTGAGATGGTCGGGGTGCGCGCCGGCGACCTCGATATCGCGGTGTACAACCTGAGCGGCGGCGAGTTCCGTGCCACCAGCAACGTCTGCACCCACGAATACGCGCAGCTCTCGGACGGATTCCTGGAGGGCGGCGTGGTCGAGTGCCCGCTGCACGGCGGCAAATTCGACGTGCGCACCGGGCAGGCGGTGGCGGCGCCTTGCCAGACGGCCATCCAGGTTTTCGACGTCCGGGTCGAAGGCGAGGACGTACTGCTGAAGCTGCCGGCGTTCACCTGACGGCCCCGCGGCGGCCTGCGAACCTGAAGAACCAGGTACGCGTTCCAGGACAGCACGTTTTCCGCCCGATCCGCCCGGCGACGACAGGGACACCAACCCTCGACATCGCGCCTGGACATCGCCCCTCCTTGGCGCCGGGACGATCGTAGCGCGATCGTGTCTTCCGGTTGACATCTGCGCTCCCCTCCCCCTAGTCCCCCCCGCTTTGGCAAGGACGGGCGGGCGCGCCGCGCCGGTTCCGCCGCGTCCTCACTCGAAAGTCCGCCCAATGTCCCGCCGCAAGCCGCGTGGCCGCCCGCTCGACGGGTGGCTGATCATCGACAAGCCCCCCGGGCTCACCAGCACCGACGTCGTCAACCGCGTCCGCCGCGCCTTCGACGCGCAGAAGGCGGGCCATGGCGGCACGCTCGATCCGCTGGCCACCGGGGTCCTGCCGATCGCGTTCGGCGCGGCCACCAAGACCGTCCCCTACGTCATGGACGGCACCAAGCTGTACCGGTTCACCCTGCGCTTCGGCGAGGCCCGCGACACCGACGACGCCGACGGCGCGATCACCGAGACCTCCGCGATCCGCCCCACCGACGGGCAGATCGCCGCCGCCCTGGTCCGCTTTCGCGGCGAGATCATGCAGGTGCCGCCCGCCTACTCGGCCGTAAAGATCGCCGGCGAGCGCGCCTACGACATGGCCCGCGAGGGCCGCGCCCCGGTCCTGGAGCCGCGCCCGGCCCGGGTAGACCGGTTCGAACTGGTGGAACGCCCCGACCCCGACCACGCCGTGTTCGAGGTCGCCTCGGGCAAGGGCGTCTACATGCGCAGCCTGGCGCGCGACCTGTCGCTGGCGTGCGGCACGCTGGGCCACGTGTCGGCCCTGCGCCGGCTGCGGGTGGGACCATTCACCGATGCCCAGGCGATTCCGCTGGACAAACTGCGCGCGCCGGATGATACCGCCCCGGCTTCCCCGGACCTCCTGCTCCCGGTCGCGACCGCGCTGGCCGACATCCCGGCGCTGGCCTTGACAGAGGCGGAGGCAGGCGACCTGAAGCATGGCCAGGCAATCAGCCTGGTTACGCTGATGGGTCGCATTCCGGCGTCCGCCGACCCCGCGGGGGGTTTGGCGCGCGCCATGGCGGGGGGCCGCGTGATCGGGCTGTGCCGTCTGGAAGACGGCTTGCTGAAGCCCGAGCGGTTGCTTTGATCCGGCGCCTTTAGGTCCGGCACCGCCCACGCGCCGCGAAACCCCTTATTCAGGAGACTGGCACGATGTCGATTACTGCGGAGCGCCGTACGGCGCTCATTGAAGAACATGCGACCGCGCCGGCGGATACCGGCAGCCCCGAGGTCCAGGTCGCCCTGCTCTCCGAGCGGATCAGCAACCTGACCGAGCATCTCAAGACGCACGCCAAGGATTTCCATTCGCGCCGCGGCCTGCTGATGATGGTGGGTCGCCGCCGCCGGCTGCTCGATTACCTGAAGGCGAAGAACAAGGCCCGCTACGAAGCCCTGATCGCTCGCCTTAACTTGCGTCGATAGGCCTCAGATACCAGCTTCTTGATGTCGTCCGGCGGTTGCCGCCGGGCGACATTAAAATACCGACGGGGGCCGGTTCGCCTCCGAACGCCGCGACAAGCGGCGGACCGACATGCCGCCGACCCGGCTATTCCCTCGGTGCGGGACCCGCGACGGCGTTTCCGGTCACATGGCAAACGGCTGCGCCAGCCACGCTTCTGCTTGGTTCCTGGGGTAGTCCGCCTTCCATGTGGCCCGAGACGCCGCCTCCCGACCAGGAAGCAGCCCGGATCGCCCGGTTTGCCGTCCGCCGATGCCGCGCATCCATGGGACGGAGAACGATTTGTTCAATTATTTCCGCAAGGAACTCGACTGGGGCGGCCGCAAGCTGGTCCTGGAAACCGGCAAGATCGCGCGGCAGGCCGATGGCGCCGTGCTGGCCCGCTACGGCGACACCATCGTGCTGTGTACCGTCGTTGGTCTGAAGACCTCCAAGCCCGGGCAGGATTTCTTCCCGCTGTCGGTGCACTATCAAGAGAAGGCGTTCGCCGCCGGCAAGATCCCCGGCGGGTTCTTCAAGCGTGAAGGACGGCCGAACGAGAACGAGGTACTGACCTCCCGCCTGATCGACCGGCCGCTGCGCCCGCTGTTCCCCGAGGGGTTCCGCAACGAGGTCCAGGTCATCGCCACCGTGCTGAGCCACGATCTGGAGAATGACCCTGACATCGTGGCCCTGGTCGGCTGCTCCGCCGCCCTGACGCTATCGGGCATCCCGTTCTTCGGCCCGGTCGGCGCCGCCCGCGTCGGCTACCGGAACGGCCAGTACCTGCTCAACCCGACCGCCGAGCAGCTTGCCGACTCCAAGCTCGACCTGGTGGTCGCCGGCACCACCGAGGGCGTGCTGATGGTGGAGTCGGAAGCGCAGGAACTGACCGAGGAGGTCATGCTCGGCGCCGTCAATTTCGGCCACAAGGCGTTCCAACCGGTGATCCAGGCGATCATCGAACTGGCCGAGCACGCCGCGAAAGATCCCTGGCCGCTGCCCGAGCCCTCGGAGGAGCAGCGCACCGTCCAGGCCCGCCTCGGTGAGCTGGCCCGCGCCGGTGTGACCGAAGCCTATCGCCAGACCGCCAAGCAGGCACGGCACGACGCGATCGACGCCGTGAAGAAGCAGGCGATCGAGACGCTGGTCACCGAAGGCCAAAGCGCCGAGCTGGCCAAGGCGCAGTTCAAGGACCTGGAGGCGGACATCGTCCGCAACGCCATCCTGGACACCGGCCTGCGCATCGACGGCCGCGACACCAAGACCGTCCGCCAGATCATCGCCGAAGTGGGCATCCTGCCGCGCGCCCATGGCTCCGCGCTGTTCACCCGCGGCGAGACGCAGGCGTTCTGCGTCGCCACGCTGGGCACCGGCCAGGACGAGCAGATCATCGACGCGCTCGAAGGCGAGTACCGCGAGCACTTCATGCTGCACTACAATTTCCCGCCCTATTCGGTGGGAGAAGCAGGCCGCATGGGCAGCCCCGGCCGGCGCGAGATCGGCCACGGCAAGCTCGCCTGGCGCGCGGTTCACCCACTGCTGCCGGAGAAGGAGAAGTTCCCCTACACGCTGCGCGTGGTCTCCGAGATCACCGAGAGCAACGGCAGTTCGTCGATGGCGACGGTGTGCGGCACCTCGCTTGCCCTGATGGACGCCGGCGTTCCCCTGAAGCGGCCGGTCGCGGGCATCGCGATGGGGCTGATCAAGGAGGATCGCGGCTTTGCCGTGCTGTCCGATATCCTTGGCGATGAGGACCATCTCGGCGACATGGACTTCAAAGTGGCCGGCACCGAGACGGGCGTCACCAGCCTGCAGATGGACATCAAGATCACGTCCATCACGCCGGAGATCATGCGCATCGCGCTCGACCAGGCGAAGGACGGGCGGCTGCACATCCTGGGCGAGATGGCCAAGGCCATCACCGGCGCACGCGACGACGTCGCCTCGACCGCGCCGCGCATCACGATCATCAGCGTGCCGAAGGAGAAGATCCGCGAGATCATCGGCACCGGCGGCAAGGTGATCCGTGAGATCGTCGAGCAGACCCAGTGCAAGATCGACATCGACGACGACGGCACCATCAAGATCGCCGCCACCGACACCGAGCAGGCGCAGGCCGCGATCGACTGGATCAGGGGCATCGTCGCCGAGCCGGAGATCGGGGTGATCTACAACGGCAAGGTGGTGAAGACCGCCGAGTTCGGCGCCTTCGTCAACTTCCTCGGCTCGCGTGACGGCCTGGTTCACATCAGCGAACTTCAGCAGGGCCGGGTCGCCAAGACCGCGGATGTGGTCAACGTTGGCGATGCGGTGAAGGTGAAGGTGATCGGCTTCGACGAGCGCGGCAAGGTGAAGCTGTCGATGCGCGTCGTCGATCAGGCGACCGGCGAGGACATCACCGAGAAGGTGGGGGCCAAGCCGCAACGCGGTGACCGGGAGCCGCGCGGCGATCGGGGCGAGGGCGTGGCGCCCGCTGCACAATAGCCCACATCGCGCTTGCGGCGACCTGCCACCGAATGGAAACACCTTTCATCCGGTGGCGGGACGCCCTAAGCGTGGCGCTTAAGCGGACGGCGGGGAAAGTAGCGGGCCATGAAGGCTATCAATTCGATCCATATGGGTGGCATCGACGTTCTGCCGCTGGTGGAAGGCGGCAAAGGCGTCGCCGTCTCCACCGGCTTGTCCTCCGGACGCTGGGCATCGATGGGCGGAATCGGCACGTTCAGCGCGGTGAATGCCGACAGCTACGACGAAAACGGCCGTCCCATCCCGCAGATCTACCATGGCCATACCCGCCGCGAGCGGCATGAGGAGTTGATTGCCTACGCGATCCGGGGCGCGCTGACCCAGGCCCGCCGCGCCTACGACCTGGCCGGCGGCAAGGGCCGCATCCACGCCAACATCCTGTGGGAGATGGGCGGCGCCGAACGCATCATCACGGAGGTGCTGGAGCAGGCCAAAGGCATCATCAACGGCATCACCTGCGGCGCCGGCATGCCGTACCGCCTGTCCGAGATCGCCGCGCGGTTCAACGTCCACTACTACCCGATCGTCTCATCGGCCCGCGCGTTCACCGCGCTGTGGAAGCGCGCCTACCACAAGGCGGCCGGTCTGCTGGGCGGCGTGGTGTATGAGGACCCCTGGCTGGCCGGCGGCCATAACGGCCTGTCGAACAGCGAGGACCCGGCCAGGCCGGAGGACCCGTATCCGCGCGTGCTGGCGTTGCGCAAGCAGATGCGCGAGTTCGGCCTTAACCAGACCCCGATCATCATGGCCGGCGGCGTCTGGTGGCTGGAGGAGTGGGAGCACTGGATCGACAATCCCGAGCTGGGGCCGATTGCATTCCAGTTCGGCACGCGGCCGCTGCTGACCGAGGAGAGCCCGATTCCCGACGCCTGGAAGCAGCGCCTGCTGACGCTGCAGGACGGCGATGTGTTCCTGAACCGGTTCAGCCCGACCGGCTTCTACTCCAGCGCGATCAACAACAACTTCATTCAGGAATTGCGTCATCGAAACGACCGCCAGGTCGCCTATTCGCCCGAGCCGGTCGGCGAGCACATCGCCGAATACGGCGTCGGTCCGCGCAAGCGCATCACCTACCTCACGCCCCCCGACCTGGTTCACGTCCGCGGCTGGGAGGCAGAGGGCTTCACGGAGGCGATGCGCACACCGGATTCCACGCTGATTTTCGTGACGCCGGAGCAGGCACATGAAATCCTGGTGGATCAAGCCGGGTGCATGGGGTGCCTGAGCCAGTGCCGGTTCTCCAACTGGAGCCAGCACAGCGCCGACCTTTCCAACGGCAAGAAGGCCGACCCGCGCAGCTTCTGCATCCAGAAGGCGCTGCAGGGCGCGGCGCATGATACGGACGAAGGTTCGATGGACCGCAACCTGGTGTTCAGCGGCCACAATGCCTACCGTTTCGGCAAGGACCCGTTCTACTCCAACGGCTTCATCCCATCGGTCAAGCAACTCGTGGAGCGGATCCTCACCGGCCGCTAGCGCGAGGCGGCGGCGCCTCAACGCAGGGAAAGCGGCGATCCGGCTGTGGCGAAGGGACAATTGCCTGAACGCGGACAGACTGTGCCTTCCCGTAAGCTGCCGCTCCAGCTTGAGGCGGCGCCCTACGGAGCGGGTTGCGGGTGCCAAGACGAAGTGAGCCGTCATGTCGAACCCATGGATGAAGAAGAACCCGTTTATGAGCATGTGGCTGAGCGGGGCGAATGCGGTGGCCAATCGCGCGCGCGGACAGGCGACGGCAGCGGCGAAACGCCACGGCGTCGCAGTGGCCAAGAAGGCTGCGCGCGACTGGACGGGCGCATGGCTTTCCGCTTTCACGCCTAAGCGGCGAAGATGAGGGGCGCCTCCCTCGTTGCCGTCCGCGCGTAGGTTCGCCTGATATGCTGTTCTCCCGACAACCGCGAGCCCGGGCGGTAACACTGCTGGGCGGCCTGGTCCGGGGCGCGCTGCGGGACCGGGTGGCGCTGGCCGGCGTGTCGGAAGTCGCAGGGTTCGGCTCCAATCCGGGGGCGTTGCGGATGCTGGTGCATGCGCGCCCGCGGCTGCGCGCGGGCCGGCCTCTGGTTGTCGTCCTGCACGGCTGCGGCCAGCAGGCCGCAGCATTCGCCGCCGAGTCCGGCTGGCTCGCACTCGCGGACGAGTTGGGGTTCGCGCTTCTGCTGCCGGAACAGATTCACGACAACAATCGCGGCCGGTGCTTCAACTGGTTTCGCGCTGACGACGTCCGTCGTGGCAGCGGGGAAGCGATGTCGATCCGCCAGATGGTGCGCGTCGCGGTCGCACGCTATGCATCCGATCGCAGGCGGGTCTTCATCGTGGGCTTTTCCGCGGGCGCTGGCATGGCCGCGGCAATGTTGGCCGCTTACCCTGCCGTCTTCGCAGCCGGCGCTGTGGTCGCAGGCATGCCGGTTGGCTGCGCCAAGACCCAGGTCGGGGCGATGCTCCACATGCGGCGGGCGAATTCGTCGCGCACTCGGCAGGCGCTGGCGAGCGATGTCCGTGAGGTCACGCGGGCGCGATCGCGGAAAGTGTGGCCACGCATCTCGATCTGGCAAGGCAGCCGTGATCGCACCGTTGATCCTGCGAACGCCGAGGCGCTCGCGGCGCAGTGGAGCGAGTTGCACGGCCAGTTCGCGGTGCCGAGGACCGACGAGCTGACGCCAGGGCATCGGCGTCGCACGTGGGGTCGCCCCGACCGACCGCCTTCCGTGGAGCTGTGGACGCTCCCCGGCATCGGGCACGGATTTCCCGTCGATCCCGGCGCGCCCGCGAGCGGCTACGCTGGCCCGTGGGTGGTGCATGCCGGTTTGTCCGCCGCGCGCCGGATTGCCGCCTTCTGGCTTCTGGACCGTGGCCAGGCCACGAGCGCGGCAGTGCGCCGCTGAATGGGTTCGCCGATTTGGCGGTAGGCGGACAAGCGAAGCGCTTCCGCCGCTGCGGTGCTGCGTGGCATCGGTGCGCTTCGCTCGTCCACGCTACAGGGCACCGAGCGGTTATCGGACGAGGCCGCTGGTATGTGTGCCGGACACGACGCCCGGCAACCGCCCGCGCTTGACCATGACCCAGCCGGCGCGCACTCCGAGCGCCATGATGCCCTCTGCCCCGCTTGCCTTCCACCACCATACGATCGCCTCGGACGGTGCCGCCCGTGCCGGCGTGCTCGCCACCGCGCATGGCGAGGTGGAGACCCCGGTGTTCATGCCGGTCGGCACCGCCGGCACGGTGAAGGCGATGACCGCGGATGCGGTGCGCGCCACCGGCGCGCGGATCGTGCTGGGCAACACCTACCACCTGATGCTGCGCCCCGGCGCGGGTCGGATTGCACGGCTCGGCGGCCTGCACCGGTTCATGGACTGGCCAGGCCCGATCCTCACCGATTCCGGCGGCTTCCAGGTCATGTCGCTGGCGCGGCTTCGCCACCTCGACGCCGACGGGGTCACGTTCCAGTCGCATATCGACGGCAGCCGCCACCGGCTGACCCCGGCGCGCTCGATCGAGATCCAGCACCAGCTTGACGCCACCATCACCATGGCGCTGGACGAGTGCACGCCGTTTCCCGCCACGCATGATCAGGCGCGTGCCTCGCTCGACCTGTCGATGCGCTGGGCGGCGCTGTCGCGGCAGGCCTTCCAGCCCCGCCCCGGCTACGGGTTGTTCGGCATCGTGCAGGGCAGCGTCTATCCGGCGCTGCGGACGGACTCCGCCGCCGCCCTGACCGCGATCGGGTTCGACGGCTACGCCATCGGCGGGCTCGCGGTGGGCGAGGGGCAGGTCGCGATGTTCGACGTGCTGGACGTCACCGTGCCCCTGCTGCCCGCCGGCCGGCCGCGCTACCTGATGGGCGCCGGCACGCCGGTGGAC
>Ga0302189_10000602_pt1 | contig 31801 bp, 23 predicted proteins | sample II_Bog_E2_2_FD_194551 | JGI IMG/M metagenome (GOLD analysis project Ga0302189, IMG submission 194551) | Peat permafrost microbial communities from Stordalen Mire near Abisko, Sweden - II_Bog_E2_2 | ecosystem: Environmental > Terrestrial > Soil > Wetlands > Peat | place: Sweden: Abisko...
TACTACGGCGTGCCCAACTATTGCCGTTGGCGGGAAGACTTGGGGCCGCGCGTCCGATTCTTCGACTCTTTGGTTCATGGGTTCGGGACGGTATTGGCGGCGGGGTTCGCTGCCTCAGTTCGGACGCCAGTTGAAGAGAAGATCGGGGTGGTCACGGCGGCGTGGATACACAGGACAATCAAGGCTATTCGCAAGATCGGGGGGACGCGAAGCGCCAGCGGACCGGTCACGCCGGACTCGCTATGGCTCGCCGGAGGGAACAGTGCAACCTTGGGGAAGGGATGCAAAATTGGCACCTGGCGCATCTTGCGGCTTTTGATGTTCTTTTCTGGAAACAAGAGACGGCGTTGCGGGCAACGTCGCGCTCCACTAACAATCTCGCAGGTACAAAAGATCGGACAGGCTGACATCTTCCGTACCGAGACAAAGCAATTCCCTATTCGACTATCTGATATTCCTTCATCTGTCTCAATAATTGGGCCAAATCGATGGGCTTCATGAGGTACGCATCACAGAGTTCGTGAAAGCAGAGGATTACCTCTTTGACGTCTTCTACTGTTGTTGTCATGATGACCTTTACGCCTGAAGTCGATAGGGTTCCATGGTCCTCCTCGATGGCCCGGATACGCCGGACAGCTTCCCGCCCGTCCATTTCGGGCATCATGATGTCCATGCAGATCAGGTCGTATGGCTGTTCCTGTTCTATCGAGATGCGAAACGCTTCAACAGCTTCTTTGCCGTTAACAGCGGCATGACATTCGCCGTAGCGGGACAGAAATGTTTGCAACAGCAGTCGGCAGGCAAAGTCATCCTCCGCCAAGAGGATTCGCAGAGACTTGTCCAATTTGCGTGGCTTCTTAAGCGCAATGGCCTGAGCCGCATCAGTGGATGATTGGCAGTTGGGCGGCTGTCCATTCAAATCGTCCATGCTTACCTGGATGTTGGTCTGGTTGCTCACTACAGGATTTCGAATCAGTTCACTCAATTTGTCGGTTGCAGAAATGAGGGTGCGGACTTGTTTCGGCGTGATCGCAGCGTTCTGTGAGCGGAGAAGATTCAAGTTCTGCTCCATCTTGTATGAAAGCTCGCGAATCTTCACGAGGTCGAAGAATGCTGCTCCACCCCAGATGAAATGCACCCCTCTATAAACGCGACTTAGCCGATCCTCGTCAGTTAGTTCTCCGCCCATCGCCAGAGAAAGAAGGTCTGCCTCGATCGCTGCCAGGTGCTCGCGGCAATCAGCTAAATAGTCCTGTGCCAGTTCGTCATTCAAGTCAATCATCGACAGTCATCCTCAAAACTACTGGTGTTGTCTGGAGCTTCAGCCATCCTGTCCGATTCACGATGGTCTTGAATCGTTCAAATTCCTTAACTGCACAAGGAAGCAGTGCGATACATCGGCTCACATTCCCGGCACTTGCGGCCTCTTCCATGGCCGAGGTCATCGACCGCAAGCTTTCGGCGCCAACTGTTGCTGCCGCCCCTTTGAGCGCGTGTACATGTAACCGAACTGCAGGTGTGTCACCCTCTGAGAGCAGCCTTCGGAGATTCGTCAACTGAACCGGAAAATCATCGAGGAATCCCCTGACAATGGCGCTGGCCAGTTGGTGGTCTCCCATCAACCGTCGCAGGAGGGGCTCCTCATCGAAGGTGCATTCTATTGCCTCTATTACAGCCTGTGGAAGAGGCTCCGGAAGAGCGTGGTCTGGGGCTACAGGCATCCACCTGTCGAGCATCTTTGCCAATTGCGGCAATTCCAGTGGCTTTGAAAGATAGCCATTCATTCCCGCGCTGAGGCACCGCTCCCTGGCGGAGGACGTTACATCAGCCGTGAGAGAGACGATTGGGATCTTTGATTGAAGAGATGTGCGAATCTGGCGGGTCGCCTCATAGCCGTCCACCACCGGCATTTCACAGTCCATCAGCACAAGATCGAAGCTTCCGCGTTTGACCGCTTCGACGGCCTCAGCTCCGTTGGAGACTGCCTCGGCCTTGTAGCCCAACTTTTGCAGTTGGGCAAGAACCACAAGCTGGTTGGTGAGGTTGTCCTCTACCACCAGGATTTTCTCTCCATTCTCGATTCTTGTCTTAAGACGCAGCTCGACGAGAGACTCCGCCGGCTCGCCCGCGGATGTTCTCTCGTCGGCGGGTGCACTTTCAAAAACTGCTGTGAACCAGAAGGTGGAGCCATGACCATCCTGGCTATTCACGCCGATCTTCCCGCCCATCAGCTCTACAAGCTGCTTCGAAATCGCCAGCCCAAGCCCTGTGCCGCCATACTTCCGAGTAGTGGAGGCGTCGGCTTGGACGAATGCCGAAAAGAGGGAATTCACTTGATCCTGTCGCATCCCGATTCCCGTGTCGCTGACAGCGAAACGCACGGTTAACAGGCCATTCCCCTCGCAGACAAGCTCCGCTTTGAGAGTCACCTCGCCGCGCTCGGTGAATTTGACCGCGTTCGCCATGAGATTGGTCAGAATCTGGCGCAAGCGGAGCGCATCCCCCTTCAACATCGATGGAAGATCGGGAGAGACGAATGAATTGACCTGAAGGCTCTTGGCATTCAATTGCGGTTGAACGAGTAGAAGGACGTCTGCGATCGTCTGCTGCAGGTCCATGCTTCGCTTCTCTAGGGTGATTTTTCCTGCCTCGATCTTTGACAGGTCCAGAATGTTGTCGATGAGGGCAAGCAGGGTTCGCCCGCTCGTCTGAGCGACCTGAACGTACTTCCGCTGCTCGGCAGTGAGATCTGTTTCCAGCAGCAGTTGATTCATACCAATGACGCCATTCATCGGCGTGCGTATTTCGTGGCTCATGTTGGCCAGGAATCGGCTCTTGGCGCGATTCGCTGCTTCAGCTCCTTCCTGGGCGCGAATCAGTTCCTGCTCGTAGCGCTTACGCTCACTAATATCCCGAAAAAACCATGCGCGCGCCAAGTACCTGCCATGCTCATTCTGTAGGCTCGTTGAGTATCGTTCAAGCGTCCGGCCGTCCTTCAATTCCACTTCACACTCGTCGATTGCATCTGGATCGGCATAGAGTTCTCGAGCTCGTCGCAAGTAGCATTCCGGATCTCTAACGCGCTCAAGGCTCGCTGACAGAAGGGGTGGAATCGGAGCACCAAGGGTGGCGGCGCGCAGGGGCCTCGGAATCTCCGAGGGCGGAATCTGCCACACTTCGAAGAGGCGTTCGTTGTGCGAAAGAACATTGCCTTCGTTGTCCACAACGAGAATTCCGTCGAGCGCGACCTCTTGTATTGTGCGAATGAGAGAGTGTTGGAATTCGCGCGCTTGCTTGTTCAACTTCCGCTCGGTGATGTCCGCGCTAAGGCCGATATGCCCAATGTACTCACTGCTCGGCGACAGGCGCGGTTGGGCATTGGAGCCAAGAAACCGCCACTCGCCGTCGCCGCGCCGGACTCTTACCTCAGCGCTGAAAGGCTTGTGATCCATCGCCGCACAATTGAATACTCTTACATACTCCGGAGCGTCATCCGGGTGAATCAGGCTCTGCCACTCGGCCGCTTTCATCTCGCTGGATGCCGCCGCAAAGAACTGCCGGCACTCCTTGTTGATGAATTCAAGGTTTCCTTCTTTGTCGGATACCCACAAGATCGAAGGGCAACTGTCTGCCATACTGCGGAAGCGAACCTCACTCTCGGCAAGTGCCTGCTCCGACCGCTTACGTTCCGTAATGTTGATATGTGCAACTACGACTCGGGCCAGGCCATTGATGTCAAATCGGGTGACCCTGCTCATGAACCATCGCTGTTCATTTGGAGAATGGCATGAATACTCTCTGGAATACTGGACCTGGTCTCCACGCAAAACAGCCCGAATACCGCTAGCGAACTCGACCGCTTCTTTAGCTTCTGGTCCAGTCGCCTGGTCGCAGACCTCGAGGTAGTTGACGCCTTCGCAGATGCCTTCGTTGTCCGCAGCAGAGCCCTCGTGTATGCCGCGGTCTTCTTTTCGATTTGCCTCCGCAAACTCCCTCCATGCACGGTTCACTGCAATGATCGTTCCGGACTCGTCGAGGACACAAATGTTCGATGAAAGTGCGTCGATGGTGGCCTGGGAGAACTCCTGGGCACCGCGCAGCGCTTCATCTGCCCGTCTGCGCTCCGTGATATCTTCCACATGGACTACGGAATAGAGCGGGCGTCCGTCGCTGGCCTTTACTATCGAGACCCTGACCTGGGTCCATACCACCGTCCCGTCCCGGTGAATGTACCGCCTCTTTTCGTCCAGCAATTCAGCCGAACCGCCCCACAGCGCATCTTTGCCTTTCAAGGCGACGGCGAGATCGTCGGGGTGGCACAATTCGGTCCAACTTTTTGCAAGCACTTCCTGTTCGCTATAGCCCACCATCCGGCAGAACGCCTGATTCACCTTAATATATTGCGTCTCCGGCCCTGCCACGCAGATTCCTACGGGCGCGAGCTCAAAGACCTTGCGGAAACGTTCTTCGCTCTCCTGAATCCTTTGCTCTGCCTCGCGCCGCTCTGTGATGTCGCGAAGAATGACGGAGATGGCCGTAGCCTCACCGACAGAATTTTTTATAGGAGATCCTGTGACAGATACATGAACCCTCCGACCATTCTTGTGCATGCACACACTGTCATATTGCGGAACGCCATTGCCTTGACCAACGTTCCTGGTGAATTCCGGTAGGAGAGGTACGCGTTCAGGCGCTAACACAAGAGACATTGGTCGCCCGATTGCTTCGGCGGCACAATGGCCAAGTAGGTTCTTCGCGCCGCGGTTCCAGGTTAGAATCATCCCTTCCAGCGAGTAGGCAATAATAGCGTCTTCTGAACCTTCAACAATGGCGGCAAGAAGCGCCTTCGCTTCCTCTGCGGCCCGCCGGTCCGACACGTCATGCTTGATCGCAATGTAGTTTACGACTTCGCCCGTCAAAGAGCGCACGGGGGCGATCCGCATCTCCTCGTTATAAAGAGTTCCATCCTTGCGCTGGTTGATCATATCGCCGTGCCAGACCTGGCCGGATTTGATGGTCTTCCAAAGATCCTCGTAAAAAGCCTGGGGGTGGTGTCCGGATTTGAGAACGCGCGGATTTTCCCCCAAAGCTTCTTCGCGGCTGTATCCGGTCATCTTTGTGAACGCGGGATTGACATACTGAATGTTGCCCTCAGTATCCGTAAGCACGATGCCGTCCGCAGCCTGCTCGACGGCTGTGATCAGCCCCGCCTGTTCAATTGCTCTGTTTTCCGGATACACGTTTCACTCCAGTGAGGTAATCCACATGCTCAATTTGCTGGTCCGTTTACCACGCCGCTTGCTGACTTCCGCCTCAAATTGCTCTCTCTCGCCGTAACCGCCAATCTACTTGACGAGCTTCTGAACCACGGCTACCAACTGATCTGCGTTGAACGGCTTCACAATCCAGCCGGTTGCGCCAGCTTTTCTCCCTGCGTCCTTCTTCTCCGCCTGAGACTCGGTGGAAAGCATCAAGATCGGAACAAAGGAATAGCCTGGAAGCTTGCGGACAGCCGTGATAAGTTGAATGCCGTCAACATTGGGCATATTCAAATCGGTAACAATCAGGTCAAATTTCCCACTGCCGGCCTTGGCGATGCCATCCCTGCCATCGACAGCTTCGGCAACTTCATAGCCCGCCTTTTGCAGTGTGAAGCAGACCATTTGTCTGACACTGGCTGAATCGTCTACTGTCAGAATCCGTTTCATCGCTGGTGTCTATCTCCTTCGTCTGAGAATTCGGCATTTGCCGCGAGCAACTCCCTCAATCAAAACAATTCAACGCTGTTTCCCGTCGTGTACTGCGACATACCCGAAAACACTGTGCCGCTGAGCGCTGAACGCAGTACTTCACGCTCCGCCTGCGTTGTGTACGATGCCGAGAACAGCCGCTCGATCTCTGCTTCGTCGTACCTTTGCCTCACGTCCGGGTGATCGATTTCCAAATCGAGCTTCATGCTCTCCAGGGTATTGACCACTACGTCGATGCTGCCAAAGCAGGTATCCAGAAGCTGACGAGCTCTTTCGATCTCTTTGCTCCTGGTCCACATGGCATCGGTCACAGTCTCAATTCTTTTCCCTTGCAGGACTGCAAACGAGGCGGCACTTCGCAAGTTTTTGAGACCCGTCATGGTCTTGTCCTGGGCTTTCTGGAGATTTTCGCCACTCGCTTGCGAAAACGTCGCCATCGCTCCGTTAATTCGATCTGAGAGGCTTAGAATCTCCTGCAATGCGGCCCCGGAATGCTCAGATATCTTGCTCCATTCAACTGAGACTTCCGCAATCCCATCGGCGATCACGCAAATCGCGTCAGCCTTTGCGCCCAGGTGAGATGCCTCAACGACCGAGTTGAATGTGAGGAGCCGAAGGCGATTTCGGGCGGACTCCGATTTTTGTATGTGCTCTTTGACCAGTTCCGAAAGATGCGATATTCCATCGAGAGTCGATCGAAGTTTTTCGCCGTAGGATTTACATTCGCGTTCGAGCGATTCGATATGAAAGAGTTGAGCCGACATCGACTCCTCTTGCTCAAGCACCAGCGGTCCAACCCCGACTAGTTCCGATGCGCTGATTCTGAAGATGCTGCCCGTGCATGTCTGTATCTGCGTTGCCCATTCAGTGATCGTGTCCTTGATCGCTCTCAGTTGAGAAATCTGAATCGTGAGACCCGCATGGCCGTATGCGATTTCAGAAGCGGATTCGGTCGTCGAAATGTCATTTGAGTCCATTTTGCAAGAAATGATCTCGAACGCCTCTTGAACGTGTTCGAGTTGCTGCCGGGTGATGTCGTGCCCCTGGACGGCCACCACCACACCGGCAATCTGCGCGGCAATCTCCTCCGCGGATTTCTTGAAATGGGCGGGTGCTTGGGAGAGTCGTGTCAGACCGGAATCCAGTACTTCCAAAGCGCCCATAAGGCTGAATTCAACGGCTGCAAGTTGTTCGCGCAAGTGTGGAAGCTCGATAGACAGCACGGATTGTGTCTTTTCATTGGCGGATCTATGTTGATTGGTATGGCTTGTGAGTTCATCGGTGCTGAGTGTCAGTGCCCGGGAGAAGTCGGCAAGTTCGCGAGCGAGATAATCGAATCCGGCGCCTACCGTACCAAGGTGTGCCACTTCAATCTTGGTGTGGACGTTTAGGATCTTAATTTTCAGAGCAATGCTTGCCTGGCTTTCGGTGACTTGAGAAAGCTGACTAAGCAACTCTGTCTCCGCTGTTACTGTACTAAGGATTCCTGACGTTGACTGTAGCCGCTCACTTACAAATTGCTTTGCCGCAACGCCTAAGGCCTGCACGTTTGGCAGAACGGAACTGACGCTCTCATCTTCAACGCATTCAACTATGGCGGATGCCAGGCCCAAGATCGAGTCAGTGTCATTCGTGAGCTCGCCAAAAGAAGTCACAAGCGCAGCGATCGCCTCCTCGGTGGTCCGGAGAAGCCGCTGAAGATCGTTCCCGGCTTTCTCGAGACCGCCTGACGCTATCGAGCTGGTTTTGCTGCTCATCGACTCTTTTCCTTCACCGCCCAACCCAATTGGCGTTTCATCTCGTGCATATCAGAATTGCTCCGGCGATTCCCTGAAGCGGCAGCACCTTGTTGACCGCGCCGCACTTGATTGCTTCCTTCGGCATGCCAAAAACGATACAACTGGCCTCATCCTGCGCTATCGTCATGGCTCCGGCCATCTTCATTTCCAGCATTCCCCTGGAGCCGTCGTCGCCCATTCCTGTCAAGATGACTCCCACAGCATTCTGCCCTGCATAGCGAGCCGCTGAGCGGAACAAGACATCGACTGACGGGCGGTGCCGGCACACAAGAGGTCCGTCCTTTATATCGACGTAATAGCGAGCACCACTTCTCTTGATCAATGTGTGATGGTTGCCCGGAGCGATCAATGCCCGTCCGCGCAGCACTGTGTCATTGGTCTCTGCTTCCTTAACGGTAATGCTGCATAAACCGTCTAGTCGTTTTGCAAAGGCACGAGTGAAGAGCTCCGGCATGTGCTGTACGATCACGATACCCGGGCAATCCGCTGGGAGTGCCTCCAGCAGAGTTTTGAGCGCTTCCGTTCCTCCCGTGGATGCTCCAATGACTACTACCTTTTCGGTCGTTTCGAGCATGGCGTTCGTCGCACGGGAAAGAATGGCATCCGCGGTCAGCTTCGGCTCCACGGTATGGCTTGCTTGTAGAACCTGCAACCGCGCACCCGCCGCTGCCTTCACGGCTTGGCAGAGCACAATGCACGAATCCTCAAGGAATTGTTTCGTGCCATAACGCGGTTTGGTAATGATATCGACCGCGCCGTATTCAAGCGCCTTCAGAGTGCTTTGTGCGGCATCTTCGGCAAGGCTTGAACAAATCACAACCGGTATTGGGTGCTGAGTCATGATCTTTTTCAGGAAGGTCAGCCCGTCCATCCGCGGCATCTCGATATCCAAGGTGATGACATCCGGCACCTGTTCGGCGATCCGTTCGGCAGCAACGAAGGGGTCGCCGGCAGTACCGATGACCTCGATCTCCGGGTCGGACGATAGCACTTCACTTAGCGTCTGGCGAACGACTGCGGAGTCGTCCACAATTAGGACGCGGATTTTCGGAATGCTCATGCGTCCCCCCGCTCTGTTCCACGACGCCGTGGAAGATGACCGGAAGCATTCTTGAGTCTGCGAAGCTGGATTTCGCCATTCCCGGTATTGAAACGAATGTTAAGCCCTGATTTTCCTCGCATGCTCGAAGCCATCACAGGAAAACCTTCAGCGTTCAAAACATCGAGCGCTGAATCGCAATTCAGACTGCCGACGGTTGGTCTGTGAAGCGTCTCAGATTCACCAAGAAGTACGTCGGCGCCCCCGAACACCTTCACTTGGACCTCCGAGCGATGAGCGCCCAGCCCATCAAACTTCCGGGCGAGATCACGAATGCAAAAGTCCACATAGCGGTAGCCGACTTCTGGACTCACTCCCAGTGAGCAACCATCCGGACACCTTGGCAGCATGGCATGGCAGAGCGCACCGATGCCTAGCCTCTCGCTCCAAAAGGTCACACCCACGCAAGATCCGAGAAGTGTCCGGATGATGGTGGGTTCGCGAGCGAGAAACATCTCACCGGGTTGCAGATAAACCTCCACCAACTCAGCTTCAAGGTCTGGCATTGGCTCTCCTGTAAAGGGCCGGTGCTACCGGCATCAACGGAAGGTCCATTCCGTGCAGCGTCTCGGAGTGGCCCACAAAGCAATACCCTCCCGGCATAAGGTGCTGGGTTAGTTTCTGAAGTATCTGCTCCTGGGTGGCCCTGTCGAAGTAGATGATCACGTTGCGGCAGAAGATCATGTCTACCTTATCGGTCATCCCATAGTCAGCATCCTTGAAGTTCAACCGCTGGAATTCAACACGTTGACGCAACTCCGGCACAACCCGAAGAAGATTCGAACTGCGGTCGCGGCTACGCATGAAGTACTTTTTGCGCAGGTCGGATGCGACAGGCCTGACTACTTCCTCGCTGTAGATTCCCAAGGTTGCCTTCTTCAGCACTGTGGTAGAAATGTCGGTGGCCAACACCTTGAATTGAAAACCGGGATGAGCCAGTCCAAATTCGTACATCACCATTGCCAGCGTGTACGGTTCTTCGCCGGTTGAGCAGCCTGCACTCCAGACCACAACCTGTCGCTCACGCCCGTTGCGTGCGACAAGCTCTGGAAGGGCTGTGCGCGTCAGATACTCGAAATGGTCTGGCTCCCGGAAGAAGTCGGTCTTGTTTGTCGTGACCACATCGAGAAAATGTACGATCTCCTCTTTCTGGCCCTGGTGACCGAAGAGGTATTCGCAATACTCTGAAAATGAAGTCAGGTTCAAGCTCTTGAGTCGCCGCTTGATGCGAAGTTCAAGCATCGTCCTTTTGTCCATATTCAGATTGATGCCCGACTGCGCATAGATGAAGCTGCGGAGCCGGCCAAAATCTGCGTTGGATATTGCTTCTTCGCGACTGCTCATAGGGTGAAGGGGGCGCTCGCGCGCCCCACTCCTTTCGTCATGCTGGGGTTAAGCAGTCGTTACGCGGCTGTTTTGATACTTTCAACGCCGCGCACGGCCACCAGTTCTTCGGCGGAAAAGACGCGGTCGATGTCCAGGATCATGATGAACTCCGACTCGCGCTTACCCATCCCCTTGATAAAGTCGGTCCGGATTCGCGTGCCGATTCTCGGCGGCGGTTGAATCTGGTCCGGTTCAAGGTCGATGACTTCCTCGACCGAATCAGCCAATGCGCCAATCACAAACGACTCGTTTTCCAGCAACACTTCGACGACAACAATGCAGGTGTTCCTTGTCTTGACGGTCTTTGACATTTCGAAGCAAAGTCGCAGATCGACAACCGGTACAACGCTGCCCCGAAGGTTGATCACGCCACTCATAAACTCCGGTGTCCTGGGAATTTCGGTAATCTTCGTGAAATCGAGCACCTCCCTTACCTTGGCAACGTCGGTCGCGAAGACCTCATTGCCAAGCTTGAAGGTCAGGTACTGCCGCGATTCAGTAATCTCGGTGACGCTCATAGTCCGCTCCTTTCGCATGTTGAACGCGCGCGGACCGCTTGCGGCCCGCGCCGGAAATGGTTAGTAACGCTCAAAGCCTTTGTCAAGGTCGTCCTCCTTGTCTTTGAGCCTGAGACTAACCCCGGACTTGGCGACTGCCTTCAAGCCGGCAGGGACCGAGTGGCCGTTTGGCCTCGTAACTCTCTGAGGAGCGGCAGTGGTGTGCCTCTGAGCCTTGGCCTGCTGCGGCGAAGCGTGACCGTCATCTCCTGTGCGGAAGAAGCCTAGTGCGCTGACGAGCTGATCGGACTGCCCGGTCAACTCCTCGGTAGTGGAAGCCATCTCTTCCGAGGCGGAAGCGTTCTGCTGGATGACCTTTTCTAGCTGCTGTAGCGCCTTGTTGATCTGCTCGGCGCCGGTATCCTGTTCCTTGCTTGCTGCCGTGATTTCCTGAACCAGTTCCGCGGTTCTTTGGATATCGGGCACGAGCTTGTCGAGCATCTCGCCGGCCTTCTCCGACACCTTAACCGTCGTGCCTGAGAGTTGGTTGATCTCGCCCGCTGCTTTTTGGCTGCGCTCGGCGAGTTTGCGAACTTCCGCAGCGACCACTGCAAAGCCCTTGCCGTGTTCACCGGCGCGCGCCGCCTCGATGGCCGCGTTCAGTGCCAACAGGTTTGTCTGGCGGGCAATCTCTTCAATGATTGAGATCTTGCTTGCAATCTCCTTCATTGCAGCCACTGCCTCCAGCACAGACTTGCCGCTCTCTTGAGCGTCCTTGGCAGACTTGGTGGCTATCTTATTGGTCTGCTGCGCGTTTTCCGCATTCTGCTTGATGTTTGAAACCATCTGCTCCATCGAAGAGGAGGCCTCTTCGGCGGAAGCTGCCTGGGCAGTGGCTCCATTCGACACCTGAACGGAGGCTGTGCTGATGGACTGACTCGCTGACGATACTTCACCGGCAATTGCACGAATGTCCGATACCGTCCGGGTCAAGCCAGCGACCATCGACGCGAGCGCCTGCATCAGCTTATCTTTTGCAGACCGCTCTCTGAGGACCACTGTCAGATCGCCATCCGCGATCTCCTCGGCGGCTGTTGTGATGTCGTTCATGGCAACGATGAGCGCGTTGAGGTTGTTCTTGATGAGGTTGAAATCGCCCTGGTAGGTGTCTGTAATCTGGGCCGGAATGTCGCCCTTGCTGATTTGATCAACGTACTTGGCGGCTACATTCAATGGTGCAATGACAGCGTCGAGAACCGTGTTCACACCGAGCACGATCTCGCCGTATGCGCCGCGGAACTGATCCGCTTTGCCGCGCTCTGACAACTGTCCTGCGCGAGCAGCTTCGGTCAAGCGGCCAAGCTCCTTCTGCAGTCCCTGCAGAACACTGGCAACGTTGTTGATCGCCTGCTTCATCTTTTCGTGGTCACCCTTATAGGTCTGGGCAATCAGTTCATCGATCTTTCCGTTGGAGACCTGGGCGAGGATACGGTTGCCTTCGCCGATGGGCAGCAGAATGGCGTCGAGCATGGTGTTCACACCGCGGACGATCTCCGCGTATGCGCCCTGGAACTGCTCCGGCTTGCCGCGATCGGAGAGTTGCCCTTCCTTGGAAGCGTCAGTGAGGCGCACCAGTTCCTTCTGTAGACCTTGCAGAACCCCAGCAACGTTGTTGATCGCCTGTTTCATCTTCTCGTGATCGCCCTTGTAGGTTTGGGCAATCAGTTCATCGATCTTTCCGTTGGAGACCTGGGCTAGGATACGGTTGCCTTCGCCGATAGGCAACAGAATGGCATCAAGCATGTCGTTAACGCCGCGCACAATCTCAGAGAATTCTCCTTGGAACTGCTCTGGCTTGCCGCGCTCGGAGAGCTGTCCTTCCTTCGAAGCAGCGGTAAGGCGCAACATTTCTTTGCGCAGGCTCTGTAGGACTGTCGCAACGTTATTGATAGCCTGCTTCATCTTCTCGTGGTCGCCCTTGTATGTCTGGGTAATCAGTTCATCGATCTTGCCATTGGAAACCTGCGCAAGAATGCGGTTGCCTTCGCCGATGGGCAGAAGAATGGCGTCGAGCATGGTGTTCACGCCGCGCACGATCTCCGCGTATGCACCCTGGAACTGCTCCGGCTTGCCGCGATCGGAGAGTTGCCCCTCCCGTGAAGCTTCAGTCAGGCGACCCAACTCCTTTTGCAACCCTTGCAATACGACGGCAACATTGTTGACAGCCAGTTTCATCTTTTCGTGGTCGCCCCTGTATGTGTGAGCAATCACTTCGTCCACCTTGCCACCGGAGATCTGGGCAAGAATCCGGTTGCCTTCACCGATGGGCAGCAAGATAGCGTCGAGCATCTCATTGATACCCAACACCATTTCGCTATGAATTCCGGTGAGCTTGTCGGTCCTGCCTCGTTCTGAAAGCCGGCCTTCCTTCGACGCATCGACAAGACGCGCAATTTCCTGAGATACAATCTGCATCTCGGCATCCTGCGACTGTTGCCTGCCGTTCAGCAGGTCATGGTTACCATTTGGGTGCGCGCCGTTTCCGTTGTGCGCTCCGTTCGACTTGGCATTTCTTTTTACAACTGTTACTGGCATAATCCTCTCCATCTTTTGGAACTGAAATCGTTGATGCGTTCGTTCTTTGAGCTCAGGGAACGATGTGCGCTTGCCTGGATCGTCCCTAGGTACTTGTTGCGCCACGTCCGATGCGACGGCACTTTCAAGGAGACTTCGACAGCAAGCCGTCCTTTCCGCAGTTCGTCGCCGCAATAGAGTTAGGATGCCCCCGTGAACTTCGAACACTGCTCCTGATGACTTCCTGCACCAGCCGGTGAGGATCAAGGATCAATGCCACTGTGCCATTGCCGAGAATGGTGGCGCCGGAGACAAACTGCACCTGCCGGTAGAACCGTCCGAGGCTCTTGATGACCGTCTGGTGGTCGCCCAGTACCTCGTCTACAACGAAGCCATAGCGCCCATCCTCGGTCTCGGCGATCATGATCTGCTCCCGCTCGGGACGCTCGGTCTCTATATCGAAGAAGTCTCTGAGGCGGATATATGGAACAAGCTCTTCGCGAATATTTGCCACATGCTTGCCATTGGCTTTCTCAATGTCCTGCCGTGTCAATTCGACGCATTCCAGAGTGTTGGCAAGCGGCAGTACGAAGAAAGCCTGCCCGACACGCACCAACAGTCCGTCGATAATAGCCATCGTGAGTGGTAGGCGCAGCGTCACGCTGGTTCCTGAGCCGAACTTGCTGGAGATGTCGATTCTTCCGCGCAGACCTTCCACTCTCTGATGCACTACATCCATCCCGACGCCGCGTCCAGAGACGTCTGTGACTTGCTTCGCTGTAGAAAAACCGGGCATCAGTATGAAAGAGAAGATCTCAGCATCGGTGAGATTCGCATCCGCGGCAACTAGGCCATTCTGAACAGCACGTGCACGCACTGCATCCGCATCGATGCCGCGCCCGTCGTCGGTTACGCCGATAAGAACATTGGCACCAGAGTGCCGGGCAGACAAATGAATCGTTGCCGTCGGAGGCTTGCCTGCGGCAACTCTCGCCTCGGGCGATTCGATTCCGTGGTCCATGCTATTGCGGATCAAATGCATCAGGGGATCGTTCAACTGATCAATCACAGTCTTGTCCAGCTCGGTGTCAGCGCCCTCGATAGTGAGCTCGACGTTCTTATGCAAGTCCCGCGCCAGATCGTGAACGAGCCGCCGGAACCGCTCAAACGTTGCTCGAATCGGAAGCATGCGAATGCTCATCGAATTCTCGCGAAGCGCAGCGGTCAGCCGCTCGATCTCTTCTGAAACAGCCATTACATCGGGATCGTCGCGGCCTGCCGCAATCTCAACGAGCCTGGCTTGCACGGTGACAAGTTCGCCAACCAGATTGACGAACTGATCAAGTTTGGCTGCTGGTACACGAATGCTTGATGCGTTGCTTGGCTTGTCGGTGTCGCGCCGTCCAGGGTTCTTCCGCTGCTCTTCCAATGAAATCAAGGGCGGTTCGGGCAAGGAGGAGGATTGCGCTGCTACTGGCTCAATGGTCAGTTCACAACAATCCTCGACGAAGATGAAAACGTCGCGGATTGCGTCACGAGACCCCGTGGTGGTCAGCTGAATCTCCCAACTCACATAGCAGCGCTCCGGATCCAACTCGCTCAAGCGTGGAATCGCCGCCGTGCTGGCCGTAATACGAGCATCTCCTAGTTGTCTTAGTTCTCGCAGCAGGAGCAAGGGATTCGTGCCATTCTGCATAAGGTCCGGACCGGGGGCAAACCGAATCAACCACTCCTGGATCGCGCCTTCTTTTGCCGAATGATCAGAGTGCGTCGCGGAAGGCGGTGCCTCGGAATGTTTGGTGTCGGCGATTCCCGTCAGTTCTTGAAGTTGTGCCAGGATCCCGACCGCGACCGCATTATTCGCGCCGCTCTCACCAGGATGTTCATCCAACATTTTCTTGATCAGATCAGCCGCTTCCAGGGAAAGGTCCACCAGCTTGGAAGTGACGACAAGTCGACCTTCGCGGACTTCGTCGAAGGCTGTTTCGAGATGGTGTGTAAAAGAGGCCACCTCATCGAAGCCGAACATGGCCCCCGAGCCCTTGATCGTGTGCATAGAGCGGAAGACCCGCCCGACAAGTTCGCCATCGTTGGGCCGTTCGTTTAGCTCAAGCAGCGACGATTCCAGCTCTACGAGGACCTCGCGAGCCTCTTCCTGATAGGCCTGTCTATGCTTATCGATGATGTTGGCGTTTGACAACTTTGGTCCAGATCTTTCGTCGCGATCTATGGTTGGAATTCGAAATTCGCAAGGCCGGCAGCGGTCATTGCAGCTGAGATGTCATCGGGAACAGAGCCGTCAAGTGCGAAGAGGATTCCTGTTTTCGCAGCCTCCCGCTCGGCGGCATAGAGCACTTGCAAGGCGGTGATGTCGAGCTCAGTTGCGCCCTCCAGCGTCAACCTAATCCCCTTCTTCGACGCCAACGCATTGAGAAGAACGCTCTTCATCTCCGCAGCTGATGCAATATCAATGGCGCCCTCCAGGCGAACGAGGGTCGCGTTCTCCCTTTCTTCGACCGTTGCAGGCATGTTCAACTCCTTCCAAGCACACGCAGGTATTCCCTGAGCTCACTGGGCAGTTCCGAGGGGCAATTAGTTTGATTGGCATTCAGCTTACGGCTACAGATGGCCGGGACAATCACTTACTGCCTGCGAGAGATCTGATACGAGGCCTCGGCAGTGTCGGCAACCGTCCATTACTAAAGATGGCAAGGTTACTCTGGAGCCCTTACTATCGGCACGTTCAGCTTGTCGTTCAATGATCCCTCATGAATTTCACATTCATGAGGAGCCAAACTATCCACTTACTAGGACAGCACGTCGAGCGCCATTCGTTATCGGGCGTTTTGAATACATTGTGGATAGTCTCTGTCTTGTTTGCACACAGCTGCCGAGATAGTTGTAAGCAACCCAAAGCTTATCGTCATTAGGGGAGGGATTGAAGCTACCGAGTCGCCACACAGACTCTTGAGAAGCTGACCATCCAGGTCCCGGCGGACGAGGAGTGCCTCATGGGATGTCCATGCCCCTCTGCCTCCCTTCTTGCTCGTCTATGGATAATTGATTACGTTGGAGATGCATCGAGCTGCCGCGTCCCGCCGTGTGCCGTTTCGCAGTCTGTTAGATCAGCTCCCTGCGAACTAATGTCTGCTCTCTCGGCCTACTCGCGTCTTTCGCCAGCAATGCTTCAACGTCTGCGAGAAGCTCGCTCGAATCGTTCTTTAGCGTCGCGTCCGCAAAGGACCCGTGATCACCGGAGGGATTCCCAATGCAAACCACGGGTGTATTTGAACCAAATGTTCGAATCAGGAAGGTGAGTCTCTCTTTGCTTTCCAACGAAATCGAATTGCCCAGAAGGACCAGATCGAAATCTCCGGCCTTGAAATGATCTATCGCCTGCTTGATCGAGGCTACCGATATGACGATGTATCCAGCAGATTTCCAAACTGCGCTTTGAGCCGTAGGTAACGATGGATCTAAGCCGACGGCGAGGATGACAGCTAAGGACATATGGACCTCCAGATCTGGCACTGGCAGCCTTACCGCCTAAGGATACAAATGGCAGATACCTCTTTGGTTCGCGATGTTATTTGTATTCTGGTTCGCAGGCTGTCTGCTTATGCACACTCCCCCACAATTGCCCTTTATTCGGTGCAATTGGTAAGCGCGTGGGCACTTTGTAAAAGGGCTTCAAAAGTCCCTGGTGAGGATCTACACAATCATCCTTCACCTTCGATATCCATGGAATTCTGGGAGCCTTCAGGCGGTGCCCTCTCATGAATCGCGTGGCCGCATCCCATTCGACAGATGCGGCCACAAACCTGAGAGCAGACTCTAGAAAACACCAGCCATGCAGAGTTCGGAAGAATGCGGTTGATCTTCGCCGGCGCCGCGCCCAGCCAGAACAATGGGCGAGAGAGTAATCACCGGGCACTGTGCGTAGGCGAGCACCGTATACACAATGCTGGCGCGGGTGGCTGCGGCAAACTGCGATGCGTCCTGGGCGCCCATGACAATGAGATTGGCGCGCTGCGATCGGCCCTGGTGGAGCAGTTCCTCATACGAACCATCGCCCAATTGATGGGGCACGGTACAATTCAGATGTCCATGCGGTATGCACATTTGAGCCCGGACCACAATCAGTCGGCTGTAGACAGGCTGGTTGAATTCGGACCCGAAGGGACACCAAAGCGGACACCGGGAAAACGCAAAAAATAAAGCCTTTATAATCAATGCGAAAGTGGCGGAATTGGCAGACGCACCAGACTTAGGATCTGGCGGAGCAATCCATGGGGGTTCGAGTCCCCCCTTTCGCACCAAAAGTCAAAAGGAACCTTATATGTTCTGCAGTTGTGATTTCTCGATTTCATCCACTTCTCTAGCCCCCTTGGCATAGAGCGCCTCTTCATCTGGAGCGAGCGCGTACAACAGCTTCAGAAACTCTCCTGCGTGTACACGCTCTTCGTCCGCTATGTCCTTGAGCACTGCCACGGCGAGTTTGTTGCTGGTTGACTCGGCAAGTTGCACATACATCTGAGTCGCTTCGTACTCTGCGGCTACCATGAACCGAATCGCTCTGACGAGCTCTTCGTCCGTGAGCTTCCTGCCGTTCGCCAACTCTGAAAAAGGTGACCCGAACTGTGGCATATCGTTCTCCTCTGCTTCATGCACATCGACACGTGAAAGCTTCCTTTGCCGCATCGAGTGCTCTCTCGTTTGTAGTTCCGTGGCTTTCAGAGGTCTGAGCGGGATTGACCATCGCGCCATTGTCCATCCGACAGGACTGAGCGAGTTCGTCACTGGAAAGAGAAAGACCCCGATTGATTAACCTCGGAGTCTCGATGCGTGCGGGTGAGAGCGGCTTGCATTCTTTACGGGTGTTGCGGTCCGATTCGCTATCTTAGGGCCTGTCATCTAATTCCCCAGGGGCAGCGCCGGGAGCCAATTCTTCTCAGTTCTAGGAGCGAGGAGCGACGCATACCGGGTGTCTGCGAGCGACGAGCGACGACGAAATGGGGAGAATTGGCCCCGGCCCTCCGGGTTGCGGCCAAAATCCGGCCATACTCCATTCTCGCCCTTGACGGTGGACCCGCCACAGCCTGCGGGCTCGGCTTCGTCTCCACCCCACGGACGAAGACCTGTCCGTGGGGGCCCCGGCTGTCCGGATTTTTGCTCGCAACGCTGCACCTGCGGAATTAGATGACAGGCCCTAAGTCTTCGCGCCACCCGCCCGGCCGGAGTAATCTGGAGAAACAATGAGTCCATCCGCACAGCAGCCGCAAATGAACATCGTCCAGGCTTCCGACTACCGTGAGTCCTACGCCAACAGCGTCCACATACGCGTCAGCGTCTGGGACTTCCAGCTTGCCTTCGGTCTGGCCTCCAGCGACGCCCCCGACCAGGTCTCGATCCGCAACCACACGGCCATCTTTCTCAGCCCGCAGCAGGCCAAGGCCCTGTTTAATCTGCTCGGCCAGAACCTGGCCCAGTACGAGCAGGCCTTTGGCACGCTCAACCTCGAGCCGCAGAGCCACAACTTTCCGCAGGGCCCTATCAACTGAGGGACTAGGGAACAGGGAACAGGGAACAGCCGGGTGCTCCACACTCGCGGCGTCTTTGTTTTTGCCACTACGGTTAGAGACTAAGAAGACAGTATGGCCTGATTGATCTGGAGTGAATGCTTGCGCTGGAAGAGATTCATCGTGCCGCGGCTGGACGCGCCCTTACCTGCCTGGAGGATCTTCCCGGTGGTCTTTGCGGCGCTTTATGCCAGCCACTTCACCCTGCTTCGCCTGCCCTATTATTGGGACGAGGCCGGCTACTACATTCCCGCAGCCTGGGACTTCTTCCGCACCGGCTCGCTGATCCCCATCAGCACACTCACCAACGCCCATCCACCATTGCCCAGCATCTACCTTGCGCTCTGGTGGAAGCTCTCGGGCTTCTTCCCCGAGGTCACGCGCACCTCCGTGCTGATGGTCGCCTCGCTTGGACTGGTTGCGGTCTGGCGGCTGGCCATGCGCCTCACCGGTGTCGCCTCCGTCGCCTTCTGGACCGTCATCCTTACGGCGCTCTACCCCGTCTGGTTCGCCCAGAGCACGCTGGCCCACGCCGACGTCTTCGCCGCCGCCTGCACGCTCTGGGGACTGGTCTACGCCCTGCCCGCGCTGGGATCGCTGACCAACCAGGCCGGCAAACCCTGGGCCGCCGCCGCCTGGTTTGCCGCCGCCGCGTTGTGCAAGGAGACGGCCATCGCCATCCCGCTCACCCTGGCCGCAGTCAGCCTGTTCGAGAGCATTCGCGCGCCTGGAAGAGCCCGCATCAGGCTCTGGCAAGAGGCCGCTTGGTTTTCGAGTTGTGCTGTGCCGCTGGCCGCCTGGTACGCCTACCACTACGCAAAGACCGGCTTTCTCTTCGGCAATCCCGAGTTCCTCCGCTACAACGCCCAGGCCAACCTCGAACCCTTGCGCATCGCGGCCGCATTCGGTTACCGCATCCTGCACCTCACCGCGCACATGAACCTCTTTGTGCCGGTTGGAATCGCGGTCGCTGCATTACTGTTGGATCCGCGCTCTGACTCAGATGGGCAGCTCCGCCCCGCTATCGCGCCTGCCGCCATGCGCCGCATTCTCTTCGTGCTGCTGGCCAATGCCCTGCTCTTCAGCGTTCTCGGCGGCGCGCTGCTCACCCGTTATCTGCTGCCCATGATTCCGCTGGTGCTGCTGGTTGCCGTCTCCACCCTGTATCGCCGTGCGCCGTACTGGCATGGCCTGGCGCTCTTCTCCGCCGCGGCCTTTGTGCTGGGGCTCTTCATCAACCCGCCGTATCGCTTCGCCCCGGAAGACAACCTGGCCTACGCCCGCGTCATTCGCCTCCACCAGGCCGGCATCGATCAACTCGAAAAACTCTACCCTGGCTCGACGGTTCTCTCCGCATGGCCCGTCACCGACGAACTCACCCGCCCCGAGTTAGGCTACCTCCAGCATCCCTTTGCAGTTGACCGTATCGAGGACTTCACCGCCGGGCAGATCGCACGTGCCGCCCAGGAGCCGGAGAAATACTCGACAGCGCTGGTCTTCAGCACAAAGTACGATCCGCCTTCGCTGCCTCTGAGTCTCGGACCCCGAAGCGAAGCCGTCGACGAGCAGTACTTTGGCCTGCACCACGACCTACAGCCCGAAGCCATCGCCCTCCAGCTTCACGGCAGCCTGGTCTGGAAGCAGGAAGACCACGGGCAATGGATCGCCCTGATCCGGTTCAACCGGCAGTTCGAGGCGCGACTGGAGCGGGGCATGCTGCCCACAGCTTCACAGGATCATCCTGTTTTTGTTCCTGTGAGAGCTGGCTTCGTAAACTATTGATTTTATGTATGTTATGGGTTAAACCACAATTACACAGAATCTGTGCAGTTGTGGTTCTGTGAATGAGCCTCTCGGAAATCATTGATTTTAAGTTTGTTACGTCTAGCTCCACAGTTACACAGCGAAAAATGCATGCTTTTTTTCGTGGCGGGGCCGGCTGACTTTCCAGCGGATAGTGACTGGCTGAAAGTGGAGCCTCCAACTACAAACTTCATTGTGCGCCGGAGGGGCGTAATTGTCTGCAAACCACCTGCGGTGGGGCCAAACGCTCGCTTTTCGCTCGCAGGAGGTTCTTGGTTTTCCGCTCTTTCGCAAAGCTCGCGAAAAGGGTGGGGCACCCATCATTGAATATGTTGGGTTTTGCGGGTGTTGCTCCAAGCCTCCCACTGGAGTCTCCGAGCTAACCGACTTCCAACATGCGGTCGAGCGCAACCTTGGCCCAGCGCTTGACACTGGGACGCACCTGAATGCGGTTGACCACCCGCCCTTCGACCAGGTTTTCCAAAGCCCAGCAAAGATGCTGCGGAGTGATCCGGTACATGGTCGTGCACAGGCAGCCGGTATCGTCGAGGGTGATGACGCGCTTGTCCTCGGCCGCAAAGCGCCGAGCCATGCGGTTGACCAGGTGAATCTCAGTTCCGACGGCGAACATCTGCCCCTCGGGCGCCTGTTCCACCAGCGCGATCAGCCGCTCAGTCGAGCCGAGCGCATCGGCCTTCTGGCAGACCTCGAAGCGGCACTCGGGGTGAACAATTACCTGAATGCCGGGATACTTCGCGCGAACCTGTTCCACGTGGCTGGGCAGAAAACGCTGATGCACGGCGCAATGGCCCTTCCAGAGCAGAATGCGGCTGGCGGCGAGGCGCTGCCGAGTCTGCCCGCCCTGGCTCTGGCCAATCTGGTTGGCCCACGGATCCCAGACAACCATCTGTTCGAGGGGTATCCCCATCGCATAGCCGGTGTTGCGGCCCAGGTGCTGGTCGGGCAGAAACAGAATGCGCTTTCCGCGCGCAAAGGCCCATTCAAAGGCGGCGCGGGCATTTGAAGAGGTACAGACCAGCCCGCCCCTCTCGCCACAAAAGGCCTTGATGGCAGCGGCCGAGTTCATATAGGTCAGCGGAATGATGTCCTCCGCGAGACCGAGGGCTTCGAGCGCTTCCCAGCAGGCTTCCACCTGAGAGATTTCGGCCATATCGGCCATCGAGCAGCCGGCGTTCAGGTCGGGCAAGATCACCTGCTGACCGGCGTGGCTCAGCACGTCCGCGCTTTCGGCCATGAAGTGGACGCCGCAGAACACTATATACTTTGCGGCGGATTCGGTGGCGATTTTGGAGAGTTTGTAGCTGTCGCCCGTGGCGTCGGCGAAGCGGATCACCTCGTCGCGCTGGTAGTGATGGCCAAGCAGCAGGGTTGTCGCCCCCAGCTTGGCGCGTGCTTCCGCGATGCGTGCATCCATCGAGGTGTCGGGAAGCGCAAGGTAGTTTTCGAGGCTACAGATACTGCCAGCCTCCGGCGAGGCCGCCGTCAGATCGTCGAGAACCAGGTTCACCGTATTCCGCCTTCAGTCCAGCTCGCCCTGCAAGTCTTTCGCAGGGCAGCGAACGGGGATGTTGAAAGCAAACAAATTGGGCGGCAGTGGATGCACTGACCTCTCCTGGGGTCATCGGCGCTGTGGCCGAATGCTTCAGGAGAGCCCCCATCCACGGGGTTGTTGCAGCCCTTTCACAGTTAGACGTGGCCCAAAGCCGGCGGATTCGAGGAAAATCCAGCCCGGCAAAAGCCGCTTCCACTGCTATTTATTGTAACGCAGGGTTAACAGAGAAGCCAAATGCTGGATTTAGAGGGTGCTGGCCTTGTCCCCGGTTCAACGAACTGGTGATGACAATCCATTGGAGATTCACGACGGTTGGTTAGAATCTTGGCCGATTGAATCAAGGGCGGCGACCATCTCGGAGGGAAGTTGCAGCGTTGCCGCCTTGAGGTTCTCACGAAGATGTTCGACGGAAGATGTGCCAGGGATGAGGAGAATGTTCGGAGACCGGCGCAGTAGCCACGCAAGCGCTACCTGCATGGGAGTGGCATCGAGCGACGCGGCTACCTCATTGAGCTTGGATGATTGCAGCGGGGAGAACCCTCCCAGTGGAAAGTAGGGCACATAGGCTATGCCCTGGGCGGCGAGGACATCGACGAATTCGTCGTCGTTGCGCTGGGCGATGTTGTAGAAGTTCTGCACGCAGACAATCTCAGTGATGGCCTGTGCTTCGGCGAGTTGGCGGGAGGAGACAGTGCTCATGCCGATATGCCGAATCAGGCCTTGCTGCTTCAGTTCGGCAAGCGCCGACAGCGACTCTTCAAAAGGTTCGTCCGTTGGCCCGGTCAAGCCGCCGAGGCGAAGATTGACGACATCGAGCGCATCAAGACCGAGATTTCGCAGATTGTCGTGCACCGCATCGATAATCTCTTGGCGCGAGCGAGCGTGCGGCCATGAGCCATCGCTGCCACGGCGCGCGCCCACTTTAGTGACGATCACGAGACCGTCCGGATAGGGATGGAGCGCCTGTTTGATGAGTTGATTGGTTACGTGCGGGCCGTAAAAGTCGCTGGTATCGATGTGGTTCACGCCGGAGGCAATGGCCTCGCGCAGTACAGCGATCGCACCCGGAATATCGCGCGGGGCTCCCCAGACCACTTTGTCGCCATCCCGCCCGGCAAGCTGCATTACGCCATAGCCCATGCGGTTCAGGGCCATCGAGGTGCCGGGGAGTGTAAAGCTGCCGCCAAGATTCATCTGTTCTGTCATTCTGATTTTCCCTCTTGTCTGTTCATCAAGTGCGGTTGCCGTGCATACTGATGGTTAGATGAAGAAAGCTTCAGGTTAGGAGTTCGCATTTGCTTGAACGTTCGCAAGTCGTCTTAGAACCCCGTAAATCGCCGGTTCAGGCTCGTTCGGTCGCAAGTGTGGGCGCGATTCTTGAAGCCACTATTCAGGTTTTGCTCCATGAAGGAAAGGAGCGGCTGACCACTACAAAGGTGGCGTTTCGGGCTGGAGTGTCGGTCGGGACACTGTATCAGTACTATCCAAACAAGAGTGCGCTTTTGCAAGCTGCTCTGAAGCGACACCTCGACGAGGTTACAGCGACAGTCGAGCGAGTCTGCCGGGAGCAGAAGGGAAAAACTCTCGCGCTGATGGCGACGGCTCTTGTCACTTCATTTTTTGAAGCCAAGATGAGGAACGCAAGGACGAGTGCCGCTCTTTACTCCGTAAGCGCCGATCTGGATGGAGCAAAGATCGTGCGGCAGATGGGAGTGCGCTGCAATAAGGCGATTGCCGGAATGCTGGCAACTACCTGTGAACCGCTGACGAGAGACCTGCAACTTGTGGCTTCAATGCTGCAGGATGCCATGGCCGCCGTCAGCCGGAGATTGCTCGAATCCAGTGCTCGGGAGAAGCAGTTCAAAAGCCTGCAACAGGAACTGATCTTCTTTGCTTGCGCGTATCTGGAAGCCTGCGCGGAAGAGTCATTGGTCCACGCCGCCCGGTAATCTTTCTCGACGGTGCAACGCCGCTCGCGTTTTGGCATTCATCAGGCACAGCCTAGGGCCTGTCATCTAATTCCGCAGGGGCAGCGTTGCGAGCAAAAATCCGGCCAGACGAAGCCGAGCCCGCAGGCTGTGGCGGGTCCACCGTCAAGGGCGAGAATGAAGTATGGCCGGATTTTGGCGGCAACCCGCAGGGCCGGGGCCAATTCTCCCCACTTCGTCGTCGCTCGTCACTCGCAGACACCCGGTATGCGTCGCTCCTCGCTCCTAGAACTGAGAAGAATTGGCTCCCGGCGCTGCCCCTGGGGAATTAGATGACAGGCCCTAGTGCTGTGCGGGTTGGGCGGCGGGCTTGGGGGATGGCTTAACCGCTGGTTTTGCGCCTGCTGGAGCGTGCGTTGCGGTCGGGACGGCGGGAAGAATCCGAGCCAGCTTGATCTTGTCCATGTCGGGAAAATTGGCCTTCAGGTAGGCGTCGCCCTGGTTGGTGATCAGGTCCTGGCGAGGGGATTCGCGGTAGCCGGGATAGATCTTGTTGACCACGTCCATGCCTTCGACGACGGCGCCGAAGGGGGCGAAGCCCATGCCGTCGAGGCGGGCGTTGTCAGCATAGTTAATGAAGAGCTGGGTGGTGCGGGTGTTGGGGCCGGAGGTGGCGAAGACGAGGCTTCCGCGCTTGTTGCTCTGAACGACGGGATCATCCTGGATTTTGGCCCCGCTCCAGACCTTGTTGACGGCGGGGTCGGCGCTCAGCCCGAACTGCACCACAAAGCCGGAGACGACGCGAAAGAAGGCCGCGTTGGTGAAGTAGCCGTAGCGGACCAGGTTGTAAAAGCGGTCTGCGCCGAGAGGCGCCCAGTCGCGGTGGACTTCAACGACAAAGTCGCCCGCAGTGGTCGAGAATTTAGCCTTGAAGACCGCAGGCGCCTTGGCCGTAAGCGATGCCGGGTTGAGCAAGGACGGACGCGGACCGGCAGCGGCGGCGTGAGCTGCACCGGACCTGGCTGGAGAACTATGGGCGGGAGTGCTCTTGGGAGCCGGGGTCTGGGCGTGGGCGAGAAGGCTTGCACACAAAACAATGACCGTCGCAATTGTTTTCATGATGAAGATTATACGAAGCGGCGGCCGGATTCGGAACGGGGAGGTGACAGAAATGGCGAATCCGAATGGGATGAGCCGTCGAGCGGGGGCTGGCATGTGGCTCATGGGCAGCTTGGTGGTAGCATCTGGAGTGAGCTTTCCCGCGTAGCTGCGACCCATGGCGGAGGTGTTCGATGGAGCATTTTGAAGCGGGTTGCTGGAAGGTGACTTGAACTCATGATTTCAAAATATCTTCGGCATGTGGCCACTGTAACGGTGCTCCCGCTTGCGATCCATTGCAGCGCTCTGGCTCAAGGCCCCTCCGAGATGGCCGCCAAGCCGCTCCCGTTCGTCAGCCCCATCTTCGGCGACAACATGGTTTTGCAGCGCGACAAGGCGAATACCATCTGGGGCTGGTCTGAGCCCGGTGAACCTGTCGTGGTCCAGATTGGAGAACGGACAGTATCGGCCGTCGCTGGAGCAGACCGCCGCTGGCAGGTGAAGATTCAGCCTCCTCCCGCAGGCGGCCCCTACACGATCAAGATCACCGGCCACGAGAATGTGCAATTGCAAAACGTCATGGTCGGCGACGTCTGGCTGTGCGGCGGGCAGTCGAATATGGGCCTGCCGCTCCAGTTTGCGCGCAACGGCGCCGATGAAGTGAAAGCAGCCAACTACCCGGAGATCCGCTTTTTCTCTGTATCGGGAAATCCAGCCTACCACCATCACGACATTGTCGAAGGAAGCTGGAAAGCGGTCTCGCCCGAGACGGCGGACCGGATCTCGGCGGTTGGGTACTACTTTGCGCGCAAGGTCCAGCAGGAGATCCATGTTCCCATCGGCCTGGTCGTCGACGCGATGGGCGGAACACCCGCAGAGTCGTGGACGAGCGCCGCAGCGCTTGGCCCCCTTCACGATTTTGATCTTCCGTTGGCGGAGTTGCGGAGGCTGGCTGCCGAAGGCGCGCCCGAATACGGCAACTACGTGATGCATTGGTATGACAAGTACGACATCGGGCTCAAGGGAAACTGGGCTGCCGAGGAACTGGACGACTCGAGTTGGAAGCCGGTCGACATTCCGGGCGGATTTGCTGAGTTGGGCGTGCCCGAGACCCCCGCATTGGCCTGGTTCAGAAAAGAGATTGTATTGCCGGACCCGCTGCCAGCAGGGCGCTCTGTTTTGTTCCTCGGCTCAGTGGAGCGGATGGATACGGCGTACGTCAATGGAAAGTTTGCCGGCGCCAGCGCATGGGTGGAGAACCCGCGCGTCTATGCTCTCGGTGAAGGCCTTCTGAAGCCCGGACGAAACATCCTTGCGATTCGCGTGATGAAGACAAAGCCGGAGGGCGGATTCCTGGGCAAGCCGGAAGAACTCCACCTGATGCTGGGCGACAAGTCAATCATTCCGCTGGCGGGCAAGTGGAAAGGAAAGCTGAGTGTCGATGCTCGTTCGCCTCAGCCCGTGCCCGTTGCCTTTGAGAACTGGCCGGTGATGCCAGCGGTTCTGTATGAAGGAATGCTGTCTCCGATTGCGCCGCTCTCGATTACAGGTGCGCTTTGGTACCAGGGCGAACAGAATTCAGAGAGGGGTTATCAGTACCGCAGGATTCTTCCGGTGATGATCGCAGATTGGCGAAGGCTCTTCGGACAAGGCGATTTCCCCTTCTACATCGTCAGCCTGCCGGCCTTCAAGCATCGCAGTTCGTCGCCGGTGGATGATGCATGGGCTGAAACGCGGGAGTCGCAAGCGCTGACGGCGGCCAGTGTTCCCAATTCCTGCCTGGCAGTCACGATTGACACGGGCGATCCGGATAACATTCACGCGAAGGACAAACAGCCGGTAGGCGAACGGCTGGCCCTGTGCGCGCTGGCAAAACACTACGGCGAGAAAGTTGTTTATTCAGGCCCGACTCTGAAGTCAGTCGAACGCCTTCCAGCTTCGATCCGCTTGCACTTCGCAAACGCCGATGGCGGCCTGGCGGTGAAGGGAACAAAGTTGGAAGAGTTCGCCATTGCCGGGGAAGACCGGAAATGGGTTTGGGCCGACGCGCACATCGAGGGCGATACCGTCGTTGTCTCATCCCCGTCGGCGCCGAACCCCAAAGAGGTGCGTTACGCCTGGCAATCCAACCCGGCTGCCACATTGTTCAACGGCGCCGGCTTGCCAGCCGTTCCCTTCCGGACCGATACCTGGCCCGGCATCACAGAAAGCCAGAGGCCCTATTGACAGCGAGCAATCGTGAAAAGCACTTCCTCAGGCGTTCAACGACAGATCGGCAACAGGAGAGCTTCCAATGATCGACTATTCCCGCCGCAATTTCCTGAGGACGAGCACCGCCGCTGCCGGCCTCTGTCTCATTCGCTCCCTTGCACCGGCGGAAGTCGTGGGTGCGAATACGCCCTCTGACGCAAGCAGAAGGCTCACGCCTTTTCCACTCAGTTCGGTCCGTCTCGCTCCCGGCATGTTCAATGAGCAGGCGGAGATCAATGCGCGCTACCTGGATTCACTTTCCGTCGATCGTCTTCTGCATTCTTTTCGAGTCACAGCCGGCATCTCATCGAGTGCGACACCGTATAAAGGTTGGGAAGAGCCTACCTGCGAATTGCGCGGCCATTTCGCCGGGGGACACTACCAGTCGGCCGTCGCTCTGGCTTCAGCCGCCTCAGGAAACGAAGTTCTCAAGAGGAAGGGAGAAGAACTGGTCTCCGGCCTGGCACAATGCCAGAAAAAGAGCGGAAACGGGTATCTCAGCGCTTACCCGCCAGAGCTGTTCGAGCATCTCGCGATGGGCAAAGACGTCTGGGCGCCCTTTTACACCTACCACAAGATCATGGCCGGCCTGCTGGATATGTACGTGCTGACGGGTAACTCCGATGCGCTTCAGATTGCGGAAGGCATGGCACGGTGGGTGGGAGACTTCTTCCCGGGAACCGGCACCGAGCAGCGTCAGCGCATGCTGCGCACCGAATATGGCGGCATGAATGAGGTTCTCGTGAACCTGGCGGCGCTGACGAAGAAAAACAGGTATCTTGAGACCGCCCGCATCTTTGAGCAGCCAGGCTTTCTCGATCCGCTGGCAGAGCGCCGGGACGAATTGCAGGGCCTCCATGCAAACACCCACGTTCCCAAGATCATCGGCGCTGCCCGCATGTACGAAGTCACAGGCGACCGCCGCTACAGACAAATTGCCGAGTACTTCCTCGAAGAAGTGCTGACCGCGCGCAATTATGTCATCGGGAATACAAGCCTCGATGAACATTGGAGAACCCTGCCGGGACAGCTCAAAGGGAGCTTGGCCTGGAAGAACGCGGAATGCTGCGTGGCCTATAACTTGATGAAGTTGCAGCGCCTCGTCTTCGGCTGGACCGCGAACGCACGCTGGATGGACGAGTACGAACGTTCGCTCTTCAACTGCAGACTGGGGACACAGAACGCCGAAGGCTTGAAACAATACTTCTTCCCGCTTGCATCCGGATACTGGCGCGCCTATAACTCGCCGGAAGAATCCTTCTGGTGCTGCACGGGAACAGGCGCGGAAGAATTCGCCAAGTTCACCGACACGATCTTCTTCCGTCGAGGCGACGATCTTTTCGTGAACCAGTTCATCGCATCGACACTCGATTGGAAGGAAGAAGACCTGCTCATCGAACAGGTCACTCAGTTTCCCAGCGAGCAAGGGACGACCCTCAAGATCAAGACCTCGCGACCTATCGCGCGCACAATTCACATTCGGGTTCCGGGATGGACCGCGGATGCCGCAGAGGTGAAGATCAATGGCCGCACTTTGGAGGCCGTCGCAGATCCAGGATCGTATCTCGCGATTCGAAGAGTCTGGCAAGACGGCGACACCGTAAGCATCAGCTTGCCGATGGAACTGCGGCAGGAGGCGCTGCCCGGCGACGACTCCGTCGCGGCTGTTTTATACGGCCCGCTGGCGCTTGCCGCAGACCTCGGATCTGGACCGGCAGACGGTCCGAACAGGGTGATTCACAGTGGAGACACCGCCCCCGATAAGATTCCTTCGCCCGATGCATTGCCGAAGGCGGTTGCAGCTACGGGTTCCAAGACGGACCAATGGGTCCAGACTGAATCCAAATCGGAGTTGCGCTTCAAGGCCGCCGGAGACGGCGTCAAATACGAGATGATGCCGATGTATCAAATTCGCGATCAGCGTTATGCGGTTTATTGGCAGATTGAGAATCCGATAGAGCGGTCCTAACTTGCGGTTCTCAAGGAATCTCTTCATGGAAAGGGTTTGAGTTCGGAATATACTGTTCTGTTTTCCGCACACACGGCCCTCGACCTAACATCGAGATTTGGAGCTGCGACAGCGCAAGCGCCACCGGCATTCACGTGCGCTAAACTAAAACCCGATCCGCTGGCCATCAGCCGGCACGATGAATCGAGGATTGAATGACCGATAAGTTCTATCGCCCGCAAGACGACATCGTGACCTTAATGAAGCAATTCAACCAACAGGTGAAGGAATCTCCTGAGCTTCCTGCCCCGGAGACCCGCCTGCTTCGCGCGCGGCTGGTCTTTGAAGAAGCTCTCGAATTCGTCAAAGGCTGTGGTTGCACCGTCACGATGCACCTTGCAGGATTGGATGGCGAAGAGGAGACCGCGGTCATTGACTCGATCGGTGTCGTGCTCGACCCCAGCGGCAAACCTGACTTTGCTGAATACGTGGATGGCTGCATCGACCAACTTGTTGTCACTTATGGAGCGCTCAACGCAGCCGGCGTAAGGGCTCAACCCGCCTGGGATGAAGTGCAGCGCAGCAACATGAGCAAGGCCTGGCCTCATTGCAGCGTTTGCGATGCCGTTCTCGTGCGGGATGGTGGCACGGAGCTGGTCCATCCGGAAGACGCCAACGCCCATCAGGTCGAGTGGAAGCCTATTTTAAAAATCCATAAGCGCCCGGACGGCAAGGTTATCAAGTCGCCGACCTATTCACCCGCAGATTTGAGGCGCGTGATTGATGAGCAGATCCAGAGGTCAAACAGTTAAATAAGTAACCTATCGCAGGTGAGTGAATATGACGATTGCAGGCGTTGCTTCTCCCTCGCTGAAGTTCCTGGAAGACCGTTGGGATTCCGCAGTAGCCGAAGCGCTGGACGAACCCGAGTTGCTGCGCTACCGCTCGAACCTGCTGGGCTCTGACTTGCGCATCACGAACTTCGCCGGCGGCAATACCAGTTCCAAAGTTGAAGAACTCGATCCGCTGACCGGCCAGGCAGTGAAGGTGCTCTGGGTAAAGGGCAGCGGCGGAGACCTGGGCAGCATCAAGCGAGGCGGCTTTGCGACGCTCTACCAGGAGAAACTGCTGGCGCTCGAGAAGCTCTACCGCGGCCCGGAGACAGAAGACTTCATGGCGGAGATGTACGCGCTTTGCGCATTTCGCAGCGATCCCGTCGCGGCGTCGATCGACACGCCCCTGCATGGCTTTCTGCCCTTCGCGCATGTCGATCACCTGCATCCGGACTGGGGTATTGCGCTGGCCGCCTCGGCCAATGGCAACGCGAAGATGGAGGAATTCAATCGCGAGTTTCATCACCGGCTGGTGTGGCTTCCCTGGCAGCGTCCGGGTTTTGAGTTGGCGATGATGATGAAGCGGGTCGTCGAGCAGAATCCCGGATGCGACGGCATTGTGCTCGGCGGACACGGCCTTTTCACGTGGGGCGAAACGCAGCGCGAGTGCTATGTGAACACGCTCAAGGTGATCGATCGGCTGGGGCAGTTCATCGAGAGACACGGCTTGAAGAAGGGTGACACCCGTTTCGGCGGAGTCGCAGTCAAGTCGCGCCCAAACCGCCAGGATCTGGCTGTCGAGATTCTGCCATTCCTTCGCGGGCGGATTAGCGGCCAGCGGCGATGGATCGCGAGTTTCAGCGACTTGGAAGATGTGCTGAACTTTGTGAATTCAAAGCACGCAAAGGACCTCGCATTCCTTGGAACGAGCTGCCCTGACCACTTTATTCGCACCAAGATTCGCCCCATGTTTGTGCCGTGGTCCGAAGTGGACAATGTAGACGCACTCAAGAAGCAGATAGACGAATCGCTGACTGAATATCGCGCGCAGTATCGGAGTTACTACCAGGCACACGCGCTCCACGATTCGGCGGCGCTGCGCGATGCCAATCCTTCCATCGTGCTGATCCCCGGAGTTGGCATGTTCAGCTTTGGCAAGAACAAGACGGAAGCGCGCATTGGTGGAGAGTTCTATACGAACGCGATTCATGTGATGGAGGGAGCGAGCCTGCTGGGCGAAGAAGGCGAAACCGGAACAAAGGCGACCGCCGTCCCGCAGTGCGGCGAAGGCATGGATCCGGCCAGCTTCAAAGTTCATACGAACTATGTGGCTTTGCCGGCATGCGAAGCGTTTCGAATCGAGTATTGGGCGCTCGAAGAGGCCAAGATTCGCCGCCAGCCCGCCGAGAAGGAACTGAGCCGCCATATCGTTCTGGTGGTCGGCGGAGGCAGCGGCATCGGGCGCGAAGTGGCGCTGCTGGCCGCCTCGCGTGGCGCTCATGTGATGATCGCTGACCGCGATACGATTTCCGCCGATAGCGTCGTCAGCGAAGTTGTGAAGATCACTTCAAAGGAGTTTGTAGCGGCGACGGCGGTGGACATTCGAAACCGCGGCGCCATCGGCCAGGCGCTCAAGGCAACGATAGCGGCCTTCGGTGGGGTCGATATCCTGATCAACACCGCT
>Ga0302189_10000606_pt1 | contig 31689 bp, 26 predicted proteins | sample II_Bog_E2_2_FD_194551 | JGI IMG/M metagenome (GOLD analysis project Ga0302189, IMG submission 194551) | Peat permafrost microbial communities from Stordalen Mire near Abisko, Sweden - II_Bog_E2_2 | ecosystem: Environmental > Terrestrial > Soil > Wetlands > Peat | place: Sweden: Abisko...
AGGCCCACCTCAAAGAACACCGGCATCCCCACCAGGATGCCGAGCCCCAGCAGCGCCCAGGGCAGTCCTTTCGGGCCGCAGCCCTCGACCAGAAATCTGCCCAGCGCCGCCGCCCCGCCACTACCGGCCAGCAGCCTGCCCAGTATCGCGCCCAGTCCCAGCACAATGGCGATATGCCCCATCAGGTTGCCCACCCCCGCGGTAAACGAGAGCGGAACCTGCTTCAGCGGCATGCCCGAGGCTATGCCAAGCCCCAGCGCAGCCACCGCCAGCGCGAGCGCCGGATGCAGCCGGACTCTTGCGATGAGGATGAGAAGCAGCAGCACCGTTCCAATGGCGCAGGCCACCAGAAACCAACTGCCGTGAGGCGAAGCGACGGTAAGGTTCACCGCCAGATTATTCCACACGGGAGCGTGAAGAGGAAAAGGACGCGATGGCAGGTGCGAGCCTCAACGAATCTGCGAGCCGGATCAAACGGGACGGTTCTGAGAGGCGTGGAGAAAGCGCAGGATATGAATCGATTGATCGTCCACCGAATAGATCAGGAGATAAGGGAGCGGCGCCAGAACCAGTTCGCGCGTTCCGTTCTTTGTGCCGGCGCGGCCAGCGTTGGGAAAGGCCTTGAGCGACTTGGCGGCCTCGTAAAGCCGCTGAAGAGTGGGGACAGCAAAGGACGGATGGTGGAGATAGAGATAGTTGCGGATGCCTTCCAGATCGTCTGCTGCCGCCATCGACCAGCGCAGCCGTCTCAAGCCCGCATCATCCGCGCCACGCGAGCATCCATCTCTTCCTCTTCAAGGAATTCGCCTCGGGCGATCTGATCGATCCCCAACTGCACCTGCGCGTCAAACCAGTTCTCCTGCGCCAGCAAGCGATCAACGGCCTCCGTTGCCAACTCGGAAGCGCTGCGGCCCGTGCGCATGGAGAGGCTGGCGAGTCCCGCTGCCTGACGTTCTGGAAGCTGAAGGTCCATGAAGAGAGGTTAGGAGGATGTCGTTACGCTGTCAACCCTCAACAGGTTCCCCCTTCGCAATAGGGATGTTAAAGGGTTTGACACCCAAGCAGCAGCAGCACCGTTCCAGCGGCGCAGGCCACCAGAAACCAACTGCCGTGAGGCGAAGCGACGGTAAGGTTCACCGCCAGATTATTCCACAGCCTGCACTATCCACGCTCATTTAGGGCCAACCCCGCGCCGCCTCCCGTTGCCCGCCTGGGTCCCTCGGCACACTTTTTCCAGTCTTGCGGATAGTAGACGGCGAGGATATTCTGGCTAGTCGTTCCAAGTGGCAAGAGGGGCTGATGTTATGAAGTCCGCGTTAACGCTGTTCTTCTTGCTCTCAAGTTCGCTTTTCGGATTCTCCTCCGGACAGCAGAGCGACCCGCGCCTGGAAGCAGTCAAGAAGTATATTTTGGAAAAGGACTACCCAGAGGTCTTCGGGACTAACGATTACAAGACACGGATTGAAGGCGTTCTCGATGTTGACTTGGATAACGACGGCTCAAGGGAAATAGTCATTCAGTATTTTCCACACTACCGGCAGTCGGCTCCCATTGTGATCTACAAGATCGGAGCAGACCTGAAGGTGACAAGAGTTGCCGAAGGGCTTGCGCCCGGCCCGCTTCAAAAGCTCTCTGGTGATTACCTTGATTCTCATACTTTGGGGATGGCAGTAGACATGGATGTTCCTTCCGGAAAAGCAACGCTGGAAACTGTTCTGCAAACCATGACAAGAAATGGCCTGAACGGATTGGTGATTTACGATTCGTTCTATCACATTGACAGCCGCAAAGGTTCTCCATCAATTATTGATATGCGTGGCGTCAAATTACTCACGAAGGACCATGACTGCGCTTCATTTGAATTCTCGCGAGTGAAACAAATTGCTGTGGGGCATCTTCGTGAAGATGCCTCAAATAACTATCTTGCAGCCTGGGTTGGTGACGAAATTTACGTGTATTTGATTCGCGGTATCTCCGATGAAGGAATGCTCGACAAGAAACTGTGGGTAATTAAGGTTCCTCAGGGATTCAATGGTTTTGAAACGGGCCATGGCCTAACTTATAAAACAGAAACAGCGACGGCCGTCCTGACCTTGAAGTGGCGTCTCTGCCGGTCGCGTGGCAAATCTCTGAGTAGCATTTAGGATGGGTGCCACAGGTTTCGATCTTGAGACCTGGGAGACTACGCAAACAATACGACTTTCCCGGCGCGCCTTCACGGTGTGACATCTCGCACACTTTTCTCTTGCGAACCTCTGCTACCATAAAGACGATTGCAGTTCCTGCCGTCCCACGGGCCTGTTTCCTTTCCTGCACGACTTGAACGGATGGGCCCAAATGTGCAGGCGGCTGGGGCCACACAGATCCAACCCAAGAAGGAGAACTTCCTATGCCATTAGTCTCCATGCGGCAACTCCTCGACGAGGCCGCCAAGGGCGGTTACGGCGTCGGCGCGTTCAACGTCAACGATATGGAACAGATTCAGGCCATCATGATGGCGGCCAAGGAAACCAAGTCGCCGGTTATCGTCCAGGCCAGCCGCGGCGCGCGCCAGTTTGCCGAGGATCTCTACCTCTTCCGGCTCATCCAGGCCGCAGCCGAGCTCAATCCCGACATTCCCATCGCGATGCACCAGGATCACGGCAACAGCTTTGAGACCTGCAAGAGCGCCATCCTGCTGGGCTACACCAGCGTCATGATGGATGGCTCGCTGAAGGAAGACGGCAAGACCCCTTCCTCGTTTGAAGAGAACGTCGACGTCACCCGCAGGGTGGTTGACTACGCGCACGAGCGCGGCGTAACTGTGGAAGGCGAAATCGGCGTGCTTGGCGGCGTGGAAGACGGCCACGGCGCGGGCGGCACCGGCCTCGAACACATTACCGACCCCGACCAGGCGGTCGAGTTTGCCGAGCGTACCGGCGTCGATGCCCTGGCCATCGCCATCGGCACCAGCCACGGCGCATACAAATTTACGAAGAAACCCGACGGCTCGGTTCTCAAGATGGATGTGCTGATCGCCATCCACAAGCGCCTGCCCCACACCCACCTGGTGATGCACGGCAGCTCCTCTGTGCCTAAGGACCTGCAGGATGTGATCAACCAGTACGGCGGCAAGCTGAAGGAAACCTGGGGCGTGCCGGTGGAAGAGATCCAGCTTGGCATCCGCAACGGCGTCCGCAAAATCAACGTGGATACCGACAATCGCCTGGCCATTACTGGCGCCATCCGCAAGGTTTTCGCCGAAACGCCGGAGAAGTTCGATCCGCGCGACTACCTCAAGCCCGCCCGCGAGGCCATGAAGAAGGTTGTGGCCACGCGCATGACCCAGTTCGGCCAGGCCGGACACGCCGGCGACTACAGCCCCATCCCGATTACCGAGATTGCCAAGAGCTACGCCGACGGCACCCTCGCCAACCGGTCGCTGGCAACCGCCCAGTAACTTCGACTGCAAGCGTCAACAGAAAGGCCGTTCCGCAATCGCGGAGCGGCCTTTTTACTGATCGCTTGGATACGGTTTCAGAACTGCGGCCCTTTGGAATCTTCGACGCTTTGAAATGGGATATTCCGCTGCCACTGTGCGCGCATCATGGTTGCCTGCGCGTAATATCCGGTGCGCGTCCGCACCTTCAATCCCGGCTTGTCCACCTCAACCGCAAGCGAGTGATACTCGTTCGGATGAGCCGCCGGACCCGGATGGAACGTGAGCACATAATAGGCTTTTGCGTCCGCAATGCAGCGGTCGATCAGGCCGGCAAGGTCGTTGTTGCCCTCCAACACCTGCCCGCCCGTTTGCGCGGCCAGCACCTGCAGCATAAGGCTGCCAAAGTCCGCGTGCCGGGGCGAATCCACGCCTTTCAGGTAGCTCTGGTAAGCCCACTGTCCCCGTCCCACTCCCGCCGGATCGATGCTGTAAACCGTCATGCGCGCCGCGCGCAATTCGGTTGAAGCCGAAACGATGGAATCGAAGAGGATTTCCTGATCCTTTTGGCTCCCGTTCCAGGAGTAGTTCGAAATCAGGTGCCAGCCTGGGCTAACCCAAATGACCAACTTCCGGCCGGGACTCTTTTGCTCCTGGGCGGCCAGGGCGTCAATCATACTCAGCGAGGCCTGTTCGCGCTCCATGGCGCCTTCCCAGCCTTGCGCCCTTTTGATTTCGCGCAGTCCGGTCGCATTTGCGTCGAGAAATTCGAGCAGCGCCTTCCCGTTCCGCGAGGGGTCCTTCTGACGCGCCATCGAATGGTCCGTCAGCACAACCATCGACGTGGGAAGGGCGAGCTCCCCGCCATTCTCTTTGAGAAAATTCGCGACCCACTGCCTCGCATTCGAGACGCTCAAGAACGTCGAGTTGATGGCGTCGATCACCACAATAGCCTCAACCGGCGGATCGGCGCTTGCTCGCATTCCATTCTCCGCTTGCACAGAGACAAGACCCTGCGGCAATTTGTTGTCCAGCAGCTTGAAGTCCCCCGGCTCCAGACCGCCAACCGGCGCGCCGGACTTATCCTCCACCACCACGTCGAGCGTAATCGCGCCGTTCTCATTCGCGGCTGTAACGCGTTGTTCCCGGCGGGAAGCTGTTCCACCGCCGTCGCCCCGGCCGAATTCGAAGGCGTCTGCGAAGATGCCGTCCCAGCGGTTGCGAACAGACAGACCAGAAAAATACCTGGGAGAATCGCTGTTTGTCTCATTTGCCCCTCCAAAATACTCACAATCTTTGCCTTAGTGATGCGTGCCACTCGAACTGGCCGCGGTGGCGCTCGCCGCGCTGGTACTCGCTGTGCTGGATGTGGAAACGCTTGAAGTGGAAGTAGTCCCCACTCCGCCTCCATGCGAACCCGCGCCGCTCGAACCGCCCCCGCCTCCACCACTGCGGGAACCGCTGCTGGAGCCGCCTCCGCCGCGAGAACTTCCGCCGCTATAGCTGCTGCCTCTTCCCTGCAACGTCCCTCCGCGGTTTGAGATCGGCATCATCGTACTCACATTCCTGTCGCCCTGCATCCCTTGTCTGGCCATCAGGAAGCTTTCCGTCTTGCGATCGAAGCTCAGCGGAACGCCCGCTGTCCTTTGCACGCCGCCATTGCCCACCCCGGCGCTTTCCTTCACGGAGTGAGCCTCCATCCGCGGAACGTCCGCAGCGGAAAGCATCGGCTGGTAGGCGTCGTGAAATTCCTTCGGCGGCGCTTTCAGCGTCTCAATCGGGATCGCCGCATCCAGCCTGGTCCGCTCAATCGAGAATCCGTCCCTGTTTCTCACCGCAAACACGTCCTCCTTCACATTCATCGGAGGCCGGCCCAGCACATCGTAGGGATGAAGCGGGACGAGGGCGAGGGTGCGCCCGCTCTTGACCCACCGGACCGCCTGAATATGATTTCTCCTTTTGCCAACCACCCACACATAGCGATGCCGCGCATGAATCCAGCTCCCGGCGTGACACACCGGCCAGCGGTAAGGAACTGCGATCGGCTCCAACGCGGGATTCCGGAGTATCGTCTTTCCGGTTGCCGGGTCCCTTGCCAACAGGGATCGAATACCCAGCGGAGAGCAGGGAAAAATGGCCTCGTCGACTTGTTCCGGAGTTTGTGCCGTTCCAGCCGTCTTAGACTTCGTCGCGGGCTGCTGCCCCTCTACGACTGCGGTCGTCTTGGCATCGATTTGCGCAGCGTTGTCCGCTTGCTGGCGGTCGTCTCCATTGGCCGGCTCCCAGCAGGTTCCATACGGGGCGCAATCGAAGAATGTGCCCTGTCCCTTCAACTCCTCGAGTCCGGGGATTGGAGCTGTCAGCCCGGAAGCTATCATCACTTCCGTCATGGCCGCTGTACGCTGTGCTATCCGGTCGGCGACCCACCGGTCCCAGTCGGCAAACGCATTCGGCTTGTAGGCGGCAGGCGCATTGAATCGATAACCACCGCGATAGAACACGGTGCGGCCGCTCGCCAGTGTCTTTTCCGCCGCGCTCTCCAAATTGGCGGCTCCGTCTTCCGGCGTCGTAACCGCAACCCCATCCAGGTAGCTGGTTATCCGCTGGAATCCGTTGCCGGAGTTGCTGGTCAGGTAGCGATCGTCCGTCGGAGTCCGCAGAAGAAACGAGCCCTCCTGAGGCCCAAGAATGTGTGCCGACACGGTGCCTGCGAGCAGCGCAACCTCGGTGTGCGGAATGCCGCGTGTCGTGTGCAGGTCGTTGAACATCAGTACGGTGTTCTCCGCCACATATAGAGTTGACGCGTCTTCGAACTCAATCTCCGCGCGCCCGTTGCCCGTCACCAAGCTGAACCCTGTCTCAAGCGGAAGATCGGCAACCGCCTTCTCCCAGGACGCGCCCGTAATTCGCTCCATATCCTTGCCTCGCGCAACGCGCACGTCTCCTTCGACATAGCTGATGCGGACGATCTCGTCATAGATGGTATCGGTGTGGAAATTGCCCAGAATAAACAGCGCTTCCTTCTTCAGCTTTTCGCTCGCGTCGCCGTTCAATATCTCCTGCACTTGCGCCAATGCTCGCTGTGCGTCGGTCTTAATCAAAGAATTCAGCGCCAGCAGTTTCAGGTCGTCGTCGTCTCCCGCCTTGGGCTCCGCTGGCTTCCCGCTCCGGGCATGAATCTCAATCTCCAGCGCCCCGCACTCATGAATCCAACTGCTGTTTGGATAGTTCTGGCCCAGCACGTAGCATGTGTCCAGCGCTGGCTTTGTCTGTCCCAGCTTGTTCTCCGCGTAAGCCTTCCAGTAGAGCGCTCCATCGGCGTGTCCGTTGCGTTGGCTCGCGATCTTCGTAAAGATTCCCTCGGCATCCACCCAGCGGCCCTCGTCGATGGCCTTCGTTCCCTCGGCGTAGAATCGGCTCTCCGGTGTGCTGCCCGCCACGCCGTCGCCCTCCATCCCCGCCGGCGCAATTGCCCCTGCAAATCCCTGCCCGGCCGCTGGCTGGCCTGTGCCGCCAAAAGTCAAACAAACCATACCTGCCAGCAATGCGGCAAAATACCCTGATCCGACCCTCATATCTTCCCTCCGCCGGCGCCCGTCGTTCCCACAGCTTGCCCCTCCGGAATCCTCGATCGCAGCACCCGCACCTCAAACAGCAGCCCATCCGAATTCATTTCGCTTTGCAGCCGGGCAATGGCTGCGCTGTTCAGGCCCTCCGGCTGGCTGGAAAGCTCATCCAGCAGCCGGTTCAAATCGCCAAGAGCAGTCTTCAACTCCGGGTCGTCACCCTGGGTGGCGCTTTTCAGGCACACACGATTGGCCGCCAGCAGGCTTTTGGCCTCATCGCGAAGCGGCGATACCATCTCCGCGGAGTCCACATCCGCATGTTTCAGTTCCACCAGCAGCCGCTCCGAGCGGTCAAGATGATCGCCCAGCACCACCAGCACCACCCGCTCCTTGGGTGCGGCGGGGGCCGGCGTTGCGGCCGTCGTCGGGTGCGTCTGGCTCCGCTCCCATAGCTGGCCCGCAATAAATGCGCCTGACACCAGCAGCCCGCAGGCCGCGGCATAGCTCAATCCCATCCAGAATCCCGAGCGGAGCCAATGCCGCCGTGGCGCTTCATACGCCGGCAGCCTCTGCGCCAGCGACTCCCACACCCGTTCGCCGTAGCCCGCATCGCGAGCCGGCGGTTCCGCAAATTCCATCTCTTTCAAATCGCTCTGCAGCGCCGCGTAGGCCACAGCGCATTCCGCGCAGCTTTCAAGGTGCCGCCTGCCGGACGCGCCGGGTTCGCCTTTCGTGTAGAAATACTCAATCAGTTCTTCTTCCCGCAGATGACTCATGTCCTCACCCTTAATACCGCAAGCCGGATCCGCAGCTTTTGCACTGCGCGGAACACCGCTTGCTTCGCCGCATTCGGCCCAATGCCCAGCGCGGCTCCAATCTCTCCCGTGGAACAGTCCTCCAAGTGGCGCAGCACAAAAGCGGTTCGCTCCGTTGCTGTCAGGCTGTGCATTGCCGTTTCCTGCATGGCCCCGATCTCGCCGCTCAGCAAAAGCCTGTCCGGCCCGGCCGCCCAATCCGCAACCTGCACTTCCTGCAGCTCCGGGCTGGTCTCATCGCTTACCCGGCTGGCGTCGTTCCCCTTGCGGCCGCCAATTTTGTCCAGCGCGCAGCGCACCGCGATCCGATAAATCCACGTGCCAAAATTCGACTCCGCCCTGAAGCTCGCCAGCTTTTGATATCCGCGCAGCAGCGCTTCCTGCACCACGTCGTCCGCATCGGCCTCATTTCTGGTGATGCGGAAGGCAACCCGGAAGAGACTCTCGCTATGGCGCACCACCAGTGCCCCATAGGCCTCCTTGTCTCCCGCGAGCACTGCCTCGATCACAGCGTGGTCGTTCTTGCCCATGCGATCCATTAGACAGCAAGTTTCCCGGCGCGGTTAGGAGAGATTGATTTTCATCGAAATACAAAAAAAAGTGCTGGCATTCGATTTGCCGGGAAGGTACACTCACAGTCGCCGCCGATTGCGTTTTGCATTCTTCCCCCCGCAGATTGCGTTCCGCTGCTCTTTCGGCATTTCCGGCACCAGTTTGAAACGCTCTCAGAAGGCGCTTATGGAGAGAAGGCTCTCCATACTTCTAAGGCAGCGCAATGCTCCCTCACCCTCTTACCGGAGTTTCCCCGAATATGCTTCACCAATTGAAGTTTCAACAGTACTCTTCGCAGCTCTCCCTGCGTTGCGGCAATGCTTCGAAATGAATGCTCCGCCCCAGTACGAGTGTTTGCAAGGCCCTTGTTTCTCAACGTTGTCCTAGTCCAAGGAGGTCTCCATGTTGCCTTTTAATTTCGCTGCACTGTACCCACAGCGGCTGCTGCAGTCCCGCCTTCCCCTTTGCCTGGTTCTGCTGACCGCGATGCTGGCCGTCCTCACCGGCACTGCCAATGCGGGAACGCCACCGAGCGTTGTCTACACCGGCTCCATGCAGGTGCTGAACACCGGCAGCTACAACGTGAACTACGCCGTCTCAGCGATGGCGGACCTGAGCGGAAATGTGTACATGATCGACTTCGGGTCCCCGGGAACCCCGCAGGTCCTGGTGCTGAGCCCCTCAGGAACGGTGAGCGTCCTGGCCACGCCCGGCTACACCCTGGATCAACCGTACGGCCTCTGGGTAGACAACTCGGGGAACGTCCTGATCGCGGATTCCGGGAATAACCGGATTCTCAAAGTAACCGGGGGCGGGACCGGCGCAAGCGTCGTCAACACCGGCGCATACACCCTTATTGACCCTCAAGGTGTTGGCGAGGATCCGCTGGGAAATATCTATATAGCCGACACCTATAACAACAGGGCGCTCATGGTCGCCCCCGGCGGCGCCGTGACGATCATTCCGGGTGTTTCGGACTATCCGGAGGGATTTGCCTTCGATTCAATCGGCGACGTGTACATCGGCGCTTACTTCGCCGCGTACGAGGTTAGTTCGTCGAACACCGTGACCACAATCGGCACGGGAAGCTATAGTCCCCAACCATGGGGCGTCGCACTGGACAGTGCGGACAACCTGTACTTGATGGACACCGGGGGCGATCAGGTTCTGAAGGTTGATACCCTGGGCAACACCACTGTGGTGGATCTCGATGGATATACGCTAAGTAACCCGAACGGGCTCTCCAGCGACCGCTACGACAATCTCTACATCTCCGACCAGAACAACGACCGCTATCTTGAGCTCTCGTTGACCTCGGCCGGATTCGGCCAGGTGCCCGTCAATACCACCAGCGCCACGCAGACCCTGAACTTTTCTATCTCCAACGCCACGGTGGGCAGCATCGCCGTCCTTACCACCGGTATCTCCGGCCTGGATTTCAACGATGCCGGCGGCGATACCTGCACCGCAACCACCTATACCGCAACAACCAGCTGCACAGTCAATGTGTCGTTTAAGCCCATGGCTCCCGGCCTGCGTGTTGGCGCGGTGGTGATTGCGGACGGCTCCGGTAATGCGCTGGCGACTGTGCCCATCTTTGGAACAGGAACTGGCCCGGAGGTGGGCTTCGGGCCCTCCTCCGCCGCCACCTGGAGCAGCGATTACGTTTATCCCAGCACCTTGGCCGTCGACGCCGCAGGCGATGTGTTCGTGGTCGATGCCGAAGCCGGGAGTGTGTATAAAGTGACGCCGGGCGGCTCGCGAACCTCGATCGGCGGCGTATTTAGCCAACCCGAGGGCGGGGCCGTGGACGGCGCAGGCAATGTGTATGTCACCGATGGGGAGAATTTGTACATGGTGACGCCAGCCGGTGCGCGGACAACCATAGGCAGTGGGTTCACGAGTCCCGGCGGCCTGGCAGTGGATGGCGCAGGGAACGTCTATGTCACCAATGCCTCCAATGTGTACAAAGTGACGCCGGGCGGCGTTCAGACCACCGTGGGCAGCGGATTTACGTTCCCGGCGGGCTTGGCCGTTGACGCGGCTGGCAATGTGTATGTCGCCGATGCGGGATCCGGCGTCGACAAAGTCTATAAGGTAACGCCGGGAGGCGTTCAGACCACTGTGGGCAGCGGATTTAGCATTCCGGTTGGCGTGGCCGTGGATGCAGCCGGCGATGTCTACGTCCTCGATACCGGTTCCAGTTCTCTCTTTGAGGTCACCCCGGCAGGCTCTCAGAGCACCGTGAGCACAGCATTCTCGTCCCCGAACGGTGTGGCCATCGACAGCACAGGCAACCTCTACGTGGCCGATTCAAACAACGGGCGCGTGGCAAAAATCGACCGCGCCGATCCGCCCGCTCAGAGCTTTCCCACCTCCACCGCCGTTGGCGCAACCGACACCACGGACGGAACGATGACGGCACAGCTATTCAACATCGGCAACCAGGCGCTGAGCTTCACAGCCATCACCTATCCGGCGGACTTTTCCGAACCGGCGGGCGACGCGAGCGCATGCACTACCGCGGGCATCAACCCAGCCGGCGAGTGCGATATTCCCATACAGTTCACTCCGGAAAATGCGGGTTCGCCGCTGAGCGAGGGCGTGACCCTGACCGACAACGCGTTGAATGTGACCAGAGCGCAGCAGTCGATCCCGGTAACAGGTACAGCGACAGGGCCGGTGCCTGCAATGCTGCTCACGCCCAAGAACGGCAGCGGATTATCCGCTACCAGCCAGACGTTTACGTGGACAACCGGCAACGAAGTAACAGCCTATTGGTTTAACCTCGGCTACGGGTCTTTCGGCGTGGAGGCAAAGGATGTATATGACTCGGGCCCAATCTCCACGACTACCTTGACTGTGAACAACCTGGGCGCATCCGGGCAAACGGTCTACGCAACGCTCTATTCGTTGATCGGTGGAGTCTGGCAGCCTGAGATCTACACCTTCACCGAAGGCGGATCTCCCGTGGCGGCACAGCTCACCGAGCCCACGAACGGCAGCACGCTCTCCGGTACAACAACTAACTTCACCTGGAATACCGGCAGCGGGGTTCTGGCTTATTGGCTCTATGTCGGCACCGGAACCAACTTGGCTACATCGAGAAACCTCTATAACTCGGGGCAGACCGCGGCCACTTCAGCCACAGTCACCGGCATTCCGGCTTATGGACAACCGATCTACGTGACTCTCTTCTCGCTGATCGCCGGCGCGTGGCAATCTGCAAGTTACACCTTCACCGAATCCGGCTCACCCCAGAAGGCGACTCTTACCCTGCCAACCTCCGGAACCCAGTTGAACGGCTCTGCAAACTTCACCTGGACGGCGGGCGGCGGAGTGCAATCCTACTGGCTCAACCTGGGCGACTCTCCCACAGGGGCAGGGTCGAAAGATATTTATAGCTCCGGGCCAACCACGGCACTAACAACCTCTGTATCCGGAATACCGACGAACGGAGTGACGGTCTACGCGACGCTCTACTCTTACATCGACGGAGCCTGGCAATCCAACCAATACTCATTCACTGAAACTGGAAGCCCCTCCGCGGCAGTGTTGAACACTCCCCAGCCGGAGACCACGCTTTCCGGCCCCAGCGTAACCTTCGCGTGGACCTCTGGCGCCGGCCCCACCGAGTATTGGTTCAACCTTGGGACCAGCCCCACGGGCCCAAACTCAAAGAACATCTATAGCTCGGGGCCAACCACCGCAACTTCCGTCAATGTAACCGGCCTGCCGACAAACGGCGAGACAATCTACGCAACGCTGTACTCGCTCATCGACGGGGTGTGGCAGTCGGCCAGCTACACCTACACCGCCTTCACACCACCGGCGTAAACGCAACGGCCTCCGACACAGACGCGGCGCGTGTATGCGCTGCGTCTGGCTGGGCGAAGGCTCCCCGGAAGTCCGCCAGTTGCGCCAAATATTCTCTGCGGCCAAGCAGTTCTCAATGTTTATTGCCTGGGTCGGCGATGGAACCTCAGTCTCGTGACGCGATTACCAGAACGCCGCTGCCCGCAGCAACTGAAACCACAACGGTTTCCGCGTCTACCCGCGGTCCCTGCACCACGTCGTCCGCATCGGCCTCATTTCTGGTGATGCGGAAGGCAACCCGGAAGAGACTCTCGCTATGGCGCACCACCAGTGCCCCATAGGCCTCCTTGTCTCCCGCGAGCACTGCCTCGGTCACAGCGTGGTCGTTCTTGCCCATGCGAACCATTAGACAGGATTTCTCCGGGTGTGGTTATGCGAGATTGTTTCGGGAGCTGTATATATAACTTCCACTCGTCTCCTTTGATTATGGCAATCCGTACCAGGTGGCCCGTCCAGCACCGTGCCGCGCTAACAGGCCCTTTCCAACCAACGATGTGAAAGTGACTTTTAGTGTGTTCGGGCTTGCGCCGAACTCACGCACCATGTCGCGTGTCGTGACGCGACCCTGATCGCGCACGTAGTCGAGAATTTTGACCGAAAGTTTACTCAGCGCCGCGAGCGCGTTCTTTTCGCGCTCGATCTTTACCGCCAGGCGGCGTTTTTGCTGCTGTAGCGCACGCATGAAAAAGAGCAGCCATGGCTGCCAGTCCGGCGCATCGGTTCGGATGGTGGTTTGCGTCTGGCGCAACCCCAGGTAGTAGGCCTCCTTGCTGTTTTCAATTACGCTTTCGAGCGACGAATACGGCATGTAGGCATAGCCCGCCTGCAACATCAGCAAGGTGGTCAGAACGCGACTCAGGCGCCCGTTGCCGTCCTGGAAGGGATGGATTGCGAGGAAGACAACGATGAACACGGCGACAATCAACAGAGGATGCAGGCGGCCGAGATCCCGCGCTTCATTCAGCCAGGCGACCAGATCGGTCATTTGCCGCGGTGTATCGAACGGCGTGGCCGTCTCGAACACGATTCCGATCATCCTGCCCTCGGAGTCGAAGGCGCCGACATCGTTTCGGATGGTCTTGTACTCGCCGCGATGACGCTCATCCTTGTCGCTGTAACGGAGCAGGTCACGGTGGATCTGCTTGATGTGGTTTTCCGTAATGGGGATCTCCGGCCAGGACAGGAAAACCGTTTCGATGACATCGGCGTAGCCTACGACCTCCTGTTCGTCGCGGGTACTGAACCGCCTGATTTCCAAGTTGCCCAACAGGCGTTCGACCTCACGGTCGCTCAACTTGCTTCCCTCGATGCGGGTTGACGAACCGATGCTCTCGATAGTCGCCACGCGGCGAAGAGCGTTCAACCGCTCGGGCGCAATCGCCCCCAGGGCACGCCAGGCGCCTTTGAACTCGTCGATCTCCGACAACAGCGCCAGCAGTTCCTGCGTAATGTGAATGGTATCGGTGTTGAGCATGCCTGCAATTATACCGGATTACACCCGATTATGTGCCGGAAGAGTCACCGGATTGCACCGGATTTATGGGGCCAGCGAGGAACATAAAGTCCACACTCCGCCAGACGGAGCAACGTGTCGCAGAGCGATACCGGCACCAACACGCAGGTACCGAGAATCACCTGCGCATCTCCTCTCTTTACTTCTGATAGAATGTAAAGAAAGGAGAAGGTCGTCTCATGGAAGCTACGCTCAGTAGTAAAGGGCAGGCAACGATCCCCAAAGCGGTTCGTGATCGCCTGCAAATAAAATCGGGGGATCGGTTCAAGTTCTTCTTCCACCCTGACGGTGTGATCATTCTGCCCAAGATTTCGACTGCTCGACTCAAGGGCATGATTCCAAAACCGGCCCAACCGGTATCTCTTGAAGAAATGGATCGGGCGATTGCGGAAGGCGCAACAGAAAGATTTCGGCGAAGAAAATGATAGGTCTCGATACCAACGTCCTGCTGCGCTACCTCGCGCAAGACGATCCAACGCAATCCCCCCGCGCAACGGAGATCGTCGAACGGCGCTTGACCGAACAAGAACCGGGTTTCGTCAGCCTTGTGAGCGTCCTTGAAGTTGTGTGGGTTCTCAAGAGTCTTTTCAAGCGTTCCCGGCAGGAAATCGCGAACGATATCGAAATGCTGTTAGCGGCTGACACACTCGAGGTTCAGAATGAGCAGGAGGTCTATTACGCCGTCGTTTCGCTCCGAAATGGATTCGGAACATTCGAAGACGCATTGATCGGCGCCCTCGGCGCCTGGAGAGGTTGTTCGGCTACCTTGACCTTTGATGAAGACGCCGCAGAACGGCTACATGGGTTTCAACTGGCCTGATTGTCCAGGGAATCTCTGATAAAGTCGATGCTTTGAAAGGGCACGACTTCAGTCGTGCCGCAATGGCAATAGAATCAATGTGGGCTTCAGCCCCTGGGGGAAGCATTCCGCCAATTTCATCCGAAATCCCGCTTTTTCCGCAGCCTGTTCAAGCCCCACAAGCGCTAAGGTGATGGAAATTGCTTCCGGACTGCCGGTGATTCGGGCGTAACGACACGAAATCTCATGACGAGTATCATCATTTTGGCTACCTCTATCGAGAGGATTGTGAGGCAGCACTTCGCCATGGGAAATCTGACGCGCTCTTTCTTCTTCTCTGCCGTTCTTCTATCCACTCAGGCACAACTCCAAGCCCAGAATCTCCCTTCCACGGCTCAGAAGGGTTCTTCGGCGCAGGTCCAGCTCGGTCCCAAGGTCGCCGAGACACTGCTTATCCACAAGGAGGCGCCAGCTTGCCAGAAGGATTCAGACGGCGTAAAGGTCATGGGAACGGTTGTTATCGCAATCACCATCGATAAGGACGGGAACGTGAGCCACACCCGAACGCTCTCGGGGCCCAAGATGCTACGACCGCTAGCCTTGGCGACTGTGCGCAAGTACCGTTACAAGCCCTATCTGCTGAACAAGACGCCGGTTGAATTTAAAACGGTAGTTTCCATCCCGATCGACTGCATTTTCCATACCGGCCAAGCGTAATTCTGGTTCCCACAATCTAGTTCACCCTGGACCAAGCGGCGTGCGTATGTCCAACGCTCAGTCCCTACGTCGTCTCCGTAAGCGCCTCGGTAGCCTTGCTCATCTTCGCCGTCCGCTCAATCTTGTCCCAGTTGAATGGCTTCCCATCGATTGCCCGCTTCAGCGTCTTGAACAGGACCACCGAGAAAACCTGCCGGTATGCGAATCGCTGCAGCCAGATGTGGAACAGAAGCCACCGGTCTCCCTTGTTCGCCGGATGGCGTCGCTCCAGCGAGAAAGCCACCGACGATGTAACAAAGTCGATCACCAGGAACCCGAGGAAGTAAACCAGCAGCTTCTCGAAGCTGGCCGCCGAGGCTGCTTCAGGGTGGTAGTAGCGGTCGAGGAAGTAGTTCGCCACGCCGGCCAGGAACATCAGGTCGATGAACGGCGAAACCAGCGGCAAAAACATCTGGAAGATGAGAATGTTCGGCAGCGCGAAAAGCCCCATGGCCTTGTTGCGAATAAACGCCGCGCGATGCTTCCACACCGCCTGCAGCGTTCCAAACGACCAGCGGAACCGCTGCCGCATCAGCCCACTGGCGTCGATCGGCGCTTCGGTAAATGCCAGCGAGCGGTCTTCGTAGTTGACCCAGTAGCCCTGTTCCAGCAGGTTCATGGTCAGGTCGGCGTCCTCTGCCACGGTATTCAGCGGATAGCCTCCAGCGGCTTTCACCGGCGCTGTCCGCCATGCGCCAATGGCCCCTGGAACCACCGTGACCACATGGAAAAGGTCCAGCGCGCGCCGCTCGAAGTTCTGGCTGGTGATGTATTCCAGAGCCTGCCAGCGCGTCCACAGGTTCACCCGGTTGCCCACCTTCGCGTTGCCCGCCATCGCCCCAATGCGGGCGTCTTCAAAGTGAGGAATCAGCTTTGAAATCGCGTCGGCGGCAATCACCGTGTCGGCGTCGATGCCCACGTAGACTTCCTCCGTAAGGCGCTCAAGCGCGTAGTTCAACGCGGCAGCCTTGCCTCCGTTGGCCTTCAACAACACCTGAACCCGCGGCTCGTCGGCGTACGCCTCGCGGGCCGCCTCGGCGGTCCGGTCGCTCGACCCGTCGTCGATAACCAGAATGTGCAGGTTCTTGTAGTCCGAGTTCAGCACGCTGCGAATCGTCCGCACAATCACCGTCTCTTCGTTGTAGGCGGGTATCAGCACGGCGACCCGCGGATTGTACCCAGGCGAGGCCGCGCTGTGGGGCTTGCGCAGCCGGTCGATCACCGCGAAAATGCCGATCAGGATCAGCCGCCCGCACATCAGCACGTCGCCCACATAGAACACCATCACAATGAACTTCACCACCAGCGCCGCACCGGAAAACGCGATCGAGTCGGGCAGCGCGCGCAGGTATTGCCAGAATGTAAGCCCCGGCATCACCTCCGCGGTGGTCTTGCCCATCAGCGCCGAAACCTGAACAATCGTGTAGCCGCGCGCGCGCAGCGTGTCAATCAGCACCGGCAGCGCGGCCACCGTTGCCGACCGGTCGCCTCCCCCGTCATGCATCAGGATGATGGAGCCGCGGAACTGCGGCTTGGTCTTCATGGTCTCAAGCTGCGTCAAAATCGACTTGGTAATCTCATCGGCCGATTTGCGCGGATGCTCGTTCCAATCGTCTGTATCCAGCTTGTTGCCCACAATCGTGTAGCCGTCCTTCTGGATTTGCACCACCGGCGCTGCCTGGTCGTCGGTATCGGGCTCCTCGTCAATGTCGTACGGCGGGCGGAAGTATAGCGGCTGAATACCAAGCTTGCTGGCGAAAAGCCGCTCCGTCAGCTTCACCTCAAGGTCCAGCCGCCTCGCCGGTATTTCGCTTATGTCCGGATGCGTGTACGTGTGGTTGCCAATCTCATGGCCTTCGCGGACGATGCGCTTCATCACCCCGACATTTTCAGCGGCCTCCGCGCCAATCAGCATGAACGTGCCCTTGGCGTTCTTCTGCTTCAATATGTCCAGAATTTTTGGAGTCCACTTGGGGTCCGGCCCGTCGTCGAACGAGAGCGCAACTTCGTTGGGATGGTACCCATACTGCTCAATGGTGTAAGTCAGCGGATACACGTCCATGTGCTCATCCACAATCAACTTCTTGCGCGGGTCCTTTTCGTCTGTATCCACTGAGACGGTGCGCTTTCCCGGCTGCGGCAACCCGGTCACGCGCAAAATATCCCCGTCGCCCTCCGTGTCCACGTCGTGTCCCGGCTGCACCTGACCCAGCGCCTGTAGCGATTCGGGGGCGGTGGGCTTGTCCCACACGTTCCACAGCGAGCTGTCTTCCTCGCCCAGCCGCCACAGGGCAAAGGTCTGCAGACCCAGCGCGCGCGCCCCGCGCAGTTCGTTCAGCAGCGTCACGCCATCCAGAAACCACACCACGTGCCGCTCGTTGCTGTCCTCGTCGATGTACTCAAAGTGGGGATTCAGCGAGTCGTAATCCAGGTCAAGATCGGCGTCGGCGTCGGAGGCTCGCTGCCAGGCCTCGGCCACGGAAAGGTCGTCGGTATTTACCACCTCCGCTTTGGAGTGCCTGGGGCTGTTCCTCTTGGGAATCGAAAGCGTCCAGTCGTATCCGTAACTGCCCACCGCGCAAACCAGCTTATCCTTGGGCACAATCTTCAGCACGCGTTGCAGATTCCCGATAAACCAATCCTGGCTCGCCACCGGTCCCGGTTCGCTGTTCTCCTCGTGCTGGTCGTAGTTCATCAAAATAATGCCGTAGGAGTTGGCGGCTATCTGCTTCAGCTCATCGTCGCTGGTGGCCACCACCGTGTCCACGTAAAGATGCAGGCCGCGCGCCTGCATATCGGCGTTCAGCTCGGCGATAAAGCTCATGTAGGCCGGAATCGCATCGTCCTCCAGGCTTTCAAAGTCCAGCGAAATGCCGCGGTAAACCGGATAGGCGCCAAGAAACCGCATAATCTGCCCGCGCAGCACATTCCGCTTGTTCTGGTCCTTCAGCATGTCCCCAATGCCCGCGTCCCAGGTCAGCGTGTTCGAGTTGTAGTTGTTCAGGTGCGGATAGATTTCCGTGTCTTCCTTGGCCGCCTGAATGACGCGCTTGATCCTGTCCAGGTCGTCGGGGTCATGCACCGTGGCGCCGTCAACTATTGGATACTCGCGGTGGCTGTCGTTGTTGATCGCCAGCAGCGTCGGCTGCGGCGCGTCCACGTGCAGCCACTCCGGAAACAGCATGTCGAGCTGGTGAACATGCTCCTTGAACGACGAGTAGCTGGCTTCGTCGTACGCAACGTAGAACGCGGCGCGCAACCCTTCACCCGAGTTCAGCGGTATTTCAGACGGCTTGCGATCGGTCTTGCGCCGCGCCGGCCGCGCCTTGGCGCCCCGCAGGTTCGGCGAGAGATCGGGTAGCGCTCTGTAGTTGTGCTTGGGCGTCGGCAACAGCAGTTCAGGCAAATGCTGGTTGCGCATCACATTGAAGATGAACCCCGCCAGAACCAGCGTCGAGCCCACCGCTGCGAAGTCAAAAATGCGGCGGAGCCGCTTCCAGCGTTTGCGTTGCGGATCGAGAAATATCTGTTTATCGGGCATGGCCTGTCAGTCTAATTCTACTTGGGTCAAATCCGCCGGAACGGTCTACCCTATACGCTATACACTACGAATCCTATGAAAGCTAAACACAAGAGTCAATTGGCCGGCCAAAGCAAAACAATGGCCTCCGCGCCCCGCATCTGGCCCACCGCGCTTGCGCTCGCCTCCGGCCTTGCCCTGCGCCTGTGGATGCTGCACGCCATCCCGCAGGTCTCAGGCGACACCCTGCTCTACGGCGGCCTGGCAAAAAACCTCCTCCTCCACGGCCAGTACGCCATCACCGACGGCAGCGGCGTCCTGCACACTACCCTCCTGCGCTTGCCTGGCTATCCGTTGTTTCTGGCCCTCTGCTTTCAGCTCTTCGGCATGGAGAACTACAACGCCGTGGCCTATGTGCAAATCGCATTGGAACTCCTCGGCTGCCTTCTGCTGGCGGACTTCGTGCGCCTTATCGCCCCTCCCAACTTGCGAAATGGAGCTGCGCTCTCCACCCTTTGGCTCTCCGCGCTGTGTCCCTTCACGGCCTCCTATGCGGTTGCTCCACTCACTGAAGCGCCCACGCTGTTCGCCATCTCGCTGGCTCTCTGGGCCGTTGCCCGATTCCATGCAGGCCAGGGCAAATCGTTATGGCCCAGCGCTCTCTGGTTCACCTTTGCGATAACCTTCGCCGCGCTCCTTCGTCCCGATGGCGCCCTTGTCGGCATAGCCCTCGTCCCAGCCATGCTGGCCGGCCTTCGGCTGGCCGCGCCAAGAAACTCAGACGCTTCAGAACCCTCGAAGAGCATTGCTCCGCAAACGCCGAAAGCCTCACAGGCCGGCTCCGCCCGTTCCGCAACCGTCCAGAAATCAACCCAATCCTCACAAGCCGCGAAGAAACTCGCTGCCAAAGCAAATCGCAAAAATCCTGCATCGAGGCGCGACCTTAGTTCTGCCGATATACCACAAAGCCAGCACCGGCCCTCAGCCCCTGAGCTGATCCGAATGGCCATCGCCTGCCTCCTCCTCGCCCTGCTGCCCTTCGGCATTTGGGCCGTCCGAAACTGGAGCGTCTTCCACGTCTTCGAACCGCTGGCCCCTCGCTACGCCACCGATCCCGGCGAGTCAACCAACCCCGGCTGGCAGCGCTGGACCAAAACCTGGTGCCTCGACTTTGTTTCCACCTACTACATCTACTGGAACGTCCCCGGCAGCCCCCTCGATCTCGCCAAATTGCCCTCTCGCGCCTTCGACACGCCCGAGCAGTATACTGAAACCGCCGCCCTTGCCGCCGCCTACGCCGACAACGGACAGGACCTGTCTCCGGAACTCGACGAGCGGTTTGCGCAACTGGCCGACGAGCGCATCAAGGCCGATCCCATGCGCTTCTACCTCTGGCTGCCTCTCGGCCGCATGGGGGACATGTGGCTCCGCCCCCGCGTCGAAAACCTCGACATCGACCTCGATTGGTGGGTCTACAGCCACCACAACGCGGAGACGCGCTTCAGTTGGGCCTACGCCGGCCTCAACGCCGCTTATCTGCTCCTGGCTCTGGCGGGCCTGTGCTTCCGGCCCCGGTATTGGCCGTGGATGGTCTTCTACTTTGTGCTGCGCAGCGGTCTATTAATGACCATCGAAGCCCCCGAAGCGCGCTACACCCTGGAGTGCTTCCCCATGCTTGTTGCGCTGGGCGGCATCGGCCTCTTCGGGCTATTCAAGAAACTGAAAGGTCGAGATTAGTTTCGAGTGAGCCGTCAGGACGACTTCGGAGGTGGAACCTTTTTCCCGGCCTTCCTTGCTTCTGAGAGCCCAATGGCAATGGCCTGCTTTGGATTCGTGACCAGGTTCCCGCCGCGGCCGCTCCGCAGCTTCCCGGCCTTCATCGCCTTCATCTCTCTCTCAACGCTGTCTCCCGCGGCCGGCGAGTACTTTCGCGTGGACTTCTTTGCTGCTGTTGGCATGGTCTTCTCCCTCTCGCAACTCAGATGATCCGTGGCTGCCCGTCGGTTGCATAGCCTTAACAATTGAATCAACCTGCGGCGAGTTGACCCAGCAGCCGGGCGCGCGTCGGCTCATCCACGAAAGCTGCGCGCAACGCCTCGCGGTTGCACTCCAGCAACTCGCCATCGCTCCAGCCGAATTCATCCCGAAGCCGAACATACTCCCGCTCCAGCGTCACGTTGGTAATGGTGCGCGTATCGGTGTTGATGCCGAGAGGGACACCGGCGCGGAAGAGCCGGTCAACGGGGTGATCGGCATAGGTGAGGCAGGTGCGCGTTTGCACGTTGCTGCTCGGGCACACTTCAAGATGAATGCGCTCGCGCTTGAGATGATCGACCAGCAAAGGGTCTTCAATGCTGCGCACGCCGTGGCCGATGCGCGTGGGCTGAAACGCCTGCAGCGTCTCCCACACGCTGTTTGCGCCGCATGCTTCTCCGGCGTGAGCTGTGCGATCCAGGCCGTGGTCCATCGCATACCGGAAGGCGGGGATGTGCGCGTCGATGGGGAAGCCGGCTTCGTCCCCGGCAATGTCCAGGGCCGCCACGCGGCTGCCTTTGAAGCGCTCCACAAGCTGGGCGGTCAGCAGGCTCTGCGCCTGGTCGAAGTGCCGCAGTGTGCAGAGGATCAGGCGGGCCTCGATACCAGTGGCCTGCACGCATTGCTCGGTGGCGCGATCGACGGCTGCAACCACGGCCTCCGGCGAGAGTCCTTCCAGAAGGTGTAAAAGCGGGGCAAAACGGATCTCCGCGTAGATGACCTTGTCGCGGCCAAGTTGCTCGAAGATGTCTTCTGTGACGATCCGCAGCGCGTCCTCACTTTGCATCAGTTGGAAGCCGCGAGGGGCGCGCGTGAGGAAATCGGCCAGGCTGGCGCATTGGTGTGGGGCCACGAACTCGGCGTCGTATTCCTGCTGCGAAATGTGCGGTGCCAGATGCGAAACGGCCGCGTAGCTCAGCGAGCAGTCAAGATGGAGATGCAATTCGACTTTGGGCAGTTCGGGCATCTTGAGAATTATCGCGCAACAGGCGCGGCTCAAAACCCACTCTATCGCGAAAACCGAACCCCGCCCTACCGGTTCACATAAGTAGTCTTGCCGTCTGTCTTGAACGTAAACGCGTCGGAGGGCAGCGGTCCATTCACCTTGATGTTCGAATACACGCAGGTCCGCGACTGCCCCTGCCCCTCGTCGAATACCTGCTTCAGGCTTACCCCCAGCTCGGGATCGATCCAGATCGTCACCTTGGGAATCAGCTTCAACACTTCGGGGTCTTTGGCCACCAGCTCCAGCTTGTAAGTCTTTACCGCGCCAATCGTTTCCGCTCCGTCCAACTGGATATTCCATCTGTCGGCCAGGGCTTCGCCGCTGGCGCCGAAACCAAGAATCAGGTAGCTCTCATAATTGCTTACCTTCTTCGAAGTAATCACCTGGTCGAGCAACGGCTGATACAGCTTGAAAACTCCCCCGGAAACCACCATCACCTTTGGAGCCGGCTTGCCGTTGTCCAAATTGAAGTGCAGCGCCATCTGGAAAGCCGTGCCTTTGCGGTCGTAGTAAACCTTGCCCGTCTGAACCTCAGTGTCGGGCACCGGGTAAGTCTGCGCAACGTCGATCTCCACATCCGCCGAGGTGGAATGGAAGTTAGCCGCTGCCAGATCCAGCCTGTGCAGCACCTCTTTCAGTTCCTTCTGGTCCGCGGGGGCGGGCGTCGCGGGTGCGCCAACTGCAATCGCGCCGCCTCCCGCCAGTACAATCGCTGCCATAAATGCCAAAATACAAAGCTTTGCTCTTATACGCATAGTTATCCTTAGCCATTTAGATGCGCAGTCAAGGGAAAATGAGCCACAAATTACTTGTCCGGCCATCTTTCGTTCTCTTGGAAGACTTACCGCCGAGCCCAAACCTTCCACGCAACATTCCCCTTGGCGTCGGTAACTGTCTCCCAGTGGTCCACCGACACCGCATCGCCCGTCACCGGTTCAATGGCCTTACGCAATGCCTTCTTCACCACCGCGTCCGGCGCGCCAGCGGGCACCTCCGCGTCCACGGCCTGTACCGTCACAATCAATCCGTGCCCGTCGTTCCCCACCACCTCGATCGCATGCGATGGCCCGGCGACCGGCGATGGCTTGTCGCCGTAATTCCACAAAAACGGCGTGCCGAAAATAAACAGCAAAATCACCGTCACCATAACATCGTAGTGAAAGCACCCTCGCGGATAAGTCCAGTAGAAGTAACTCAGCAGGATCTGCTTCAGCGTGCGTGTCTCGCCTGTGTTCGCGGGTTGTTTCAAAGTTGCCATCAAACTTCCTTCACAATTTTGTCCAGGCCGCCCATGTAGGGCCTCAAGGCTTGCGGAATGGTTACCGACCCGTCCCCCTGCTGGTAATTCTCGAGAATTGCCAGCCACGTCCGCCCCACGGCCAAGCCGCTGCCATTGATGGTATGCACAAACTCCGGCTTGGTCTTGGCGCCTTTTTCTCCCGAAGGCCTGTAGCGGATATTCGCCCGCCGCGCCTGAAACGCTTCAAAATTCGAGCACGACGAAATCTCGCGGTAGAGCCCCTGCCCGGGAAGCCAAACCTCCAGGTCGAAGGTCTTCGCCGACGAGAAACCCGTATCGCCCGCGCACAGCAGCACGCGCCGGTAAGGCAGTTCCAGCGCCTCAAGAATCTCTTCCGCGTCCCTCGTCAGCCGCTCGTGTTCGGCGTCCGAGTCCGCGGGCCGCGTAAACTTCACCAGCTCCACCTTTTGAAACTGGTGCTGCCGGATAATCCCGCGCGTGTCTTTCCCCGCTGCGCCTGCCTCAGCCCGGAAGCAGGGCGTATAGGCCGTAAAGCAAATCGGCAGCCGAGCTTCGTCGAGAATTTCGTCGCGGTAAAGGTTCGTCACCGGAACCTCCGCCGTGGGAATCAGCCAGTGGTCGTTGTCCTTATACTCGCCGCGCGTAACCGCCTCGGCGTCGGCGTCAGAACAGCGAAACAGGTCCTCGGCAAACTTGGGCAGGTTCCCCGTACCGAACAGCGACTTCGAGTTCACCATGAACGGCGGCAGCACTTCCTTGTAGCCATGTTTCGAAGTGTGCAGATCGAGCATAAACCCGATCAGCGCCCGCTCCAGCCGCGCTCCGGCTCCAAAGTAGACGGCGAACCGTGCCCCGCTCAGCTTGGCTGCGCGTTCCAGGTCCAAAATCCCCAGTGCCTCGCCCAGTTCCCAATGCGGTTTGGGTTCAAAATCGAAGCTCGACTTCGCGCCCCAGGTCTTCACGGTAAGGTTGTCGGCCTCGGATGTGCCGGCCGGAACCTCGTCGCGGGTGAGGTTGGGAATGCGGGCCAGCGACAACCGCATCTGGTCGTCCAGCGCCGCGGCTCTCAAGTCCAGTTCGTCGAGCTCGTCCTTCAGGGCGCGGGTTTCGTCCATCAGAGTAGCAACATCTGGCCGTGCCTCAAATTCCTCAGAGATTTTGACAGACCGCGCGATCTTTTCGAGTGCGGGTAGGTTGCTCATTTCTCTAGCTGGCGGAGAAACAGCTCGTCTCAGCGCGCCAACCTGCTGGCTGAGTTCGTTGCGCCGCGCCTTCAGCCGCTCGGATGTAGTAATGGCCTCGCGCCGCGCCTGATCGAGCGAGAGAAAATCCCCCAGCAACGCGGTGGGATCGGCGCCCCTCGCGCGCAGCTTCGTCTTAACAAGTTCCAGGTTCGCCCTGACAAATCCCAGTTCGAGCATCGCTCTACCAGTTTAACCGACAGGACTTGGGGGAACGGGGAACTCAGTGGCCCGAATCATCGGACGGGGGAACGGCCGAAAGCGGAACCTGGAAATCGATATCTGCGGAGGTCTTTGCCCTGCCAAGATCGATTTCAATGGCGTGTTGCCTTTTGGAAACGCCGGGGTAATAGAGCGCCAGCATCATTTCACCCTCGGACAAGTCTTGGGGCTCATCTTCGATTCCGATGACGTAGCGCCCGGGGCGGAGGCCTTTCACCTCGTAATGCCCCTCTTCGTCGGTCCGGGCGGAGCCGAAGTGCCTTCCTGTCTTCGACACAGCGACCGCGTACACGTCAACAAAGTGAGCTGGCTTGCCGTCAGGTGTTGTCACGCGGCCGGCGATTGTGCCGTCGGGTTCCAATTCGAACCCGATCCACATACAACTTTGCGGTTTCACCTCGACCGTTCCCTCTTCAGCCCAAAGTCCGGCAGCAGTGTTGGCACTGAACTCGTATGAGCCGCTCGGGAGTAACTCAAATTCGAAGTTCCCATCCTCGTCTGTGAATGCCATCAAGGGCTTCCCATCTGGCTTTGGGGTCGCAATTACTTTGTATCTGAGAAGCTGAACATGATCCTCCTCATCCATCGACCCCGGATTCTCGGCGGCCTTGAAGTCCGTTCGTGACACGGAGCCATGCACATAGCCGGAGTCGTCCATCTTCATGAGGCGGCGAAGAAGGCTGATCTGCTTTTGCGCATCCTTCTCGGGGCCGCTTCCGCTGCCGTATTCGAGGAAGAGAGGGTGGTCCTTGTCGTCCTTATCGCGCCGGAGAAAGAAGAGCCATTGGTCGCCGGGCGCGACTTCGGGGAGGCAGTCACCCTGATTGGTTCTCACATCGAGAACGGATGCGGGTGAACCCAGAAAGACCTCTCCCGGCATGACCTTCAGCCGGAATTCGCCGTCGGAAACCTCTGCGACTTTGACAACCGAGCCGACAAAAATGTACTCGTAAGACTTGTCCAGCCCGCATTCGGAGTAGAACCCCTGGAGTCCGCTGAGCGCGCACATGATTTTCTTGCCGTGGTAATCGCGATCCTCGATAATTTGCGCGGGAGCGGAACGAGCCAGCCCAATCAGGGTCGCAAGAGCCAGCGTCGTGATCGCGCGTAATCCTGAGCTTGCCAACGCCGAGGTTTCTCCAGTGTGTTTGACGCGTTACTCGAACGATTTTCGCCGGGCTGGCCTTAATATTTGAATTGGTATGGTTTCCCCAAACCCACCCTCGCCATCTTGTCACCCAGCACATGGTAGTAAACAGTAAATGTGCACGATACGGTTGTAACCGTACGGGGCATACGCTGTTTGGTGCGGGGGTCGAACCCGCTGACCCTGGCCCATCAGGGTCACCAGAGTGCCGGTTTGGCCCCCGGCGGGGCTTGTGCTCGCTGCTACAAGATGACTACCAACTGCCTCACCCCAATTCAGTTTGCCAGTTCAGTTCCTGAAGCCTGGTATCAAGCTCGCGGAACTCCTTCGATAGCTGGTCTACCTGCTTTTGGATTTGCGACACGGATAACGTCGCTACAAACTTCACCTCCGACTTCGAATAACGGTCTTGTCTCGTGCTCGCGGCGTCAGCGATGCCCGCCATGAAATCGCGCTTCTTTCCGGTCACATCCCGTCTTGCAATCGCGTCGGAAATGGTCTGCCGATCGTCGAAAGCCGTCTTCGCGTTTGTGCGGTTGATCGCACTGATCAACTCAAGAAGCCGCGCGAACAATCGCTCCGCCTCGCTCAAAAGCTCCGCGGAATCTTCTGCCGGCTGTTCGCCCTCCTGTACCCTTGCGGACCTCACCATCCGCTTCTTGAGGTCTTCGAGCCGGTTCTGACAGTCGCTCCGCTCGGCCAGTGCCTCTGCCAATTTCAAAACATGGCCTCCTTGCATAACTAAGATTGGCATAGTCTACCAGCCCAGAATGACGGCTCGCCGGAGGGGGGCTGGACGAAATGTGGTGTTCCACCGCGACTGCCCCACAACGGTGACGAAAAACACGAAAACAGCACCAAAACAGCCTTATTTGCACTGTTTGTCACGCGTTTGCATACGCATATATACGTACGCTATCCAAGCCCATTTCACCAGCGCGGGTGCGCATTTAACCACACGCTACACCGCCGCCTGCACCACGTTCTCCAGCGGCTCGCCCGCGATGTAACGCTGCAATTCCCCAGCGGCGGTGCGCAGTGCGCGCGGCGCGAATTGCGGGCTCGACCCGCCCACGTGCGGCGTCAGCAGCAGGTTCGGGCAGCTCCAGAGCGGGTGGCCGTCCGGCAGCGGCTCCGGATCGGTAACGTCGACTGCCGCGCGAATGCGGCCCTCGTTCAGCGCTTCCACCAGTGCGTCTGTATCCACAACCGGCCCTCGCGCCGCATTCACCAGCAGCGCGCCCTGCCGCATCAATTCAAACTGGCCCGCGCCAATCAGGTGGTACGACTCCGCAGTCGAAGGCAAAATCAAGATGATTACCTCGGCCTTCGGCAATAGCGAGTCCAGTTCGCTTACGCCATGTACCTCGGGCTCGGTGCGTGCGCTCCGGGCCACGCGCGCCATCTCCACATCGAAAGGTGCGAGCATCCGCTCAATCTCCTTGCCGATAGCGCCATATCCCACCAGCAGCACATGCTTGCCGGTAAGCTCTTCCAATCCAACCGGTGGATAAAGCGGACGCGTATCGCCGTTGATGGCGGCGTAGTTGGCGCTGGCTTTGAACCGCAGCTTCCATTGGCCGGCGCGCTGCACATCGAGATAGAAAGGAAAGTACTTGAGCATGGCCAGGATCGAGGCCACGGTCCACTCCGCCGTGGAGATGTTGTGCGCGCCGCGAGCGTTGCAAATGGTCACGTGCGGCCCAACCAGGTCGGTCAGCCACTCCGTGCCGGCCATCAGCGCCAGCACCAGTCGAACACCTCGCAGGCGGGGCCACACGGGGATGGCCTTGTTCGAGTAAGGGTCGGGAATCCAGACGTCGATGTCTACGTCGTGGTCCAATCGATCGGGCAACGCAATCAGCTCGATTCCCTGGGGAAAATCGCTCAGCAACTCCGCAGCCAATGTTGCGGGATATCCGACTCTCAGCATATTCGTCGCCTGCCCGCTGGATGCGGCCACTTCCCTTTTATGCTACATGGGACGGGTCCATGTGGGCGCGGCGCCCAGGCTGGTAGCCTCGATTTAGCCCTGCCTTGCGCAAAGCGTGAGACGGGTCACGATGAAAATGGCTCGATCGGGCGATCCTATAACCAGAAAACAATGCGGATTCCATTTTTGCGCCTGAAGGCGGACAAGACGTGGTCGCAGCAACTGCTCTCCATCAAGCAGCGGGTGGGGCATTTGCACAGCCCTGGCGTGTTTTCGTGGGAGCGCCAGCGCCTGCTGATTCACGCGGCGAAGACCGCTCTGGCCGCGGCTCTTTGCTGGTGGTTGGCCCTGCGCTTTGGCTTGCACGATGGATACTGGGGCGCAATCAGCGCCATCATCGTTCTGCAATCCAACATGGGCGCAACGGTTACCGCCTCGCGCGACCGGCTGCTGGGCACGTTGATTGGCGCCGCGCTTGGCTTTTCATTCTCGCTGTTCGGCTCGCTTCCGTGGAACTACATCCTGGCTGTGCTGGCTGCGGTTATTCTCTGCGGCTTGCTGGGTCTCCGCAGCAGTTCGCGGCTGGCCGGTGTAACCATCACCATCATCATGCTGATTCAGAAAACGGGTTCGCGTTCGAGCCTGGCGATTGACCGCGTGGCCGAGGTGGTGCTGGGCATTGTTGTAGCACTGGCCGTAACCACGCTGGTATTGCCTGACCGGGCGCGCCTGCGATTGCGCGACGGCCTGGCGCAGGAGTTTCTGGTGCTCGGCGCTTTTTTCGAGGCCATTATGCATGGCTTTCGAGGCGCGCCCGCCGAGAACCTGCGCGCGCTGCGCGAGGACGCGCTGGCCATGCTGCGCGGAAACAACCAGTTGCTCGAAGCCGCCCGCAACGAGCCTTCCGGCGGCCCAGGCTGGCGCGAGGGCCTGGCAACGCTGTCGCAGTTTGGCCGATCTATCTTCGACGCGCTGGTGGCGCTGGAATTCTCAGTCAAAGATACAAATGAATTTGGATACGCGCAGCAGCTCGAGCCCGCACTTGGCAAACTAACTCTCGACATACGCACCGGCTTCCATCATGTGGCCGGCCGCATTCACGAGTGGCGCTTCCATGTTTCGCCGCGAATGAGCCTCGAAGAGGACATTGCCGACCTGGAAGCGCGCATGACCGCGGTGCGTCCCACGGGCCTTGAGTTTTCGCAGGCTGAGATTCTCCGCGCCTATGCCGTGCAACTGCATCTCAAGCAACTTGCACGGCTGCTCAGGGCCTCCCGCGTTGAAACCAGCCGAGCCATAGGCGAGACGCTGGAATAAGAGGCCGCCACAAACGGCTCATGCTAAGCGAAGAACTTGCGCAGCGCCTCGACGCAGGCTTCGATCTCCTGTGGAGTAATCGCGTAGCAGAATCGCAAATGCCCCTCGCCCTGTGCGCCAAACACCGAACCCGGAATGGTTGCAACGTGCGCCTTTTCCAGTAGCATTTGTGCAGCCGTTCGGCTGTTCTTGTGTATTCTTTCCACATCCGGGAACGCATAGAACGCGCCTGCCGGCGGCGCGCATTCCAGGCCCACATCGTTCAGTCCGGCTACCAGCAGATCGCGGCGATTGCGATACTCCTCGCGAAGGCGCGCAATCTCTGTTTCAGGCGTGGTGAGCGCATGAATCATGGCATACTGCACCGGCGTGGCCACGCCGTTCGTCGAGTAAAGCACGATCTTGCGCAGCGCGGTCATGAAGGGTTCCTGCGCCACTGCATACCCCGCGCGCCAGCCGGTCATCGCGTAAGTCTTCGAGAATGTAAAGCAGGTAATGGTCCTCTCCGCCATGCCGGGCAACGATGCAATGGAAACATGTTCTCCGTCGTAGACCAGGTCTTCGTAAGCCTCGTCCGCAATCACAATCAGGTCGCGCTCGATAGCGAATGCGGCCACCTCTTCCGCTTCGGCGCGCGTGAACACAACCCCGCTCGGATTTTGCGGCGTGTTGTAATAGATGGCGCGTGTCTGCGGCGTTGAGAACTGCTCCAGTGTATTGCGGATGCCGTTGCGGCGAGCGGAGATGGTCGGCACCAGCAGGGGCCGCGCCTGCGCTCCCGTAATCAGGTCGCTGATCGGAGTCCAGTAAGGCGAGAAGACCAGCGCGTCGTCGCCTGCATCGAGCACGCTCTGAAAGGCCGCATACAATCCCTGCGATCCGCCGACCGTCGCAATCACCTCGTCGGCCGATACGTGCAGGTCATTCTTCGCCGCCAGTTTTTCAACCAGTGCCTTGCGCAGCGGCAGCAGGCCTGAAGACGGCGCGTAGTGCGTCTCGTTCTGAACCAGCGCCTCGATGGCCGCGTACTTGATCGCCCCCGGCGTTTCAAAGAACGGTTCGCCCCCGTGCATCATGTGTACCTGCAGGCCTCCGGCACGCAACTCCATAACCTTGTCGCGGATTTGCACTATGTTGGAGAATCCAACCTCGTCGAGCCGCTTTGCAAGTCGAATGCCGCTTTGTTTCGTCGCCATGTTTCCGTTTCCCTTCGTGCTGGAGAGAGGAGGATCGCCTTTCCAGAATATCCGATGCCCGCCTTCAGTGCCTCAAGCATAAAGGCGCGCATCTGCCCAGGATTGTGAGCCGGGTTACACCACAAGCAGATCTGTATACACCGCCATGCCCACCACGGCATCGGCGCCCAGTGCGTCCAGCGCGTCCACTTCCTGCTGGCTGCGGATACCGCCGGCCACAATAAGTTGCCGTCGGGTAAGCTTGCGCAGCCGCGCTGCTGCGTCGATGGGAAACCCCTGCATCAGCCCCTCGCCGTCTACGTGCGTGTATAGAAATGCCGCGACGTGCGCATCAAGTTGCGGAATCGCTTCGTCCGGAGTAAGCGCGACCTGGGTCTTCCAGCCTTTGACGGCGATGAGTCCGTTCTTTGTGTCGATGCCAGCGACGATGTGTTCCTCGCCCACTGCCGCGGCTAACTCGGCGGCGAACTCCGTATTCACAGCGCCTAGATCGGAAAACAGCGCGGACCCGATGATCACTCGCTTCGCGCCGGCATCCAACACCTGCCGCGCGCGCTCAATGGAGCGAATGCCGCCGCCCGCTTGCACTGGAAGCCGCTTTGCAATCTGTGCCACAAGATCGGAGTTATCGCCCTGCCGCATCGCGGCGTCCAGGTCAATCAACTGGACGAGCGGGAATCGCGAAAACTTTTCAATCCAGTACTCGAAATCGTCAAACGCCAGGCGCAGCTTTTCGCCTTGCACTAACTGAACAATGCGGCCGCCCAGCAAATCAATCGATGGAATCAACATGGAAGCCTCACGGAGACGCCGGCTCTGGCCAGCTCTTCTTTCAGCGCGCGCGCGCTCGATATTCCAAAATGAAAAACGCTCGCGGCCAGCGCCGCATCGGCCCGTCCGCGCCCGAACACGTCGATGAAATGATCCACGGTGCCCGCACCTCCCGAGGCGATCACCGGAATGCCGACGGCCTCACTTACAGCAGCGGTAAGTTCGCAATCAAATCCAGATCGCGTGCCGTCGGAGTCCATCGATGTGAGCAGGATTTCACCTGCGCCCCGAGCCTCAGCCTCGCGCGCCCACTCCACAACGCGGCGGCCAGCGTGCTTGCGTCCGCCCTGCACAAACACTTGCGCGTCGCGAACTGGGTCTGCGGCTTCAGGATCGCGGCGGGCATCGATGGCCACGACAACAGCCTGCGCTCCAAAGCTTCGGCCAATGGCGTCAATCAACGTTGGGTCGGCAAGCGCTGCGGAGTTGACGCTGACTTTGTCGGCGCCGGCCTCGAAGACCTGCGCCGCATCTCCCGCTGTGCGAATACCGCCGCCAACACAGAATGGGACGAATAACTCACGCGCTGTTCTGCGCACGGTATCGAGCAGAGTGGCGCGGCCTTCATGGGTCGCGGTAATGTCGAGCAGCACAATTTCGTCGGCGCCTTCGCGGGCATGGCGCGCGGCTTGTGTGGCCGGGTCGCCGGCGTCGATGAGGTCGACGAACTGCACGCCTTTAACGAC
>Ga0302189_10000608_pt1 | contig 31647 bp, 32 predicted proteins | sample II_Bog_E2_2_FD_194551 | JGI IMG/M metagenome (GOLD analysis project Ga0302189, IMG submission 194551) | Peat permafrost microbial communities from Stordalen Mire near Abisko, Sweden - II_Bog_E2_2 | ecosystem: Environmental > Terrestrial > Soil > Wetlands > Peat | place: Sweden: Abisko...
GGACTCCCCAGCCCCATCGGCACCACCAACTCAGAATGGCTGCGCGGCTACCCCACACCTCCGCCCACTACCATCATTGCGCTCGGCCTTCAACCTGAAGAGGCAGATCAGATTTTCACCAATTGCCGTCTGGCCGGTCGCAACGGAAACTCCAAAGGCATTCGCAACGAAGAGAGCCTCTACCACCAAGACATCTTTGTCTGCGGCCCTCCCCGCATACCCTGGCCCCAGCTCTGGAAAGAGCATCACGACTTCGGATGAAGCATTTAGACAGAATCAAAAAAGCAGCACCGCCACCCGGTAAGCCGTGAAAGAGCCCTGCTGTCCCTGCGGCGGACAACTCGCCACCTCCGCCTTGCGAAACTTCCCCGAAGCCATCTCATCTGTCAATTCGTGAGGCAGCCGGGCCAGTTCCGCGTCCTGCCAGCGCATCACAAACCGGGTCCGCGCACCGGACCCAGAACCGGGTACACCCCGATCCGTTGTGCAAGCCTCGCGCGCAGCGCTTGCATCGCGCTCGACGGCGACACCGCCGTTCTGCACCATGCCAGCTACCTTGGCATCGACCTGTGCCTGCGTCAACACCGGCACTGCGCGCTCGTAGTCGGCCACGGCATAGAGCCCTCTTCGCCCGGCCACCACGGACACTCCCACTCGGTCCACCGCCGTATTCAGCAGGTTGCTTCGATGGCCTGGCGAGTGCATCCACAACTCGTGAATCGTAGCCGGATCGGGACCCATTGCCACATTCTCCTCGATCAGGCTGAAATGCGCCCCTGCCAGCGCGGCCCGCGCCGAAACCTCCGGCTCACCTCGATATTGGTGGGAGATAGGCCCCTCCGCCGCCATGCGTATGCAGTGCTGGCGCGCGGCGGCAGCCAGTGCCGCATCCCACCTGAGAGGCCCGGCCCCGGCGTCTGCACGAGCCTGATTGGCCAACGCGACAATCTGCCTGGCCTCGGCCTGAATCGCTTGCGAACCCTCAAACTGCGAAGAACGGGGCGGAGTCCCCTGCGCCAAAACCATCGACGAACCCAGCGCCAGACAGATCACCCAACCCCGCCCAAATGTACCCATACTTAATTCAACCCTGTTCTGCCGTCACTGTCGCGGTATTCTTGCTATGCCAATGCCTTTTTTCTCTGCCAGCACGATCCCCGCCCTCCGCAACCGCATTCGCCGCCAGCCTTTGGCCGTTGCGGGAGTGGTCCTGCTTGCGGCTTTCGTGGTTGGCGGGCTGGCCGCGCCCTGGCTCGCGCCACACAATCCCTCCGCCATCGACCTGCTGCATCGGCTCGAGGGCCCCTCCGCCGCTCACTGGGCCGGAACCGACGAACTGGGCCGCGACACGCTCTCCCGCCTCCTCTTCGGAGCGCGCCTCTCGCTGGCCGTCTCCGTCACCGTCGTTGCAGTCTCATTGGCGCTGGGCCTCGCCGTTGGCGGCGTGGCTGGCTACCTCGGCGGTTGGATCGACATCGCTCTCACCACCTTTGCCATGAACACCTTCCTCGCCCTCCCCGGGATTCTGCTTGCCATAGCCTTCGCAGCCTTTCTTGGCCCTGGCTTCTCCAATCTTGTACTGGCCTTGGCAATCGGCGGCTGGGCCGGCTACGCTCGCTTGGTTCGTGCGCAGGTGATGTCCGTCCGCGACCGCGAATACGTCGACGCGGCCCGCGCCCTGGGCGCAAGCGGACTGCGCATCTTCTTCCGGCACATTTTGCCGAATATTGTCCAGCCGATCCTTGTGCAGGCCGCCATCGGCATGGCCGGAGTCATCCTGGCCGAGGCGACACTTTCGTTTCTCGGCCTGGGCATTCCCGCGCCTGCGCCGAGTTGGGGAGCCATGCTCAACGACGCGCGCCTGCATCTCTTCGACTCGCCCCACATGGTGCTCTTCCCAGCCCTGGCCGTGGCCGGAGCGGTACTCGGTTTCAACTTCATCGGGGACGCATTGCGCGACCAGCTCGACCCGCGCACGCGCCTGGAACTGGGACTATAGAAGTTTGCGGAAAACGAAGGCCTTGTATCAGGGCACGGCTTCAGCCGTGCCGTATGAACTGCATAAGAAGCGTGGGCTTTAGCGCCTGAGGGAAAGTGGCTTCACTGGAGGCTCTTGGATGAAGATCGGCATAGTCAGCGACACTCACGGCCTCTTCCGCCCGGAACTCACCGCCGCCCTAGCCGGCGTCCAGCGCATCCTGCATCTCGGCGACGTGGGCAAGGCGTCAGTCCTCAATCAGCTGGCCGAGATCGCTCCCGTCACCGCGATCCGCGGCAACGTGGACCGCGAAGGCCTATGCAGCGAACTGCCGGAGACAGATGTCACGCTTATCGCCGGTCGCTACGCCTACATGCTGCACAATCTAGAAACGCTGCACCTCGATCCCGCCGCCGGGAAGTTTGCCGCGGTGCTCTTCGGCCACACCCACGTGCCTAACTTCTACCGGCGCAAGGGCGTGCTCTACTTCAATCCCGGCTCCTGCGGGCCTCGGCGGTTTGAATTGCCGGTGACAGTGGGCTTGATTGAAGTCGAAGGAGAAGAGTTCACTCCGAAAATCGTCAAGCTCATCTGACCTCCCCGCATCCTTCAAAGCTGCCAGCTCCTCAATTCGGCCACTGGCGCTAATCGGAGGAACTCTCCCCGATGAGATCATTCCGTATTTTGGTACGCGCGCCTTCGCTCTTTAGGTAACCATTATGGGTATGCTGTTCAGATTGAATGTATTACGAGCCTTGCCGCTTGCGATCTTCCCCGCAGTCGAACCTTCATCTGGAGGCATCGGAAATGATTCTGAAGGCAATCCTGAACACGAGTCTCTTTGCTTCTCTCCTTGTTATGGTCCCCGCTGGGACGTTGTCCGCACAACCATCCCCCAGCGGAACGGAACAACCCGCAGCCGATTCCAGCACATCAACCGATTTGTTTGTCATGCCGGGATCGGACTTTGACCGGCCTGGCCTGGTTCCCAGAGCCAACCTCAACATCGGCATCGGGCACACCTTTGGCTTTCTCAAGAAGGACCCCATCGGCGACGAGTTGACCATCACCTATACCTATGAGAATGCCGGCTCCCACGGCTTCTTCCTCACCGACTTCGGATCGCACACCGAGGCGCTCGGCGTGATGAAGAACTTCGGGCTGCCCAAGACCAAGGTCGTAACCGCGTATACGTGGATTCAGGCCGGCCTGACCAGTTTCACCGGGTACCCTCATGTCGAGAATCGATTCTACGACGGCGAAGCGCTGGGCCTGGCCATCCACTTCAACGATCACAACGCTATCTGGGTGCAGGAAAGCTACAACAAGATCCCCACCGTGCCGTGGTACACCACCACCGGCATTGGGTATACGTGGAGTCACTGAGCCGCGCAGGATCCCGACGCCGCCTATCCCCGCATTCTCGGGTTCACCCATCGGTAGACCACGTCGGTCAGCAGGTTGACCAGCACATAAGTCAGCCCAATCGACAGCAGGCAGCCCTGCACCAGCGCATAGTCGCGATTCGAGATCGCGCTCACGGTCAATCGACCCAGCCCCGGCCAACTGAAGATCGTCTCGGTCACAATCGCCCCGGCCAGCAGCGCGCCAAACTGCAATCCGACGACGGTGATGATGGGCACCAGCGCGTTCGGCAGGGCATGGCGACAGACGACGGCGCGCTCGCTCAGCCCCTTGGCCCTGGCTGTCCGGATGTAGTCCTGGCCCAGTTCTTCGAGCATTGCAGTGCGCACCATGCGCGTCAGAATCGCCGCCAGCGAAGCCCCCATGGCCACCGAGGGCAGCACAAGATAACGCCAGTCGATTGCGCTGCCCCCGCCCGCGTTCGCCCCGGAGACCGGAAGCCAGCCGAGGTAAATCGAAAAGACCAGAATCAGCACCGGACCCAGCGCCAGACCTGGAACCGAAAGCCCGAAGAGACTGACCACGGAGAGCACCTGATCGAGCCATCGCCCACGTCTCACGGCGGCAAGAATTCCGGCAGGCAGAGCCAGCAGCAACCCAAACCCCAAGGCCGTCAGCGTCAAAGCCAGCGTGTAGGGGTAGCGGGCCGCAATCAGGTGGGCCACCGTGTCATGCAGCCGGATTGAACTGCCCAGGTCGCCGTGAGCCACGCCTGCCCAATATCGGAAATATTGCTCATGGATCGGCAAGTCGAGGAAGTACTGATGGCGCAAGCTCGCCATGTCTGCCGGCGTGGCGCCCTCTCCCAGCATCTGAAGAATGGGATCGCCCGGTACCAGGTGAATGAGCACAAAAACCAGCGAAACCACCAGCCAAACGACCGGAAGAGTGAGCGCAAGCCGTGTGAGGATCTGCTTCATGGGCTGGTTTCAACGATAAACCAGAGGACAGAGACCTGGGATCAGCGAACAGCCGCCGACCCAGGTTCGTACTCTCCCGTGTCTCGGAATCGAGAGTTGGGGCACCCAGGGGTCGGTGCCGAGAGTCAGGCTACACGCTCCGCCGGCACCACGGCGCGAACCTTTACGCGCACTTCGACTCGCGACCCAAGCCGGTTAATGATGGACATCAAGCGGTCAAGAGTAAAGCGACCCAGATCTGCGTTGCGAATGCGGGAAAAATCGGCGGCGGCAATGCCCGTGCGGGTGTGCGCTCCGCGAACGCTGAGTTCCTCGCGGTCGAGCATTTTGATAATCTCCGCAGCCAGGATCGCCTTCAACTGCTCCACGTCGGGACTTGCATGGCCCAGATCACGGAAGACGCTTCCGCTGCCCCGAACAACTTCAAATGCTTCGCTCTTCATCCCAGCAACTCCTTCAATCTCTTCAGCCGGTTCTCGATCAGCTCGATTTCATGCTGTGGGGTCTTGATTCCTTGAGTTGACTTCTTCTGAAAGGCATGAAGAACCCATATCTCATCTCCAATTTGAATGGCGTACACGACACGAAAGGCTTCGCGCCGCCACGGCAACGCAATCTCAAGAATGCCGGAACCGAGTCCTTGCAGCGGCTTCGCAATATCCGCCTTGCCGCCCTCCGCCGCAATCGTCAGAGCCGCCAGGCAAACCGACTGCGCCTCCTTGGGAAATCGCTCGAAATCCTTGAGTGCGGCCTTGATCCATGAGATAGGCCGCGTCTTTCTGGTCATCGATCCTTCACCAGCCCGATCATTGCATTGTAGTCATATTTGACAACACACTCAAGCCAAACGGCTATCGGCAGCCTTTTCCTCCACCGCCTCGACCCGAATCTTCGCGATCCGCCGCCCCTCCATCTCGACCACAGTCAGCCGGCGCCCTTCAAAGACCACCGATTCCCCGGCCTCCGGGATATGTCCCAGCCGCATCAGCACAAAGCCAGCCAGAGTCTCCACGCCCCCATCGCGCGGCAGATCCCATTGCATCTGGGTTTCAAGATCCCGCAGGTTCACGCCGCCATCCATGAAGAGTGCGCCGCTGGCCGTGGTGAGGACAGGCAGCGTGGGCGAGTCGAACTCGTCTTCCAGTTCGCCGGTCAACTGCTCGATGGCGTCCTCCGCTGTTACCAGGCCAACTGTCGAGCCGTACTCGTCGACGACGATGGCCAGTTGGCGCCGCCGCTGCTGGAACTCCCGGATGAGGTCGAGGACGGTTTTGGTCTCCGGCACCACCAGCACACCGCGCATGATCTGCCCCAGCTTCAATTCGACCAGCGGCGCAGCCGGGCGAAAGAACATCAGCCGGGCAAGGTCTTTCGAGTAGACCACGCCGACGATGTGCTCCGGCCCGCGGCTCTCGTCGTAGACCGGCACGCGCGAGCGCATGTGTTCGATCACCTGTGCGCTGGCCGCTTCGATCGGCATCTTCGAGGGCAGCGAAAAGATCTTCTGCCTTGGCGTCATGATCTCGCGGATCGGCACATCGTCCAGCTCCAGCGCCCGGTGGATGAGCATCTCCTGAAAGCGCGGCAGAACACCCATTCGCCGGGCGGCCGTGGCGATGAGCTTCAGTTCCTCCGGCGAGTGGACCTGGGCCCGCTCGGTCATGGGAATGTCGAAGCCGCGCAGGATCACGGCGGCCGAGCTCCTGAGAAGCCTCACGGCAGGCCGCGCTACCGCCATAAAGAAGAGCATCGGCGGAGCCACGGCCACGGCAAGCGCATCGGCGCGACGCAGAGCCAGCGATTTGGGCACCAGTTCGCCCACCACCACGTGAAAATAGGTGATGACTGCAAAGCCCAGAGCGACGGCGCCCACAGCCGCCACGTGTCCATAAATCCGGGCGGAAGCCGGGGCAATCGGCAGCGCGCCGAGCCAACCCAAAAAGACCCCCGCGGCCAGCGGCTCGCCGATCCAGCCCAGGGCCAGCGAGCAGAGCGTCACGCCAAGCTGGACTGCCGGAAGAAAGTCGTCGAGATCCTTTTGCAGCTTTCGGACGGCGCGGGCTCCGGGCACGCCGGCAGCCAGCATCTGCTCGATACGCGTATCGCGGATCGAGACCAGGGCGAACTCGGCGGCCACAAAGAAGCCGTTAGCCAGAATCAGCATGGCCACGGCGACGAACTCAAGCAGCGAAAGACCGTGCATCTCGCTTGTGAGAATAGCATTCGACACTCCCGGAGGGAGAGTACGATAGTAGCCCAGCATGGAGCGAAGCGGAATGCTGGGAACATGGGCCAATGACGTGTCGCGCCCTGTAGGGGCGCAACGAACTCGGTAGCACTTCTTATCCGGTTCTTGCGACCACCTTGAATCCAATGACTGCAATTCGGTCTCCCAGACCAACCGGTTGGAACCAATCATTGGAACCAACCCGCCGCGCGCTGCGTATGGAATGAAGAGCAAAGATCGGAAGCCGCCGGGCTGAAGGTGGTTGACAAGTTGCGGGTTGGCTCCGTCTGAGTTTCTGGGTCTTCTTCATCGCTCTTTATCCATCGTTCATTCACGCAACTCATACCGGCAACGGAAATCTGCGAATTCTTCACCGCTTTGGGAGGTTCCTGTGACTGCATCGCGCAAAAGGAGCAAACGATTCTGGATCTGGCTGGGCGCCGGAGGGCTGCTGCTGGTGCTTGTCCTGGGCATTGGCCTTGCGCGGCTGGCGCGCGGATCGTCCATCGATCCCAACAGGCTGGCCAAGGTCACGCGCGGGGATGTGGCGCGCTCGGTCGTGGCCACGGGAAAGATCCAGCCCATCACCAAGGTCGAGGTGAAGTCCAAGGCCTCCGGCATTGTGGAGAAACTCCTGGTCGACATCAACTACCAGGTGCGCAAAGGCCAGGAGCTGGCGCAGCTCGATCAGCAGGAGATTATGGCCCAGGTCGACGCGCAACGGGCGCAGTTGGCGTCAGCCGAGGCCAACGTCGGCACCTACCAGGCCAATGTCGACCAGGACAAGGTGAACGCCGCGGCTCCCGATCTGCCCATGTACAAGGCCACCCTGGACCGCAACATGGAGATGCAAAAAGAAGGCATCGTCAGCCACCAGGCTCTGGACGACGCCAACAAGGACTACCTGGCCGCACTCACCCGCCGCGACAGCTCAAAAGCTCAAATCGGTGTGGACACGGCCAAGCTGAAACAGGCGCGGGCGCAGGTGATGCAGGCCCAGGCCAGCCTCAAGCAGCTCGAGGAGCAGTTGAGCTACACCACGATTGTGGCGCCGATGGACGGCGTGATCCTCTCGCGCGACGTGGAGATGGGCGACGCGGTCAGCTCCATTCTTGTGCTGGGCTCGACAGCCACGCTCGTCATGACCGAGGGCGACATCAATGAGGTTTATGTTCAGGGCAAGGTGGACGAGGCCGACATCGCGCACGTCTACATGAACCAGCCTGCTCGAATCAAAGTCGAGAGCTTCCGCGATCGCGTCTTCAACGGCAAAGTCACCAAGATCTCCCCGATGGGCGTCGAGAAAGACAATGTGACCACCTTCGAGGTACGCGTCTCCATCGACAATCCCGGCGGCGAACTCAAGGCAAACATGACAGCCAACGCCGAGATCCTTCTGGACGAGCACAAGGGCGTGCTGACGGTGCCCGAGAACGCCGTCATCTACGACAACCAGAAAAAGGCCACGGTCGAGATTCCTGATAAAAAGCAGAAGGAAGGCAAGAGCAAGGTGTCCGTCACCGTAGGTTTGTCCAACGGCTCGGTCACCGAGATTCTCAGCGGCCTGAAAGAGGGCGACCAGGTGGTTCTACAGCAGTGAGCAGTGGACAGTGGTCAGTGGCCAGTTTCGACCTGGCAGCGTCGGCAGAATAGGTTTTTCAGAAGAAGCCTGCGTGGCCCGCCCCACCGAAGTTGCGGGCAACTAAGCTGACCGCCGCTCACTGTTCACTGACCACTGTCCACTGTTCACTATCCACAACGAAAGGGACACGATGAAGCATCTTCTCTTAGCAGCAGCGGCGGTTCTGGCGCTGGCGACGGTTCCGGCGCTGGCTTCAGAGGCTACCTTCGAGCGCACGCTTTCGGTCAGCGGGCGCGTGGAACTGTCGGTCTCGACCGGCTCGGGCAACATTCATATCACCCGCGGCGCGGGCAACCAGGTTCACATCTGGGGCAAGGTGAAACAAAGCGGATTCGGGATGATTTTGATTCCTGCGCCTAGCGATGAGAGAATACGCGCCATCGCGGCAAACCCGCCCATCGAGCAGACAGGCAACATCGTCCGCATCGGCGGTCACCACGAAAATCTGCACAACATCAGCATCGACTATGAGATTCAGGCGCCGGAGGATGCCTTCCTCGACGCCGCCTCAGGCTCGGGCGACGTCACAGTCGATGGCGTCGGCGAGAACGCCAAGATCTCCACCGGCTCAGGCAACATTCACGCGACCGGCCTGCACGGAGGATTCAAGCTAGACACCGGCTCAGGCAACATCTACGCCGAGCAAGCCGGCCAGGGCGACGTAAAGGCGCAAACCGGCTCCGGCAACGTCGAGTTGCGCAATCTGCACGGCGGCCTGCATGGCGGAACGGGTTCGGGCAACATCAAGGTCGCTGGAACGCCCTCGACGGATTGGAAGCTGGAGACCGGCTCCGGCAACATCGATTTCACAGCCGGAGGCGCAGCCTTCACCCTCGATGCCTCCACCGGATCAGGCGGCATTCACACCGATATGGAGATGCTGACCCAGGGCTCAACAGACCACCACCACGTCAGCGGCAAGATCAACGGCGGCGGCCCCACCGTGCGTATCGAGACCGGCTCGGGCGACATTCGAGTCCATTGACATCGCACAGCGAACGGACTTCCGGATGAGTTCGCTTTGAAAGGGCACGACTTTTGCTTCCGCCATAAATGCAGCAAAATGGGCTCAGACTTTACGGATTGCGGAAGAATTTATTCGAGGCGCGCCTTGTGTGAGTCGTCCACCAACCTCGCGGACCCGCGGGGGATGAAACCGCCTATGTTTTTCTCCCGGAGGGAGTATTGATACTAGCCCAGGACAAGCGCAGCGCAGTCCTGGGTAAACGTCAATATTCGCGTCACAGTCCCGTAGGGACGGCGCGAAATCGCTACCCGGGGCGCGTTTCAGCACAACCAACAGCTTGCAATCCGCACGGAAGGTAGTTTCTTTTTAGGGCACGACTTCAGTCGTGCCGTAGCCGCAACAAGAAAACGCCGGGCTTTAGCCCCTGAGGTTTTTGGGGCCTTTGTTTGAATCCCGCCCCTTTCCGCGGGGCCGAGGCCATCGGCTCTGCCCGCCACTTTGTTTGTCAGGCGAGACCTGTAAGGCTCCACGGGAGGGTCTCGCCTGCCTTTTTCCTTCCGCCGCACTTCGGCTCGAAGCCCTGCCGCAATCCGCTCCCTTTAAACTGGATTCATGGTTTGCATACTTCGCCCCATTCCCGTCGAACAATTGAAACTCCTGGTCTTCGATCTCGATGGCACGCTCATCGACTCCGCACAGGATCTGTGCAACAGCGTCAACGCGACCCTGGCTCATTTTGGCCGCCAGCGGCTGCCTGACCATTTAGTCGCCAGCTACATCGGCGACGGCGCCATCCTGCTCATTCGGCGGGCGCTCTTTGGAGTGGATGCGGTTGAAGTGGACGAGCCGTTCCTGGCCAAGGCCTACGCATACTTTCTCGATTACTATCGCGAACACAAGCTGGACTTCACCTACGCCTACAATGGAGTTCTTGAGGCCCTGGCCGCCCTCCGCCAGTTGCACGCTGGGTCGTCCAGGTCGATGGCTGTTCTGACCAACAAGCCGGTTCGCCCGGCGCAGGCCATCTGCGATGCGCTGAATCTTGCGCCCTTCTTCCTGCATGTTTACGGCGGCAATAGTTTCTCCACCAAGAAGCCCAACCCGGAGGGCCTCGTGGCGCTCATGACCGAGGCCGGCGCAAAGCCCGAAGAGACGGTCATGATCGGCGATAGTGAAGTCGATGTAGCCACAGCGCGCAACGCGGGCACATGGTCGATTGGCTGTACATTCGGCCTATCTCCGCAGAGCCTGGTGAGCAGTCCTCCGGATGTGCTGGTTGATTCCCCGGCCGAGTGGACCGCGGCGCTCAGCCCGAACGCCGTAAGCTAAAACGATGGACACGATCGCCTGGACAAGTCCGAACCCCTCGATCCCGCTTCGGCCCCAGCTTCGCATTGTCTTGGCTGGCGGCAGCGGCCAGGTGGGTCAGCTGTTGGCGCGCCACTTCCAGCAGCAAGGCCATCACGTCACTGTGCTGACCCGCGGCCCTTATGCGGCGCCCTGGCAGACTGTCCACTGGGATGGCCAAACCGTCGGTCCGTGGACCGAGTACCTCGAAGGCGCCGACCTCTGCATCAACCTCGCCGGGCGCAGCATCAACTGCCGCTACACTCCGGCCAACCGACGCGCCATCTACTTGTCGCGCATTCACACCACGCGCCTCGTCGGCGAGGTCATCGCCGGCCTCACCGAGCCGCCCAAAGTCTGGATGAACGCCTCGGCCGCAACCCTCTACAAGCGCGCCGTCGACGCCAACAGAATCGATCTGCCCCTGGATGAAAGCAGCGCCGTCGAGCAGGATGCAGTCACCCACTCTGAACCCTGGAGCAGCCGGCGCGGCTTTACCTCGCGCGTAGTCCGCGACTGGGAGGCCGCATTCTTCGCGGCCGATACGCCGCGCACCCGAAAGATCGCCCTGCGCAGCGCCGTTGTCCTCAGTCCCGCGCCAGGCACCGCCTTTGGCGTGCTGTCTAATCTTGTCCGCCTAAGCCTCGGCGGCAAACAAGGCAACGGCCGCCAGTTCGTCTCCTGGATTCACGAGGCCGATTATGCTCGCGCCGTCGAGTTCATCCTGGCGCACGAGGAACTGGCTGGCCCTATCAATCTCACCGCGCCCAGTCCCCTGCCCAACCGCGAATTCATGGCTGCGCTTCGCGACGCATGGGATGTTCCGAATGGCCTTCCCGTCCCGGCGCTGGCCATCAGGCTCGGCGCCATCTTCCTGCGCACGGAGCCGGAGTTGGTGTTGCAAAGCTGCCGCGCCGTTCCCAAACGCCTCCTCGCAGCCGGATTTCAATTTGACTTCCCCGAGTGGCCCGAAGCCGCCGAAGACCTCGCTCGTCAATGGATAAACAGGGAATAGAGATAAGAGATTAGGGATTTGGGAATAGGGAACAGGGAATAAGAGAGCCCTCCGAGCCAGCGAATTTCCGTGCCCCATCTATTCGTCCTGCTTTTGGCGAATGGGTGGGGAGACCACGAACCAGAACCAGCAACTGCTCCCTATTCCCTATTTCCTGTTCCCTGCTTTTTCACTTCGCCGGAGTAATATCGGTGACCGGCAGATCAATGTGTCCAAGCAGAATCTCAAACCGCCGCTGTTCTTCGCGCTTGTAAGTCTCCTGGTCCGGCCACAGCTCCTTGATGAAGCCCTCTTCGTCGGGATTCGATGTGGTGGCCACAGTCGAGTTCTTGTAGCGAATGGTGACGCGGTAGTCCCAGCGCAGTTCTTCGGAAGTATGATAGGCCGGTGACTCGATCTTCACCGAGAGAATGCGCCCGGTGTTCTCGATCTTCTTCAGCAGCGGGTAGTGGTTCTTCAGAAAGAGCTGGAGAAACTCGGCCTGATGGCCCCACTGGCACTTGTAGTAGTACTCGACGGTATAAGCCTGGTCGGCGCTTCCCTGCGGCGGCGCGCCCTGCGCCATCATCGGTGCAGCCATCGAAACGGAAAAAACCACTGCCAGAACAGCCAAGAGAATCCTGCGCATACAACCTCCTTGATTGAGAGCATTGTAGCGTAGCAAGATTCCGAGCGTTGCGTCCGCCCCTTCCTGACCTGAGGGATTCCGCCAAACACTCACCCGGAAAACTTCATGCACCCTGTCAGCCTGCGCGCGAATCCAAAGCAGCACAGGAGATGTCTTCCCCCATGTCTCAGAAAATCGCATTCATCACCGGCGGAAACCGCGGACTCGGCTTTCAAACTGCCCTCGAACTGAAGAATGCAGGCGTCAAAGTCGTCATCGGCTCCCGCGACCTGGCCCAGGGCCAAAAAGCCCTCGCCAAATTCCGTGCAGAAGGCGCCGACGCCGATCTGCTCCAATTCGACATCACCAAGCCAGCCGACTACGAGGCCGCCTATGACTATTTCAATTCCAGGTACGGCCGCCTCGACATCCTGGTCAACAATGCAGGCATCGCCGCCGGCGTCTTTCCCGGCACCGGTCCCGAGCACTCCGCTTCAGAGGTTCCCTCTGACCTGCTGCACCGGGTCTTCGAGACCAACTTCTTCGCCCAGGTCGCGCTCACAGATGCGCTGCTGCCGCTCTTGAAAAAGAGCCCGGCCGGCCGCATCGTAAACCTCTCCAGCATCCTCGGCTCGCTTACTCTGCAAGCCACTCCCGGTTCGCCCATCTACGATGCCAAATCCTTTGCCTACGACGCCTCGAAGACGGCGCTCAACGCCTTCACCATCCACCTCGCCTATGAGCTGCGGAACACGAAGATCAAGGTCAATTCGGCCCACCCCGGCTGGGTCAAGACCGACATGGGCGGTCCGCAAGCCACCATGGAACTGAGCGAAGGTGCCAAGACCAGCGCAGCCCTGGCCACGCTCCCCGACGACGGCCCCACCGGCGGCTTCTTCCACCTCGGCCAGCCCCTGCCCTGGTAGGTGAAAGGCAGCCTGGACCATTCACCCTCCCATGCTATTCCGTGATGGTAGTGCCGTAGTTCGTGGGTTGAGGGGCGGTGCCGCGAATCTGCTCGATAAAGAGCGGCACCTCTTTTTCAATCAGGTCCGCGCGATCGATCTGGACGTAGTGCGAGCTATTCCGGGCGATGATTCTGCGGCTGCGCGTCGAGAGTTTCTTCAGGTCATCCTGCATCTGGTTCCAGGCGCTTTCCATCGCCGCCAACTGTTGAGCAGGATTCTGTTTGGGCTGGCTCTTGGCCGGGTCCTGCGAGAAGATCAGAATCGGAAGCGCGCCGTAGGGACCGGTATGGACGGTCTCCTCGCCGGATCGGTGAAAGCTGTCTATCTCTGCAACAATCGCGTCGATATGTACGTGACAGAAGTCTTCCGCCTGCAGTTGGGATGCGTGGGCTTGAAACCCTCCCGCAATCCTCCGCGAGCAGAACCCGACGAGGCGCGGCAAGCCGACGATCAACGCGGACCTCTGCAGCAAATCCGAGACCCATTGCGGCGGTCCCGTGGCGCTCATCGCCTTCATGGCTGGGTTCTCATCCTGCAAAGGCGAGGAACCATCTAGAAATACAATTCCGGCAATCTCCGCCGGGTATCGCGTGGCGAAATCGCGCACGTAGATTCCCGCGATCGAATGACCCATCAGCACGATCGGCCCTGTGACCTTGGCCTGGGTCAGAAGCTCGTGTAACTCGCCGGCAATGTGGTCCGCGTCGCGCGGAGCCGGCAGCGCCTCGCTCAAGCCGAATCCGGCCCGATCGTAGGCGCAGACCCGGGTGGTCAGTGCCAGCACAGGCTGCACCCCTCCCCAGATCAGCGTGTCGTTTCCCAGTCCAGCGTCGAGAACGATGGTAGGCGAGCCGCTTCCAGTACACACCATATGCATCTCGTGGCCATTGACGAGGTATATGTCCCCGGGAGGCGGATTGTGAACACGAAACCAAACGAGAGCGATGGAGTTGTAGCTGGCGCTTCCCGCGATCGCCGCCACGAAGAGAATGACCAACGTGAGAACAATCCGCTCAACCGCTCGCCGCCACCTGCGTGAATACCTGCGAGCAAGTGTGAGGATGCGGCGCATCGACAGCCAGATCACCAGAACCCCGATGAGCAGAATCAATGCGGGAACGACAACATAATCAAAATCCATGAGAAACCTCGGCTTTCTAACTCAGTGAGCGAATATTCTGTGAATCACTTACAGCTTCAGCAATCCTCACTTAACCACCCGCTCCCAGACCTCATATCCACCGCTAAAGCTCTTCGTCTTGCGGTAATGCCCAAAGAGATAGTCGCGAAACGGTTGCAGATGGTCGGGCGCCTTCTCTCCTGCGCCCGGCGTATAGATGTTCGACCACAGGATCATCATCGGGACCTTATGTTTCTCCAGGCCATCAACAACCTCGGCAACCTGTTCCGGCTGGCTGAACTCCGCTCCCCCCAACTGCTCGATCGGCGTCGGATTGCGCAGCTCAAAGGGAAGCATCAAAGTGTGCAGCCCATAGAACCACTCTCCCGGCCGCGTATTCTCCGCCATCCAGCGATATAACTCGTAGTAGTTGGTCTTCGGCGGAATCGCAGCCCGTCCCGAGGGCAGATCGACCAGCTTCTCCGGCCGCAACTGAATCAGGGCGATCTGCGCCGCCGCGACTCCCACGGAGGCAGCACCAACGATCATCGCCGTGCGCGCTCTTCGGCTCGTACTCAACAGCCATGTCAGCAGCAGGAGCGCTGGCGGGCTGGCCGCCGTGAGTCTTTTTACCGAGGGCATGGTGGCAACTGCCGCCATCAGGGCAACCCCTACCAGAGCCAGCAGCAGCAGTTGATTCCACGGCTCCCGCGGTTCCCGCCGTGCCCTGTGCATCCGCACAAAGAGCCACAGATAGACCAGCGGCACCGCGATGAATTGGAGCGGGTAGTTGATCCATTTCATCAGGCTCAGATTCGCTTCAAACGCCGGCAGCACGCCAGTCCAGTTATTCGCCGAAACCGAACTGGCGTAGCGAAGCGGAAATTCGATCACATCCCAGGCCCAGCGTCCCAATCCCGCCTGGTAAATCAGCGGTCCGTTGATGGCGGCAAAAGCGGCGATCGCCGCTCCGCACAGAACCAGAGCCCTGCGACCCCACAGCCCCGTCCGGTCCTTCTCTCGCCGCCCGATCCACAGAAAGTATGCAACCAGGGCCACGGTGACGAGCGTCCCTTTTGTCTGTGTAAAGCTGGCGGCCAGCCCGCAAAATATCCCTGCGCCAGCCACTCGACCGAGCGAGAGGCCGCTGAAGAGCACCCACACCGCTCCCAGCGCCGCCACGGTGCTGAACCAATGATGGCTTGCATCGGTCGCTCCGGAGAGCACGGTCGCCATGGCCAGTGCGGCAGGCAGCACCACATACCAGCCGCGCACCAGGCGTTGTGCGCACCAGGTCATCCATAAGATCGTGATCGCCAATAAAACGCACATCACCAGGTTCGGCATCCACGGCCCCACACCCAGCAAGCGAAACAGCAGCGCATAAACCAGGTCCGTACCCGGCGTCAGGAACTCGAAGAAATCTCGGTACGGCAGCTCTCCGCCGAGTATCCTCACTCCCTTGGTCGCATATTCCAGTTGGTCGCTCCAGGTCAGGAGCGTGGTATGCGGCAGCACAAACAGCCGCAGATAGCAGGCCGCAAACGCCAGAGCTGCAAGCAACGCCACCTGCCAGCCAGCGCGCTTCGCCGCCGCCCCCCGCGCGACTGCATTCCCGTCACTTCCACTCCAAGTTGTTTTGTCAGCCATAGACGCCCGAGCAGATTCTACCAATCTCGCGCATTGAATGATCGAGGGGAGATCGATTCCTGGTTGCGCAGCCCCGGAGTCGGGAACTGGAAGACCCAGTTAAAATGAACTCAACCGGAAAGGAGACCCGCCGCGATGGTCTTTGCCAAGCGCCTGCGCGAGGGAGTCGTCCGAGGGGAGATCACCTGCACCATCCGCATCTGGACCAGCCCCCACGTCAAAGAGGGCGGCCGTTACTCGATGGGAGATGGCGCAATCGAGATCGAGTCCATCACCCCGATCGGCTTCCCCGACATCACCCCCGAACTGGCCCGCGAATCAGGCTTCTCAGGCCTCCTCGACCTGCTCAAAGTGGCGAAACACGGCAAGGGCGACAAGATCTATCTCATCCGATTTCACTACGTCCCTCCGCGCGTCAGGCGTAAAGTTCTGCCAAAGAAGTCGAAGAAAGCCGAATAAGCTCTCACCCCGAAGCAACAAACCGCGAAGTGGATCCAGCTACAGATGATTGGGTGCCCCATCCTTCGCGTCTTTTGCGAAGGGTGGGAGATTACGAACCTCCGCCGCCCGCGTCTCTCGTCTGCGCGCAGGTACCCCATCCTTGATCCAGCTATAGATGATTGGGTGCCCCATCCTTCGCGTGGCCGGGGTCCCCACGGACAGGTCTTCGTCCGTGGGGTGGCTGGGCGAAGGGTGGGAGACCACCAACCTCGGCCGCCCGCGTCTCTCGTCTGCGCGCCGTCCATTCCGACTCGATCTCCACAAGCCCTTCCAACCCTGTCGCGTAATGCTGAAAGCTTGACCATTTCCAGTCCTCGGGCTTTGCCACCAACCCCCGATTGACCGGGTTTCGATGCATATATCGCAGCTTCTCCTCAGTTTTCTTTTCGGTTCCCACATTGAAGTCGTAGTATCGCCGCTGCCAGAACTGCGCCTCACCTGCGCTCTTAAGTTTTCTCGATGTCCGCTGTTTCAAAACCTGAATTGCTGTCGCCAGCGACGCAACACTCGGCTCACTGACGAGCAAATGAACGTGCTCAGGCATCAAGACGTAGCCAGCGACCACAAATCCGTAGCGCCTGCGCAGCGCCTCAAGCTCACATTCAAAGACGCTGTACGCCGTGGTGCTACCCAATAACGGCCTCCTCCGATAACAACTGAAGGTAAGAAAATGGAATACTCCGCACTTTTGGTAACGAACCAATCCCTTAGGCATAGCAGGAGAATCTTACACCGGCGCTGCCTGACGCCGTACATCTTTAGTGAAAGCGAGAAACAGCGTTGGGGTTCCTGGTCTCCCACCCTTCGCAAAGAACGCGAAGGATGGGGCACCCAATCGTTTGGGACTGATCCGAGGACGAGGTACCCAGCGTATTCTAGTGCCGTCCAGTTCAGGACAGAAAGTAGGGTCTCAAATGGCCTATAAACCGCACGACAAGGTTCCATTTTCAGGGATATACACCGTAACCCACGACCCGGAACACCGGAAGGAGCACGACGTAACGTGCATTGAGGGGTCTGTCTTCCCCCCTTGTCGGAGCTGTGCTCATCCCCGCTATGTCCTCAAGGAAAGAGCAAAACACATAAAGGACGATCAATCGTTCAAGGCGAAGAAGAAGGGATCTTAAGCGTCGCCTTCGCCGGGTGCCCCATATCTGGCGCAGTCTCTTCGCGCCAGATGTGGGATGCGAAGCTGCAAGCCGTCTCACCCAGCCTTATAAGGCTTCGGGATCAAAGAATCTTGTATCTTCGCCGAAGCCGAACGTACCGGAACCGGACTTACTCCAATTCTCTTCCTGCAATTCTCGTAATTTCGCCTGATAGGCATTCCTGACAAAATACTTGTCTCCCGAGGTGACCCGAGCACTCGCGTCCTCCTGGGCATTGGGCCAAGCCTCAAATTGATATAGGATGCCAGAAATTTCACCGCCCGTTATTCTTCGCACGAGCACCATCACAGTCTGATCCGCTTTTTGGTACTTACGATTAACGATCAAATCCTTCTGTTCTTGCATTGCCGAACCCCGTTTCCTCATTGCTGGCTTTAGTTGACCCGAACCCGCTTTACGATTTGTGTCTTAACCTCGCCGCCGTCCGGTTTCTTCAGATACATATGGTCGTTTTCAACCCGCACCTCAATCATGTCGCCGATAATCCACGTTCCCGGCCTGCATGACGAGAAATGCTTCTTCTCCTCGCATTGGCCGACATAGATCACGTCGCCAATCTGGACACTCATGTCGTTTTCGTGTCGAAGTACGCTTGTGTCGCCGACGGCTTTCTGATACGCCTGAGAACTCACATCGAGGTACTTTCCCTTTTGATACACCTTGTCTGCCGCCAGAGATACGCCTACCGCCGCTATCAGCGACAACGCCAGCCCAAAGACAAATTTGCGCATTGATTTCCCCTGCACTATTCCTACCTCTGGACTATACCCGATTGCAATTGAAATACTCCTGCCAGGGGCGATCATCCGAATACTCGCAGCGACGCCGTGCTTTAGGATAGCACCAAGTTTCGCTCATTCTTCGCTATTTGAAGTATAATCTTGCCATGGACTTTCAGTTGGTCACCAGCTACACGCCCCGCGGAGATCAGCCGCGGGCCATCGAGGAACTGATGAATGGCCTCGCCGCGGGCGAGAAGCACCAGGTGCTGCTCGGCGTCACCGGCTCGGGCAAGACCTTTACCATGGCCAAGATCATCGAGCAGTCCAACCGCCCCGCGCTGATCCTGGCGCACAACAAGACCCTCGCCGCCCAGCTCTATCACGAGTTCAAGCAGTTCTTCCCCGGCAATGCCGTCGAATACTTCGTCAGCTACTACGACTACTACCAGCCCGAGGCCTATATTCCCGCCGGCGACCTCTATATCGAGAAGGAAGCAACGATCAACGAGGAGCTGGACAAGCTGCGCCTCTCGGCCACGCGCTCGCTCTTCGAACGCCGCGATGCGATCATCGTCAGCTCGGTCAGTTGCATCTACGGCCTGGGCTCGCCCGAGGCCTACTACGGCATGTTGCTGCTGCTCGAAAAGGGCCAGCACATCAGCCGCAAAGACATTACACGGCGGCTGGTGGAGATTCTCTACGAGCGCAACGATACCGACTTCCGGCGAGGCACTTTCCGCGTGCGCGGAGACATCATCGAAGTCTTTCCGACTTACGACGAGACGGCCTACCGTATCGAGCTATTTGGCGACGAAATTGAAAGCCTCAGCCAAATCGACCCGCTCTTCGGCACGGTCAAGCAGAAGTACGCGCGCCTGCCCATCTACCCCAAGAGCCATTATGTTGTTCAACCAGAGCGGAAGTCGCAGGCCATCGACTCAATTGTCGGCGAGTTGAACACCTGGGTGCCCGAGCTTGAGGCCCAGGGACGCATGGTCGAGGCGCAGCGCATTCACCAGCGGACCAGATTCGATTTGGAGATGATCAAGTCGATGGGCTACTGCCACGGCATCGAGAACTACTCGCGGCACTTCTCGGGCCGCCTGCCGGGCGAGGCTCCGCCGACGCTGCTCGATTATTTTCCCCGCGATTTTCTCCTCTTCATCGACGAGAGCCACGCCACCATTCCCCAGGTGCATGGAATGTGGTTCGGCGACCGCAGCCGCAAGCAGAATCTCGTGGACTACGGCTTCCGTCTGCCCTCGGCCATGGACAACCGCCCGCTGAAATTCGAGGAGTTCGAGAACCGCATTCATCAGACGATTTACGTCTCCGCCACGCCAGGCCCCTACGAGCTGACGCGTTCGGCGGGTGTAGTGGTTGAGCAGGTCATCCGCCCCACCGGTCTCGTAGATCCGGAGGTCGAGATTCGCCCCGTCAAAGGTCAGATCGACGACCTCCTCGCCGAGATTCGCGACCGCGCGCAGCGCAACGAGCGCGTGCTTGTCACCACCCTGACCAAGCGCATGGCCGAAGATCTCGCCGGCTACTACACTGAGGTCGGCGTACGCTGCCGCTACTTGCACTCGGAGATCGAAACGTTGGAGCGCGTGAAGTTGCTCGCCGGCCTGCGCAAGGGCGAATTCGATGTGCTGATCGGCATCAACCTGCTCCGCGAAGGCCTCGATCTGCCAGAGGTCTCGCTCGTGGCGATTCTTGATGCCGACAAGGAGGGCTTTCTCCGCTCGGCCGGCTCGCTGATCCAGACCATGGGCCGCGCCGCACGGCACATCGAGGGCCGGGCGATCCTCTACGCCGACAAGATCACCGACTCGATGCGGCGGGCGATGGATGAGACCGACCGTAGACGAACCGTCCAGCGGGCCTACAACGAGGAGCACGGAATTACGCCCCAGTCGATCATCAATACAATGGACATGGGCCTGGCGCAGATTCTCAAGGCCGAGTACGGCGATGTGGAGCTGGAAGAGGCAGCCGGGTTGCCGGAACTCACTTCGCAGGCCGAGCTTGACGCCTATATCGCCAAACTGGAAACGGAGATGCGGGAAGCAGCCAAAAAGTTCGAGTTTGAAAGAGCCGCCCGCCTCCGCGACAGCATCAAAGAGCTGAGAGATAAGGAGTTCTTGTTCGGCTAGCTCGACTTCCGTAAATCGAGGATTCCGGAGGGAGCAGGGGGCTTCAGCCCCCTGAAAGTGAGCAAATTTGCGGCGAGGCCTTCAGGCCCGGGCCCTTGCGGCTTTTCTCGGACTTGAAGAGAATACAACTGTAGTGCTTAGCACGAATTCACCTGCCTGCCTGGAAAACTCTGCCTTGGAACACAACCCTCTCAACCTCCATCCAAAGTGTGAGCCAAATCACACCCTGACGGCTTATGATGGATTCGAGAATCATTGGCCTGGAGCATCCTTTGGCTCACGGCTGTATGCGAGAATCGTCCTTGAATTGATTGCGGAGTTTCGATGGCATCGTTTGGCAGTTTTGCACTTGTAATCGCACTGGCTCTGGCCGCATACAATCTGGTGGCGGGAGCCGCAGCACTTCGGCTGATTGCAACCGGACAGTCTGCAGTATGGTCAGCGCGGATGCATAGATTCATCTCCCCCGAGCGGCTGGCCGATACGGCGCGGCGGGCTGGAATCGCCGTCTTTGTGGCCGTCACGGCGGCAGCTTTCGCCCTCATCTGGTCGGTCTTTACCAACGATTTCTCCATCACCTACATCCTCGAGCACTCCAACCGCGCTCTCCCCGGAGCGTATAAGTTCTCGGCGCTGTGGAGCGGCCAGGAGGGCTCGCTGCTCCTGTGGGCCTGGCTCCTCGCTGCCTACGGTTTCGTGCTGCGCCTCACCCACAAGACAGATGTCAAGCTCTACGCCTACGCCGGAGCAATTCTAGCCGGCATTCAAGTCTTCTTCTTGCTGGTTTTGAACTTCGCGGCCCCGCCGTTTGCCCTCCTCCGCGGCGTCCCTCCCGCCGACGGCAACGGCCTCAATCCCCTGCTCCAATACCCCGAGATGGTGATTCACCCTCCGATGCTCTATCTGGGCTATGTGGGCTTCTCCGTGCCATTCGCGTTTGCTTTGGGAGCGCTGATGATGCGCTACCCCGGCGAGAAGTGGATCAAGATCACCCGCGTTTGGACCATGGTCACCTGGATGTTCCTGACCTGCGGCATCTTCCTCGGCATGCACTGGGCCTACGCCGTGCTGGGTTGGGGCGGCTACTGGGGTTGGGACCCTGTCGAGAACGCCAGCTTCATGCCCTGGCTGACCGGAACCGCCTTTCTGCACTCCGTGATGATGCAGGAGAAGAAGGGCATGATGAAGAGCTGGAATGTCTGGCTGATCTTCACCACCTTCCTGCTGACGATGCTGGGCACTTTGCTCACGCGCGCCGGCCTGGTCAGTTCGGTTCATGCCTTCGCGCAGTCGTCCATCGGCACATGGTTTGTGATCTTCATGGGGGTTGTGCTCGCGGTCTGCATCTTCACCTACATCTTGCAGCGCAGCCATCTGAAGGGCGAACACCAGATCGAATCGCTGGTGAGCCGCGAGTCGAGCTTCCTGTTCAATAATCTGGTCCTGCTGGCGGCCTGCTTTGTCATTCTGTGGGGAACGCTCTTCCCCATCCTGAGCGAGTACGTCGTGGGCAACAAAGTCACCGTAGGCGCGCCCTGGTACAACACTGTGGCAATCCCCATTGGGATCTTTCTTCTGTTTTTGACGGGTGTAGGCCCGCTTCTTCCATGGCGGTCCACGTCACTTAGAAGCGTCAAGCGCAACTTCGTCTTGCCGGTGGCCGATCTTTGGGGGGTAGTCTTGATATTCCTTGGATGGGTCTGGAGACACGGAGTTGGACCGCTTAGCGCAGGAGAATTCTACGCGCTGGTGGCGTTTGCCATGTCGGCAGCAGTGCTGACGGCTATCTGCTCGGAGTTTCTGCGCGGAGCCGGGGTCATCGCACGCCAGACCGGACGAAACCACCTTGCGGCCATGGTTCTGCTCGTTCGCCGCAACACACGGCGCTACGGCGGCTACTTCATTCACATTGGCGTGGTGATTGTGGTGATCGGACTGGCCGGCTCGGCCTTTAACCGCAACGTGGAAAGCGAAATGGCGCTGCACGACAAGATCTCCATCGGTCCTTATACGCTGGAGTGCGTTGGCGCGTCGCAGGACTCGAACGCCAACTACAACTCCGACTTCGCCCTGCTCGATGTTTCCAGGAACGGCAAGGTGCAGTTCCAGATGACCCCGGAAAAGCGTGTCTATCTGGCCAGCGAACAACCGCAGACCATGGTGGCCATCCACTCGACTCTTCCCTGGGATTTGTATGTAGTGTACGAGGGCACGAATCCCGACACGCAACAGCCGATCATCAAGGCCTTCCTGAACCCGCTGGTGGGCTGGATCTGGGCCGGAGTTGTCATCATCGCCGGCGGTACGCTGATCGCGCTTGTTCCCAGCATCACCCCCGCCACCGCCTCACTGCGCGTTCCGGCGGCGCGAACGGTTCCCATTGAGCCCGCGCTCGGGGGAGGCGACTGATGGCAGCTCCGTTGCGATTTACCTTTTTGCTGAGATCGTTGCAGGCGGCCGCACTGGCCGTGGCTATCTGCTTCTCGCTGGGCGCCGCAGATGCCAGTTCGCGCTTCAACAACCTGAACCATCGTTTGATGTGTACCTGTGGATGTGCTGAGATTCTGGGTGAATGCAACCATGTGGGCTGCCCAAACTCCAGCGGCGAACTCGACGAGCTGCGGACCGGCATCGCCGCAGGCAAGTCCGATCAGGAGGTTCTGTCGTCCTTCGTCGGCAAGTACGGCGCGGTCGTGCTGGCCGCTCCCACCACGCAGGGCTTCGACCTGGTGGCCTGGATTGCGCCCTTTGCGGTCTTCGCCGCGGCGCTGCTGGGAACGATTCTGCTTGTTCGGCGGTGGACTGCTGCCATGCCTCCGGCCGAGGCGATGGCCACTGATCCGGCCAGCATAGAGCTGAGGGACAAGATTCGCCGGGAGACCGACCCCGGCGGCGATGGAGGTTATTGAACGATGACGCCAACCGAGGGGCTGATTGCCGGGGCGCTGCTGTTGTTTGCGCTGTTTATCTACACTTTTTGGCCGGAGAATGTCTTCGCCAGCCAGCGCCAGAAGACGCGCTTGGACTATCTGCTGGAACGCAAGGACCAGCTCTACGAAAATCTGCGCGACCTGAACTTCGAGTACCGCGCGGGCAAGTACCCTGAAGAGGACTTCGCCGTTCAACGGGCGCACCTTGAAAACGAGGCGGCGCAGTTGTTGTCGGAGATTGAGCTCTTGCAGCAGGTTTGAGAACCACCACGATCTGTCATCCTGAGCGAAGCGCAGCGGAACCGGGGCCCCCAGCGACAGGTCTTCGTCGCTGGGGTGGGTAGTCGAAGGACCTGCGGTTGATTTTGCTCTTCTTTACCAATCGAACGGCAACGCCCCATAGGATCCAGACACGACCATGAGATCGATCAAGTTCGTCCTCCCTGCCATCGCCTTGATTCTGCTCAGTCTGGGCGGATTGGCTCAGGCCGCAACCATTACCGGCACGGTCACCGATAAGACAACGGGCAAGCCCGCCTCGGGCGATACCGTTGTGCTGGTGGACGTGCAGGCCGGCATGAGCGAAGTGGCCCACGCAACCACCGACGCCCGCGGGCATTATTCGCTGAACAAGCCCGGCAGCGGTCCAGCCCTGGTGCGGGTAACACACCAAGGCGCGCCCTACTTCATCGCAGCGCCCGAGGGCAGCGCGCCCGGCGACATCCCGGTCTATGACGTGGCCGAACAGGTCACCGGAGTCACTCTCGATGAAGACGTAACGGCGATTGTCGATGCCGCAAATGGGCAGCTTCAGGTGGTCGAACGCTACCTGGTTCACAACTCCAGCGCGCCCCCCCGTACGCAGTGGAGTCCGCGCTCCTTTTCGATTGTGCTGCCCGCCGACGCCATCGTGGGCGGCGCATCCGCGCAGCGGCCCACCGGCCTGCCGACCTCGCTGAAGATGGACCCCGACGGCCCCAAGGGCCACTACGCCTTCAACTTCCCCATCCAGCCAGATGCCGCCGACAAGGGCACGCTCTTCCAGATCGAATACCAATTGCCCTATAGCGCCGGGAAACTCACCTTTCATCCACAGTTGACCATGCCGGCCAGAACCGTGTGGGTGGTCTTGCCCAAGAGCATGACCTTTGCCGCTGGCGCAGGATCGACCTTCCAGTCCTCGCCGCAGGACCCCAGTTTTCAGACCTTCCTCTCCAGAAATGCCCTTCCCAGCACTCCGCTCGAGTTCACCATCTCGGGCACCGGCGCCCTGCCCCGCGAAGATCAAGGCACGCAAGGCGGACAACAAGCGGGTGGACAGGATGGCGGCACCCCGGACACAAGCACTCCGGGTACAACACCCGGGGGCGGCATCGGCCAGCCCATCGACACGCCCGACCCGCTGTCGAAATACAAGGGCTGGATTCTGGGGGCTCTCGCGCTCCTGATGGTCGCCACGGCAGCCTTTCTGCTGCGCAGGTCTCCCGCGAACGCTGCTCTTGTTGGTGGTACCGGGATTATGCAGACCCCCACCTCGGTCACGACCGCACCTGCTGTGTTGCAAGCAGCCCCCGTTGCGACTGGGAACGCAGCTCTGCTGAATGCTCTCAAAGAAGAGCTCTTCACGCTGGAAAACGAAAAGATCTACGGCAAAGTCACACCGGCGGAGTACGCGCAGGTGAAAGCAGCTCTGGAGACGGTGTTGAAGCGAGCGCTGAAGAGGCAGTGAACAGTGGTCAGTGGTCAGTGTTACTGACCGGCGCAATCAACTGATAACAACTGATACCCGCTCCCTCTCCGACCGGAACGCTTGGGAACATTCGAGATCGGCAGCTCACTCAACTGAACACGGGCGGTTGACCGCTGATCGCTGAAAGCTGAGAACTGACTTTATGAAGACCCTCTTCCGCACCCTGCTCTATCTCGCGCTCATCGTCTGGCTGGGCGCGGAGATCTTCTTTCCCATCGTTGCCGCCATCACCTTCCAGACGCTCACGCCCGACACGCACACAGCCGGCGCGATCGTCGGCCATCTGCTGCGCATTCTGCACGTCATGGGCCTGGTCTCCGGAATGGTGGCGCTGGCCCTTTTCGCGCTCGCCCCGGTCTGGGGCATCTACAAGCCGCGTGCGGTGCTCGCCCCGATGATTCTTTTGACCGTGATGATCGGCCTCACCTTATACTCGCAATTCGGAATCATTCCAGCCATGGAACAGGACCGCATCGCCGTCGGCGGGTCTATTAACGCGGTGGCCGCCGCCGATCCCGACCGAGTGGATTTTGAAAAGCTTCACCGTCGCAGCGTGAATGTCGAAGGAGCCATCCTTTTGTTGGGCTTGGCGACAGTGCTCTTCGTAGCCAGAGCGGAAACGGCGAAAAGTTAAGAATCAGGAAACCAGCTTAGCCTAAGAATGCTCCGTGCCCCTGTCATCCTGAGCGGAGCGCAGCGGAGTCGAAGGACCTGCGTCTCGGTCTTCTGCGGAAAGGGCGGGAAACCACGAACCCAGGCCGCGAACTGTTCCCTGGTCCCTACTCCCTCGTCCTGTATCATCGAAGAGGCTCTCGCGCGCAAATCTCATCCTTTCGAGAACCCATTAGGAAATCAATGAAGACTGGCATCATCGGCCTGCCGCAGGTGGGCAAGACATCGCTGTTCAAGATTCTTACCAAAGCCAAGCTCGATGAGCGCGGCCACTCGCGCCAGGAGCACATCGGCGTGGCGCGCGTGCCGGACGAGCGGCTCGACAAACTCTCGGCCCTCTACTCGCCGAAGAAGACGACCTACGCCACTGTTGACTATGTCGACGTGGCAGCGATCGGGCAAGATGCGCTGAAGGAAACAGCATTCCTTGCCAGCCTTCGCCAGGTTGACGCGCTGATTCACGTCCTGCGGGCCTTTGAAGAAGACTCTATTCCTCACGTCGGCCCCATCGACCCGCTGCGCGACATCAAAAACGTCGAATTCGACCTGATGATCAGCGACCTGACGCAGGTGGAAAAGCGGCTGGAGCGGCTGGAAAAGGACCTGAAAAAGGGACGCACCTCTGATCTGGAGCGCGAACAGGCCCTGCTGCTGCGTTCCAAGGAAGCCCTGGAAAAGGAGCAGCCGCTGCGCGAGCTGGAGATGACCGCCGAAGAGAAGAAGCTCATCCGCGGCTTTATGTTCCTCTCGCAAAAGCCTATCCTGTATACCCTTAACATCGGCGAGAGTGCTACCCTGGGCGACGACCTTGAGGCTGCGGTCAGCCGCTTCAAGCTGGACGAGGTTGCGCAGCGCCCCAATGCCGGAGCGACGGCAATCTGCGGCAAGGTGGAGGCAGAACTGGCGGAGATGGACGACGAGGAGGCGGCGGAGTTCCTTGGCAGCTACGGGCTGCGCGAGAGCGGACTGGTGAGGCTGATTCGCAAAAGCTACGAGTTGCAAGGGCTGATCAGCTTCTTTACCGCCGGCGAAGACGAGTGCCGTGCCTGGACGATTCCCGTAGGCTCAAAGGCACCGCAAGGGGCCGGGGCGATTCACTCCGATCTCGAACACCACTTCATCCGCGCCGAGACGATTCGCTGGGATGCGCTGCTGGAGGCCGGCTCGGAGGCCGCGGCCCGCGCCAAAGGCACGCTGCGCCTGGAAGGCAAAGAGTACGTTGTGCAGGATGGCGATGTGATGCACATCCGGCACAGCGGGTAAGAGCCAATGCTGAAACTATCTCTCATTCTGGGTGCAATCGCCGCGCTGGCCGACGTGGCTGGCGGGCTGGTCCTGGTGCGCGCCAAGGGCGTCGAACGCTACCTGCGCTATTTCGTAGCTCTCGGCGCGGGATTTCTCATGGCCACAGCTCTGCTGGAGATGATGCCCGAAGGCCTGCGGCTGAATGCGAACTCGTCGCTCGGCCCCATCCTCATCATGGCCGGCTACTGCGCGGTTCATCTGCTTGAGCATACGATGAACGCTCACTTCCACTTTGGCGAGGAGACGCACGCGGGCGAGTTCGTCTCCCGGCATACCGGCAATTCGGTACTGGCCGGGCTGAGCCTTCATGCGCTCTTTGACGGCGTGGCCATCGGATCGGGCTTCCTGGTCTCGGGCTGGCTCGGCTGGCTGATCTTTCTCGCCATTCTGCTGCACAAAGCGCCGGAGGGCTTCACCATGGCCTCGGTGATGCTGGCCAGCGGGCGCAGCCGTACAACTGCGCTTTACTCGGCCATTGCGCTGGCAGCGGCGACATTGGCCGGAGTGCTGGTCATCGAGCTGATTCCATCATGGCTGCCGTATGGGTTGCCCATCTCGGCGGGCGTGGCCTTTTACGTAGCCGCCACCGATCTGGTCCCCGAGGTCAACCGCGAGCCGGGCATCCGCATGGCCCTGGTCTTCTTCGCCGGCGTGGGCGGATTTTTGCTGCTGCGGATGCTGCTGCCTGCGCTCTAACGGCATTTCGTCTTGCGCGCACCCTCGGCCCATTCTTTTTATCGGACATCGGACGAGTATAATCGGGGCAATCAAGAGGAGAAAACAGATTGATTGCCCAGTTCCGCAACCGTCTGCGAGCGCTACCTGTCCTTGCGTGGATGGTGCTATTTGCGCTGGCCATCCGTCTGGCCGTCGTTCCTTTTGTCTATGACGAATGGATGCAGCCTTACTTTGTAACTCATTGGGAACAGGGCAATGTGTCGCGGGCGTTGCTGGCTGGACATGGATTCGGCAGCCCGTTTCTTTCGAGCCAGCCCTCGGCGATCATGCCGCCAGTGTATCCGCTGATCGTGGCTGCGATCTTTGGCATCTTCGGCATTCATACCACGGCCTCGATTCTCGCCGCGCTCTCCTTCAATTGCCTGCTTTCTGCGCTGGCTTGCATTCCGGTTTTCCTGATGGCCCGGCGCAGCTTCGGCGAGCGCGTGGCCTTGTGGGCTGGCTGGGGTTGGGCTTTCTCACCTTATGGCATCTATTTTTCAGCGGAGTGGGCCTGGTCCACGCACCTGCTGCTGCTCTGCCTCTGCTGGATGCTCTATCTGGCGCAGGATTTGGAACAATCCTCCAGCCTTGGGTTATGGGCAGGCTTTGGATTGCTTGCGGGCTTCGCCGGACTTACCGAGCCGTCGATTCTCATCGTTGTACCTTTCCTGCTGGCATTGGCGGCCTGGCGGCTGGCGCGCGCCCGCAAACATTGGCTGCTGCCGGGCGTGGTTGCCTCACTGACGCTCGCAGCCGCCATCTCTCCATGGATGATCCGCAACGCCGTGGTCTTCCACCGCTTTATTCCAATGCGCGACAGCATGGGCCTGGAGTTGTGGCTAGGCAATAACGGCTATTCGCGCCACTGGATCAACGCCGACCATCATCCCAACCACGACCCACAGGAGCTTGCCGCCTATAACGCAGGCGAGTTGCCCTTTATGGCTCACAAAGCAATGCAGGCCGAGACCTACATTCATGACCATCCTAGCTGGTATGCATGGATGTGCGCGCGACGCGCCCTCTATCTATGGACCGGCTATTGGAGCTTTGACCACAGCTACCTGGCCGAAGAGCCACTCGACCCGCCCAACGTTGCAGTGGCCACCGCTCTAACGATGCTTGGGCTCCTGGGAATCATTCTGGCCTGGAGGCGAAAGCCTTTCGAGGCGATCCGCTACGGTGGGGTTCTTTTTCTCTTTCCAATGATGTACTACTTTACCCATCCGCAGGCATACCATATGCGGCCCATTGATCCCCTGCTGGTGATTATGGGTGCTTACGCAATCCGGCGATTGCAAGTGCGGGTTGGTATGGGTGCGGAGCCCGTCGTGGTGCCAACGCCCGTCGCCGCAGGGGCACAACAGCTCGCATAGTCGCTTAAGTTAGCTTTTGAGAATCGATCTATTCGGATCTTGCGTGCGGCCAAAAGCCGAATCGATCCACATAGAGCCTCACCAGCAGCTTGGCATAGTCCCACCCAACTTTGAAGTTGGCCTTGCTGGCGCCGCGATAACGCAGGCCGAAGTCGAGCGGAAGCTCTTTGACAGAGTGGACCCGGCCCCGCACCAGAATCTCCAGCAGCAGCTTGAAGCCTGAAGGCTGGAAGCGAATGCCGTCAACACATTCGCGGCGCACAAGGAAGAAGCCGGTCATAGGGTCTTTGGCGCGCATCCCGGCGTGCTGAATGGGCCAGGTGGCCCAGACGGCGGCGGCGGAGAGGAGCTTTCGGATGGGATTCCAATTGCCTAGACGGCCGCCGGCGATGTAGCGGCTGCCGATGGCAATATCGTTGCCGTCAAGAATGGCAGAGACTAACTTGGGCAGCAGCTCCGGAGGGTGCTGCATATCGGCGTCCATCACGCCGAGAATTGTTGCGTCGGTGTGCCGCCAGCCGTAAAGAATCGCCCCGGACAAACCTCTCTCACCTTTGCGCACCAGCAGTCGCACACGCGGGTCTTCCCGTCCAATAGCTGACACGATCTCCCCGGTTCCGTCGCTGCTGTCGTCATCGACAACCAGAATCTCGTAGGCGATTCCTGCCGGATCGAGCACCGAGCGCACCTGGCGAAGCAAACCGCGAATATTCTCAGCTTCGTTCAGGGTCGGAATGGTCAGCGCCAGCTTTTCCTGCTTCCTATCGGATTTCTTGGCTGCCGCCGAAAGAGCGAGCGTTGCCGCGTCTCCGGTCGGCGTGTACGATGAATCTAATGCTTCTGGCGACATGCTGAAATCAAGTATACGGGGTTTTCCTGGTTGAAACGCTACCTTCCGGTCAATGCTCTGCTGACCCTTTTTTTTGCCGTCCTTGGCTTGGCCGTGATGGGCTACCATCCCGGCTTCGAGGACGACGGCATCTATCTGACCGCAGTCAAAAGCGACCTGAATCCGGCGCTGTATCCGCAGGACGCCGTGTTCTTCCGGACCCAGATGCAGGCCACAGTTTTCGACAATTGGGTCGCCGGCTTCGTTCGCATGACGGGGATTCCTGTAGCTTACACCGAGCTGCTCTGGCAGTTTGTCTCGATCGTGCTGATCGTCTTCGGCTGCTGGTCGATTGCGCGCAAGTTGTTTCCCGAGGCGCGAGCGCAGTGGGCCGGAGTCGCCCTGGTCACCGCGATGTTCACGCTGCCTGTAGCTGGAACGGCGCTCTACCTGGTCGATCAGCATCTGCACCCGCGCGCTTTGGCCACGGGCCTGATTCTGCTCGCGGTTTCGCGAATACTGGCGGGCAAAAAGTGGCAGGCGCTGCCGCTCCTGATGCTGGCGTTCTTGCTGCATCCCATCATGGCAGCGATGGGCATCTCCTTTTGCTTCTTCCTGACCTTGACTTCCACCGAGGCTGTGCAGCGCTGTCTACACTCCTGGCGACAGTCCGGTTCAGCTTCCCTTGCAATCGCCTTTGTCCCTCTGGGCTGGGTCTTCTCGCCTACCACTCCCACTTGGCGCGAGGCAATCGAAGCGCGCAAGTATCTCCTCCTTTTCCAATGGGAATGGTATGAGTGGCTTGGCGCACTGGCGCCCCTCCTGCTCTTCTGGCTTCTCTGGCGCCTGGCGCGAAAGCGCGGTGAAAGAGTGTTGGCGCGCTTTGCCCTGGCGGTCTTGCTCTTCGGCGTCTTCCAGATGGCAGTGGCCATGGTCATGCTGGGACTTCCGTCGATGATCCGGCTCGTTCCCTTGCAGCCCATGCGCTTTCTGCATCTGATCTATTTCTTCCTCATGCTGATTGGCGGCTGCCTGGTGGGCAAGTACCTGCTGAAGGCCTCCGTCTGGCGCTGGACGCTCTTTCTGGTGGCCATCAATGCGGGAATGTTTGCCGCGCAGCAACCGTTGTTCGCCAACACCGAACATTTGGAGCTTCCCGGACGAAGCTCGGCCAACCCCTGGCTGCAGGCCTTTGCATGGATTCGCCAAAACACGCCCACCAATGCATACTTTGCCGTCGGCCCCTATTACCTGCCCACCCCCGGCGAGGATTACCACTGCTTCCGTCCTCTGGCCGAGCGCAGCCAGTTGGCCGACAATATCAAGGACGGCTCAGTAGTAACCCAGGTGCCTGAGCTGGGAGAAGTGTGGGCGCGGCAGGTTCAGGCCCAGAGAGGCTGGGCCCACTTTCAGCTTGCGGATTTCGAAGGCCTGAAGGCGGAATTTGGCGTGAACTGGGTGCTGGTCTCCTATCCCCCGCCCGCTGGGCTGGCTTGCCAATGGCACAACGATGCATTGTCGGTATGCGAGATACCGTAAAGGCAGCGGTTAGGGATTAGGGACTAGAGCGAAAGTGACGCCACCCGCCCGCTTGCGATGAGAAGAGAACCGATTGGAAGAGTGCCGGTACAATTGTTCTCATGATTCATGT
>Ga0302189_10000610_pt1 | contig 31645 bp, 25 predicted proteins | sample II_Bog_E2_2_FD_194551 | JGI IMG/M metagenome (GOLD analysis project Ga0302189, IMG submission 194551) | Peat permafrost microbial communities from Stordalen Mire near Abisko, Sweden - II_Bog_E2_2 | ecosystem: Environmental > Terrestrial > Soil > Wetlands > Peat | place: Sweden: Abisko...
CGTAGAAACAGTTCCCGTGCCTGAAATCGGCCCTGGCGAGCTGCTGGTCAAGGTGGCCACCTGCGGCATTTGCGGCACGGATCTGAAAAAGATTCACCTGGGATCGCACTCGGCGCCGCGCATCTTCGGCCATGAAATGTCGGGAACCGTCGTCAAGGTTGGCGAGGGTGCGCATTTCGAAGTCGGCGAGCGGGTAGTCGTCCACCACCACGTTCCCTGCGGGAGTTGCTACAACTGCCGCAAGCAGACCCCCACCCAGTGCTCGCTTTACAAGAAAGTTGGAGTTACCGCGGGGTTTGAGCCGTCGGGTGGCGGCTTTGCGGAGTATATTCGCGTGATGGACTGGATTGCGGCCGGCCGGGGGGTGGTGCGCATTCCAGATGGCGTCCCGTTTGAGCAGGCCGCATACCTGGAGCCGGTGAACACCGTGCTCAAGGGCGTGAAGCTGCTGAATCTTGCCCCAGACGATACCGTGCTGGTAATTGGCCAGGGACCGATCGGGCTGATGCATGCGGTGCTGGCAAAGCGGACTGGGGCGCGAGTACTTACTTCGGACCTTTACCCCGAGCGTCATGCCATTGCGGCGAAGTTTGGGCTGAAGGATCCGATTCATGCCGGAAGCGAAAATGTGGTGGAGCGCGTCCTTGCTGAGACAGAGGGGCGAGGGGCGGATGCGGTGATTCTGGCGGTAGGCGGCAATGCGCTGATCAAGACGGCCATGGACGCGGTGCGGCCTGGCGGCAAGGTGATGTTGTTTGCGCAGACGCAGCATGGCGAGGCCACCTTTGATCCAGGCGCGGTTTGCATGGACGAGAAGACGCTGATGGGCTCTTACTCATCGTCTTTTGAGATTTTGGATGAAGTGACGGATCTGGTCTTCGGCGGATACCAAGACGGATTCGACATGACGCAACTTATTTCGCACCGCTTTCCGCTGGAGCAGGCCGCGGAAGCAATTGAGATCGCTTCTCATCCCAAAGGGGACTCCATGAAGATTATGATTGAGCCTGTCCTGGGCGCAGGGGCAAAGTAAGAGGGACTTGATGGCGAGCACTGTGAAAGACGCGATCCTCCGCGGGCGAAAGACGGTCGAGACCGTTGTCGAAGGAGGCATGAACACAGTCGAGACGGTCGTCGAGGGAGGCCTGAACACAGTCGAGACGGTCGTCGAAGCAGGTCTGAATACAGTCGAGACGGTGGTCGTCAGAGGTCGCCGCAGGGTCGAATCCGCCGTCATCCTGGGTCGCAAAACCGTCGAGCACGCGCTTCACCACGGGCGCGGCACCATGCAGGCCGCAATCCTCCACGGCCGTGAAGATGTTCGCATCGAGGAAGTTCCCATTCCCAAGGCGGATACCGGTGAACTGGTGGTGCGCGTGGGCGCGGCGCTGACCTGTGGAACGGATTTGAAGGTCTTTCGCCGTGGATACCATGCGCGGATGATTGTTCCGCCCGCGCTGTTTGGGCACGAATTGGCAGGGACAATTGTGGAGGCGGGCGAGGGGGTGGAGGCATTCGCTCCTGGCGACCGTGTGGTGGCGCTAAACTCCGCGCCGTGCGGGCGATGCTTCTTTTGTGAGCGAGGCCAGGAGAATCTTTGCGACGACCTGATGTTCAACAACGGCGCTTATGCCGAGTTCATTCGCATTCCGGCGCGGATTGTTGCCAAGAATACGCTCAAGGTGCCGGATCATGTGCCCTTGGAACATGCGGCGCTGACCGAGCCGCTGGCTTGCGCAGTGCACGGATTTGAGGATACACTTCCGCGTCCTGGGGACACTGTGGCTGTAATCGGCGGCGGCCCGCTGGGGCTGATGATTCTGCATGTGGCCGCGCTGGCTGGTTGCCAGACGATTGCCATCGTCCGGCACGACGGCCAGGTGGAAGCAGCTCGCCAGTTGGGCGCGACGCACGTCGTGCAGACGAACAGTATTCGCAAGGCAATCAGCGAAACGCGCGCGCTGACCGTGAATGGCCGCGGCGTTGACATTGCCATCGAAGCCGTGGGCGCGCCGGATGCCTGGCAGGAAGCAATCGAACTGGTGCGCAAGGGCGGCACAGTGAACCTCTTTGGCGGATGCGCTGTCGGCACGCACGTGTCGCTTGACACCAATCGCCTCCACTACAGCGACATCACCCTGCGCTCCACCTTTCATCACACGCCAGCCATTTGCCGCAAGGCTCTGGATCTGATTGCGAGTGGGCGCTTTCAGGCGCAGGCTTTCATCACCGGCCGCGCTCACCTATACGAACTCAACCGCGTCTTTGAGAAGCTGATGAAACGCAGCAGCGAAATCAAGACCGCGATTGTACCCTGAGTCACTGGGTCACTAGGTTTGTGACCGCTTGAAGTTGAATTGATGTGGGTGCCCAATCCATTCCGCAGCTTTAACGCGGAATGGGTGGGAAGGCACAAAACCATACGGTCAAAGACCTAGGACAGCTACTATGCAGCCGGACGAACCGTCAGAATCAGAAAAAGACGCCTTGGAGAAGGAAGAGACGCCCGAGGAGTTGATCGCTCGGGGCTGGGCGGCGCTGCCTGAGAGCTATCGCATTCCCGAGGTAGCTCCGACGCTTGACGAGGCACGCGCCTACTGCAAGCAACTGGCTGAGTCGCACTATGAAAACTTCCATGTAGCGTCGTGGTTCCTGCCGAAAGAGCTTCGTCCGCACTTCCATGCGATCTACGCCTACTGCCGCATCTCGGACGATCTTGGCGACGAAGTCGGCGACCCAGCCGTGGCGCTGGCTCTGCTTGAGCTGTGGGGCAAAGAGCTGGACGCCTGCTATGAGGGCAAGGCGCGCCATCCTGTGTTTGTGGCGCTGGCAGAAACCATCCGCGAGTGCCTCATCCCCAAGAATCCCTTCGCCGACCTGCTTAAGGCCTTTCGCCAGGACCAGACGGTTACCCGCTACGAGACTATGGAGGATGTGCTGGCGTATTGCCAACACTCGGCCAACCCTGTGGGCAGGCTGGTGCTATACGCCTGCGGCGAGGCAGATGAGGAGCGGTTCCGGCTTTCGGATGCGACCTGTTCGGCATTGCAACTTGCCAATTTCTGGCAGGACGTGCGCCAGGACTACGCACGGGGGCGAATCTATCTGCCGCAGAGGGACATGAAGTTCTTTCATGTGAGCGATCGGACGATTGCCGAAGGGATTGCCACGGAGGCCTTTCGCGGACTCATGCGCTGCGAGGTCGATTACGCGCGCGGACTCTTTGAACAAGGGTTTCCTCTGATCGGAATGGTGCAGCGCGATCTGGCGCTCGACCTCGACCTCTTCAGCCGCGGAGGACTCGAGATTCTCCAGGCTATCGAACGGGAATCCTACGACGTGCTGAGCGCCCGGCCGGCGATATCGAAGGGCGCCAAAGCGAAGCTCGGATTATGGGCGGTGGCGGCCAAAATGATGCCCTTCTTGCGTCTTGGCAAGCGTGCGCAACGCGCTGAGAAGGAAGATTGATTCACGAGTATCCATCGAGCGGACGCACCTTGCGCGGGCCTTCCCTGGATGCGGCCTATGAGCTCTGTCGTTCGATCGCAAAGCGCGAGGCGAAGAACTTCTACTATGCCTTTGTGGCGCTGCCGAAGGCGCGGCGAGATGCCATCTGCGCCATTTATGCGTTCATGCGCCAGGCTGATGATCTGGCCGACGACGAGAGCCATTCCCGCGAGGAGCGCAGCCGCCGTTTGGGTGCGTGGCTGCTGGACTGGCACGGTGTATGCCATGGCGGCGATTCTTCTGACCAGGTCTTTCTCGCCGTGCGCGACGCGGTCGAGCGCTTTGCGATTCCGCTAAGCCTTCTGGATGAGCTTGTAGCCGGCGTCGCAATGGATCTGAATCAGGGCGCTTCTCAGTTATCCGATGCGCCTGCCGATACCTATGCCACGTTTGCCGATCTCTATCGGTACTGCTACCTGGTTGCGTCGGTGGTGGGGCTGGTGTGCATCCACATCTTTGGATACAGCGACCAGCGCGCCGAGAAGCTGGCAGAAGAGACCGGCATCGCCTTCCAGCTCACGAATATTCTGCGTGACGTTGCTGAGGATGCCGAGCGCAGCCGGGTTTACCTGCCTTTGGAGGATTTGGCGGCACACGGCGTGTCACTGGATTCGCTGCTGCGCCGGGTTCCGGGCGCGCTTCCCACCACTGAGGAGAGCGCGCTACTGGCGGAGATCGCGGGACGCGCGGAAAAGTTCTATGAGTCCGCGCAGGCACTGATGCCTTTGATCAATCGCGAGAGCCGGCCGGCGCTCTGGGTGCTGGTTCGCATCTACCATGGCCTGCTCAAGCGAATCGAACGAGCTGACTACGATGTGTTCTCGCAGCGGGCAAGCGTTCCAACGCCGGAAAAGCTCTGGATCCTGGCCGTGGGCCTGGTTCGGATGGGGCTGGCACGGCTGTTTTTTTGATTTTCTAGTTTTGATAATGCCCGTATTACGATGGTCGCCAATCCACTGGGTCGCTGAATGTGTGCATTTTTGGCTAACCGTTGGGCTTGGAGGAGGTCAGGCGGGTCCTTCCTCGATACCAAACGGCTGCGACTTTCAAGTGTTCGATTGGTCTACAGGGTTCGCTGGTGGACCGAACACATTTCTAATCCGTTATAAGACTGATTAAATCGCCCTACCCGTGACTCAACACACACAGCCATCAGAATTTGAAAACGGATTTGGGGAAGACTGTGCAGGCAAGGTGCGCCCTATATTTGGACACTAATACGTTTGTACGTTTCAATCGCCTATTGGCAAAATCAAACACATCGACCATGGGTGCCCATAACGGTCCCTGATCCTTAACCCCTGCTTTACAGCGCCAGCCCCTTCAGATACTCACGAAACTTTGGCCCAAGATCGGCCCGTTTTAGCGCAAACTCCACCGTCGCCTGCAACATGCCGAACTTGTCGCCGGCATCGTACCGCTTGCCCTCAAACGTATAGCCAAAGACCTTCTGCTCCTTAAGCAAATCTAGAATCCCATCGGTAAGCTGTATCTCGCCGCCCGCGCCGGGAGTCGTCTGTTCCAATAACTCGAAGACCCGCGGAGTGAGCACATAACGGCCGATGATGGCCTGTTTTGACGGCGCATCCGCAAACTTCGGCTTCTCGACCATCCCCGTGCAGTTATAAATCCGCCAGTTATCTGGGTCCTGTGAGCCGGCCAGCACGCCGTAAGCACTGATCGCCGGCCCTTCGATGGTCTGCGTGGCAATCACCGAACCGCCCTTATCGTTGAATACGTCGATCATTTGCTTCAGGCAAGGCGTCTCGGCATCGATTACATCGTCGGGCAGGATCACGGCAAAAGGCTCATCGCCCACCATGTCTTTGGCGCACAGCACGGCATGGCCAAGACCCAGCGGCTCCTTTTGGCGCACATAACTAATCCGCGCCAGCGAAGATATTCGGCGCGACAAAGCAAGCAATTCATCCTTGCCTTTCCGCTCCAGCGTCGCATCCAGCTCATAGCTGATGTCGAAGTGGTCTTCCATCGCGCCCTTGCCGCGCCCAGTCACGATGATGATGTGCTCGATCCCCGACGCGATTGCTTCTTCCACGCCATACTGGATGATGGGTTTGTCTACCAGCGCCAGCATCTCTTTGGGAATCACCTTGGTGGCCGGCAGAAAACGCGTGCCTAACCCACCCGCCGGAACAACTGCCTTTCGTACCCGTTTACTCATTCCATCATCCTTATCTCAAAGAAAGTTTAATCTGGGTGCCCCAGGTCTCGATTCTGAGACCTGGGAAGCCTTATCTTCACCTACAAAGTCGGCGACTTATCCCCAAGCAGCGCCTCCCGCACAATCTTGATTGGCGGAAAACCCTGCCTCAGGAAGTTATTGTGAAACTCCTCCAGTGAGAATGCCGCGCCCTGCTTCTTCTTCATATCTTCGCGCAGCTTCATGATTTCGAGCTTCCCGAGCGTGTAGTAGAGATAAGTCGGGTCGCTGGCTCCGCGCTTGGTCTCAACCACTGCCGTCTCCTTGGATTGGTAGCCTTCCTTCTGAAAAAACGCCACGGCCTCGTCAAAGCTCATCTTGCCGGTGTGCATTTCAATGCCCACGATGAAGCGCGCATTGCGCAGCAGCGCATCCTGCAACTGGCCTAGCCGTAGGAATTTCGATTCGCGCTCGTCCTTCGCTCCCGCTCCTGGTTGGCCATAGCCTTCGTCCAGCATCATCTGCTCCGTGTAGTGAGCCCATCCTTCGATGTCCGTATTAGCGCCCAGTAACTTGCGCACCCGGCTCGGCGCCTGCGGCAGCCAAAGGAATTGAATGTAATGCCCCGGATACGCCTCGTGGACAGCCGTAGAAATCACCGTACCCACATTGAAGGAATGCATGTAGCCCTCAACCTCGTCGGGCTTCATCGATGGATCAGGCAGTGTCACGTTGAAATAAGCTTCCGTTGCGTGCTTCTCAAACGGCCCCGGCGTATCCATGCTTGCAAACGTAATGGCTCGCATGAACGGCGGCGTCTCTTCCACAATCGGCCTGACATCGGACGGGATAGTCACAATGTGGTGGGCGCGAATAAAGCCCACGAGGCCATCGAAAGTAGCACGGAACGCATCTAGTAGATGGTCTGGTGCAGGATGATTCTCACCGAGTTCCTCAAGCACGGCGCTCGGAGTCTTCTCCGGCTCCAGTTCCTTTGCAACCTCTTTGAAGTGCGCCTGATTCTTGCGCATATCGGCCCAGCCAATCTCCAGCAGCTTATCCAGAGGCAGATCCACCATCTCGTCGTACTGAAGCTTCTTTGCGAACGCGTCGGCGCCTATCCGGAAGTCCCCGTTCGATCGCGCCAGAAGGTCCGCCTTCAGCCACTCGAGATAACTCTTCAACTCCGCAATCACAGCCGCATTCGTCTGCGCAAACTCGGCTTTCAGCGCCGGGTCCTGCGCATCGGCAAAGGCCGTCGGTACGTCCTTCTCAAAGAAACTTACAATATCCGGCAACTGCTCAATGGCGATCTCGGTGAAAACCCGCGGCGGATTCTTCAGATTCACTCGCGCGGCTGCCAGCAGCGCCGGCATCTGCTTCTCCCGCGCTACCAGCGACCGCAACCGTTCGTCCGGCGAAGCGAACTTGCGCTCCATCAGCGTGAATGCCCCGTTGGCGCAAATGCTCGAATAGTTATCTGCATTTTGCTCCCAGGGACGGATTGTCTCCAGCGTCAACAGCTGCGAACGGATATTGGAAAGCACAATCTCCCGGTCGCTTCGGGGCACGAAATCGGCGGCGGCATCGTCAGGGCGAATCGCCTCGATGCGCTTCTCAAAGCTCTTCAGCGCGGTGATCTCCGCGTCGATGTTCTTGCGCGAGTAATCTTCCAGTTGCGTGTCGAACTGGTGATAGCCAGCCAGCGTCCCGTTGGTCGGACCGGAATGAAAGTAGACCTGATCGAAGTACTGGTCAGAAACCTTCTCTAATTGCTGCTTCCATGTCTCATCTGCAGCATGTGCAGTTATCGCCAAAGACATACAGACTCCCATCGCAAAGACTGACAACAACTTCTTCATCACGCCTCTCTTTATTGAGATAGACATCTCATGCGCTCACTGGCGTCGGCGCCAGCTTGCCAAGAATCTCGTGGATCTCAAGCAGCACTTCGTCGGACCGGGTTGCAGCCAAAGGATACTTCAACAGCCCCTGTGGTGTGAATTGGGCCCCTCGCTTGGCATTCCGCGCCACCAGGCGCATCAAATGCGCCGGATCGACTGCCGCATTTTCCATAAATCGTATCTGGAGTTCACCACGCTTGCGATCAACCTGTGCAATTCCCATCCGCTCGCATTCCAGGCGTATCATTGCCGCCTCCAGCAGGAACACGGTCGCGTCCGGCGGCGCTCCATAGCGGTCTTCCATCTCCGCGCGCACCTCGGCCACCGCCGCTTCGCTTGTCGCTCCCGCTATCTTCTTGTAGAGCCGCAGCCGCTGGTTCTCTTCCGGCACATAACTCTCGTCGATTCGCAAGGCTATGCCTAAGTTAAGCTGCGTCGCCGGACGCTCCTCGCTGCTCTCGCCCTTCATCTCCTTGACCGCGGCCTCAAGCATGGATGTGTATAACTCGAAGCCCACCGCCTCGATATGCCCGCTCTGCTCGCCGCCCAGCATGTTGCCTGCCCCGCGCAACTCCAGATCCAGCGCGGCAATCTTGAATCCCGCGCCCAGGTCGCTGAACTCTTTCAGCGCCGCCAATCTTCTGCGCGCAATCTCAGTCAACTCCTGCTCAGGCGGAATCAGCAAATACGCATAGGCCCGCCGGTTCGACCTTCCCACCCGCCCACGTAACTGGTATAACTCGCTCAGCCCATGCCGGTCAGCACGATTGATGAGCATGGTATTGGCCAGCGGAATATCCAATCCATTTTCAATAATGGTTGTTGCCACTAGCACATCGTATTCATGCCGCATAAAGGCAAGCATCACCCGTTCCAGCTCCGTCTCGCCCATTTGCCCGTGGCCCACCGCAACGCGCGCGCCAGGCACCAATTCCTGAATTCGCGAAGCAATCTCGTAAATCGACTCCACACGGTTATGCACAAAATAAACCTGCCCGCCCCGCTCCAACTCCACCTCAACGGCCGAACGCACAATCTTCTCGTCGAATTTCGCAACCACCGTCTGAATCGCCATGCGGTCCTTGGGTGGCGTCTCGATCACGCTCATATCTCGCAAGCCCACCAGCGACATGTGCAGTGTGCGCGGAATCGGCGTGGCGCTCATGGCAAGCACGTCGATCTCCTTGCGCATCTGCTTGAGACGCTCCTTATGGCGCACACCGAAGCGCTGCTCTTCATCCACCACCAGTAGGCCCAGATCCTGAAACTTGATGTCCTTCGACAGCAATCTGTGCGTCCCGATCAGGATATCCACTTTGCCGGTCTCAACGCGCTCAACGATGTCCTTTTGTTCCTTGGCGGTCCTGAAGCGCGAAATCATCTCCACGTTGATGGGAAACTGCGCAAACCTCTTTTTGAATGTCTCGAAATGCTGAAAGCTCAGAATTGTCGTCGGCGTCAGCACGGCCACCTGTTTGCCGTCTTGTACGGCCTTGAACGCCGCCCGCATCGCCACTTCGGTCTTTCCATAGCCCACATCACCGCACAGCAGCCGGTCCATCGGCATCGTCGATTCCATGTCATATTTGATGGCCCGGATCGCCGATAGCTGGTCGTCCGTCTCGGTGTAATCGAACGAATCCTCAAACTCCCGCTGAAACTCATTATCCTTGGAGAAGGCAGTGCCCTGCGCAGTGGTTCGCTCCGCGTATAACTTCAATAACTCGCCGGCCATGTCTTGCATGGCCTTGCGCACCTTGGCTTTGGTCTTTGTCCACTGCTGCGAACCAAGCCGGTGCAGCACTGGCGCCGGCCCTGTATCGGTCGAGCGGTACTTCTGAATCAGATCGAGACGTGTGAGGGGTACGTATAACTTCGCCTGCTCGGCAAACTCCAGAATCATGAACTCCACCGAGAGCCCGTCCTGCACAATCTCCTTCAGCCCCTGATATTGCGCAATCCCGTGCTGCACATGGACCACGTAATCGCCCACACCCAGGTCGCGGAAGTCGGAGACAAACGCCGCGGTCTTCGATCGCTTCGGCTCAGGACGGGCCGCCACATCGGCGTCGTCCGATAAGTCATTGGCCCCAAAGACAATCAGGTTCGAATCCAGAAAGCTTACGCCCGCCGAAATCTGCGTCCTTACAATTACCGGCACGCGCAAATCCCCCGCCAGGTAACTTCCCTCGTCCAGCACGGTTTCGCCGGGATGCGGGTTGCGGCTGCCCAATCGATAAGGAATCTGATACTCGCGCAGCATGGTTGCCAGCCGCTCCACGTCGCCCTGGTGCGCCGCGGCCAGCACGATCCGCGTCTCCGCATCCATCAGGCTCTTCAGTTGCTCAGTCAGCGCCGGAATCGACCCATGAAACCGCAGCGTGGGGCGCGTATTCAACTCAATCTCACCCAGCGTGTTGTCCTCATCCAGCACGTCCACCACACCCAGTTGGTCCAGGTCCAACCCCATGTGGGCGTCGAGCGCGGCCTGCAAGGCTTCGGGCCGCAGATAGATGTCCTCCGGCCCAATCAGCGAGCCGATCCCCGACCGCTCATGGCGCTGCTCGACCTTGTTCCACCAGCGATCGATCTGGTTGCGCACCATTGCAGGCTCTTCAAGGAACAGCGCGCACTTGGGCAGCAAAGTTAGCAGCGACTTATCGGCCCCGGCCACCGCAGAGAAAAACTCCCACCCCGGAAACACGCTCACTCCGCCGGCAGCAGCAAGGTCGGCATCTCTCGCCTCATCTTCAACTTCCAATCGAGCCCGGCTCAACCGCCCATGCACCGCGGCCAGCAGGCGTTCGGTCACCGGCGTCTCGGTCAACGGCAGCAACTGCGTCTCATCCAACCCGCTCTGCGAACGCTGTGTCTCCGGATCGAACTTGCGGATGGTTTCAATCTCGTCGCCAAAGAACTCGATGCGCACCGGGCGGTCGGCCTCCGGCGAATACACATCCAGAATTCCGCCCCTCCGCGTGAACTGGCCCGGCATCTCTACCAGGTCCATCCGCGTATAGCCCACGGCGGCCAGGTGCTCGGTGAGCACCTCGACGTCCACTTCTTCGCCACGCTTGAGCGTCACCGCAAGTCCAGCGTAGTAGTTGCGGTCAAAGAGCTTCAGCGCCGCCGCCTCCACCGGAGCAATCAGGATCGAAACCGCCCCGGTGGCGAGCTTCCACAAAGCCGAGGCCCGCTGCTCCTGCACATCCGGATGAGGGGATAAATTCTCGAAAGGGAGCACGTCGTGGGCCGGCAGCCGCACAACCTGCGCTGGGTCCACCGCGCCGGTCAGCTCGCATCCGGCCCGCAGCATCGGCTCAAGCGCCTCGGCGGCCTTGTTGTCGGCCACCACCACAATCACAGGCTGCCGCGCCGCCCGCGCCATTAGCGGAATGTAGAGGGACCTCGCCGTGGATGTCAGCCCGGAGACACGCCTACGCCCCGCTCCAAGGCTCAGATGCCTTCGTACGCGCTCAAACCCCGAAGAGTGCTCCAGCTCCGCAAAGACTTCGCGGACAAACGGGAGGATCATGTGCTCTCAGTTTAGCAGTCAGGGCAACTCAACCGGATTTGGCTGTTAGAGGAAAAAGGTGCAGTTTAACCGTGACGCTTCGCAACGCAGACATCTGACGGAGTCCGCGCAACGAGACTTAAACGATCCCACGATTGTCCGGTGGAGTATACTGCTTGCGGTCATTAAAGACGACCCGTGCGATGAAACCATTTAGCTTTTTCATTGCAGTATTCGCGTTTTCGCCATTACTGGAAGGCTGCGGCGGTTCCGCCGGCAATACCACCAGCCAGCCCACGCCGGTCAGCGCGCCAGCGCTTAGTTATGGCGATCTTTTCTCGAATTCAATGCCGACGGCGCCTGCCGACGATGGCGGCTTTGGGATGCCGGCCAATGCAGCCGCTCCTGCCGACAAATTTGAGGGCCGCCTGGACCTGGTCAACCCGGCCGGCAACGGCAGCGTATCAGTCATTACAGATACCTATGGTGCTTTTTATGGAAGCGTTTCCCCGTGGGAACATCTGGCGCCTTTCAGCTTCGAATTCGTGCAGGATGGCAACTATCTCATCCCAGCCCAGCAAGGTTTGGTCTACACAGGCAGTCAGGCATGGAATTACATTGTCGGCCCTGGGCGAGCGTGGACCGAGAGCGATGATTCCGGCTATACCCGCGCCTCTTTTCCATTTACGCTGGTCAACCGAAACGACAATTGCACCCATAACGGGGAGATGACCTTCCTGTTCAGCAACGCCAAGTCTCCCAACATCTCCAACGTGCGCTACCAGATTACGCAAGAGACTTGCCTGTGGACCAAGTTCAATCTGTGGGGGAATATTTCCGCTACGTACACTCCCTACTCCGTAGTGAATGACGCGACGATCAAAAGCAATAACGAGAACGAGGTTGCCAATCGCCTGCCCGTCAAACCGCTCAGCGCGTTGACCACCGACTACCCGAATTCCGGGGTTATCCCATCTAACTTTATCAGCGCCTACCAATCGCAACCGGACATCGCTACATATGGATTATTCATCGACGGCGTCATTTACTCGAGTGGATGCCCGACGCGTTTCGGCGAATACGCTTACTGCAATGAAATGCGCCTGCCCACTTATTCCGTCACCAAGTCCATGCTGAACGGCGTCGCTATGATGCGGCTGGGCCAGCTCTACGGCCCTGGCGTCTACAGCCAGCTCATAAAAGATTATCTCCCTCAATATGTTGATGGCGGCGACTGGAGCAATGTAACATTCGACAATACCATCGATCTGGCCACGGGAAATTACCTGAGCGCGGTTTCCATGTCAGATGAAAACACCCCGCAGGCAACCACGTTCTTTGATGAGGAAGATTATACCCCGAAAATCAATGACGCCTTTACAGCTTTTCCGAGCCAGGTTCCTCCTGGAACGGTGTAGGTCTACCATAGCTCGGACGCATTCATTGTGAATCAAGCGATGAACGCCTACCTGCAACAACAACAGGGCAGCGGCGCCGACATTTTCAACATGGCTCGCAGCGATGTCTTCGCGCCTATCCACATCAGCCGGGGCTTCGACACTTACCGCACAGACAACAGCGCAACTGGAAGGGCGGAGGGGTACTCCGGCCTGTACGTCATCCAGGATGACATCGCCAAGATATCCAAGTTGCTGAACAACGACGGTGGCATGGCCGGCGGCAAGCAGTTGCTTGACCCCGTTCGCTTGCAGGAGACACTGCAAAGAACCCCAGCGCCCTTTGGCATACCCGAATCCACAACAGGCCCGCCTGTGGATATGTATTTCAACGGATTTCATGCCGACCAGGTGACCTACTCGTGCAGTTTCTGGGTGCCGAACATGGCTGGCTCCGGCGGCATCATTGTGGCGCTTTTTCCCAACGGCTCGACTTTCTACCTTGTTAGTGACAATAACGAATGGGATTGGACCCATGCGCTCAGCGAATCGAACAAGCTAGTGCCGATGTGTCCTACTTCCCATTGACATTGTTCCTCCCGTCGAGCAATCGTAGCTTCCTGAAACCGGGCGCCATCCCTCGCGCATATTGCGAACAGTGAGGTACGTCCAACTTACTCTCAATCTCCCACACGCCTGCGAATATCCTTCGCCGGCAGGAGCAGATGAAGCGGGTCCGGCGGCGATGCGACAAGATCGAATTGCTCGTCGCAGTGCCGCGCCCGATCGTCTTTTGCCGGGCGCCCTAGATCTGGACTTTTGGACCTGGGAGACCTCGATTACTCACAAAGGCTGGCTACCGCAAAAGCGCGGACGCGGCCCACAAGATCGGAGCCTGCCCGTGGAAGTCGCCGGTCTTGCGGCGGCGCTGTAAGTAGTAGTCTAGGTCGGCTTTCTTGTTGGTGCCTTCGCAGACGCTGGTGGTGTCGTCGTGCTGGTCGATGTAGCCGGTGACAGCGATCCAGGCCTTGCGAGCTGCGGGGCCATAAGTCGGCCCATCGAGCCATCCATTCTTGACGCCGGTAATCATGGCAAAGGTGAACATGGCGGAGCTGGAAGTTTCGGGCCATGCTTCCTCATGATCGATGAGCTGCCGCCACATTCCATCCTTGCCCTGGTACTTGAGCAGCGCGGCCATCATCGCCTGGTAACCCTTGAGGATGCGCGCCCGCTGGGGATGATCGGCGGGCAGGGTGCGCAGCATCTCGGCCATGCCGGCGGCAATCCATCCGTCGCCGCGCCCCCAGAAGAAGGGGACGTCCGGCGCGTGGAAAAAGAGCCCGTTGGGCTGCTGGAGCTTGTCGAGATATGCCACCATTTCGAGGGCGTCGCGGTCGAGATATTTGCGGTCGCCGGTGGCGCGGTAGGCCTCAAGCTGAAGGATGGTCAGCATGTACATGTCGTCGATCCAATAGCGGGTCTCGGCGGAGAGGCCGTCGGGCTGAGGATTCTCCCATTGGCGATCGGCCCACGACTGGCCATAGGCCAGATACTTCGCGTCCTTGGTTGCCATGCCGATTTCGAGGGGGACGATGCCGAAGATGGAGTCGTCTACATGATGGCGAACGGGGATGCGCGCAGCCTCTGCGCCGCCGGGCATGAGGGGGGCGAATTTGTCGACAAGGCGCTGCCGGAGCGCGTCGTCATGCGTGAGCTGCGCGACCGTGAGCGCGCCGTACCAGGCGGCGCACTCGCCGTAAAAGATGGTTCCTGTGCCCTGATGCGGAGTGGTGACAAAATGCTCGGCCAGCCGCTTGCCAACCTCCTGCGGAGAGCTGCCCTCAGGCAAGTTGCTGAAGTAATCGGTTTGCGCGAGGACGGGGGTTGCGGCGGAGGGGAAGAGCAGGGCAAGAGCAGCGATTTTCAAAAGAGCGTTCATGAGAAGGGTCTCCAAAACGGTTTCACCATTTTCCATCACTGGACCATTGGTAGGGAAGATGGGTCAGCGCGCGGGGGCGATGTGCTGGAAGAGCGACTCGAAGCATCCAGGGATCTGCGAGTCCCATTCGCCCCAGTCGTGGCCGCCGGGTTTGGTGTGGAACTCGTAAGCGAAATGATACTCGCGGAGGCGCGCGGCAAAGCGGCGGTTGGGCTCGAGCAGGGGTTCTTGCTCTCCGACGGTGAGATAGGTGTAAGGAGTTACGACGGGGTTGGCGGATTGCACAAGTAGAAATGGATCGCTCATCGTCCGTGTCTTGCTTCCGACAGCTCCGAAGATCTTGGTCAGCCTCCACCATTCCTTTAGATGAAATCGCCTTTGACAGACGTCGATGGAAGGGCTGAGGGCGCCAACGAAGCTGAATAGCTCCGGGCGGCTGAGAGCCAGCCTGGCGACCGCGAATCCGCCCATCGAAATCCCGATGATGGCCCGATTTTCGCGGCCTTTGGCGGCGGGAAAGCGGGCTTCCACGTCGGAGATCAGATCGTTCAGGAGATAGTCTTCATACTTATCCTCGGGCTTCTGTGCAGCATTCTGGTAATAGGAGAAATCGCCTTGAACCATGACGAGGATGAGCCCCCTTGCTGCATATTGGGAAACATCGGAGCGGTTCGACCAATCGCGAAAGTTGCCATTACCGCCGTGCAGCAGATAGACGACCGGCAGCTTCTTGCCGGGGACGAGTTTTGCGGGCAGGAATACCCGGTAGGGCATCTGCCGCTGCAACGCCGCCGAAAAGAAGCTGACATCCTGTACAGCAACGCCGGGAGCGAGCCGTGGATGGTCTGCCTGGGGCGATTGGGGCCCACGGCAACCGGCCAAAAACAAGGCAACCAGGCCGAGGGCAATCAGGGTTGAGCGCAGGATTTGCACTTTCTTCATGGAAAAGCGATTCTAACTCGCCGATCCGCGGGTCTGGGCAGGTACACTGTGCAGCAAGAGGAGGTTTCACCCCATGCAGACAAGAATTCAGGGCACCACAATGCCCGTGCTCGATGTGCAGCTTGACCCTAACGAGTGCGTTTTTTCAGAGAGCGGCGAACTCTCGTGGATGACCAGCTCGATCCAGATGACGACGCATACGCAGATGGGCGGAGGCGGCGGATTCTTTGGTGCCTTGAAGCGGGTGGCCGGCGGCGGCAGCCTGTTCATGACCGAGTACCGTGCCTACCAGTACCCCGGCGAAGTTTCCTTTGCCACCAAGGTGCCGGGCCACATTGTGCCGATCCAACTGACTCCGGGCCAGGAGTTCATGATCCATCGGCATGGCTTTCTCTGCGCCACCCCGCAAGTGACCCTTGGCGTGGGATTCCAGCAGTCGCTGGGGGCGGGCATCTTTGGCGGCAATGGATTCCTGTTGCAGAAGGTGGCTGGCCAGGGAACGGCGTGGCTGGAGCTATCCGGCGAGTTGATCCTGAAGAACCTGGCTCCGGGCGAGGTGCTGCGCGTGCATCCGGGCCATGTGGGGGCGTTCCAGGCGTCGGTGGGCTTCAACATCACCACGGTTCCCGGCATCAAGAACGCCATCTTCGGCGGGGATGGAATCTTCCTCGCGGTCTTGCAGGGGCCGGGGACGGTGTGGCTGCAGACGCTGCCCATTTCGCGCCTTGCGCACCAGATCGGCGAGTATCTGCCACGCGGGGGCGAGAGCCGCCAGGCTGGACCCGCGGCCGGAGGAGCGCTGCTGGGTGGCATTGTGGGCTCGATGCTGGGCGGCGACGGCAGATAGCTCGGTTCACACAGACGGAATGCAGCGATATTGATGAGGCCCTCCCAGGTTCAGCAGCCCAGACTTGGGAGAGCCATCGGCCTTCACCCGCGCCCGATGCATCCTCTCTCAACCGGCGTATACTCCTTGATGTCTTTGTTTGGCGTTTTGGAGATTCGTCAATGCGCGTCGCTTTTCGTTCCTTCGTCCTGTTTTCATGGGTCAGCCGGATCGCCGTTGTCCGGGCTATCGCCATTTTCATATTGGCTCAAAGTGTGGCTGGTCCATTCATTCAGTCCTCCCATGCAGCAACCGGCGCGCAGCAGACGGCGCCAGCACCAGCGAACGCAGCAGCTGGCGCTAAAGCCTCGCCGGCGTCCTCGCTTCCGCCCAGCCTGGCTCCTACTTGCGCACCCAACGCAGATGTAGCTATTCCGTCGAATGTGACCCTTCAGGCCAAAGTGACGGGACCCATGGACTCCGGGCGTCTGAAGGTTGGCAAAGGGTTTTGGGTAACCGTCGCGCAGGGAATGTCCTATCCGGGATGCAACCTGACCTCAGGCGCCGCCATCTACGGCCATGTAACCTCCGCAACATCGAAGACGGACTCGAATGCCGCGGAGCTGTCCCTGGCGTTCGATCATGCCGATTGCGAGGATAGCGGCAAGAAGGAAATGCGATTCTTGGTGATTGGGCTGATCGGGCCGTCGGAGCAGTATGCGAGATTGCACGATGATTTGCCCATGGGCGCAATTAACAACCGGCGCACCGCCAACACCACTGCCAAAGCCTTGACCTTTGACGACTACAAGCTCAATCCCGGCGGAGCCCCGGATACCGTGCATCCTGGGATCGTGCTTGGCTTGCCAAAGCTGAAATTGGATGTTGAGGGAGGGCCGGGGTGCAGCAGTTCCCGCATCTCCAGTACGGATCGTACCGCAGTATTGGAGCTTGGGTCAGAACTGATCCTGGTGGCGCAGAGCACGCCAAAGTAGCTGTGGCCAGCGAAGTAATTTCTGCTTGGCGGTCTCCGGTTCCCAGTGCTCTGAGGCGAGATATGGAAACCCGCTCACACCTTTGTAGCATCGAACCATTTGATACCCTGCACCGGGCAGCACTTCAAGGATCGGCCAAAGCATTGCCGGCTGCCTCCACTCCGGCTTGCGGAAGAGCTCGCACATGACTCAGTCCTCCAGCTACACGCGCAACCTTCGCGGCGATATTATCTTCGCGTTCCTGCTTTGCCTGGCTTGTTACCTGGTTTGGCTGGTGCGCGACGTGCTGATGCTGGTGTATGTGAGCGCCCTGTTTGCCGTGGTGCTCAGCCCCGTGGTGCGTTCCACTTCCCAGTTTCGGATTGGCCGCTGGCAGCCATTCAAGGGTTCTGCAATTCTTTTTCTTCTGCTTGCTTTGGCCGCGGCGCTCATCGCCTTCGGCTTTCTGGCCCTGCCGCCGGTCATTCGCGACCTGCAGGAGTTTGGCAGGGAGATGCCAACGCGCCTGCCTATCCTGCTGGCGAAGATCAAATCCATTCCATTCGCCGACCGCCTGAATACCGATGACATCAGTTCGCGCGTTCAAGACTTCGCCAGCCACGCTGCTACCTATCTGCTGTACTCGATTGGGGATTGGGCCGGCAAGGTCTTCAATGTCGCCATGGGCTTCATTCTGACCGTCTATTTCATCCTCGAAGGCGAAGGCACTTATCGCTGGTTCCTTTCCTTCTTTCCGGTCGAGAAACGCGATCGGCTTGACAAGACCCTGCGGCGCGCGGAGATTCGCATGGGTAAATGGCTGGTGGGGCAGGGCAGCCTGATGCTCATCCTGGGTTTTACCAGCACAGTTGTCTATCTCGCACTCAACGTGCGCTATGCCTATGCGCTGGGAGTACTGACGGGATTGCTCAACATTATCCCGGTGATGGGCGCGGCTATCTGCGTGGGCCTGGCATTGCTTGTGGCGGCTATCGATTCGTGGGGCCGGGTGCTGGGGATTGCTATCTTCTATGTGATTTATTTGCAGGTTGAAAATTCCTATCTAACTCCGCGCATCATGAAAAACAGCGTGGGGCTTCCCGGCCTGGCTATCCTGCTGGCCCTCTTGATCGGTTCGGCTCTTGAAGGCATTCCGGGGGCCATGGTCTCGGTGCCAACGGCGGTGCTGGTTTCCGAGTTGCTAAATGAGTATCTCGTTGCCAAAGATGCGGCTTGAGGTTTTCTGGCGTCCGGGGAGTTGAGTCTTATGTCCTGATGAGGTTGGCGGCCTGCGGCTCCCACCCCAGCGGCGTATACTCCTGCTTTGTTTGAATTCTTGCTTTGGAGGTGCAACTATGCTCGCCGCTTCTCCTTCGTTGATTCATCTCGCGCGGACCGGCCGGATTGCGGTTGCCTCAGTTATCGCGGCCGTTGCTTCCTTCGCGTTGCTTGTGGCCGGTCCCCTGATGCTGGCTTCGCAGGCAGCTTCCGCAGTCGGATTGCCGAGTGCAAGCGGTCACGAAGCCTCGGCAGGCCAATCAACGCAGGCTAAGCCTGAATCCACCGGCCAGCAGACGCAGCCGGCGCACGTTGACGGAGCCACTGTCCCGCCGGCGAATGAGACCGTCGAAGCGCCATGTCCGCCCAGCGCCAGCATGGATATTCCACTCAGTTCGACGATTGAGGCCAAGGTAATTGGGTCGCTGGATTCCGCGCACCTGAAGGCCGGCAAGGAAATATGGGTGAACGTCCTTCACGGACTGGTCTATCCGGGATGCGCGCTGAACGAGGGTGCGGCAATATACGGCCACGTGACGGCTGCCGTAGCGCAAAAAAAACCGGATTCCGGAGAGCATTCGGAACTGTCGCTGGTGTTCGACCACGCCGATTGCGAGGGGCACGGGAAGATGCAGATGCCATTGCGGCTGATTGGGTTGTTGGGGCCTGCGGAGATGTCGGAGAGCATGCACGACGAAGTGCCCACCGGCTTGAAGGGAGCGCAACGGAATACACCCGCCGCCGTCCTGGCCACAATCTTCCGCGATGACAGGCTCAATCCTGGAGGGGCTCCGCAAACCGTGCATGTGGGAGTCGTGCTCGGCTTGCCCAAGGTGAAACTGGACTATGAGGGAGGGCCGGGTTGCAGCGCCAGATTGTCCAGCACGGATCGCAGCGTGCAACTGCAACCGGGTTCGGAACTTATCCTGGTGGTGCAAAGCGCGCCGTAGGTCTTCCGCCTCCGCAACTGCTATACCCAAGTCCTGCTATCTTCCTGCCTGCACAGCGGCGCTTACCGCCGCCTTCATCACTCCGCAATTTGAAAAGAAGCGGATGAGGTCGGCGGTGATGGGTTCCCAGGTCTCAGAAGCGAGACCTGGGCCACCCGCCGCTTGGTTAGGTGGCTGGGCGACGCTGGCCGTCTTCAGCTCGCCGGTTCCCTGAGCGTCGAGGATCTCGGCAGTGAGCTTGCGAGCCAGGTCGAGGTCGAAACTCTCGGCAACGAAAACCATTTTGCCGCGAGTGGTAATGACGACGGGGCCTTCACTGGTGGAGTAAATCTCCTCTGTCGATCCAGGCCGCAAGTCCGAAGGGGACCGCTGGGCGTCGAGGTCGGCCTTCAGGCCGGAGTACTTTCGGCCCAGGCTCTCAGCGTAAAGGCGGGAAAAGGCCTGTGCCGAAGCTGCGTTCTTCCAAACGGAGAGATAGAAGAGAGCGAGGGACTTGGGGCTGGCCTGCTCTACGGCGGTTGCCGAGCGCCGCTGGCCGGCCCAGTAAAGGCCACCATCCCAAGCCGGGGTCAGGTCGCGGGCAGTTTCGTCCCCACCGAAAAGTTCAGCCAGGATGTGCAGGTCGAGCTGGCCAATCTGACCGATGTCGTAGGGCTTGTAAAGCTTGTCGACCAGAGGATGAATGTCGGGCAACAGGGGTACGGCGGGGATGCCCGCTCGTTCGTATTCGCGGGGGTTTTCAATCTCCCACGTGGAGGTTGGAGGGCTGTCGAGGGTTCCTGTAAATGCGGCGGCCTGGCCCTTGTCCATCCATACGTCTTGCTCGAAGCTGAGGCCCTCGCGATAGGGAAAGAGCAGCGACTCCGAGAGCAGGAGCGGGGCGCGAGCCAGCACCGGGGAATTGCCTGAAGCAGACATCTGCTGCTTCACGAAGTCCATCACCTCGGGATCCTTGACGAGGCTCTTGCCCATGGGCTTGAGAATGTAGTCCATCATTACGGCTGTGGCCTGGCCCTCGACGACCGCTTCGCGGGCGGTATCCATCTCGTCTTTGGCCAGGTGGCCGGTGTCTTCCGAAGAGGTCAGGGAGACGTCGTTGGGGGTCTGGTCGCTCCACTTTTCCAGGTCGATGTGCTGGTCCTGGAGGGCATGGGTCAACTCGTGGGCCAGCACCGGTTTCTGCTCCTCGATGCTGACCCAGTCGAGCATGTTGACGGTCTTGGCCTTGGGGTCGTAGTAGGCCTCGATCTGCTCTTTGAGGAGGGCGAGGAGAAAGGGCTTCAGGTTGAAGTCGCGGTCCAGAAGGCCGAACTTCTTGAGGACGATTTCTCCCTTCTGGAGACGCTTTGCGCCTTCGTCCTCGCTGAACTTCTGATCCAGGTAGCTTTCAACGGCGGCGCGAGTGGTGATCTGGCGCTTTACCTGGCTTTTGATGGGCAGGCCGGTCTCCTGCGAAGAGAATTTGATGAGTTCGTCGACCAGCGCAAAGAGTTGCTTTGCCTGCTCGGGCGTAATGTGGGTCGCATCCGAGCTGGGCGACTGAGACGCGACAGGCTGCTGCTGCGCCGGGGCCGCAGTTGCCGCCGAAAGGCAAATCGCTGCCGCCAAGGTCCATGATTGCCATGTTCTTGCTACCACGCTCTGCCGCTTGCTCATCCACTCTCCTAGGTGTGAAGTACTGTGCCGCGCCTGCCTCACCCTCTTCCAAGGCTATAATCAGGATGCGGCCTGACGCGAAGATTCCATTGGAAAACTGCGATTGGCCACGGAAAAGTTCCCCAATGACTGAAACCGATCTCGCCGCCGCCAGCCAAACCACTTCCCTCGCCACACTGTTGGCCTCCACATCTGTCGCCCATGAACTGACCCTGTATCGTGGAGTGCTGACGCCACGGGAGTTGGACGCGCCAGCCAGGGAAATAGAGGCTCTGGCCGCTGGAGCGGGCGTCCACGATTTGGGCTGGCTCAGGCGCGTTGCGGTGCGTGGAGAAGACCGCTTCCGCTGGCTTAGCGGGATGGTGACCAACACCGTGAATGAGCTGGGAGCTAACGCCGGCGCTTGGAACTTGGTGTTGAATGCGCAAGGGCGGATTCAGGGCGATGTGACGGTCTGGCGGCAGAACGACGATCTGGAACTGGAAATTGACGCCGGCCAGGTCGAGCGGCTGATGGCTCACCTGGAACAGTTCATCATCATGGACGATGTGGAACTGGTTACGATGAGCGAAGAGCAGGCGCTGGGGTTGACCGGTCCGGCGTGCGACGAGGTTTTGGAAAGATTGAGCCTGCCGACGCTTTCAGAGCCAATGACTGAGGCACGCGTGGAGTGGAACGGGCTGGATTTGAGGATCGCGCGCGGCTATGGCGTGCTGGCCGCGCACTATGAGCTTTGGGTTCCGGAGACGGGCATCAAGAAGCTGTGGAAGGCGCTGCGCACAGCGGGGGCGACGCCGGTGGGTTGCGCATCGCTTGACGCGTTTCGCATTGCCGAAGGGATTCCAGCGTATGGAGTCGATATTGCGGAGCGCGATTTGCCGCAGGAGACCTCGCAGATGCGCGCGCTCAACTTCAGCAAAGGCTGCTACCTGGGCCAGGAGATTGTGGAGCGAATCCGTTCGCGCGGGAGCGTCCACAGGCACCTGCGACAGCTTGAACTGGTTGGACCGGTGCCGATGGCTGGGACGGAGCTGACCTTCGACGGCGGGAAGGCGGCCGGCCAGATTGCCAGCGCCGTTGAGCTGCCCCTGGCAGGGGGCAGCCGCATTTTTGGGCTGGGGATGATCCGCGCAGAAGCGGAATTGCGCAGCCAGCCCTTGAACTACACAGCCGGCACGGCCACGGGGATTGCCCGGATTCTGGCCGCGCCGCCCAGCCTGAATTGACGGAGTGCCACGTTTGCGGGGATTCGTTCCCAGGAAACAGAATCGACCTGGGGCGCCCGATCGGTTAGCGAGTTAGAAACTCAGCGCGTCGTTGAGACGAATTGGAAATCAGGAGCTATGAGCGAAACCCCAAAGTTTACCGTGATTGACCGCCGCAAGTTCAAGGCGGACGAAGAACAAGAGAGCCGACAGGCTGTAGCACAGGAACCGGCGACACCGACTGAGACGAACGCCAGACCGCCTGAGCAGGTTGCCCCGAGCGCCGGGCCGCAACTGGTTTCAAACGATGGCCGCCGCAAGGCCGAGCCTGTGCCCGCGCCGACGGAAGCAGCCGCGGGCGGAGTGGAGCAGGAGTTGCCGCCCGCGCCGACCGCAGCCGAGAGTCAACAGCAGAAGACCGCCTACGACGCCTCGGCGCAACGGCTTGAAGACATCATCCGGGCGCAGAATCCGGCCATGGGCGCGCAGCCACCTATCGGGTTCGATCAACTGGTGCAGCAGATCTATGTCTCCGCCATGATCCAGATGGGAGCGGGAACGCAGGAGGGCCAGCGTCCGCGAGTGGATATTCTGGGTGCGCGCACCACCATCGACCTGCTGGGAGTTCTGGCGGAAAAGACGCGTGGCAACCTGACCGAGGCAGAGGAACGCATGTTGCAAACGGTTCTCTTCGAGGTGCGGATGGCATTCCTGGAACTGACCAGCATGATCTCGCTGCAAGCCATGCAGCCGCCGCAACCGCCGCCGCCAGGAAAGCGGTAAATGCAGGGAGCAGGGACTAGGAACCAGGGACTTAGGGCTTAGAGAGACTCTGCGCGAGTCCGGCATTGTGTCAGTCGTCCACCGGCTTCGCCGACCCACGGGGAATGAAGCAGCCAACGTCCATTCTCCCGGAGGGAGAAGCGAGAATAGCCCAGGACAAGCGCAGCGCTGTCCTGGGTTAGCGTCGAACAAAAGACCTTCCGTCCCGTAGGGACGGCCGAAATCCGCTTCAAAGAGTTTTTGGTTTTGAATCAACAACTTGCACCATCAACGAAATGTAGTTTCTCTCTGCGGCACGACCTTGAAAGCCTGCCCTGAGCGCAGTCGAAGGGTGCCGCAAAGGGAAGAAAACGACCTGGGCTTTAGCCTCTGAGGGAGTGCTGGATGGGTAGAAGACACCTGTGCGTCGTCTCCTTGAGAAATAGCTTCGACGAGAGCGTATGGACGGCCTGCTGACATTTCTGGGGACTGGGACATCGATGGGGGTTCCGACGCTGGGGTGCGGCTGTGCGGTTTGTACTTCTGCCGACCCTCGCGACCGGCGGCTGCGGCCGTCCGCCCTGGTGCGCTGGACAGAATACGACGGGCATGAGCGTGTCGTTGTAATCGATACCGGCCCGGACTTCCGAGAGCAGGCGCTGCGCAGCGGGCTCAAGCGGGTCGACGCGGTGTTTTATACGCACGCCCACGCCGACCACATTCTCGGGCTTGACGATCTGCGTCCACTCAGTTTCACGGCCTTCCGCGAGGGCGGGCCGATTCCGCTTTACGCATCGCCGGAGACATCCACGGTGCTGGAGCACATCTTCGAGTACACGTTTTCGCCGCTGGCGACCTATCCGAACCGGGCGCGCGTGCAACTGGAACCGCTGGCCGGGCGCAATCCGGTTCACGGGGTCGAGTTTATTCGCGTTCCGGTGCTGCACGGGCAAATGGAGATCGCGGGTTTCCGCATGGGCCGGGTTGCCTACCTGACTGACGTGAGCGACATTCCGGAACAGAGCTTTGCGCTGCTCGACGGTCTTGACCACATGGTGCTCTCCGCGCTGCGCCACAAGCCTCATCCCAATCACGCCACCGTGGAACAGGCGATCGGCTGGGCGCGGCGGATTGGCGCCAGGCAAACCTGGCTAACCCACATTGCGCACGAACTGGGTCACGAGGTCACCAACCAAGCGCTGCCCGCGGGCATTGCGCTGGCCTACGACGGGCTCAGCCTGGCTGTGAGCCTATGAGCCATGGTGCTGCCGGCATGATTCCCGTTTATCGATCGATTCAGGAGATTCCTGCCGGATTCGGCCCCACTGTGGCCGTGATCGGGAACTTCGACGGCGTGCATCTGGGGCACCGGGAGATACTCTCCGCAGTGGTGGCGGAAGCGCGCGAGTTGAAGAAACGCGGGCGCGGCGCGCGCTCGCTTGCCATCACCTTCGATCCCCACCCGGAGCAACTCCTTCGTCCGGCCCAGGCGCTCCGGCTTTTGACTCCCATGGACGAGCGACTTCGGCTACTGGCCGCCACGGGCGTCGACGCCGCGCTGGTGCTCAACTTCGACGAGGCCCTGGCTGCCTTGAATGCCAGGGAGTTTGTGCAGCGGATTCTTGTCGATGCCCTCGGCGTGTGTGCCCTGCACGAGGGCGGCAACTTCCGGTTCGGGCATAATGCCGAGGCTGGGGTCGAGGATCTCGCCGAATTTGGCGCCGAATTCGGGTTTGATGTACACATTCATGCGCCTGTCCGGGTGCGCGCGCTTGAAGTCTCAAGTTCCGCGATTCGGGCGCTGGTAGCCGACGGGGATATGCGCAGAGCGCGCTGGATGCTGGGGCGGCCGTTCGGAGTGCGTTCAACTTCGGCCCACGGGCGCGGCATCGGAACGCGCCTCCTGGTTCCCACCGTGAATCTGGCGGCATATGTTGGGCTGTTGCCTGCTTTTGGCGTCTATGTCACGCGGATGACCATCGGCGGCCGCCGTTTTCAGGCGGTAACAAACGTGGGCAACCGGCCCACATTTGGAGAGGCGTCGTTTGCCGTCGAGTCGCATATTCTCAACTTCGAGCCGATTGATCTGGACGAGCAAACGCCGGTTGAGCTGGAGTTTCTGCTGCGCCTGCGCGGAGAGATCGAGTGGCCCTCACCCGAGGCGCTGAAGGCACAGATCTTCAAGGATGTGGCCAAGGCAAAAAGATACTTCCGCCTGATGGGGTAAGAAGTCCTGGTTTCCGTTGCGGAGAACCGGGACAGGCACCCGCTTTCCGCCAGTATACCGGCTGGCTTCACAGGCTGCGGAAAAACTCGGGGTTTTGGGTGAAACTCGCGGAGAACGTCCTCCTGTGGCTAAATTCTCCATTGATTCTGTTGGCTTTATGCGTGGATTGAAACCCCCGCATCCCTCTGGATCGAGTTGTTTTGCAGCCTGTTCAGCCGTTGACAACCGAAACTCAGCATCGAGTTGGCATTTCTACCAGTTCCTTGAGAACCCTAATTCCCACTCGCAGGTGCCGGAACCATGTCCAGCGGTTCGGTGAGCGTGAACACCACCGTTGTGCCGGATTCGAGCGTGGCCTGGGGATGGTTGACGAGCAAATGGACCGTGACCGCGCCGGCTCCGACCAGGCCGCCGGTCACTGCCCCCACGGGGCCGCCGAGGACGGCTCCTGCTACTACGCCGGTTCCCACCGCTCCGCCATACTCGATGCCGTCGCGCTTGAGCCGCGAGCCTGGGGTGATGGAACCTTCGCCTTTGATGCGCGCTCGTGAACCTGGCGTTCCCGTAGTTTCGGCGTGCAACTGGAAGCGCGTGCCGTCGGGGAGGATCACTGTCTCGGGCTGCAAGCGCATGGAGCCGTGTCCGCCTATGCGCCCGCTGGATGCCTGGACGACCCTGCCGTCGATCTCCGCGCCGGCAGGAATCATGACCTGGCCCCCCTCGACCACGTCGGAGGCCACCCTGGTGCGAAACTGTTCGCCCTTGACGCTGGATGCTGTAGAAAGCCGCTGCATAAGCCTGACGCGAATATTGGTTCCTTCGCCGAGTTCTCCGGGGCGCAGCGCGCGAGGATGCACAATGTCGCCGTCGGGGTCGTTGGCTAAGGTACGTTCCACCACAACTGGAACCGCCGGCAAGTCGGGCGTAACATGCACAATGCCGCTGTCATCGCTGGGGTACTGAGAATTGGCGGAGGCATTCGCAGAGGCAGGCTGCGCCTCTGTCAGCGGCTCGGCGGGCGCGGAAACGGCCGGCTGAACGGCCTTCGGCTGCCCAGCCGGCGGCTTGGCCTCCGGAGTGCTGCTGGTGGTGATCTGGTCATCCGAAGGGGGATTGGAGGTTCCCTGATAGGGGCTCGCATCCTGAGCTCCCGCAACGGCGGTGGCGGCGACAAACAAGGCGCAAGCAAGAATCGACCGTTTCATCCAACACTCCTTTTGGCGGGCTAGAATCCGCCTTACCGTTTAGAACCCCATCGGGAATCCGGAGTTGCGTGCTGGATTCCCCAACCAGCGATCCAGCGGACAGCTCTCTCAACATAAGGCTAACGCGGGGCGGCCATGAGGGACACGACTGTTGGCCATGCAGGTTCCTTCGACGGCACGAATCAAAATAGGAACCCCACAGGTCGAAGTCCCTGGAGCCGGGCCCGGTATGAGAGTCGAGAAATGCCAGCCTCGGCAAGCAGGACCGTTCATGCGATTGCCGTGACCAAGAAAGCCAGCACGAGGCCTTCAGAAAAACCTTCAGAGATTCTTCAGAAACAGGAAGCCCGGCGGCTGGCAGACTGAGGATGGCCCGCAAGCGGGCCCAAAGGAGTCTTGGATGCCCAAGCCTGTGTCGTACGCCCATTGGTCCCTTGAACCCTATTGCATCGGTCTGAAGCTGCGCGCGTTGCGCACACAAAAGCGCCTCACGCTCTCGCGGCTGGCAGCCGAAACCGGCCTTTCGACCGCCCTGCTTTCAAAGCTGGAGACGGATCGGATGATCCCCACGCTGCCAACGCTGGCTACCATCAGCCGTGTCTATGGCGTGGGCATGAGTCACTTCTTTGCCGAGCCGGCGCGGCACACGCTTTCGATTACGCGCAAGGCGCACCTGGAAGGCGACGGACGCGGCCCAGAGGCCGTAAGGGTGATCCCGCTGAACGCGACGGGAGAAAAACCCCGGCTGGTGGCGCGGATGATCGAGTTTTCTGCTGGCGGCGTATCGTCCGGCAATGAGGCACTCAGCGAAATGAGCGGGCTCGTTTATGTGCTGGAAGGGCAGTTGCAGTTGGACGCGGGCGGCATGAGCGAGTTGCTGCAGGCGGGGGATTGCGCTTATATGCAGAGTGAGATGGCGCTGGCCTGGAGCGCGGCGGGCAAGCACCGCTGCCGTGTGCTGGCAGTGATGCCGGGGGAAGCGCCGGCGCAAGGATGAGCGCGGTTTGCTTTCATCGTGCCAGATCGGCCGGAACGAGGTTTGCCGGTTGCGATGCCAGTCTGTAGGATGATTTGGGACCTGGGAGTCTGGAGACCATGCGGCCGAACATTCCGTTGATGAAAGCAACTCTGACCGGAGCATTGGGCGGGCTGCTGTTTGGATTCGATACCATCGTCATCTCAGGGGTTATCGACACCTTGGTGCGGCTGTATGGCTTGAGCCCGCGGCAGATGGGATTGACGGTTGCCATCGGGCTGGTGGGCACAGTGGTGGGATCGCTGGGCGCCGGAGTGGTGGGGCAGAAGCTGGGTGGGCGCGAGGCCCTGCGGTTGACCGCCGTGCTCTATGTCGTCTCGGCCATCGGATGCGGATTGGCTTGGAATTGGCCCGCGTTTATGGTCTTCCGGTTTGTGGGCGGGCTGGGCATTGGCGCTTCGTCGGTGCTGGGGCCGGTCTACATTGCGGAGCTTTCACCGGCCAAGTGGCGCGGGCGGCTGGTGGGGACGTTCCAGTTCAATGTAGTATTTGGCATTCTGGCGGCATATGTCTCCAATTACGCGATTCGCACTCTGCACCTGGGCGCGGTGGAGTGGCGCTGCCAGGTAGGCGTGGCTGTGCTGCCCGCCCTCGGCTTTCTGGCGCTTCTGTTCGGCATTCCGCGCAGCCCGCGCTGGTCTGCCTCGCGCAATCGGATCGAGGAAGCGCTGGCCGTGCTCAAGCAGATGGGCGAGCCGGACCCCCAGGCTGAGCTGGACGACATTTGCGCCGCGCTGGCCCAAGAGCACGCTTCGGCGCACGAACTCGTGTTTCGCTGGAAATACCGCTATCCGCTATTTCTGGCCATTTCAATTGGCGCGTTCAATCAATTGGCGGGCATCAACGCGATTCTCTATTATTTGCCCAACATCTTTGCCTCGGCTGGATTCAGCCAGATTTCAGGCGATCAGCAAGCCATTGCCATCGGATTTACGAATCTGATTTTTACCATGGTGGGCATGAGCGCAATCGACAAGCTGGGGCGCAAGACTCTGCTTCTGGTGGGCGCGGCAGGTACGGCCAGTTGCCTTGCCGGCGTCGCCTGGCTGTTCAAGACGCATTCTCATCCGGGGGCGCTGGTGTGGATTCTGGTGACCTACATTGCCTTCTTTGCACTGTCGCAAGGGGCCGTGATCTGGGTCTACATTGGCGAGGTGTTTCCGAATTCGGTGCGCTCCAAGGGCCAGGGCGTGGGCAATGCCAGCCATTGGATCATGAACACGGTCATTGCGCTGGAGTTTCCGGTGGTGGTGCATTCCCTGAACACTGAAACGCCGTTTGTGTTCTTCGCCGCGATGACGGCGTTGCAGTTCCTGGTGGTGCTGTTTGTCTACCCTGAGACCAAGGGCCAGACCCTGGAGGAGTTGCAGCGGAGGCTGATTCGGGCTGAGTGACGCTGCGAGAAGCTATTGCGAAGGCGCGGAAACCGCGAGTTAGTCTTGCCAATCAGCGCCCCTGGGGTCTACTCTGTTTTTATGCGTCGATGTTGCTAACACCGTCCTGGTGACAGCCCGATGCCGACGTGCGCTTCATTCGCGTGCGTGTTTCCCCGACTGACAGCTCCACCGTCACCCCAAACCCCTTGAAACTTGACGACATGGGCCACTGGCCCAGAAAAAGGAGATCATCATGGCGCGCATTGCCGCGGATGTAACTGAACTCATTGGCCGCACCCCGCTGGTTCGGCTCAATCGCATTGCGGCGGGCCTGCCCGCTACTGTCGTAGCCAAGCTGGAAAGCCAGAACCCCGTCAGCAGCGTAAAAGACCGCATTGGCTTCGCGATGATCGATGCCGCTGAAAAGGCCGGAAAGATCACGCCCGGCAAAACCGTACTGATCGAACCCACCAGCGGCAACACCGGCATCGCCCTGGCTTTTGTGGCCGCCGTCAAAGGCTACAAGCTTATCCTTACCCTGCCTGAGACCATGAGCCTTGAGCGCCGCGTGCTACTCCTGGCCTTTGGCGCGGAGATCGTGCTCACCCCAGGCCCCAATGGCATGAAGGGCGCCATCGCCAAAGCCAATGAGATTCTGGCCAAGACCCCCAACGGGTTTATCCCCCAGCAGTTTGACAACCCCGCCAACCCCGCCATCCACTACGCCACCACTGGCCCTGAGATATGGGACGACACCGACGGCAAGGTAGACATTCTCATCAGCGGCGTGGGCACCGGCGGCACCATCACCGGCGTGGCCAAATACATCAAGGAGCGCAAGCCGGGATTCAAGGCCATTGCAGTGGAACCCACCGACAGCCCCGTGCTTTCCGGCGGCAAGCCCGGACCGCACAAGATTCAGGGCCTCGGCGCGGGCTTTGTGCCCTCCATCCTAGACACCAAGCTCGTGGATGAAGTCGTTCAGGTCTCCAACGAAGAGTCCATCGCGACGGCCCGCCGCCTGCCGCTCGAAGAAGGCCTGTTTGTCGGCATCAGCTCGGGCGCCGCGGTAGCCGCCGCGCTCAAGGTGGCCGCACGGCCGGAGAACGCCGGCAAGCTGATCGTGGTGGTCCTGCCCGACTTCGGCGAACGCTACCTGTCGAGCATTCTTTTCGAGTCGCTGCGCCAGCAGGCCCTGGCCACGCCCGTCGAAGCGATTGCGGTGTAGTGAATGGTTTCAAGAAGTCCACGTTTTGAAAGGGCACGACTTTAGTCGTGCCGCAGGACAGATAAAAGAGAAATTGGGCTTTAGCCCCTGATGGAATGTATTTTCAATAACCAGCATTCCCTCGGCGGCTAAAGCCGCTCTTCAATAAGCCCTCATTCGGCACCGCTAAAGCGGTGCCCTTTCAAAGCACCGCCTCGACTTGGTTATCAGAACTGAACTGTCTAGCTCACCATGTCCCTGCTAGCCCGCATTCGCGACGACATTAACTCCGTGCTGGAGCGCGATCCGGCTGCTCGCTCGCGCCTTGAAGTCTTCCTCTGCTATCCCGGCCTGTGGGCCGTCTGGATCCATCGCATCTCCAACGTTCTTTGGGGCGCAAAGCTGCGTCTGCCCGCGCGCATGCTCTCGCAGGTCGCCCGCTTCTACACCGGCGTCGATATTCATCCCGGCGCAACGCTGGGCCGCCGCCTCTTCATTGACCACGCCACCGGCGTAGTCATCGGCGAAACCGCCATCGTGGGCAACGACGTAACCATGTATCAGGGAGTAACGCTGGGCGGCACCGGCAAAGGCCACGGCAAGCGCCACCCCACCGTCTGCGACAACGTCTTCATCGGCAACAACGCCAACGTGCTCGGCAACATCACCATCGGCGAGAACTCCCGCGTCGGCGCAGGCTCCGTGGTGCTCAGCGATGTGCCGCCAGACTCCACCGTCGTCGGCGTTCCCGCCCATATCGTCTATCGCAACGGCGAGCGCGTGCTCATCACCGATCCCCACGACATAAAGGATCCGCTCTCGGATTCGCTCATCGCCCTCGCCGCCCGCGTCGAGGAGCTTGAAAAGCAGCTAGGCGGCGCAGCCCAGCCCGCCGAGCCCTTCGCCGCCGAAGAAGCCGAGCGCGAAGCTTACCGCGCCAAGTTGGAGCGCATGAGACAGTACGTCTCCATGGGCGAAGGGATTTAGCCCCCGCTGCCACCACCCTCGCCGCGTTCTTGTTTTTCCGTCGATGATGGGAGACAAGCCCCATCCGCATCAACAGGAGAAATGCCCTAGAATAGTGCCAATGGAGACTGGCCGCGCCAGCAAGACAGCCCTTCGCGTAGCCATTCGCCGCGCCGCGCACCAGCTCGTGGAGCAGCCCCGCATCCTCGACGATCCCATCGCGGTGCCGCTGCTTGGCCCCGGATTTGCCCGCGATATGGAGCGCGCCTCGCACAAGGTTGCCCGCGACTTTCGCGCTTTCATGGCCGCGCGCAGCCGCTACGCTGAAGACCGGCTGGCCGGCGCGGTAGCCCAGGGAGTCACACAGTACGTCGTCCTCGGCGCGGGCCTCGACACCTTCGCCTACCGCAACCCCTTCCCATCCCTGCGCGTCTTCGAGGTGGACTTCCCCGCCACGCAGGCATGGAAGCGCGCCATGCTTGCCGAAGCCGCCATCGCTCTGCCCGCCAGCCTGACCTTTGTGCCCCTCGACTTTGAACACAAGGCACTTGCCGAGGGACTTGCCGATGCCGGTTTCGACGCCGGCTCGCCCGCGTTCTTTGCCTGGTTGGGT
>Ga0302189_10000618_pt1 | contig 31539 bp, 25 predicted proteins | sample II_Bog_E2_2_FD_194551 | JGI IMG/M metagenome (GOLD analysis project Ga0302189, IMG submission 194551) | Peat permafrost microbial communities from Stordalen Mire near Abisko, Sweden - II_Bog_E2_2 | ecosystem: Environmental > Terrestrial > Soil > Wetlands > Peat | place: Sweden: Abisko...
CTCAGTCATTGATATCGAGGTATTCCGCTTCCAGGTTTTTTCTTTCCTTTAATCGGCCCGCTTGTACAGTGAAGCTACAACCATTGCGCTTTCGATTCTTGTTGAAAGAAAAGGAGTCCGCCCGTGCCCGAAGAAGTTCTCCGCGCTTCCCTTGGTGAAGAGGCTGCATTTCAACTTGCAAATGTAACCAAGACGGCTCCGCAGTTTGGGGCCATTACCCCGCGTTGGCTGGTTCGCCTGCTGGATTGGAAGCCGCTTGAAGCGGGGACCTTCCGCGTGAACAAAGTGGATGAGAGCAAAGCGATCGAGTCTCTCTGTGCACATGAAGACGAGTCGCCTCTGCCCGCCACTTTTGCCGACTATCAGGACACTCCTCGCGAGTATCGCCTCAGCAGCATCAACGCTGTGCTCAATGTGCACACACGCGTCTCAGACCTTTTGAGCAACCCCTATGACCAGGTGCGCGAGCAATTGCGCGTGCTGATCGAGAGCGTCAAAGAGAAGCAGGAGAGCGAACTGCTCAACAACGCCGACTACGGCCTGCTGAACAACGTTGCCGACGCTCAAAAGATCAAGACGCGCAAAGGTCCGCCAACGCCGGACGATCTGGATGAACTGTTGACGAAGGTCTGGAAAGAACCTTCGTTCTTTCTGGCGGCTCCGCGTGCCATTGCCGCCTTTGGTCGTGAATGCACGCGGCGCGGCGTTCCCCCGCCAACGATCACCCTGTTTGGCACTCCATTCTTGACTTGGCGCGGCGTGCCGTTGATTCCCACCGACAAAATCGCTGTGCGCAGCAAAGATCAGAAGTCGAAGATTCTGCTGGTGCGCGTAGGCGAGAAGAAGCAGGGCGTGGTTGGCCTCTTCCAACCTGGATTGCCGGGCGAACAGAGCCCTGGCCTGTCTGTGCGCTTCATGGGTATCGATCAGCGCTCGCTGGCTTCTTATCTAATCTCGCTCTACTGCTCGGCGGCCGTGCTGACCGACGACGCCATTGCCCTGTTGGAAGACGTGGACGTGGGTCAATATCATGAGTACAAGTGAGCAGATTCTGGCCTCAACGGCTTCCCCGGCGGCGAGCGGGCTGCGCGGAAGCGAACAAATCGTTCCCGGCGTGCTTTCTCCGTCTCAGTTGGCGCGCATGGCTAATGAGATTTTCAACGAGTTACCTGAAGGGCAGCAGCACCTTGCGGTGACAGCGGCCAGAGCAGTATTGCCGCCGAACTCGGCCTTTTCCGGCAATCCATTTGCGGCAGTGCCGAGCCCGACTGCGCCTGCTGTGCCGGGAATAGTCGCCATTCCGGCTGAGGCGCAGTCTGGTACCTATCTCGTCACGCCGGAGAGGAGCATGATTCCGGATGCGCGGTCGTCTGCATCCTCGCTTCCGGCGATTCCTGGCGGCGGAGTAACGCCCACGGCTGCACCGGAGTTTGCTTTCTTGCAGGATGCACGGCCCTTGTTTCCAGAGCCTGCCGCTGAGCCTGTCGCGCGGCAAACTCCCATCCTGGCAAGCGAGAAGCCGGTGCCCGCCGATGAAGGCTTCGCGGCTATTCCAGCTTCGTTGCTGCCCGATCTTCGGCCTTTGCAGAGTGCTCAACCACCATCGCCTACCATTCCAGCCGCTCTGGGCGTCGTGGATTCATCGGCACTTCCAACCTTCTCTTTCCTGGACGAGGCGCGGCCGCTGTTTTCCGAGCAGCCCTCGCTTCCGGGGCCGGTGCCGGCTGGAGTTTCCGGCAGCAATCCGTTTGTCGTGCCGCTTGACCCGAATACACCGCAAATTGCCGGGGCAGTCGCGCACGAGCCTGATTTTCGCGCACCTGCTTCTCATGATCCGGAAAAGCAGCCGCGCCCGCTCGATACATCGAATGTGGTTCCCGTTGTGGTTCCCGGCGCGGGGCAATCGGAGTCATTGGGCGATCTTGGATTATCCTCTAATTCCTTCGAAGTGGAAGCGATTCGTCGCGACTTTCCGATTCTCAAAGAGAAGGTCAATGGTCATCCGTTGATCTGGTTCGACAATGGAGCGACCACGCAGAAGCCGCAGTCGGTGATCGACCGGCTCAGTTATTTCTACGAACACGAGAACTCAAACGTACATCGTGCTGCGCATGAGCTGGCCGCGCGTTCGACCGATGCGTATGAGTCCGCGCGCGAAAAGGTGCGCCGCTTCCTCAACGCAGGCGCCCCGCGCGAGATCGTCTTTGTGCGCGGTGCCACGGAGGCCATCAACATGGTAGCGCAAAGCTGGGGACTGCAGAACATTCAAAAGGACGACGAGATCGTCATCACCTGGCTGGAGCATCACGCAAACATCGTACCCTGGCAGATGCTTTGCGCCGAGAAAGGCGCGCGACTGCGCGTTACTCCCGTTGACGACACTGGGCAGATTCTGCTTGACGAGTACGAAAAGCTGCTTGGACCCAAGACTCGACTGGTTTCGATCGCCCATGTTTCGAATGCACTGGGCGCGATAGTGCCGGTGAAGGAGATGGTTGAGGCCGCGCATCGCCATGGTGCCCGCGTGCTCGTCGATGGCGCACAGGCGGTCTCGCATATGCGCGTCGATGTGCAGGCCATCAATTGCGACTTTTATGTCTTCAGCGGTCACAAGGTCTTTGCGCCGACGGGCATTGGCGTGGTTTTTGGAAAGTCCGAGGTGCTGGATACGATGCCGCCCTGGCAAGGCGGAGGCAACATGATCCAGGACGTGACCTTCGAGAAAACGCTTTACCAGCCGCCCCCGCAGCGCTTTGAAGCGGGGACAGGAAATATCGCCGACGCTGTCGGCCTGGGCGCTGCGATCGACTATCTCGACCGCGTCGGAATTGCCAATGTCTCGCGCCACGAGCATATGCTCTTGACCTACGCCACGGCGGCGTTGCTCAAGATTCCCGGTTTGCGCATCATCGGCACTGCGAAAGAGAAGGCGAGCGTAATTTCATTCGTGATGGACGGCCTGCGAACAGAAGAGATCGGCGACTATCTCAACCGCAAGGGCGTCGCCGTGCGCGGCGGACACCACTGCGCACAACCGATCCTGCGTCGATTTGGCTTGGAGAGCACCGTGCGCGCGACGTTTGCGCTCTATAACACCTGCGAAGAAATCGACGCGTTGATTGCGGCCCTGTGGGATCTCAGGCAGGGACGCACGACTGGGCTTGTCTGAAGAGCTCGGCAATGAACTTCAATCGCCTGGATTCAGCACAACGAACCCACCCGAGTGGCTGATATAGATTCGATGGAAGATGACTGCGGGCAGCAGGCCCGCCGCATCGAAGGCAACACCGCGCCTGGATTTCACCAAATCCAGATCCTTGACTGTAGTCGTGCCGATTTTGATCTCTGTGTGAGAATGAATAGCTGTTCCATTCGGTCCGCTGCTGAATGCCATCGAACCAGCCCAGGGCAGGGATGACGAAGATTCAGGCCGGGCGGGGAACAGTTCGGGCATCCTTGCTCCAGTATCTAACTGCAACTGAACTTTGTCAGCGCGCACATCGATGAAATCCGCCTCAATCAGCAAGCGATTGGTGGTTGGCTCGCCATGATAGCGGCCAATCGTCTCGAATCGACATCGATCCCCCGCGGGAGCATCGCCGCCGAGGCGCAAGGTGTGCTGTCGGTAGTCGATGAGAAAATCGAAATTCGAAAGATAATCCTCGCCCAACACACCGCGAATGCCGGGCGCCTTGAGCTTCACCTGATCCAGCCGGTCGATCACCGCTCCAAGCTCTGAAATCTCGGAGCCGCCCACCCGCACTCTCTTGAGCCGAACCAGTTGATCCTGCCGTACATCTAAAACGGTTGTCAGCGACGCTTTGCCAATGACCGGAAGCCGCAACTCCCGTGCAAGAGCCGGATCGATTACGGTATGCGTCGCGCCAGTGTCCAGCAGAAAATTGAAGGGACCTGCGCCGTTGACCATTGTCTGAATGACGATCAAGTATCCGTCGCGCAATTTGAATTTGACGGTCTCGCCCGATTGCGCTTCCTGCGCCGCCAAGGCCGTGGGTAGCACCAGCAGAAGCGAAAGGAATAGCGGCCAGACAGACCCCCGTCGGCCAGAAGGACGACATCGATCTGGGCGGCAGATTCGAACAGGCATGAGACGGGCCGTCTGCATGATTCTCTTCCTATCGGCGACGCACTCGGATCTTTGAGCGTCATCTGACCCATGAATGTACCGCGAGTCAGTGGACAATGTCCACCGTTAGAAGTCTATCCGGAGTTTCGGTCCGCTTCTTGTGTTCTAACTCACTTCATATCTTCACTTTGGCGCTTAAGGGCAATTGTCTGTCCCCGCTGCGCTTGGTCAATACTTTGGCAGCGTCGTGTCGATCCGGTCGGCCCAGGCTAGAATGCCGCCGGTCAAATTGGTTGCCCGCTTGAAGCCTGATTTGCGCAAGAAATCGACGGCCTTGGCGCTGCGTGCACCGCTCTTACAATGCACGACAATCTCGCGGCTTGAGTCGAGTTCATGGACGCGAGTCGGCAGGTCGCCAAGCGGAATCAAATATCCCTTGATGTTGACAATCTGATACTCATGCGGCTCGCGCACGTCGAGCACGAAGATGTCTTCGCGGGCATCGAGACGGCGTTTGAGTTCCTCCGGCTGAATCTCGGGGATCTTTGCGCTCGTGGTTGCTTCGGCTTCCTCTCCCCGAATGCCGCAGAACTGGTTGTAATCGATAAGCTCCTTGACTGTGGGATTTGTGCCGCAGACCGGACACTCGGGATTCTTGCGCACGCGCAGCTCACGAAAGCGCATGGCCAAGGCATCGACCAGCACCAAGCGGCCGATCAGCGGCTCGCCCACGCCTAGAATCAGTTTGATCACCTCGGTCGCCTGAATGATTCCGAGCAATCCAGGAAGCACGCCCAGGACTCCTCCTTCTGCGCACGATGGAACCAAGCCTGGCGGCGGCGGCTCGGGATAGAGGCATCGGTAGCAAGGACCGGCTTCAGTGGCGAAAATGCTGGCCTGGCCCTCAAAGCGGAAGATCGACGCATAGACGTTGGGTTTGCCGCTCAGTACGCAGGCATCGTTGACCAGGTAGCGAGTGGCGAAGTTATCGGTGCCGTCAGCGATGATGTCGAAGCCGCTGAAGATCTCTAGCGCATTCTGGCTGCTCAGATATGTGTCAAACCTTTTGATTTCGACGAATGGATTGATCGCGGTCAACTTGTCGATGGCCGAGTCGAGCTTCAGACGGCCCACATCGCTCGTATGATGAAGCACCTGCCGTTGCAGGTTGGTGTAGTCCACGACGTCGAAATCGACTAAGCCAAGTGTGCCTACGCCTGCCGCAGTTAGATACAGAGCCAGTGGAGAGCCGAGTCCGCCCGTGCCCACGCAAAGCACGCGCGCAGCCTTCAGTTTCTTTTGCCCTTCAAGAGTCACTTCGGGCATGATCAGATGCCGCGAGTAGCGAAGTATCTCATCGTTGCTCAGTTTTGCTTGACTGCCATCAATCAATTCAGCCACAGTTTCGTCTCCCAACAATCGTTCATCATATTCATTTTCCAGAAGCGGATCGAGCACTATCGTCCGCCGGCAACCGAAGGAACGATGGTGATCGTATCGGTCTCTTTGACCGGTGTCGCGTCCTCGGTCAGATACCGGATGTCCTCATCGCTTAGATAGACGTTGACAAAAGAGCGCAGCTTTCCGTCTTCGGAAAACAGATGCTTGCGCAGATCCGGGTGCTTGGCGATAAGATCGTTCAGCGCCTCGCCAACGGTCTGACCGCTCACTTCGATCGTGGATTGCTTTCCGGCACAGGGCCGGAGCGGAGTGGGAATCAGGACTTTGATCGACATATTGTTCCTTCCTTGAATGTGCGGGTCTGCAAGACTGCAATCATTACTCGATGACTTCAACGTGTTCATCTTCAAAGCGTTTGTTCTCTTCCGGCCCTAACAATCGGAATGAGTTGGTCAGAACGGCGCGCCCGCTTTCGACACTGGTAATCACATACGAGCAACCTATCCAGTGCGCTTCGGCCAAGTCTGTTGTGGACCATCTGGCGGGATGATTGGGATGAGAGTGATAAAAGCCGACAATGTCGCGACCGGCAAGCATCGCCTCCCGCTGAATGCGCACCAACTCTACCGGATCGATATGATAACGATTGGTAGGCGAATCGGTGCGCGTGTTTCCGCAGGGAGCGACAGCCTTGACCGCCTTTCTGCCGGTCTCGTCGAATTCACCCACCAGTACGCCGCAGCACTCGTGCGGGTAGGTCGCCTCGCCGTGCTTGCGCAGTTGATTGTAGAGCGCATCCGATATCGTCAGTGGCATACTTCCTTCCTTGCCTTACTCGTTTTCATCCCAGAAGTGCTCGCTTAGATACTTGTCCCCCGAGTCGGGAAAGATCGTAACTACAACCGATCCCGGTGGGGCATTGTGCGCGACCTGCACGGCGCCAACCAGCGCCGCGGCTCCGGAAACGCCAACCAGCAAACCCTCTTCGCGCGCCAGTCGCCTGGCCATTGCATATGCCGCTTCCGTTTCGATGCCCAACTCAGCATCGGCGATGCTTGCGTCGTAGATCTTTGGAACGATCGAAGTCTCCATGTGCTTGGTTCCCTCGATGCCATGAAAGGGCGAGTCGGGCTGTAGTGAGATGCAACGAATGGCTGGATTCAGCTCCTTCAACCTGCGCGAAGTCCCCACAAAGGTTCCGCTCGTGCCGAGAATTGCCACAAAGTGCGTTACGCGTCCAGAGGTCTGCTGCCAAATCTCATCGGCTGTTCCATTGGCATAGTGCGCGCGCCAGTTGGCATTGTTCGAGTACTGATCGGCGTAGAAATACTTCGTCGGCTCTGCTGCCGCAATCTCCTGCGCCTTGCGGATCGCGCCATCGGAGCCTTCGCCATGATCGGTATAAATAATCGTTGCACCATAGGTGTGAAGGATGCGCTTCCGCTCTTTTGAGACATTCGAGGGCATGCACAGCGTAACTGAAATTCCGTATGCCGCGCCAAGCATCGCATACGCGATCCCGGTGTTGCCACTAGTGGAGTCGAGGAGAGTTGTACCCGCTCCCAGCTTGCCCGAACGCAAGGCCTCGCTCACGATATTTGATGCGGCACGATCCTTCACTGAACCGCCTGGATTCGTCCACTCCGCTTTTGCCAGCACCTGAACATCCTTCAGCTCGCCGGTTATGCTTTCAAGGCGCAGCAGAGGCGTATTGCCGATTCGCTGCGCCAAATTAATGCCTAAGTTTTCTGTCATCGTCGTAATCATCCGTTATGCTGTCAGCATCGCTTCCGCGGGAAAGCGAAGTGAGTTGTCCATACTGCGATAGAGGGCTTCTACCGCCTTGAGCAACTCAAAGACATCATCTTCGCGATGCACGAGTTCTTCGATGCTCTTTCGATGCGCGCTGTCAATCACCGACGCGAAACGCCTGTCGATCAATCCGGCTTGAATGAAGTGCTGCGCAAAGATTGTAAATACCGCAGCATCCGTCACCGCCTCAATGCCGCGCATTATAAGCAAGGCGCGCGCGCTGCGCAGAGTGATTTCATATAGCGCAGCTTCGTTTTGCGAATCGCCGGTCCGAAGTTCCTCGCGAATCCGACGAGCGCTGTTGAGGTCCACCTCAATAAGGTCAAAGAGCCCGGCAGAGCACTCACCCACGCCTCTTCCAACCAGTGAGAACGTCCCTGTTGCGCCCCAGTCCCGGTAGTAGCTCGCGTCTTCGCTGTAGGCCGGGATCGAGCGAAAACGATCAGCGATCTGTCGGATTTCCTTCTCGCCCTCCGCGTCCACATATTGAGCGAAGGAGAAATACTCGCTCTTCTTCGCGATCCACAGCTTCAAAATCTCATGGACGAATTCGGGCAGATCCCTTGCGCTTACGCGATCGATCGGTCGAGCGAGGCGCGCCTTACCTTCGCCGATCTCGGCGCCTGCCACCACCATGTATGCGGGAAACATATGCTGCTCGGTGCGGCCCACATTGCCATAGAATCCGAGATCGGCCAGCATATGCTGACCGCAAGTATTCGGGCATCCCGAAAGATTGAGCTTGAAGTCGGCAACAGAGTCGAGATCCAGGTTGGAAGACGTCAATCGTTCGGCAGTCGCCGCCAGCGCGCCTTTGGGCAGGCAGATGCCAAGTCTGCAAGTGTCTGCGCCGGTACAGGCAATGGAGTTGCCGACGAGGCTGGGGCCGGAGGATAGCGCGGAGATTTCGCGAACCAGATGAAAGACGTTTGCCAGATAACTCTTCGGAATGTTGCGCAGCCTGAGGTTCTGGCCGAAGGAGGCGCGGAGAACATGATTGCCGAAAGGCGAGAGAAACTCCGCCAGCCGAATGGCGCCTGCATTCTCCAGATTGCCGAGGAAGATGGGAATGCGCACGGAAACCAAACCGGATTGCCTCTGGTTTTCGACGTAGCGGTCCTTCCATCGATCAAACTCCGGAGAATGGTCTTGCTCGGGGGCAAACGGGGGCAGATCGCTGCTTTGCGGAAGCTCTTCGATCGAAAGCGGCTCGGGAGAGTTACTGCGGACAAGTTGTAACTGTTCATTGTAGAGAGCAGGAAACTGCGCTTCTCCCAGAGTCTTCCATAGGAAACGCAATCGTGCCGCGTGGCGATTCTTGCGATTTCCGTGCTTGTCAAAGAGGCGTTTTACGGCGCTGGCCACAATATATACATCTTCAGCCTGAATGAAATCGTGCAACAGATGCCCGACTTCTGGCTTGGTGCCGAGACCGCCTGCGACATAGACTCCGAACCCCTTTTGCCCGTCTCGCAGATGAGCTACGAAGCCAAGATCGTTGAATTCGGCATATGAGGTATCAGCAGGCGAGTTTGAAAATGCAATCTTGAATTTGCGCGGTAGAAGCCATGAATCCGATTCGGCGATCAATCTGCTGGTCAGCGCAAAAGCATAAGGACTGGGATCGAAGGCCTCGTCAATGCCAACGCCCGCATCGGGTGAAACAAGAACGTTGCGGACGGTATTGCCGCCTCCTCCGCGCGACGACAGACCAACCAGCAGCAATTCGCGCATGACTGGCAGCACATTCACAAGAGCGACATTGTGAATCTGAAACTCCTGCCGTGTGGTGATGTGGATCGAATCCCTTCCATAGCGGGAGGATGTTGCGGCGATCGCGCGCAGTTGCAGCGGCGTCAGAGCGCCGCCGGTAGTTCGGATGCGCACCATATAGTTGCCATCCTGACGCTGCTCATAGCAACCGAAGGGAACACGGCGAACTTTCAGTGTCGCGGCATCGATCTCGCCGCGTTGATAGCGGGCGATGTAGGAATCCAGCTCTTCGAGTTCGGCCGGAAGATTCGCGGGAAGCTTGTAAAACATGGTTGTGTCCCCTGCTAAGATCTCTCATTTGTCGATAACTCCATCCCGTCCGGCATAAATGCTCACCGGACAGATGGAGTTATTGTATTTGGCTCACTTGATCTCAATCGCTACCTTGTCGATCGTTCCTGCGAAACGATTGGGCGATTTGTATTCGGGACTCACAGGCGATCCAAGATCGCTGCCGACATCGAGCGTTTCACTGTACGAGAGATTGACGTTCGCAAACTGCGCTTCACCCTGCGCGTGTCCGTTGATCGACATCTGGCCGGTTGCCGGGATTGGTTGCCGCGGGCCGAAGGGAACATCGTCCTTCTTTGCCGGATCGTTTGGAGTTAGATTCACCACGATGTGCGCCTTGCCGGGTTGAAGCGGCTCAGACGCGACCAGTTGTCCCGAGCGGTGCCCGTAGGCGTTCACCTCATATACAACCCGACGATCCTTGACGAAAAGCGAGATTCCGCCATAGCGTCCGCCTTGCGCAACGATCACTCCATCCGCGCCATCTGCAGGCACGTCCACGTCCGCGGTGATCGTGTAGGCGTGTCCGGCAAGGTTGGGAGCGATGCGCGGTTGCAGCCGTTCCACACCTTCGCGATAGGTGAAGACCTTCTGTCCACCAGGCTGGCCGACCGGATAAGTCTCGTATCCGGGAAGAATGGGAAGCGCATGATTGCGCTCCGCCTCGGCCTCGAAGACCTGTTGCAGCTCCTTCAGCTTCTCGGGATACTTGTCGGCAAGGTTGTGCGCCTGGCTGTAATCCTCATTCAGGTTGTATAACTCCCAGGGATGATTGCCGAGATCCTTGTCGCTCACACCGGTCCTGGGGATTCCAGTCAGCTCCCATGTCGAGTGGAAGAGGTCGCCAGCCCACCAACCATCCTTATAGATGGCGCGATTGCCGCTGGTGGTGAAGTACTGCAAGTTATGGTGCGTCGGTTCTCCCGGATGATCGAAGGTGTACGTAAGGCTGGTTCCTTCAAACGGAATCTGCGCAACTCCGTCTACAATTGCCGGCGGCGTCACGCCAACGATCTCGTAAATTGTCGGCGCAATGTCGTTCACATGCGAGAACTGCGTCCGCAGGCCACCGGCATCCTTGATGTGCCTAGGCCACACGATAACCAGCGGATCGGTAGTGCCGCCCAAATGCGAGGCATCCTGCTTGGTCCCTTGAAATGGCGAATTCAAAGCCCACGCCCACGCAGCGGCATAGTGATTCATATAGGTCTCACTGCCCAGCAGATCGGCGGTGTCCAGGCGCGCCTCGACGGTCAGCGGCTTTCCATTAATGTCGCGCGCGTCGGTGCCTTCCAGGCCGCCCTCGGCGCTGGCGCCATTGTCTCCGAAGACCTCCAGCACGACGGTGTTGTCCGCTTGCCCCTCTTCGCGAATCGCATCGAGCAGACGGCCTATCTCGTAATCGGTCTGTGCGGCGAAACCTGCGTAGACCTCAGCTTGATGCGCCAGCAGTTTCTTCTGCTGCGGCGTGAGCGAGTCCCATGCGGGCAGGCCGTCCGGACGCGGCGTCAGTTCTGCATTGGCGGGAATTACTCCCAGTTTCTTCTGCCGACCAAAGGCCTCCTGGCGAATCACATCCCAGCCGCGATCGAACTTGCCCTTGTACAAATCGATCCACTTCTGCGGCACCTGATGCGGCGTGTGCGTTGCGCCGGTGGCGTAGTAGATGAAGAACGGCTTGTTACTTGCGACGGCATCATGTTGGTGAAGCCAGTTGATCGCTTCGTTGGTGATGTCGGTCGTGAAGTGATAGCCCTGCTGCGGCGTCTTCGAAGGCTCAACCGGCGTTGTGTCGCGATAGATGCGCGTGTAGTACTGGTTGTCAGCCGCCTGGTTGAAACCATAAAAGTGTTCAAAGCCGAGGCCTGTCGGCCAGCGATCAAAAGGTCCCTGAGGACTAACCTGCCAGGTCGGCGTGTTATGCCACTTGCCAAATGCTGCCGTGCTGTAGCCATTCTCTTTGAGAACTTCGGCAATTGTCGCTGAACTCTTAGGCAGAAGCGTGTTGTAGCCGGGGTAAGGCGCGGACCACTCGGCAATGGAGCCGAAGCCGACCTCGTGATTGTTGCGCCCGGTCAGAAGCGCGGCGCGAGTCGGCGAGCAGAGCGAGTTCATGTGAAACGAGTCGTAACGCAGCCCAGATTGCGCCAGCTTGTCGAAAACTGGCGTAGATATGGGACCTCCGAAGGTTGAGGTTACGCCAAAGCCCACATCGTCAACCAGAATCAGTACGACGTTCGGCGCCCCCACAGGAGCTTTTGGAGGCTCAGGCCAAGCGCGGCGCGGCGCATCGCGAAGCGGCGCTGCATCCGTGGAAGAAGCGGTTGAATTGGTTGCAGCGTTGTTTTGGGCTACAGCAGGCGACCAAGCGCCCAAGGCCATCGTCCCGCTTAGCAGCACTCCGACTTGTTGCGCAACATTCATCGAATATTCTCCATTACATCCTTGAACATAGTGATTCTTCCTTTCCGCCACTACCGCCGCTGTGCGCGACGTCTCCAACTCGACTTTCACAGTCAGTTCGCGGCTAGCCGCGAACTGACTGCTCCCGAAACCAGCGAGGACGAACGCTCTTTTAGTGCAAACAGGCTGAACCTCTCTACGCCCGCCCACTCGAACAACCCCGCTCGTGAACAATCGGGAAAGTTACCAAGGCTATTGGTTTTCACTGCTCTTGGTTACTTCTTTCACCGCATCGAAGAATGACTTGGATCCTTTGGTTCGGTGAATGCGTCCCTTCAGTACATCGTCCCAGGTGATGTAGGGATAGAGATGATGTGCTTTGGCCTGCTCTTCGAATTCAGCTTTGAGTCCGGCCAGTTTTTCCGGGTACTTTTTGGCCAGGTCAACTCGTTCCGTGTAGTCCTCATTCAGGTTGTAGAGCTCCCAGGCATTTTCATCAAAAGTCTGTGTGCTCTGTAGATTTCCCGTGATAAAGCTGCTTGGGTAAGCCAGTTCCGCCTTCCACCCGTTGTCGTAAATCGATCTCGAACCAAAGATGTAGTAATACTGCAGCGTGTGGCGGGTAGGCGCTTTGGCATCGTCAATGGAGTAAGCCAGTGAAGTTCCCTCAATGGCATCCTGCTTGATTCCCCTGATCTCGTCAGGCGCCTTGATGCCTACCAGATCGAGTGTCGTCGGAAGAAGATCAATGACGTGGCTGTACTGAGTACGAATTCCGCCCTTGTCTTGGATACCCTTCGGCCAAAAGACAATAAGCGGGTTGTGCGTGCCACCTTCGCTGTTCGCATCCTGCTTCCAGTACTTGAAGGGAGTATTGGCAGCCTGCGCCCAGCCGAGAGGATAATTCCCTTCAGTGGCGGCGGGCGTACCGATCTCCCCAATCTTGTGCAGGTTGTAATTGATATTCTCCTGCTCCGTTAAGGGCTTTCCGAACAAAGAGCGATCGATGTCCCCGTTCAGGGTGCCCTCTTTGCTTGCTCCGTTGTCGCCGATGGAGATGAAGATCAGTGTATTGTCGAGCTGTCCGATCTCCTTCAGGTGATTGACCAGGCGGCCGATCTCAAAGTCCGTGTAGGTCAAATAACCCGCATAGACTTCCATGAAGCGCGCGTAGAGCTTCTGCTCTTCCGGCGTCAGCTTGTCCCAGGCCTTGATGTCCGGGTTGCGATCGGGAAGCACCGCATCGGCGGGAATCACACCAAGTTTCTTCTGGCGTTCAAACACTTCCTCACGATACGCATCCCATCCCTTGTCGAATTTGCCCTTGTATTGGTCGCTCCAATACTTGTCGACCTGGTGCGGAGCATGTGTAGCGCCGGGCGCGTAGTAGAGGAAGAAGGGCTTGTCCGGAGCGGCCTTCTTCTGGCGGTCGATATAGAAGATAGCCTTGTCAGTGATCTGGTCGCTCAGGTGGCGACCGTCAGGACGCACGTGCGCCTGGTCCTCTACCAGGTCCGGCTTGTATTGGTCGGTCTGCGATCCGAGGAATCCGAAGAAGTGGTCGAATCCTTTTCCAGTAGGCCAACGATCGAATGGGCCTGCATCGGTCGCGTCTTCGTCGGGGGTTACACCATACTTGCCAACTGCGAATGTGTTGTAGCCATTCTCACGAAGAATCTCTGCAATGGTTCCGTCGGTGGAGGGAATCCTGCCATCCCAGCCGGGGAATCCGGCGGACATCACCGTGTGTGAAAATCCAGAAACGTGCACGGTTGCGCTGTTACGGCCAGTCAGCAAAGCCGAGCGGGTGGGGGCGCAGACCGCGGTCGTATGGAAGTTCGTATAGCGCAAACCATTGTTGGCCAGAGTGTCGAATGTGGGAGTTTGGATCAGCCCTCCGAATGTGCCGGCAGCGCCATAGCCCACGTCATCGATCAGGATCCAAACTACATTCGGGGCGCCGGCAGGCGCTTTCACCGGTTCCGCCCACCATTCTTTTGATTCGGCCAGGGTTCTGCCGACGACGCCCTGGTACGGCTGTGCCGTCTGCGCGTGCAGTGGGAGACTCGCGCCCGCCGCAAGTACTAGCGTCGATGTCAACGCATTCAATACGCTTTTCTCGTTCATAACTCTCCTGTTGGATTCAGTCATTCAGAGATGACTCGGTGAGCCGATGCCTGGCGACTTGTGCAGACAGTACACGGCATTGAGCGGACCGACTGCAATCAAGACCGCTGAGGGTAGCGGATCGGGTTAGTAACGGGCGGCCAGGCCTTTCATTGCCGGCCGCCCGAAGATCTTCAATGGAGTAGAGCCGAAAACATACCGGCAATGCTATTTGCTGTTGATGCTCTGAGCCTGCGCCTTTTGCCGGTCAAGATACCACTGGGGCAGGTAGGTGTGGTGAGTGCGTCCGGCATACAGATCGTCAAAGGTGATGTAGGGATAGAGATGGTGCGACTGGGCCTGCTCTTCAAATTCGGCCTTCAGTTGCGCTAGCTTCTCCGGATTCTTCTGAGCCAGATCGATGCGCTCGGTCGGATCGTCGTTCAGGTTGTATAGTTCCCACGCGCTTTCGTCAAGTGGCGGATTACTGACTACGTGTTTGGTGAGGACGTCGTTGGGATACGCCAACTCGGCCTTCCATCCGTTGTCGTAGATCGACCTTGAGCCAAAGATGTAGTAGTACTGGAGCGTGTGACGGGTGGGTGCATTGGCATCGTCAATCGAGTACGCGAGAGAAGTTCCTTCAATCGGCTGCTGCTTGATGCCGCGAATCTCTTCAGGAGCCTTGATGCCAACCAGATCGAGCGTGGTGGGAAGAAGATCGATCACATGGCTGTACTGGGTGCGAATGCCGCCCTTGTCCTTGATGCCTTTTGATTAGTAGGCGATGAGCGGATTGTGCGTTCCGCCTTCGCTGTTGGCATCCTGCTTCCACTGTTTGAACGGCGTGTCTGCGGCCTGCGCCCAGCCCAGCGGATAGTTGCCATTCTTGGAATCGGGCGTGCCGATCTTGTCGATATTGGCCAGGTTATAGGCGACATTTTCCTCCTCGGTGATCGGCTTTCGGCTAATGGAACGGTCGATAGTGCCTTCTTCCGATCCTTCCTTGCTGGCGCCGTTATCACCGATGGAGATCAAGATCAGCGTATTGTCGAGCTGGCCGATCTCCTTCAGGTGATTGACCAGGCGGCCGACCTCAAAGTCCGTGTAAGTCAGATAGCCCGCATACACCTCCATAAATCGCGCATAGAGCTTCTGCTGATCCGGCGTCAGCGTGTCCCATGCCTTGACATCCGGGTTGCGATCATGCAGCTTGGCATTGGCGGGAATCACGCCGAGTTTCTTCTGCCGTTCGAAGACTTCCTCTCGGTAATCGTCCCAGCCCTTGTCGAACTTACCCTTGTATTGATCGCTCCAGTATTTATCGACCATGTGCGGAGCATGCGTGGCTGCCGGCGCGAAGTAGAGGAAGAACGGCTTATCCGGCGCGGCCTTCTTCTGGCGGTCGATATAGTAGATCGCCTTGTCGGTGATCTGGTCGCTAAGGTGACGGCCATCGGGAGTCGCGTGCGCTTGATCCTCTACCAAGTCGGGCTTGTATTGATCGGTCTGCGAACCAAGGAAGCCGAAGAAGTGGTCAAAGCCTTTTCCAGTTGGCCAACGATCGAATGGTCCTGCATCGGTCGCATCTTCATCCGGCGTTATGCCATACTTGCCGACCGCAAAGGTGTTGTAGCCGTTGTCGCGCAGAATCTCGGCGATTGTGCCGGCAGTGGCAGGAACGCGGCCATCCCAGCCGGGGAAACCGGCAGACATCGCAATGTGCGAGAAGCCGGATTCATGCACCGACGCGCTGTTGCGGCCGGTCAGCAGAGCTGATCGGGTCAGGGCGCAGATGGCGCAAGTATGGAAGTTGGTATACCGCAGACCATTGTTGGCCAGAGTGTCGAAGGTGGGAGTTTGGATCAGCCCGCCGAATGTGCCGGCAGCACCATAGCCTACGTCATCGATTAGAATCCAGACTACGTTGGGGGCGCCGACAGGCGCTTTCACTGGTTCTGGCCACCATTCTTTTGACTCGGCGAGAGTTCTGCCAACCACTCCCTCGTAGGGCTGTGCCGACTGTGCGTGCAGCGGAAGACTCGCACCCGCCACAAATACTAGCGTTGAGGTCAACGCATTCAATACGCTTTTCTCGTTCATAAATCTCCTGTTGGTCATAGTCATTCAGAGATGACTCTGTTAAGAGGTTGTTGATCGAGCCAGAGATGTTCGGTCGCAAGCGTCCTTCAACTCGCGGCGACGAGGAAGAGATGGCAACCGTCGTACGCAGCTCCACAACCTCGTGCGACAAGTTGCTAGGCGAGAGCCACTCCCTGCCTCTTTTGCGCCGGGGCCAGAGAAGAAGTTGCCTTTCTGCGGACTCTGGCCCACTCCATCACCCGCGCCGGCGCCCGATTCTGCTTCAGTTCCTCAGCCATGAAGCGCATATACGGATCGATGTGATGGAAGAAATGCTTGTAGCCCGCGCAGAGATAGTTCAACCCATACTCGCCGGATGCCGTTTGCGTGAAGCGATGCTTGGGACACTCGCCGTTGCAGGCAAAACGCACATCGCATTCGCGACAGTCGGAGGGAAGTCCAGTCTCCTTTGCGTTGCCAAAGCGCGTTTGCTGCGGTGAGCTCACCAGGCTCGACAGATGCTTCTGCATGATATTTCCCAGCTTGTTATCGGGATAGACGAAGTGGTCGCAAGAATACACATCTCCGTTGTGCTCGACCGCCAGTGCGCTTCCGCACTTCGGCGCGAAGACGCAGAGCGTCTGCGGCACCCCATACCACGACTCCAACGCGACATCGAAGACCTGCACATAGGTGCGCCCGACGTCTTGAATAACCCAGTCGTCAAAGACTTCCTGCAAAAAGCGTCCGAATTGCAGTGGCTCAACCGACCACTCGGAGACAGACGATTCCTGTCGTGAGAATGGCTTCAACAAAACAAGTCCACTTGGGTCGGGCTGCTTGGCAAGCTGTTCAACGATGGGGATGAATTGCAGATACTTGCTGCCGATCTCCTTGAGAAAGCGATAGACATCGCGAGCGCGATAAGAGTTCAAGCGATTGATGACGGTGAGCGTGTTGAAGTCCACGCCATGCTTCTTAAGAATGCCTAGGCCTCGCATCACACGGGCGAAGGTCGGCTTGCCCCCTTTATCCACACGATAAGCATCGTGAATCTCTTCCGGACCATCGACGGAAAGGCCAATCAGAAACTTGTTGCGCGCCAGAAACTCGCCCCACGCATCGTCGAGCAGCGTACCGTTGGTCTGAAATGCGTTGTCGACGATCTTGCCGCTTGCATATTTCTTCTGCAGTTCGATAACGCGCTCAAAAAACGGAATCCCCAGCAGCGTTGGTTCGCCACCCTGCCAGGCGAAGCTGACTTGTTCCGCTGGCTGCGACTGAATGTACTGGTGAATGTAGGTCTCAAGCACATCATCCGCCATGCGGAATTCGCGCCCGCTGCCTGCGTAGAGATTCTCTTTCTCCAGGTAGTAGCAGTAGGTGCAATTGAGATTGCAGATGGGGCCATGTGGCTTGGCCATGATGTGAAACGGCTTCATCGGAATGCAACTCTCTTCTTGAATCGCAATGCGGGCGGATCGCCCAATGAAAAAGCCCACGAGACAGAGGCTCGTGGGCCATTATTGCGAAGATTCAGGAGATGCTAATCAGTTAAGATCGCATCTGCGCCGTTATCCCACGAGGCTGCTCGACTGCCGGCAGAACGACAGGGCAACAACAACCGCGGGATGTGAGGCGATGAAGCATATGATTCCGATTCTGTTGTCAGGTACATTCACTGTTGCTGAGAAGCATCCTGAATCAAGAACTAATTCGATGATGCATGGGGATTGAAAGTCTGTCAAGCTATCCGCAATAAGTTTTTGCGTTTTGCGGGAGGATTCGGCTACCGCGCTTGACATGAACTCAGCTTTATGGCTCAATATGATTTATGCAGGAGTTGATCAACATCCCGGCAGCCCAAATGCCCGCCTCCAAGCCGACTCCCAGTCGCTTGTGTTGTTAACGCCCGCATATTCTCTCATCAAAACCTAGTTGATATTGCGCGACGGCCGCGCGGGAACGCAGCATCTTATCGCGTTTGCTTTTTCTAAGACTCGTGGCCAAATGCGCAATCGCAAAGCAATAACCAGTCGATTACCGCGCTCGATAGATCTTGCACTTCAAATCGCCGCGCAAACCGGAATTCAATGAAACGGACAGCAAATATGACTTTCTCATCGCAGATCGGCCGTAAGGCCGAAGGTTGTTGTCGCATGACCCAAACCCCCGAAGCGGATGCGCCTTGCGTCGTGGGCAAGTGCATCGTTCCCATCTGACGGCAGTATGTGCCAAGCGCAGATTGCCATGGCCCACGAACAATTCGTGGGCCATTTGCTTGTGCGGTCAACTTCGATCGCACCCTCGGAGGCTAGCATGTCTGCTACAAAATCTTCTCTTCATACTCTGGTCAAACAAAACCTTTCACGCTTGCTGATTGTGCTGGTCGCCATTGTGATGGCGGGGACAATGTACGCGCAAATCGTCGAAACCGGAGTCATCATCGGCACCGTCAAAGATAACACCGGCGCCCTAATCCCAAATGCTCCGGTGACCGTGCGCAATATCGGAACCGGGTTAGCGAGCAAGATTTCGACCGATGCGCAAGGCTTCTATGTGTCACCACCACTAAATCCTGGCAATTACACCGTCGAAATTGATGTGTCAGGCTTCGGCAAAGTCATAGAGAACGTCAGGCTCGAAGTGGGTCAGCGCGTTGCGGCGGATGCCACATTGACCGTTGGCGCAAATGCTGAGACCGTCGAAGTTCAGGCATCTGGCGAACTGCTGGAAACCGAGACATCGAGCGTCTCCAATCTCCGCTCGGAGGAAGCGGTCAAGGATCTACCTCTGAATGGCCGCAACTTCGCCGAATTGATTGGCCTCGGTGCGGGCGCTTTGCCTGCGGAGCAGCAGATATCCAGCGTCCCGTATACCATGCAGCGCGGCGACACATCCTTCGCCTTCAACGGCCTTCGCTATCAGGAAAATCGTCTGCTGCTCGACGGCATCGGCGATAACGACAATCACAACGGCCTTGCCCCGGAGATCTTTCCGCCCATCGAGGCGATTCAGGAATTCTCCGAGGACATTGCCGACGCCGACGCGCGGTATGGGCGCGGCAATGGCGGCACCATCAACTTGCTCTTCAAGTCCGGCACGGACAAATATCACGGAGATGTCTTTGAGTTTCTCCGCAACTCCGCGCTGAATGCCAGGAATTATTTCGATACAACCGCCATTAAACCGCCGCTCCGGGAGAACCAGTTTGGCATCACCTTTGGCGGACCGGTCTTTTACGGGCAGGCCAATCCAAAGACCTTCTTCTTTGCCGACTTCGCGGGATCGCGTCTTGGCCAAGGGCAGACGTCAATAACGAGCGTCCCGGACGTGACTATTACATCGGCGGGCTATGACTTCTCCGCATATTTGCCAAAATATGCAATTGCGATTCCTGGAACGGTAACCAGCGCGAATCCAACTGGATCACCCTACCCCGGCAATATCGTTCCAAGCACCGATTCGCATATCGATCCAACAGGGGCGAAGATTCTGAGTTTCTATCAGCAATATTCGCCTGCAAAGAACTTTCTCACGGGCAAGACAACCGTCGGCAATTACCTGTATACCCCGCTGCGCATCGACGACGGAAACGCTTTCGACGTGAAGGTTGATCACAAATTCTCCGAGCGCGACGCAGGCTTCCTTCGCTATAGCCACTCTCTGGATACTGTCAGCCAGCCTGGCATCCTTCCAACGCCGCTGGTGGGCGCCGTCATCTGCGGACCGGCAACAAATCCAGCCAATCAGGCCGTACTCAGCGAGACGCACATCTTCTCCTCGAATACGGTCAACACGGCGCGCTACGGCTGGACTCGCTTCTTTGTCAACGCCGAGAACTGGGATGCGACCAAGGACTGGCCCACGACACTCGGCATCCCCGGTGTGGAGATTGCCGGGAATCCCAACTCCGATGGACTGCCGGTCTATGGCTTTTCGGGCTTTACGTCGATCGGCGACGCGGGCAACAGCCCCACGCAGATCGGAACCAACAACTATCAGTGGGACGACAACGTCAACCTGGTGCGCGGCAAGCACTCGCTGGACATTGGCTTCGAACTTGTGCGCCTCGAGTACAACATGTTCCAGACCGGCGCGGAACATGGCTCCGAGACTTTCACCGGGCAATACTCCCTGCTGCCCTGGAGCGATCTGCTCTTCGGAGCCCCGGCGACCGGAAGCTACTCCTTTCCGACCGAGGTCGGCTTGCGGCAGAGCGATCTGTCATTCTATGTGCAGGACAACTACAAGGTCAGCAACAAACTAACCTTGAACCTTGGCCTTCGCTACGAGAACATCCTCGGCTGGCCCTGGACTGAAGTCAACAACAAGGAGTACGACTTCGTTCCTTCCATCTCGACGACCGCTCTTGAGCAGGTCGGCACCAACGGCGTTCCGCGCAGCGGCCTGAGCAGCAACAACCTGAACTTTGCGCCGCGAGTTGGTCTGGCTTACCGATTCACGAACAAGACTGTCTTCCACGGCGGCTACGGCATCTATTACTCCGCGCCGAATGTGACCAATTCGAGCGGTCTCTCAGCCAATGTTCCGGTCGACGACTATTGGGCCTTCAGCAACTCCAACACCTACGGAACAGCCACCAACAGTCTGCCCTTCGTTTATGCGGCAAATGGATTTACTCACACCAGGGTCACATCGGGCAGCGCATTACAGAAAGGGACACCGGCCTTCTCCCAGGATCCGAACGCCAGGACGCCTTACAGCATCCAGTGGCACGCGGCCATCGAGCAGCAGATTCCGTACTCAACGGTCATCAAGATTGCCTATGTGGGAACCAAGGGCGTTCATCTGGACAATCTGCGGGACATCAATGCGGGTCCAATTGCAGCAGCGGCAGCGGGCGGACCGACCTCTGTTGCAAAAAATCGCCCTTTCCCGCAGTTTGGAATCATCAACGATCTGGAGACCAGGCAGATCTCCAACTACGATGCGCTGCAAGTCACAGCCGAGCGCCGCGGGCATGGTCTGAACATCCTTGCCTCCTACACCTACAGCCACGCTCTGGACGAAAGCACGGGCAGCGCCGGCAGCGTTACCGATCCATTCAATCTCCGGTACGACTACGGCAACTCCGACGAGGATATTCCCAATCGCTTTGTCGCCAGCGCCACCTATGAACTTCCCTTCAAGGCGAAGAGCACGTTGGGAGGTTTTATCCAGGGATGGCAACTCAATACCATCCTCCAGTACTATGATGGCTTCCCCTTCACCGTCGCGTCATCGGCCGGAAATGGCGATGGTCTTACGCCGCGCGCGAATTTTATCGGTACTAGCGGCAACGGATCGCTGCCAAAAGGCCAACGCACACACTTGGCATGGTTCAACACCGCAGACTTCAAGTCCGCCCCCCAGGGGACTTGGGGCAACTCGGGGCGCAATATCCTGCAAGGTCCGGGAACGAAGAACATCGACTTCTCGGTCTTCAAGAATACTCACCTGACCGAATCGAAGATTCTGCAACTGCGCCTGGAGACATTCAACCTCTTCAACACGCCGCAGTTCAATAACCCGGCATCCACAGCCGGCACGGCCTCCGCCGGCATTATCACTTCGGCGGGCTCCGAGCCCGTCTTCCAGCGCCTTGAGCGTCAGCTTCAGCTCGCGGCGAAGATCACCTTCTAACATGATTTGGCGCCGTTCAAGTCATCGAATGGCGCCGAGCATTTCTCAATGAACAATGCCCCCCATATCCTTTACCCGCACATCCCGACGGAGGTCTTGCCTAATGGAAATTACCACCCGCAGTCTCTGGACGCTCGTCCATGGAATGGGCTTTGGCGCACTCTATCTGCTGGCTTGCTCAGGCGCCATCGTCCTGCTCTATTTGCGCACTTCGACAGATGGACAAACGCATGCATTACCGGGAGGCGATCGTTTCCTCGGCCTCTACCTCACCGCAATGGCCGCGCTCGCATGGCTCACTGTTCTCTCTGGGACTTACATCATCTATCCGTGGTATCGAGCCGCCGCTCCGGCTGGTGCTACCAACCTTGCCCCATATCCTCGAGCCCTCCTGCTCTCCCATCCCGCGACCCGGCAGTGGCACTTAATAGGAATGGAATGGAAAGAGCACGTCGCGTGGTTTGTGCCAATCGCAATCACCATGGCTGCATTCATCGCCATCAGATATGCCCGTGATCTCAGGAATCATCCTCAGCTGCGAAACGCTCTTTATGGATTTGTAATCACCTCGCTTTTCGCAGCAGGCGTTGCCGGATTCTTCGGCGCGATGCTCAACAAGAATGCTCCCGTCGATGGCGGCCAAACGATTCAGTTGGTTCACGGAGAATAGCCATGAATGCACAATCAACAATTCCACAGGACAACCATTCGGCAATTCCCAATGGCTCTGGCGCCGCGGCCATTCTCTCGGCTGGTGTCGGGTCGTTTGCGGTAGCCTTATTCGCGATTGCGGCAGACAAATCTGCATTTGTGAAAGACCTGTTTGTCTTTTACAAGCCAACCGGAGCTCTCTCTGGCGAAACCACCGTGGCCATTCTTCTCTGGCTCGCGGCGTGGGTAATCTTGAATTGGCGTTGGCGAAAGCTAAACGTCTCACTGCCGCGCGTCAACCTCATCGCGCTCGTGTTGCTAGGCCTCAGCCTGTTGCTGACATTCCCGCCTGTAGGCGATCTGTTTTGAGCACAACGCGATTCGACTGCGAACGCACCGTCGAGGGGAGGCGAAAGGCCTTTTGAAGAAATGCCACAAAACGCCACAAACTTTATACAGTAACCACCTCTAAATTATTAATTCTATGGTGGGCGCTGCAGGATTCGAACCTGCGACTTCCACCGTGTGAAGGTGGCACTCTACCGCTGAGTTAAGCGCCCCTTTGTAAACTCCGGAAAGGGCTGGCGACCGGCGCGCCAGCGGGGCATCCCATGCGTTAGAGTAACACCAGCGGGGCTTTACGGCCAACCCGGGCGACCAATCGGGCCAGCCGGAACCCGCACCCAACTGCCGATGCGCTGGAGAGACCGATCCACCCGCCGTACAACGGAATCCGCCCCCGACGGGGAGGCAGTTCTGTGTCCGATTCCTGGCCTCGGAGGCCCTGAATTGGCGGGAAGGGCTCCGGCTCTGGGTCCGGCTCACGGCCCGGGTACTTTCGCTCTGCCAGATGCGAGCATCTCCAGAGCGGGCTTCGCGCTCCAGGCCGGCAGAACAAGCGGCAAACAGCCCGGCGCGCCTCTGAACCCACCGGTGGAGCAAGATTCCAGCCCGGAAACCACTTTTTCGCCGCAACCTTACGTCCCGAATGGGGTTCCAGAGGATATGGCGACCTTGGTCCTGGACAATCCGTCCCTTGGAGCAGGCCCGGCCACACAGCCGGACGCGCGGCCGGCTGCGACTGCCAGCACTAACCCGGCCGCCCTGGACCCCTTGAGCGACGCAGCCATCATGCTGCGCGTGGCGGCGGGCGACGAGTCGGGGTTCAACTACCTGGCGGAAAAGTATCACCGGCCGATCATCCATTTTCTTTTTCGGATGGTGCGCAACCAGGCGATTGCCGAAGAACTGGCGCAGGAGGTGTTTCTGCGCGTTTACCGCTCCAGGGAGAGCTACCGGGCCGAGGCCAAGTTCACCACATGGCTCTACCGGATCGCCACCAACCTGGCGGTGAATCACGCGCGCGACACCAAACATGAACGGGCCGCGCGGAATGTTTATTTGGACGCTCCGGACGAGGAGACCGGCACGACGCCGGACGTAGCCGACGATGAGCCCTCAGTGGAGCAGCAACTGCTGCGCGAGGAGCGCATGAAGGCCATCCGCACGCACGTGATGGCGCTGCCCGAGCGGCAACGGATGGCCGTCCTGATGCATAAGTACCAGGGGATGGACTATCGCGAGATCGGTGAGGTGTTGAAGCAGAGCGAGTCGGCGACCAAGTCGCTGCTCTTCCGCGCCTACCAGACGCTGCGAGAAAAGTTGAAGGATTTTGTTTGAGCCTGATGAATTGCAAGAGCCGGGTGTCACCGGTGTGGAATGAGGTGGTAGCGATGGAACGGACCAAGAACAATTGCGACGGAATGGACGCGAAGCTCGAAAACCTGCTGCTCGATCCAGCCGCGGCGTCTGCCAAGGATCAGGCTCATGTCGAAGGATGTGAGCGCTGCAGCCGGGAGCTCGATGAGTTGCGGACGACCATGGCCCTCATGGATAGCTGGGATGCGCCGGAGCCAAGCCCTTATTTCCTGACCAGGCTGGAGGCGCGCCAGCGCGAGGAGCGCGAGGCCGAACCGGCCGGCTGGCTGGCAAAACTGAGAGCTGCCTTTGTCTATGGGTCGCGGGCCCACGTTCGTCCGCTGGCCGCGATGGCGATGACCGTCCTGTTGCTGGTGGGCGGCGGAACCTATCTGGGCGTCACCAATTGGGAACAGCCGGCGGCCGCGCCAGAACAGGCGGCTGTAGTGCATGACCTGCAAACCATGGACAGCAACGCTCAACTGCTGGATCAGTTGGAGGCACTCTCAAGCAACGACAACAACGACAACGGGGATAACGGGAACTAGGGCCTGTTAACACTACTCAGACGGCGGCGACGGGAGCCAATTTTCACGAGTTCTAGGAGCGAGAAGTGCACTGTAGCCAGTTACTGAAACGACGAGCGACAACGAAATCGTGGAAATTGGCCCCGTCCCTTCGGGTTGCGGCGAAAATCCGGCAATGCTTCATTCTCGCCCTCGACAGTGGACCCGCCACAGCCTTCGGGCTCGGCTTCGTCTGGTCGAATTTTCGCTCGCAACGCCGTCCGTCTGAGTAGTGTTAACAGGCCCTAGGGTATCTTCACTGTGATTGGCATGTGGGGTCCCATCCTTCGCGGTTTTATCAGAAGGATGGGATGCAAACGGGACAAGAAATGTTGACCGGGAAACACAATACGGGATGGATTGGACGCGCGGTCATGGCTGCGGCGGTGACAGTCCTTTGCACGCCTGCGGTCTGGGCTCTCGGCCAGCGCTCCGGCGCTTCGGCGCCCCGTTCGGCTCCGGCGCAGGGCCGGTCCGGTCCGGCTTATCGCACGGGTCCGGCGTACCGGCCTGCCAGCCCACGGAATCAGGCGCGGCCCGACCTGCGGCCCCAGGGCCGGCCACAAGCCAACACCCCGCAGCGTCCCCCCTTCGGTTATCCGGGTACGTCGAATGCGGGTCCGAGCTTCTCCCTTCCCGCTAATCCGGGATATGCTCAGCCGGGGCAAGCTCCGCCGGGCCATCTGGGCGACTGGCTCAATCAGCACCGCAATCTCCCCGTTCAGGAGCAGGAACGAACCTTGCGCGGCGACCCCAGCTTCAGGCGGCTCGCACCCAGCGACCAGCAACGAGTGGTGCAGCAGTTGCATCAGGTCAACCAGTTGCCTGAGGAGCAGCGGCAGCGCCGCCTGGCCCGCGCCGAGGCACTGGAACACCTCTCGCCCCAGGAGCGGATGCAGGTGAACCTCTCCGCGCGACGCTGGGCCGCCCAACCAGGGGATCGCCAGGTCATGATGAGAAACGCCTTCCGCGATCTGCGTGCGGTGCCGCTCGACCAGCGCCAGACTGTGCTCAACTCTGCCCGCTACCAGGGCGTCTTCAGCCCCGAGGAGCGCGGCATCCTCTCCGACATGCTGCGCGTCGAACCTTACGAACCAGCGCGATAACTTCAGAAGAAGAAAGACGGCGGCGGTGGAGAGCTTCTCCACCGCCGCCGTCTTTCCGCGCGGCTTTTGCCCAGAGTCTTACGATTGGGAATTCCCTACTGCACCAGCTCCAGCGGCGCCTTGAGCCGGATGTCGCGCGACGACGCTCCCACCTGAATCTCGAACGTTCCCGGCTCGGCTACCCAATCCTTCTTCTCCGGGCTCCAGTAGGAGAGCGCAGCGCGGTCGAGCGTAAAGAGCACGGTCTTCGAGTCTCCCGGATTGAGTTCAACGCGCCGAAACCCCTTCAGTTCATGCGCCGGCCTGTCGATCTTCGAGTGGCCGTCATGAACATAGAGCTGCACAACCTCTGCCCCGGCGCGCGTACCCGTATTGGTCACCACCAGGCTCACCTCGATCGGCTGGTTGCCGGAGCTCCGGGCCGGCGTCAAAGCCAGCCGGCTGTAATCGAATGTGGTGTAGGAAAGCCCAAAGCCAAACGGAAACTGCGGCTCCACATTCTTCGTGTCGTAATAACGGTAGCCGACATAAATCCCTTCGGCATAGTTGACGTGAAGGTTCTCGCCCGGATAGTTTGCCGCAGCCGGCGAGTCTTTGAACTCCTTTGGCAGCGAGACCGGCAGCTTGCCCGAGGGGTTCGCGTCGCCGAAGAGAATCGATGCCAGCGCGGTGCCCGCCTCCTGCCCGCCGTACCACATCTCCACCAGCGCCGGAGTCTTGTCGAGCCAGCGGGTCATGGTCACCGGGTTGCCGGTATTGAGCACGACGATCGTATGCGGATTGGCCTGTTCGACGGCCTCGATCAGCTCGTTCTGGCCGGCCGGCAGATCCATCGTCTTCAGGTCGGCGCCCTCATGCTCGATCTTGTTGTACCGGCCCACCACAACAATGGCTACGTCGGAATGGGCGGCGGCATCCACGGCTGCTTTAAGTGCGGCAGCGCGGGCTTCAGGAGTGTCCTGCGCGGGGTCCTCGCCTTCCATGCCAACGCCGAGCGCATACTTCACTTCCACCCCGCTGCCGGCCAGCTTCTTGATCCCGTCCAGCGGCGCAATCGCGTACTTCGGCTCGATCAGCGAACTGCCGCCACCGCCGGTGCGCGCGACAGCGACATTCGGCCCGATCACAGCGATCGAATGAAGCTTCTTTGCATCGAGCGGCAGCAGAGCACCGGCATTCTTCAGCAGCACGATACTCTCCGTCGCCCCCTTCAGAGCCACCGCCGCCTGGGCCGGGGTGTTCACCTCGCCGCCGCCCGCGTGCGGGTGGTCAAAGATGCCGCTCAAAAAAGTCACGCGCAGAATGCGGCCCACATTGTCGTCGAGTGTGGCTTCGGAGATCTTGCCGGCCTTCACCTCGGCCAGCACCTTATCGGCCGTCAACCAGCCGCCGCTGTTGCCCCTCTCCAGCAATTTAGGATCGGCCAACCAGTTCTTCGCCGGCGGCCCGCCCGGCATCTCCAGGTCCATGCCTGCATTCACCGTCGGGGCCGTCGAATAAGTGCTGCCCCAGTCGGAGACGACAAACCCCTTGAAGCCGAACTCGCCCTTGAGAATATCCCTGAGCAGGGCCTTGTTCTCCGCGCAATGCACGCCGTTAATCAGGTTGTAGGCGGACATGACGGTCCAGGCATCGCCTTCCTGCACCGCGGCCTTGAAGGCAGGCAGATAGATCTCGTGCAGCGTGCGCGCGTCGATCTGCTCGTCGATGCGGTGGCGTTCGAACTCCTCATTGTTGGCGTCGAAGTGCTTCACCGAGGGAATCACGCCCTCGCCCTGCACGCCCTTCACATAAGCCACGCCCAACCGCCCGGCGAGATATGGATCTTCACCGTAACCCTCGAAGTTGCGTCCCCACAGTGGCACGCGATTGATGTTCACCGTCGGCCCGAGAATCATGTCCCGGCCCAGCGCCTTCACTTCCTGTCCAATGGCCTGACCCTCGCGTTGAACCAGCTCCGTGTCCCAGGTGGCGGCCATGGCCACGCCCGAGGGAAACGAAGTCGAAAGCACCTTCAGCGGCGAACCGGGCAGGCCCGTAATCGAAGAACTCCCAGCCCACGAACGCACGCCCAGCGGCCCATCGGCCATCTTGATCGCCGGAATTCCCAGCCGTTCGTTCGGCATCGACTCCATCCATCCCGAGCCGCCAACCATCGCAGCCTTCTCTTCGAGCGTCATGCGTTTCAGCAGGTCGGCCACACGCTTATCGGCCGGGAGGCTCGCATCCTTATAGGGCGCATTGGCCGGAACGGCAGCCGGAACGGCAGCCGGAACGGCGCTTTGAGCCCTGATTGCGGTGGGGACAAACGTGGCGACGGCGACTATTGCTACAACGAGCGAAAGCAGAACAAGGCGCATCGGTCAGACTCCTGGGGCAGGCAGCTTCCCCGCCCATTACCACCGGCAATGGTATCGGATCAGCGTGAAGGCCGACAAATCCGGGAGATTCAAGGTGTCGGGTCAGCGTGAAGGGCTTGGCTTCAGCGTGAAGGGTGCGAGCTCCAGCGTGAAGGGTACGGGCTTCAGCCCGTACATAATCTTCGCTAAACTCACCTGGGCTTTAGCCCCCGAGGGACAAAACAGCCAAGACTGACACGCCACCATACGGGATGCTACTAGATTGGCTGTCAAAAACCGAATCAATTCAGGCTCATCTTCTCAGTCCGAAACCATCACCTCGCCCGGCAAAATCGGCCGCGTCCGCGGCAGCACGCCATGCGCCGCAATCGAACCCACCAGCGCCAGCACGCCCACAAAGACCACCAGCTTGACCGCGCTGGTCTCTCTAACAAGAACAGCGTCGTGCGTCTGCGGCAGCACCTTCCACAGCACCAGCAGCACGGTCTGCGCCGCCGTCACCGCCCAGACTGAGCCGTAGAAGTAGCGCCGATGCGTTCCCTCATGTTTGGTCGAGGGCTCCACCCTCGGCAGCTTGCCCAGCGCGCCCAGCAGCAGGATCACCGCGGCCAGCGGCAGGTAGGCGTAGTAGTAGACCTGCTTCATCATCCACACGCCGGTCACGGCGGCAATCGTCAGTCCGGCCAGATTCATCAGCGCATAATTCAGCACCGCATTCCACGCGAAGGTGTAGCAAACCCGCCGGTAGAGCGGATTCGGCCTGTCCTCGTCAAATCTCAGAATGTAAGGCCCCGGCTCCCCGCCCGGCACCTTTCCCCTCACCAGCGCAATGCCAGTCCCCACCAGCACCGCAGACAGCCACAGTGAGTTGCCCAGGCTGAAGCCATGCGCGAAGAGCGAAAACGTCAGCGGCCCCGGCGCGAGAAAGAAGACAAAAATCCAGATCGGCCAATGACAAGTGCGATAGACGCGGGTATTCCGCGTGCGCATCTTCCGCTCCTGCGCATACTCTACTTTTCCTTTGTAGCCCATGGGGAAAAGTCTCGCAGAGCCATCACGCGCCCGTCAATGCGGGGGCGGCGACACAGTTTTGGTCGGCATCCAACAGCTAAAAACTGCAACATAGCGTGGGGTCGAATCTGTAAAGGTCCTTGGGCATTTGGCAGCAGCTGACAGTTGATCGTAAAATGCTCACCGTGAACACATTTTTTAAACTCAGTCAAATCGCGATTGCCGGTGCGGTACTTGTAGCTGCGCGCCCTGGACTCGCTCAGGGCGTTCCCTGCTCCGAAGCAAAAATTGACTATTACAGCCCGACGCCCGACCGGTCGAAGCACCTCTCGATAAGTCGAGCGACCAGCAGCACCGTCGACCAATCTAAGAAAGTTCTCTCGCAGTTAGGGACAAATAGCTGGTTCGTCACCGTTGACCCTGTTTATACAAACGCTCCTCCTTGGAACACGACAATCTTCGTTGGACGTACGGGCAACGATAAGCCATCCCTGAAGATCATGGTGCTCGACCACGGAAACGCGCTCAATGTGAAATGGGTCACTGACCGTTTGCTCCATATAAACATCTGGTGGGGACGTTTTGGAATGAGCGATTGGATCATAGACGTTGACCGGGAAAAGGTCGTAGATGACGAGCTACTCAACTCTTACGAAGAATATAGCTGCGTTGATGACGCCAAGAAAGCCATACCCTAACCACTACTGACAAATCCGCCGAGGCAGGAATCGACGTTTTATGAGGCATTTTGTCTGGTTTACCTGCTCAACGGAGTCCACACTCTGTCAGTTCGCCTCGGACCGCCCCTAAGTTACAATGGAAGATGGGCCAAGGCCAATCCCTCTGCGCATTGCGCGCAACCACCGCAAGGAGCTAATAGCTAGATGTCGATTCCCGCCACACAAATGCGTCCCGGCATGATCATCAAACACAAAGACCAACTGCATCTGGTCTTCAAGGTCGAGCACCGCACCCCCGGCAACCTGCGCGCCTTCATCCAGGCCAAGCTGCGCAACATCCGCACCGGAGCCATGTTCGAAGAGCGCTTCCGCTCAGCCGACGCCATCGAAAAGGTGGTCGTCGACGAGATCTCCATGGAGTTCCTCTACGCCGACGGCGACGACTACTACTTCATGAACCCGGTCGACTACGAGCAGACCGTCCTCAAGGGCTCCACGCTCGGCGACGCCATCGAATACCTCACGCCGAACCTCCAGATCAAGGTCAGCTACCACGACGGCAACGCAGTCGGCATCGACCTGCCAGCGTCGGTTGAACTGACCGTCGTCGAAACCGAGCCCGGCCTCAAGTCGGCCACCGCCTCCAGCGTCTCGAAGCCCGCCAAGACAGAAACCGGCCTTGTCGTGCAGGTTCCCGCCTTCATCAACGAAGGCGAAAAGATCCGCGTCGACACCAGCGAAGGCGCCTACCTGAGCCGCGCCTAGGGCCTGTCATCTAATTCCTCAGGGGCAGCGTTGCGAGCAAAAATCTGGCCAGACGAAGCCGAGCCCGCAGGCTGTGGCGGGTCCACCGTCAAGGGCGAGAACGAAGTTTGGCCGCATTTTGGCCGCAACCCGCAGGGCCGGGGCCAATTCTCCCCATTTCGTCGTCGCTCGTCGCTCGCAGACACCCGGTATGCGTCGCTCCTCGCTCCTAGAACTCGGGAGAATTGGCTCCCGGCGCTGCCCCTGAGGAATTAGATGACAGGCCCTAAGATTCACCGCGCGGCAGCATCCTCTGCAGGGCGTCCTGAGTTGGACGCCTCTGCTTTTTAATTCATTTTTTACAGAGCCTATCCAGCCAGCCAAGTGCCAGAATTGCCTCGTTTGACCTTTGACCGCTCCAACGTATAATCCTGCTCTCAGCACAAGTTGAACGCTGAACTCCCTGGAGGTTTCCTTATGTCCGTTTCCCCTGCCATCGTTGGCGCTTCCGCCAGCTTCACCCAGAACACCGGCGCAGTGCAGAAAATTGTAGCCGGCCTCACGCCTGAGCAATGGCTGAGCCGCCCCAACGACCACTCCAATCACCTGACCTGGATCGTCGGCCACGTCATCTGGGCCCGCCAGATAATCATCGCCCGCGTCGGCGGCCAGTGGGCTTGTCCCGGCCTGGAGCCCTTCGCCCGCTCGGCCAAACTCGACGAGAGCTTAAGCTACCCGGCACCCGAGACGCTGCTGGCATACCTGCAAGACTCCGCCACCGCGCTCGACGCCACCTTGAGCGCTCTCACCCCCGAGGCGCTGGCCGCTCCCGCGCCCCCCGGACCACCCAGCCAGGATGGAAAAGTCAGCGGCTTTATCGGCGTGATGGCCTGGCATGAGACCTACCACCTCGGACAAATTGCCTATCTGCGCAGTTGGTTCGGCCTCCCCGCCGTCTTCGGCTAGAAGTTCTTGAGAGCCATCGCTGCAACCGGGTCTGCTTTCCCAATCGGCATAGGGGGGAGAGTTTCCTCTCCTCCCCTGCCACACCACCGGACAAGCGGGTCCGCATCCGGCGGTTCGAAAAGTTGAGGCTAGCAGAGTCGAGGGATACCCAAACCA